>Ga0163144_10020886_pt1 | contig 13051 bp, 11 predicted proteins | sample OliLak19BULKMAT1_FD_123175 | JGI IMG/M metagenome (GOLD analysis project Ga0163144, IMG submission 123175) | Freshwater microbial mat bacterial communities from Lake Vanda, McMurdo Dry Valleys, Antarctica - Oligotrophic Lake LV.19.BULKMAT1 | ecosystem: Environmental > Aquatic > Freshwater >...
ATATCGAACGCGGCATTGGCAGCGGCGACGGGATCATCGTGCACGACCCCACCCTCTGAAAAGCTGTCCCGCGTGGCACTCAGGACGCCGACAATGTTTGGCTGATCGAACCGCAAGCTCGGCTCGCCAAGCGTCAGCGGTGGCCGGGAGGTCGTGATGGCCTCGTGCAGGTGTTTCGCCCGAGCATTCTGCCCGAGTTCGCGGTCAAAATCGGCAATCATGACCGTCCGTCGCGTGCCCGCTTCGACCACTTCATACGCGGCGAACCACATCATGCCGCCTGCCAGCCTTGCAACCGCACCGTCGTGACCGATAGGCGTGTCGACGAACAGGACCGGGCGCAAATGCATCAATGCAGTCTTTCATGTGTCCACGGGTCGCCCAGGCAACGCAGGATCAGGGCTGCGTCGCCAGCAAATAGGTCTGCCGCAAGCTATCAACCGGGGTCAGCACCCCGTCCAGCGCATAATGCCAATAGGTCCAGCCATTGCACGCCGGTGCGCCCTGCAAGACCGATCCCAATTTGTGGATCGAGCCCGTCAGTTCACCCGACATCACCGACCCGTCCGCGCGGACGGTCACTGAATGACGGCGCCTGGCATCGGTAAGGACAGTGCCCGGCAGCAACATCCCCGATTCGACAATCACGCCAAAGGCAACGCGCGGGGCCGATTTTGGGCTCTGCATCGTCACAAGCGCGGATTCGTCGAGCGGGAGCGCCGCCTCAATCCGTTCAAGCGCGGCGCTGCAATAATCGATCTCACGCTCAATCCCGATCCAGCGCCGCCCGAGCCGTTTGGCGACCGCGCCTGTCGTGCCCGTCCCGAAAAACGGATCAAGCACGACATCGCCGGGTTTGGTGCAGGCAAGCAAAATCCGATACAGCAATGCTTCCGGCTTTTGCGTCGGGTGGACCTTGGTGCCGTTCCGCTTCAGCCGTTCCGGCCCGCCGCAGACCGGAAATTCCCAATCAGAACGCATTTGCAATTCATCGTTAAGCGTCTTCATACTGCGGTAATTGAAGGTGTAGCGCGCCTTTTCGCCCGTTGATGCCCAGATCAGCGTTTCATGCGCGTTGGTAAAGCGCGTGCCCTTGAAATTGGGCATCGGGTTTGATTTGCGCCAGACAATGTCGTTCAGCACCCAATAACCGAGGTCCTGGATCGCGCTGCCGACCTTGAAGATATTATGATAGCTACCGATGACCCAGATGGTGCCATCATCCTTCAGGATGCGGCGCGCCTCGGTCAGCCATGCGCGGGTGAATTTGTCATAGGCGGCAAGACTGTCAAACTTGTCCCAATCATCGGTTACCGCATCAACATGGCTGCCATCGGGCCGACTGAGATCACCCCCCAGTTGCAGATTATAGGGCGGATCAGCGAAGATCATATCGACCGATTTGGGCGGCAGCGCGCGCATCGCGATGATGCAATCCTGCATGATGATCTGATCAAGCGGAAGCACCGCAGGATCAACCGCGACTCTGCCCTTCACCTTGTCCAAAACGCCCATCACATGACCCCCCCGACTAGCAACGCACCATCCGCGCGAGAAAGCGCCCAAGCGTCAAGGAAATATTGGTTAACGAAAAGATTTGTTAATTGGTTAATAAAGCGGAACATTTTGTGATTGAAACGAGATATTGAGTCGCTCGTTCGACTTTATCCCAAGTAATGGTGGTGTGACTCAAAAGACTCACCTGTTGAGATATGCCCTGGCAACGGGCGCAAAGGACCGCCGATGCAGCGGCGTTGGTCCCAATTGCGCAAGCGCCGTCATGTGGGCTGCGGCCCCATAGCCCTTGTTCGACGCCCAGCCATAGCCCGGATAGCAGCGATCTGCCTCAACCATCATCGCATCGCGCGCCACCTTGGCGATGATTGATGCCGCTGAAATGCAAGGCTCGGTCGCATCGCCGCGAATGATCGCGCGGGAGGGAAAGCGCCACTCCGGGCAGCGATTGCCATCGACCAGAACCTCGCTTGGCGCGACAGCAAGCGCGGCAACCGCGCGCTCCATCGCCAGCATCGTCGCCCGGAGGATATTGAGCCGGTCAATCTCCTCGACGCTCGCAATGCCAATCCCGAAACGGCATCGCGCTTTGATCTCGGCGGACAGGCGCGCTCGTGATGGTGCCGTCAGTTTCTTGCTGTCAGCCAGCCCTGCAATACCATCCAGACACAGGATGACGGCTGCGGCGACAACAGGCCCTGCAAGCGGCCCACGTCCCGCCTCATCGACGCCCGCGATCAAGCGTCCAGCCGCCAAGGCGGAAAGCGGCGGTTCTCATCCGCCTGGTAAAGGCAGATCGCGTTACCCGCCGGATCGCGCAAGCGCGCTTCTCGCCACAGCCATTGCTGCGCGGTCGGCAGCTGGTCAAACGTAATGCCCGCCGCTTGCAAGCGCGCAACCTCCCGATCAAGGGCTTCGCATTCAAAGAAAACAGTGGGTGCCGCGGCTTGTTCGACCGACAAGGTGGCACCACCAGCGGCCTCGAAACGCGCATAATGCCCGTCCTCGGTCGCGACGATCTGGGTAAGGCCAAGCATGCGGTAAAATGCCTCCGATCCCGCAGCCATGGGCAGCGTCAGCTGATTCAGCCGCTTGCCCGGCCCCAGATCAAGCCGAACCGATTGATGCCCCATTGGCCCTTGACCTTTGCCAAAACCGGGTGCGCCATTCAACGCCAGCCTGACAAATTGACGCGCCCGGCCCACGGCATCATCGACTGGATAACCATAGCCCCGATAGGTGGCGATGGCGCTTGCCAGCGTGCAGCCGGTGCCATGCGTATTGCTGGTCACGATCCGATCGCTCGTCCAACGCGCGACTTCGCCATCTGCGTTGACGAGCCGGTCGACAATGACGTCTCCAGGGCCGTGCCCGCCTTTGATGAGCACTGATGAGCCAAAGCCGGCCAGCGCCGCTTCGCCCCCCAAGGCTTTTAGCTCCGGCAGATTGGGCGTCGTGACCTCGGCGATCCGGGCAAGCCGATTGAGGGCGTTGATTGTCGCTGCATCGGCAAGCGAATCCCCGCTCGTTGCGACCATCACCGGGTCGAAGATTATCGGCGGCCACGCCCTTTCAACACCGTCACCCCGGCGAATAAGGGAGTCATTTTCACCGCCGTCGGCGACCCCGACAGTGCTGGATTCCGGCCTTCGCGCGAAGGACGGCGGGGGTAACACAGATGATATTGCGGAGAAATAATCCGCCACTGCATGGGCGGTTTGCGCCGACCCGATCATCCCGATTTTAATTGCATCCACGCCAATGTCGGAGACGCAGGATATGATCTGGGCAATCACCAGATCGGTCGGCACTGGCATCACCGACTGCACCCCCAGCGTGTTTTGCGCGGTGATTGCGGTCACTGCTGTCATCGCATATCCGCCCAGCATCGTCACCGTCTTGATATCGGCCTGAATACCAGCACCGCCGCCCGAATCGGAGCCCGCGATGATCAGGATGCGCGGCGTCACGACGAAAACTTGCGTGCACTGCTCGCCGGAAATTTTTTGAGCGCAGCGCCCACCCGTGTCGGCCGGTCCATCAACTCGCCGCCGCAATTGGGGCAGTGTTCGTCAATTGCCTCCGCACAATCGGCGCAAAAGCTGCATTCGAACGAGCAGATAAACGCACCGGGCTGATCCGCCGCAAGGTCAGCGCCACAGCGTTCGCAATCAGGCCGCATCGCCAGCATCAGGCTGCTGCCCGAACTGCGTCGCAGATTCGATCGACGACCCGTTCGACCTGCCCCATATCGTCGCCTTCGGCCATGACGCGGATGACGGATTCGGTGCCGGAGGGGCGGATCAAGAGTCGCCCCCTGCCTGCAAGCTCGGACTCAGCCTCAGCGATCACGGCCTTGACGCGATCAGCCTCAAGCGGCTTGCCGCCCGTAAACCGCACATTTTTGAGCAGTTGCGGCAACGGATCAAACCGGTGGAGCAATTCGCTCGCCGGGATCCCCGAGCGCACCAGCTCTGCGAGCACCTGGAGCGCGGCAACCAGCCCGTCGCCGGTCGTGCCAAAGTCAGAGAGTATGATATGACCCGACTGCTCGCCCCCGACATTATAGCCCCCGCCGCGCATCTCCTCAAGCACATAGCGATCACCCACCTTGGTGCGGACCATATCGATGCCCAACTGCGACAAATGCCGTTCCAGCCCCAAATTTGACATCACGGTGGTGACCAAGCCAGCCTTGTTCAGCTTGCCGCTGCGCGCCCAGCCCTCAGCAATCGTCGCCATCAGTTGATCGCCATCAACAACCTGGCCTTTCTCATCGACAACAATCAGCCGGTCAGCATCACCATCAAGCGCAATGCCAAGCGCGGCACCGCTCGCCACGACGGTCTCGCAAAGCAAAAGCGGTGCCGTCGATCCAACGCCGTCATTGATGTTGCGTCCATTGGGTTCGACACCGATCGCCACCACATCGGCCCCCAATTCCCACAAGGCGGATGGGGCAACCTGATAGGCGGCACCATTGGCACAATCGACAACAATGCGAACGCCATCGAGCCGCAAGTCAGCCGGGAAGGTCGATTTGGCAAAATGGATATAGCGTCCGCGCGCATCCTCAACCCGGCGCGCGCGCCCGATTTCTGAGGGCGGGGACAAGGGCACATTGCTCTCAATCAACCTCTCAATTGCCATTTCATCGGCATCGGAGAGTTTGAAACCATCAGGACCAAATAATTTGATGCCATTATCCGCATAGGGATTATGGCTTGCCGAAATCATGACGCCCATGTCGGCGCGCATCGACTGGGTTAGCTTTGCCACGGCGGGAGTCGGCATTGGACCGACCAGAACAACGTCCATCCCGACACTGGTAAACCCTGCAACCATCGCTGATTCAAGCATATAGCCCGATAGCCGCGTGTCCTTGCCGATCACAACACGGTGACGATGATCGCCGCGAAGAAAATGCGCGCCTGCGGCCATCCCGATCTGCATTGCCATAGCGGCGGTCATCGGGGACATGTTGGTTTTGCCCCGAATACCATCGGTGCCGAAATATTTCCTTGCCATTACCGCTCGTCCCGTTCGCTATGTGTCGCGCTGATAGCGCCTGTTGGAGTGAATATCGAGTATGTCGCAAGCAACACGGATTTTGATCGCACTTCTGGGCGGATTATTGCTCGGGATCGCAATGGCCGAATGGGCGGGCGGGTGGGTTGAAACCGGTCTGGCATTGAGTGAGCCGATCGGCACCGCCTGGCTCAATGGCCTGCAGATGACGATCGTGCCGTTGGTCGTATCGCTGTTGATTTTAGGGGTTGGGGCAACCGCAGATGCCGCGCGCGCGGGCCAACTTGCGACCAGGGCGATGATCGGCTTTATGATCATCCTCTGGTCTGGCGCGATCATGTCTGCCTTTGTCACACCGTTTCTTCTCACTGTCTGGCCGCTCGACCCCGGGGCTGCGGCCGCCCTGAAGGGGGCGCTGGCCGATACTCAGCCGGTCGGCGAAGTGCCCGCCTTCGGGGCGTTTCTATCGGCAATGGTGCCGAGCAACCCGGTGACGGCCGCTGCCAACAATGCCTTCCTGCCTTTGATCGTCTTCACGCTCGCCTTTGCTTTTGCCATCACGAAATTGCCGAAGGAACAGCGCGAAACATTGATGCACCTGTTCCGGGCAATTGCCGATGCGATGTTGGTGGTGATTGGATGGGTGTTGGCGCTGGCACCGATCGGGGTTTTTGCGCTCGCCTATATCGTCGGTGCCAAGGCCGGGACCGCCGCCTTTGGTGCGCTGCTTCATTATGTCCTCATTATTTCGGCTGTCGGCTGTGTTGTCTGGCTCAGCGCCTATTTGCTCGGCACGATTGGCGGAAAAATGTCGCTGATGAAATTCGCCCGCGCGACGACGCCTTCACAGGCAGTCGCGATCAGCACCCAATCATCGCTCGCTTCGCTGCCCGCGATGCTGCGCGGGGCTGAACAGATTGGTGTGCCAAGCGCCAATTCGGGGATCATCCTGCCCCTTGCGGTCGCTATCTTTCGCTCGACCGGGCCGGCGATGAACCTGGCCGTCGCGATCTATGTTGCCGTTTGGTTTGGCATACCACTCACCTTTCAAAATCTGGCCGCCGGGGTGGCGGTTGCCTCGATCACCACGCTTGGCGCTATCAGCCTGCCAGGCTCGATCAGCTTCATTAGTTCTTGCGCACCAATTGCCGCTGCAATGGGTGTACCGCTTGCACCGCTTGGGCTGTTGGTGGCGATCGAGACCTTCCCCGATATTATCCGAACGCTTGGCAATGTAACCATGGATTTGGCGATCACCCGCACGTTGTCGATCCGGGCGGGCGATGTTGGGATCAGTGACGAAGATTTGTTGATCCACGGGCAGCAAGCATCATCGATTACAGGCTTGGCGGTGGCCCCGAAATAGCGGCAGCGGGCACTGGCCGCATGCCGATGGCGGGCCAACTCGACATCGGCTTTGCGCACGATTCACCGCTCGGGCGCGGTTTTCTGCGTCGGTCGATCAACGCGCGCGCCGATCCGCACAAAGGCGCTTGCCGATTGAATGACCGGCCCTCATCCGCAGAAAATTTTGCGGCGATTACGACAATGTTGCGCCTGCTCTGTCGCTCATTGGCACCGGTTCATTCCCTTAGCCGTTTATATCGAGCCTTGTCGCGCTGCTACAGGCAGCGCCTGCGGCACGCGCAATGACTTTGATCAGGACCCACGGGGCAAGGGAGAACCATGCTGCAATGTCGATTCTCACCCGACCCAGCGCCAGATGCCTGCGGCGATTCCGGCCACCGGGATATGCGCCCAGGTTGCGGCGAGCCAGACGATCACACCACCGGCAATATCATGCGGACGAAAGCCGCCAAATCGCGCGCGGCCGCCTGCAATCGCGGCAAAGGGAAGATACGAGGTATGCGATTGCCAGCTGCGCCAGAATGCAGGTTGAAGCGCGGCTTTCTTTTGATCCTGTAGCGCCGCGCCAACGAGCGCCAGAATGATGATGGCAGCCGAAACGATGATGTTTGCCGCGATTGGAAAGACGAGAATGTGGCTCAATCCCCACAGCGCAAAGGACCACATCATCGGGTGACGGGTAATGGCAAAGGCACCGCGCGCCTCCTTGGGTGCCGGACGTTCAGGCCCGGGCATCGCCGGATTGCCGATCACCGACCCGAGCAGCAAAATGCTCGCAACCAGCATGATGAGCGTCGCCACGGCCCACAGCCCATCGCCGACTTCCCATAACGGTGCGGTCAGCGGCGTTGCCTTATACGCGTTTGACATCCAGCCGAGTGTGGCAAAGGCGACAAGCGCATAGACAATGGTAAAGCCGCCCGTCCCCAGCCTGCCGACCAAAGGCGCGCGTAAAGGGTGCGACAGCAAGAAATGCGTGCCGACAAACGACGCGGCAGCGACTGTCAGCGTGGTTGTCTCGTCCATGATCGTCATCCCCTATGAAAGCAGCCACCGCCAGGATCAGGCGGGACTACGTTCATCATCATCATTCAGCGTCGAAAGATGCATCCGCCTGGTCACGATCGGTGACAGAACCAGGACAACAGCAGCAACGCCAATCGTTATCCATCCAATTGTCGAATAAATTGCGAGCGTCGCTTCCTGCGTCGCAGTGCCGGTTTCGCCGCCGGTCGCCTCGCCAATCTTGCCCGCCACAAAATTGCCGACCGCCGTCATATAGAACCACGCGCCCATGATCAGGCTGGCAAGCTGCCTGGGTGCAAGCCGGTTCATCGCCGAAAGGCCGACGGGTGACAGGCATAATTCGCCGGTTGTCTGGAAGAAGTAGATCAGGAACACGAACAGCACAGGCGTCGCGATGCCAACACCAACGCTTTGTGCGCCCCACACGAACAGCAGAAACGAAAACCCGACCTGGAGCAGCGCCAGCCCGAATTTCGCGGGTGCCGACGGCTCTAACCCGCGCTTGCCGAGCGCGACCCACAGCCACGCAAAGACAGGGCCGAGCAGCACGATGTAGATCGGGTTTATCGACTGGAACAACGATGCAGGCACCCCGGCCCGATCGACAAAGCGATCCGTGTAGAGATTGAGCGAGCCGCCCGCTTGCTCGAACAGCCCCCAGAACACCGGGTTCAAGGAGATCAGGAACAGCACAACCAACATCCGGTCGCGCGCTTGCGGTTCAAGCTTGAGCGAAACCCGCAGCACGTAAAGCAGCAAGGTCACACCCGACGCCAGCAACAGCCACTGGATCACCTGCTGATATTGGATAAGTGCCCAGATGACGAAGACCGATGCGACGCCGATCATATAAATCAACCATTCAAGCTTGATACCCGCAACTGTGCTGGTCAGGCGAACCGGGTCGGGTGCCTCGCCCTTGCCGAGCAGCAAGGGCTTGCCCAGAACGAACACCACCAGGCCAAGCAACATGCCAACGCCTGCTGCACCAAAACCATAGCGCCAGCCATAGGTTTCTCCAAGCCAGCCCGCCAGGATTGTGCCGATTGCCGCACCCACATTGATGCCCACATAAAAGATCGTGTAAGCGCCATCGCGGCGAATATCGGTGCGCGGATACAGCTGGCCAACGATCACCGATATATTGGCCTTCAAAAAACCAGAGCCGACGATAATGAAGCTGAGCGCCATCCAAAATATGTTGATTGTCGCGTCGGCCTGCCCGCCAGTGCCCTCAAATGCCATCAAACAGTGGCCCATAGTGAGCAATAGCGCGCCGAACACCACGGCTTTGCGCTGGCCCAAATACCGATCGGCCAGGTAACCGCCCAGCACCGGAGTGATGTAAACCAGACTGGTATAGGCGCCATAGATAAGATTGGCTGAGCCATCACCGAACAGCCAATGCTTCGTGAGATAAAAAATGAGCAGGGCGCGCATGCCGTAATAAGAAAAACGTTCCCACATTTCGGCAAAGAACAGAACATACAGACCCTTGGGATGACCGGCGAATTCAGCACCCGGGCGCGCCGCGATCATCCCACCAAGACCAAGCAGCAAAATCAGAAAACCAAGCGCGATTGCTGGAATCGTGTCCACGCATTACCCTTTTTTCAAAATGATCGCGTGCTGATGCCAGTCGACCATCAATTACCATCAGAAGCGTAGCGGCCAAAATCGCGATGCCAAGCAGTAATGTAATGCATCCCTGGCAACGTGACGGGTTGTCGCACGGTCATTCCGGGCCTAACGGCGTTGACGATGTTTAACGATATCAGCAGCCCCGCCCGCTACCTCGCCACCCGTCGATCGGGCAAACCGCGCGACATGATCGCGCCGGGGCCTGATGCCGATCAGCTCGCCAACATCCTGCAGACGGCTGCACGGACGCCGGATCATGGCAAGCTTTTCCCTTGGCGATTTGTGATCGTGCCGCACGAGGCGCGCACTGCGCTCGCCGGGTTGATCACCGGTGCCTATCGGGCGGAAAAACCACAGGCAGCCCGGTTGGAAATCGAGGCGATGGAGACATTTGCCCGACAGGCCCCAGCACTTGTCATCGTGCTGTCGAGCCCGCGCACCGCGAGCCATATCCCGGTGTGGGAACAGGAATTGTCAGCGGGCGCGGTCTGCATGAATTTGCTCCACGCGGTCCACGCGCATGGCTTTGTCGGCAAGTGGCTGACCGGATGGGCGGCCTATTCCGAAGCCGTTCGTGATAGTTTTGGCGCAGCACCAGAGCGCATTGCCGGTTTTTTCTTCATTGGTTCCCCCACCAAAAATGAACTGGAAGAGCGGCCCCGCCCCGAAATGGGAAATATCGTCTCGACCTGGCTGGGGTGAGGGGGCTGGACCTGTGCAGCAATTGCTGTATTAAGGCACCATGACAGCCCTGAATAACGAAGAGAGCCCGGTTTACATCAAGCTGCGCCAAACAATTGCGGCAGCGGTGTTGCGGGGCGATTTTCGTGCTGGCGACCAACTGCCTTCGGTGCGCGCGCTTGCGGCAGAACATGGTGCCAATCCGTTGACCGTCGCCAAGGCCTATCAGCGTTTTCAGGACGATGGCTATGTCGAAGTGCGGCGCGGCGTGGGCATGTTCGTCCTGCCTGGCGCTGCCGAAAAGCTGCGCGTGGCGGAACGCGAGCATTTCGTCGCCACCGTCTGGCCGCGCATTCGTGAACATATTGGCTTGCTCGGCCTGAATACCACTGAATTGCTGGAAGGCGTTCCGGCCTAATTCGGCCTGCTGCATTGGGCCAGCTGCATTGGGCCAGCTGTTTTTCGGGCGCTTAACTCAGGCCGCAAACGCCGCTGGTTCCAGCGCGTAAAGCAATTCTGCACTTGCCATCGCAGCTGCTTTCAGCCCCATCGCCTCGGGAACAATCTGTTCAACATAAAAGCGCGAGACTGCAGCCTTCATTTGCAGGAACGCAGGGTCGCCCGCAGCCGTCATGGCAATCCGCCCCTGCCGCTCCATCAGCCAGCCACATACCGCCGTCGACAGCATCGTGAGGAAAGGATAGCTCGCCGCCAGCCGATCATCGACGTCCACCGTCAGCAAGCGCCGCGCAACCTCCTCGCAAGCGTCGATCAACCCGCGCAGTCCGCTGTTCTGCGCCTCGGCCCGCATGTCAGCGATCAATGCGTTCAGAACGCCGCCATTATCCATGCTGAGCTTGCGCCCGACCAGATCGGCGGCCTGAATGCCATTGGTGCCTTCATAGATTGGCGTAATGCGCGCATCGCGGAAAAACTGGGCAACGCCGGTTTCCTCGATATAGCCCATGCCGCCATGCACCTGGATGGCAAGCGAGCTGACCTCACAGCCAATATCGGTGCCGTGCGCCTTGGCAAGCGGTGTGAGCAGATCAAGCCGCTTTTGCGCATCCGTATCACCAAGCGTCGATCGATCAACGTGCGATGCGGCGAGATAAACCAGCGCGCGCGCCGCCTGCGTTTGCGCCTTCATCCGCATCAGCATCCGGCGGACGTCGGGATGCTCGATAATCGCCACAGGATCTTGGCCACCGCCAGCCCGCGCCGACTGGACGCGATCACGCGCATAGGCAATTGCCGTCTGCGTCGCGCGTTCTGCCACCTGCACCCCTTGCAGCCCGACGTTCAGCCGCGCATTGTTCATCATCGTAAACATGCCGCGCATACCGCCCAGCTCCGCCCCGATCAATTCACCAACGCAATCGCCATTGTCGCCAAAGGACAAGACGCATGTGGGTGAGGCATGCAGGCCCATCTTATGCTCAATCGACACGACGCGGACATCATTGAAAGCGCCGGGATTGCCCGATGAATCAAGCCGGTATTTCGGCACGAGAAACAACGACAGCCCTTTGGTGCCGGGGGGTGCATCAGGCGTGCGCGCCAGCACGAGGTGGATGATGTTCCCCGCCATGTCGTGATCGCCAAACGAGATATAGATTTTGGTGCCGGTGATTGACCATTTGCCATCGGCGAGTGGCTCGGCCTTGGCGCGGACGGCACCGACGTCGGAACCCGCCTGCGGTTCGGTGAGGTTCATCGTCCCGGTCCATTCGCCCGTTGCGAGTTTGGGCAGATACAGCGCCTGCTGCTCAGGCGATCCGTGATGCGACAGCGCCTCAATCGCGCCGACCGTCAGCGTCGGGCAAAGCGCGAAACCCAGATTGGCTGCCCCCAGTGTTTCCAGCACCGCTGTCTGGATGATAAACGGCATGCCTTGGCCGCCGAACGCCTGTTGCACGCCAATGGTGCCCCAGCCGCCATCGACATAGGCCTTATATGCATCGCCAAAGCCCGGCGGCATTGTGACGCCATCGGGCGACCATTTGGCGCCGACTGTATCGCCGATCCGGCTGAGTGGTGCCCATTCGCCCTCGGCAAGCGCGCCCACACCCTCCAAAACAGCATCGACAACATCGTTTGATGTCGAGGCAAATCGCGCGGTCCCGGAAAGCTCGTCGATCTTGACGATATGATCGAGCACGAAACGTTGTTCGGTGACGGCGGGGGTGAACACAGGGCGACCTCTCTTGTTCTGACGTGCGCCGCGCTATAGCCCGACGTAATGAACGCGCCAAATACCGCCTTTGTGACACAGACCTTACGTTACAGCGAGGACGCGATTGCCGCAGCCGCAGCGCTCATCAAAGCAGGCGGGATTGTCGCGGTGCCAACCGAGACTGTCTATGGCCTTGCCGCCGATGCCACTGATCCGCTGGCCGTCGCAGCAATTTATGCCGCAAAGGGCCGGCCGAGTTACAATCCATTGATCGTGCATGTGCTTGATTTGGCAGCAGCCGAGGCGATTGCCGTGTTTGATGCCGGTGCCCGCGCGCTCGCGCAGGCTTTTTGGCCGGGGCCATTGACGCTGGTGCTACCGCTTCGGCCTGAAGCGCAAATAGCTGGCCTGACAAGCGCCGACCTTGGCACAATAGCCGTAAGGGTGCCCGCCCACCGCGCAATGCGCGCCGTGTTGGCGGCGTCCGGCAAGCCGCTTGCCGCACCTTCCGCCAATGCAAGCGGCGCGATTAGCCCGACCCGGGCAGAGCATGTGTTGACCAGCCTTGGCGGGCGCATACCGATGATTATCGATGACGGCCCTACCAACGCAGGGATCGAATCGACGATCATGATGGCAGGTCAAATCCTGCGGCCGGGACCGGTTACAGCAGGCATGATTGAGGCCGTGATTGGGAAGCGGGCCGACCCGACGCGCGCAGACATTGCATGCGCTATTGTCGCCCCTGGTCAGCTCGCCAGCCATTATGCCCCCACCAAGCCGCTACGGCTAAACGCCATCACCGCAGACGCGGATGAATGGTTGATCGGCTTTGGAGAAGTTTCCGGCGATGATACGCTGTCTGCAACCGGCGACCTGACCGAGGCGGCAGCACGCCTTTTCGACGCCATCCACCGCGCCGATGCCAGCGACAAGCCTGCCATTGCCGTTGCCCCGGTGCCCGGCGAAGGGATCGGCGCTGCGATCAATGATCGGTTGCGACGCGCCGCAAATTGACTTTGCGTCTTCATCGAGCATGTACATACTGCGTTCAGTAATGATTTTGCTCGGGAGCGGGGAATGACGAACGCACAGCGCGGCTTTGCTGAAGGAATC
>Ga0163144_10020887_pt1 | contig 13050 bp, 9 predicted proteins | sample OliLak19BULKMAT1_FD_123175 | JGI IMG/M metagenome (GOLD analysis project Ga0163144, IMG submission 123175) | Freshwater microbial mat bacterial communities from Lake Vanda, McMurdo Dry Valleys, Antarctica - Oligotrophic Lake LV.19.BULKMAT1 | ecosystem: Environmental > Aquatic > Freshwater > Lake...
CGCCGATTCGACAACTCACCGCCGAACGACGCGACCCCGCCCGATCAGCGCTCGAACTCGAGATCCGGGAACAACGGCGGCGTGTCCTGGCGGGCGTCCATTTCCAGCGGTCGACTGCTGTCCAAGCGGTCGAGCAGGTCGAGCCCTTCCGGCCGCTGCGCCGGCAGAGGCGCCGGCACCTGGTCGTCGCTGGCGTCGACGAAGTCCAGATCGAGGTCGACCGTGATCTCGAGCTCGCCTTCATCGTCGCGCATGGGGCGGTCGAAGCGCAGTTGCAGTGGGCCGCCGTCCTTGCCGCGCAGTGACGCGAGCGCCGACTCGAGGGGCACTTCCGGCGTCCACTCGCGGTAGTGGGGTCGGAAGAGCGGCCCGCCCGCCGGGCTTGGTTCCGCCGCTTCGGCGTGCTCGGGGGCGGCCTCGTCCAGACTCGGGTCCTCCGACGAGGTCTCGTGTGCCGTCGCTTCGTCCTCGGTCAATTCTTCGTCGTCGACATACTCGAACGCGCTGGCCTCGAGCTCCAACGGCTGCGACTCGAACGACTCTGGCTGTGAGTCGCGCTCGGCCCAGGTCTGCTCTTCTTCCTTGGTCGCCCCGAAGTGCGCCGGACCTTCCAAGCATCTCGAATCGGCCGTCGAGTGGACGACCCCCGATCGGGTCTCGTCGTCCGCGTGCGCCACTGGCGCGACTTCGTCCACAGGCCGCAGCGCTTCGTACAGCGCGCGCTCGAGCTCTTCGAGGCGTTGGGCGGTGTTGTTGAGCCCAAACTCGACACGCTCGGCGCTCTCGAACAAGGGCCCCATGTCATGCCCGCCGGGTCCCCCCGCGGCGTGGTGCAGCTCGTCGAGCACTGTGTCGCGTGCCGCGAGGATGCCTCGGTCGATGCGCGCGCCGAGCTGATCGAGGCTCGCCGCGAGACGGAACAGCGGGTTCTCGGCCTCGCGCTTCGCGAACACCGAGGCCTGGTCGCGCAGCACGACATGGGCCTCGGCCACCTCTTGGCGCAACACGGCCACGAGCGACTCGATGCCATCGATCGAGCGTGTTTGCGCCTCGTTGGCGGCGATCAGATCACCGAGTGCCTCGGCCGTCTGGCGATCGACTCCGAGCAGGAGATGGAACGAGCGGAGCGCGAACAGGACGACACCGACCACCGCGAAGAGGAGCCCCGCGAGGAGCAGGTGTCCACCTTCGAGGCCGACACGTTCCAGCACCCAGGTGACTCGCGAGAGCTCTGGCCGCGGAAGTGGCCGCAAGTTGCTCACCAGTCCGAGCGCGGCGAGCGCGACCCCGCCAGCCAGGAAGAGGAAGCCGACCAGGCCGACTCGCGGACCTCGCTCGACACCATAGGTCCGCACGCGCGCTTTGCCGCCCTTCCAACTCATCTTCGACATGCTTGTCCGAGTCCCCCTTCCAACGCCTCTCTCGAGCGCCACGGGCGCGCTGCACTGCGCTTCTTCGCAGCGCCGGCCGCGCTCTCCCGTGGAACGACCGCTCCTCTGTCGGTCGAGCGTGGGGACCGTTGATCTTGAGCCCAACCGCGGCCAGCCGCCGCTGTCGTTACAATGGGCCGGTCGATGGTTCGAATCCAAGGAATCGCGGTCGCGCCAGGCCTCGCGCTGGGCCCTGTGCACGTCGTTCGCGCACGCGCCGACGTCGTCCCATCCTGGGTCGTGCGCGATGACGAGGTCGAGGCCGAGTGCGCTCGCCTCGCTGATGCGGTCGCGCGGGTCACCGATCAGCTCGCCCAGCACCAGGACTCCGCGCGGCGTCTCGCGGGCGAGAAGGACGCCAGCATCTTCGCGGTCCACGGGATGATCCTGCAGGACCCCGGCGCCCAGACCGAGCTCGCCAAGGCGATCCGCGGCGCGCGGCGCAACGCCGAGTCGGCCGTGCATGCGCTGGTCGGGCGCCTCAAGCACACGATGAGCGGCCTCGAGGGCGACAGTGTGCGCGCCTATGCGGCCGACGTGTCGGAGCCGTGGAACGCAGTCCTCGACGAGCTGATGCAGCGCGATCGCGAGGTGATGGCGTCCACGGACGAGTGTGTCGTGATCGCGGCGGCCGAGCTGACCCCGCAAGTGGTGACCTTCCTCGATCGCCGTCGCATCCTGGCGATCGTCGCGGAGTCCGGCGGGCGATTTTCCCATGGCGCGGTGCTCGCGCGATCGTTCGGGATCCCGTGTGTCATCGGTGTGCCGAATCTCTTGGCGCGCCTGGAACAGAACCTCTCCGTGCTCGTCGACGGGGACAACGGCGCCATCGATCTGAAGCCGGACGAGGCCACGCAGTCCGACTTCGTCGACCGCCGCCGCCGCCGCGAGGTCGCGCGCGCCGCCCTCGCGGAGCACGCTGCGGCCCCAGCGATCACGCCCGACGGCCGCGCTGTCCTCGTGCAGGTGAACCTCGAGAGCGTGCGCGACCTCGACGTGTTCGATCCGTCGCACACGGATGGTGTCGGGCTCCTGCGCACCGAGTTCCTGTACATGGAGCGGCGCGAGTTCCCGTCGGAGGACGAACAGCTGCGCCTTTATCGGCGCGTGATCGAGGCGATGAAGGGGCTGCCCGTCACGATCCGCACCCTCGACATCGGCGGCGACAAACAGCTGCCGTATTTCCAGACGCCTAAGGAGACGAATCCCGCGCTCGGCTGGCGCGGGATCCGCGTGACCCTCGAGTGGGCCGAGTTGCTGCGTGTCCAGCTGCGCGCGATCCTGCGCGCGTCTGCGTTCGGCGAAGTGCGAGTCCTCCTGCCGATGATCTCCACGCTCGAGGACATCCAGGCGGTGCGCACCGTGTTCGAGGACACCCGCGCCAAGCTCGTCGCGAAGGGGCACGACATCGCCCACGAGATCGCGGTCGGCGCGATGATCGAGGTGCCGTCGACGCTTTGGATCCTGGACGAGCTGCTCGAGAGTGTGGACTTCATCAGCGTCGGCACCAACGACCTGATCCAGTACCTCCTGGCCGTCGACCGCGACAACGTCCTGGTCTCGGACCGCTACGACCCGTACAACCCCGCCGTCGTGCGGGCCCTCGGCGTGATCGCGCGCGCGGCGGCACGCAGCGGCAAACCGGTCGGGATCTGCGGCGAGCTGGCGGGGGACGAGGCGATGGCGCTCTTCCTGCTCGGGCTCGGTTTCGATTCACTCAGCGCCGCGCCGCACTTCGTCGGCGAGCTGCGCCAAGCGATTCGGCGGACGACCCTCGTCGACGCCCAGGAGCTCGCGCGCAAGGTGGAGGCCGCGCGTACCCCCGGCGCTGTGCGTGCGCTCTTGGGGCACGCACAGGACCTCCTCCACCGCCGCTGCATCGAAGCGGCGAGCGTGGGTCGGACTTCGGGTAGTTAAGGACGCGCCCCACCCTGGTACACTCCGGAACCAGGAGGCCAGCGCCGTGACGAGACCCTTCGGATTCGAACGCCCAAAAGAGCCGCGCCGCGGGCGGTGGACGGTCGAGGAGGTCGAGTGGTTCAAGGAACTCTGGGGCCTGCGCGACGAGGAGACCATCGCGCGGGAGCTCGGGCGGCTCCCTGAGAGTCTGCGCCGGATGGCCCGCAAGGTCTTCGATGGGCCCGTCCGGACCGGCCCTTGGAGCGCCGAGGAGGTCTTGCGGCTCAAGCAGTACATCGGCGGCTCGCGCCTACAGACCATCGCCCAGGTCTTCTCGCGGTCGGTCGAGGACCTGCGCACGAAACTCGCCCAGCTGGCGGTCGACGTCTCGAACGATCCGCTCGACCAGGAAGAGCAGGCCACCTTCAAGCGGGTCTTTGGGACGCGCACGGACGAGGACCTCGCGCTGATCTTCGGGCGACGACTCGACGTGATTCGGGAGACGGCGAAGGAGCTGTGCCTTTCCAAGGACAAGGGGTTCCTGCGGCGCGAAGGGGACGGAGACGAGCCGACGCGGATGCCGCGCTGGACGCCCGAGGACCTCGAGATCCTGGCCACGCTCTACGCGAGCGTCTCCAACCTAGAGATCGCGCGCCGCCTCGATCGTTCCGTCAAGAGCGTCGTCTCGAAGGCCAACCACATGGGCTTCTACAAGGACCCCGCGCGGCTCCAAGAGATGGGCCGCGAGAACGTCGCGCGTCGCCATGGCCACAGCGAGGACGGCCCCGAGAATGGCGCTGCGGACGGGGACAGACGCGACGACGATGCAAGCGAGGGTGGCGCGGCCCTCTCCGCGGACGGCTGAAAGACGAAGTACTGTGCCAGGGTCGTTTCTTCGTATTTACCGATCGCTCGCGCGGAGCGCGAGCGATCGGTAAATACGAAGAAACGACCCTGGCACAGTACTTCGTCTTTCAGCGAGTCGAGCTCAGTTCCCGGGCCTTGGCGCGTGGGTCGATGCTCGCCCGGAACTCGAACGGCGAGAGCATCCCGTCGCCGTCCTGGTCGAGGGTGGCGATCAACGCGCTGGTGCTGAGGGTCAGGTGCATACGCCCTTGCAGCTCGCGCAGGTCCGACAGCTCGACGAGGCCGTCGCCGTCCAGATCGAGGCGCCAGAACGTCGGGATCGGGCCAGGGCGTTGTGGCGGTTGGCTGGGGCCGCCGCGCGGAATGGACGCGCCGAAGAGGCCTTCGAGCGTGCGCTCGAGCGGCAACCTCTCAGCCCGCCCGGCCTCGCGGAGGATCGGGTCGAGGTTCGTCGCGAGCCGCGCGAGCTCCCCGAGGTCGAGGCGCTGGTCGCCGTTGGTGTCGAGCGCCTCGAACGTCGCGCGCACATCGAGGTCCGTGCGGCCATAACCGTTCAACAGCACCGCGAGCTCGGCGCTGTCGAGGCTCCCGTCGAGGTCGCGGTCGTAGGCCATGCGCAGCTGCACGGCCTCGCGCCGCGGCGGCAGCGTGAGCACCAGGATCGGACCGGAGGGCTGCGCGATCGGTTGGCCGTTCGCGACCTCCTCCGTCACGAACAGCCGGTACTCGTCGATGTCGATACGTCCGTCGCGGTCGAGGTCGAAGGCCCCAAATCGCGGGCGGTCGAATTGCAGCCCCGCCTTCGCTTCGCGCAGCGACAGCCAGCCGTCCCCGTCCTGGTCCATGTGACTGAACCAGGCCTTCAGGCGCGGCATCGGGATCGAGCTCGTCGATGGCGACTGGGTCGCGGACGACGCCCCGTCGCCGCCCTGGGCCGGCGCCGCGCCGCGAGGCGCGGTGCGCCCGACCTGCTGGCCCGCCGCAGCGGCGCTCAGCCCGAGCGCTGCGAGCAACGCCGCGCCGACGGTGGCGCGGCGGGAAGGACGTCCGGAATCGTGATTCGACTGGCTCATCTCGAGGTTCTCTATCGGCCCGCAGAGGTCCGCGGCTGAGGGCCAAGGGACCGCCTCTGTCACCTGACCCGCGGCATCTCGCCGGCCTTCAGCCTGCGCCAGTAGTCGTGGAACGCCGTCCGCACCTTGCCCGAGAGCAGGAAGAGGCCGAGGACGTTCGGGATCGCCATGCCGAGGATCATCAGGTCGCCGAACTCGAGCACCGCGCTGGCGGTGATCACCGAACCCAGGAAGGTGAAACACAGGAAGAGGATCCGATAGGCCATCGCCGTGCCGTCCCCGAACAACCAGGACCAGCAGCGCTCGCCATAGTACGACCACGAGATCATCGTCGAGAAGGCGAACAGCATCACCGCGACCGACAGCACGTACGGGAAGAACCCGATCTTCTCGCCGAACGCCGCCGAGGTCAGCGCCGCGCCGCTCTTGCCCGCGAACGCGGGGTTCGATTGGTCGTACGCGCCGGTGATCACGATCACCAACGCGGTCATCGTGCAGACCAGGATCGTGTCGATGAACGGCTCGAGCAACGCGACGATCCCCTCGCGCACGGGGTACGGCGTCTTGGCGGCAGAGTGGGCGATGGCGGCCGAGCCGACACCTGCCTCGTTCGAGAACGCCGCGCGCTTGAAACCTTGCACGAGCACGCCGATGAAACCGCCCGCGATCGCGGTCGGCGCGAAGGCGCCGTCGACGATCTTGCCGAAGGCCGTGGGCACGTCGGCCGCGTGCGAAACGATGATGACCATCGCCGCGACCACGTACAGGACACACATCGTGGGCACGACCTTGGACGCGACGTCCGCGATCCGGCGAATCCCGCCGATGATGACGATGCCGACCGCGACGACCATAAAGACGCCGTAGACCCAGCCGTTGTTCGCGAGGAACGGCCACGTCTCGCCGATCGCGTTGAGCGATTGATTGACCTGGTAGCTGTTGCCGCCGCCCATCGAGCCGCCGATACACAGGATCGCGAAGGTCACCGCCAGCACCTTGCCGAGGCGCGCGAGCCCGCGCTCGGCGAGCCCGTTGCTCAGGTAGTACATCGCGCCGCCCATGACGCTGCCGTCGCTGCGCGTCTGGCGGTACATCTGGCCGAGCGTGCACTCGGTCAGCTTGGAGGCCATCCCGAGGAACCCCGCGATGATCATCCAGAACGTGGCGCCCGGGCCGCCGATGGTGATCGCCACCGCGACGCCGCCGATGTTGCCGAGCCCAACCGTGGCAGAGAGCGCCGCTGAGAGGGCCTGGAAGCTCGTCACATCACCCGTGTCCTTCGGGTCGTCGTACCGACCGCGTGTCACGGCGATCGCGTGGCCGACGGCGCGCAGCTGCGGGAAGCCGATGCGCACGGTGAAGAAGAGCGCGCCGATGACGAGCCAGACCACTGCGAAGGGCACGGTGGTTTGATCGAAGACGACACCCTTCTTCCTGAAAGGGATCTGGGTCGGCGCCGGGTTCCCCGCGGCGTCGAGATTCGTCGTCCCCGGGACCGGGATCGGGAAGAAGATCACGCTCTCGATGCGCGAGTTGACCGCCGCCATCGCCGAGTTGAGCTTCGCCTGCCAGTCTTGGGCCGGCGCTTCGGGGGTGCCGGCAGTGGCGGAGGCGGTCGGCGCTGTGATGGCGCCGGTCTCGGTCCCGACCCCCGGCGACGCTTCCTGAGCGGCTCGCGGCGTAGGGCGCGGCGCGGAAGGAGAGGCGAACGCCGGTTGGGCGAACCAGGCGGCTGCGAACAGCGCCAGGAGGCGGAAGGTGTGCATTGGGGGGGGCTGGGGGGCGCCGCGATGGGCAGCTCGAGGGTCAGGCAGGCCCTCGGATGGGCACGGGGACCGGGTCCCTGGCCCGGGAGGATGCCACAGGGACCGCTGCGGCGCCAAACACGCCCTTTGTTCGGGAAGTGTGACCGGCGTCGCTCGTAGGGGTACATGGGTCGGCTACCCTGCCGCTCGCCCTGTCATGCGTTCCTCCGGCCTCTCGCTCGTCGTGCTCGCCGCCTCCGCGCTGATTGCGGCGGGGCCCCTGTGCGCCGCATCGCGGGTCGCTCCGCTCGGAGATCCCGTCCGCGTGCCTCCGCTGGTTCGCGCGCCCGACGCCGCGCCGACCGACGGCGTCGGTCGCTTGCGCCGCGCCGCGCGGCCCAGGGGCCTTGACCGCGCTGTCCCGGGCGCGCCATTCGCCCTCCGCCTCGCTGCGCTCGTGTTCGGAGGTCCCGTGACCAACCTTCGCGGCGTCGGCCCTTGGCCCGCACGCGACGCCACCCAGGTCGAGCCCGAGAGTGCCGTCACCCAGGCCCAGGACAACTCGCAGCTCGGGTTGCTCGAGGCGAGCCGCCTCGCGCCCATGGCCGAGGACATCGCGGTCGAGCTCGCCGAGCTCGCCGGGCTCGCCGTCGTGCCCGAGACGGCGGTCTACGTCGCGCCACGCGCGGCGATCGAGGCCCGTGCGCGCCTCGAGGTCGACCGCGCCATGCCCCCGGCGCGGCGCGCCCTGGAGGCCACCGTCGCGAGCCATCTCGGCCTCTTGGAGCGGGGCGCAGACCTTGGCGAGTATTACTGGCAGCTCCTCGCCGACGGCGCCCCGGGTGTCGCCGACAGCGCGGACGGCGGCCTCTACGTCGCCGAAGACATCTCGCTGCAGCACGCCCGTTTCCTGCTCGCGCACGAGCTCGCCCAGCAGATCGGCGCCGAGCTCGACGCCGAAGCTGACATCCCGTCTCCGACGACGACCGACGAGCGCCTCGCGCTGGGCGCCGTGCGTGAGGCGCGCAACATGCTGCTCGTGTCGGCCTGGATGGCCCGCCACATGGAAGCCGACGAGGTGCAGATCCTGGCCGCCGACGAAGCGCGCCGCGCGCGCGCCCTCGGGCCGTTGCCGCAGTTCGTCTGGAAGCCGATCCTCGGGCTCTACACCCAGGGTCAGGCGTTCCTCTCGCGCCAAGCGCGCATCGGGCCTCTCGGCGGTTCGCCGCGCGCCGAAGATGTCGCCCGCGCGAGCGTCGCGCCCCCGCGAAGCACCGAGGAGCTGCTGCACCCGATGCGCTACTGGGACGCCGCCCAAGTCGAGCCCGCGACCCCCGTGCGTTTCGAGCGCGGAGCCTTGCCGGAAGGCTGGTCCCTCGTGCACGAGGACACCCTGGGCGAGCTGATGCTCGCGCTGCTCGTCACAGAACCCGACCAGCGGCGCGGGTTGTCACCCTCGCCCTGGGCGATCGCCGACACACGGTTCACGAACGCCGCCGCGGACGGTTGGGACGGGGATCGGGTCGCGCTCCTGCAGAACGGCGCCGCCACCTACGTGCGCCTCGCGGTGCGCTTCGAGGGCGAGGAGGACGCGCTCGAGTTCGCTGACGCAGTGCGCTCGGTCGCCCGTGAGCTCGAGTTGCCGGTCGAGGTCGCACGAGTCGCCTACTGGGTCGAGGTCTCGGTCGCCCACGGCGTCGACGCCGCCGAGCGCGCTGCCCTCCAGGTTGCGCTGCGGGTCATCCGCTGAGCGGACCCGGAGTGACAGAGGCCTACTGCTCGGTTAGGGCCCGTCCGCGAATCAGTGTCATGTCTCGGCGAGGGCCGCTGAAACACCGCAGTGATTCTTGCGCGGGCCCTTAGCCGAAGTGCCTGCCGGCTGTCAGCGCAGGCCGCGGCAGGCCGCCCTCGACGCGGCCCGTGAACAGGAACGTGCCCTCGATGCGCTCGCCGGGCCGCGGCAGCGTGAGGCCGTCGCGCGCGAGCTGCCACGGCGACACGAAGAGCTGCAGCGGTCGCTCGGGCATGTCGCACTCGAGCACGGTCACGCGCTCTTTGGTCCAGGTGTTGGCGAGGTGGCGCAGGGCGCGCACGCGCAGCGAGACGTCGCAACAGCCTCCGGGGTCCTCGGGCCCGCCGAGCGGCGCGATCCAGGCGCCGCCCGGTTGTTCGAGGATCGCGGGATCGCGCACCTCGCGATTGGGCACGACCGCGTCGACCGCGAGCCCGAAACCCGCGAGCGCCAGCGCCAGCACGTGCCCGGGATACGGGTCCTGCCCGAGTCGGCGCCCGTCGGTGATCCAGGCCGCGATGCGGAAGAGGCCAGGGTCGCCGTGGAGGTCGTGCGCCTCAGTGGGGTCCGGCGCGCCCGCGCCGAATGGCGGCGAGGCCCAACCGTGCAGCAGCACCTCGAACGGCGTGTCGGGCTGGCGCCGCACGCTCTCGACGGCCACGCGCAGCCGATGATCGGCGCGAAAGTGCGGCAGGACCGTCCAGGGTTGGCGCTCGTCGGCGCGGTCCACGCGCAGCTCGAGCCCAGCGCCGAGCCGCGCGAAGCGGTGCAGGTCCGGGTCGCCACGCCACGGCGCGCCCTCACCTTCCGCGCGAACACGCTCGACGAGCGCGCTCTCGTCCGTCCCCGGCGGGAATCCGATGCACTCGAGAAGGAAGTCCACGGGTCGCGGGCCATTCTGCGGCCCACGCGGCGGGGCGCCAATCCGCCTTCGTTACGATTCACACGATGGAGACACTACGTGCTGCGCGGCTGCGGATGAGTCTGCTCGCGCCGCTTTTGCTCTGGAGCGGGTGTCGGATGGCTGCCCCGTCAGCGCGTGCGCCCGGGCCCCGGCCCATGCCGTCGCCGCCCGCCGCCTTCGGCGCCCATCCGGAGGCGCGCGCAAGCGAGCGCGACGTGGACGCGCTCCACTACGCGCTCGACCTACAGCTGCACCCAGAGGAGCGCAGGTTGACCGGGACGGCCCGAGTCACGTTCAGCGCGCGTCGCGCCCTCACAGAGCTGCGTCTCGACCTCGTCGGTCTGACGGCGACGTCCGCGAGGGCCGAGGACGGACGCGCGCTCGCCTTCCGCCACTCTGAGGGCGAGCTCGTCGTGACCCTCCCGAGCGCGCTGGCGCCGGGCGCGAGCGCGACGGTCGAGATCGACTACGGCGGGACTCCGCGCCGTGGGCTCTATTTCATCGGCGGCGTCGTCGACCATTGTTTCACCCAGGGCGAATGCGAAGACGCGCGGCGTTGGTTCCCGTGTCTCGATCACCCCGCTGACCGCGCGACCTCGGAGCTGACGGTCGAGATGCCGTTCGGCTGGAGCTCGGTCTCGGGCGGCGAGCGTTTCGACGTGGTGGAGCGCGGCGACCGGCGAATCGAACGTTGGCGCATGGACGTGCCGCACCCGACGTACTTGACGACCCTCGTCGCCGGTGAGCTGACCCGGGTCGAGTCCGTCGCGGAGAACCTCGGCCTCACGTACGTCGCGCCGCGCTGGCGGGCCCCGAATACGACTGGGAAGCCGACGCCGGCGGACGCAGACTCGCTCGGCCCCCTCTTGGAAGCGAGCCTCGGCGCGACGCCGGAGGTCCTCGCCTTTTTGGAGGAATGGACGGGACGGCCTTACCCGTACTCGAAGTATGCCACCGCCTGCGTGGACGATTTCCCGTTCGGCGGCATGGAGAACGCGTCGGCGACGACGGTGTCCGTGACCGCGTTGCGCAGCGCGGACGGTCGGCGGGACGGGGACGCCGAGGGCCTCGTCGCGCACGAAGCGGCACACCAGTGGTTCGGAGATCTCTTGACGTGCGCCGAGTGGCCGGAGATCTGGTTGAACGAGGGTTTCGCGACGTACTGCGCGCTCCTCTGGCACGAGCAGCGCAGAGGTCGTGAGGACTTCGAGCTCGCGCTGCGCGACAGCACCGAGCGTTACCTCGCTGGCGACGAGCGCACGCCGCGCGCGCTCGTGCACGGCCTCTACGTGCAGCCGATGGATCTGTTCTTCACGGGTCACGCGTACCAGGGCGGCGCGTCGCGTTTGCACCTCTTGCGCGAGCAGCTCGGGGACGACGCGTTCCGCGCGGGACTGCGCCGCTACGTCGGCGAACACCAACACACCGCGGTCACGACCGCGGACCTGCAGCGTTCGTTCGAGGCGGCGACGGGCGTCGCGCTCGACGGGTTCTTCGCGGACTGGGTGCACGGACCGGGGCACCCCGTGTTCGACGTCTCGTGGCGCTATGACGCGAGTCGCGCGCGCGTGCTCGTGCGTGTCGACCAGGTCCAGGCGCTCGAAAGTGGCGCGGCGGGGGCGTTCCGCGGGCGGGCCGAGCTCTCGCTCTCGATCGCCGGCGAGCACGTCCTGCACCGCGTCGAGGTCGTCGATCGACGGCACCTGTTCGAGGTGCCGTGCGCTGTGGAACCGGAGTGGGTCGTGTTCGACCCGCGCGGCGTTTGGCCGGCGAGAGTGCGGCACATCCGCGGGGGCGAGGAGCTGACGCAGGTCGCGCACGCGCACCCGAGCCCGGTCGCGCGCCGCGAGGCCGTGCGCGCGCTCGCGGCCCGGCGCGCCGCGGACGTGGCTTTCGCGGGGCCGGTCGCGCGCGCGCTCGTGCAGGTCCTGCGCGAGGACACACACGTCGCCGTGCGTGTGGCCGCGGCCGAGCTCCTGCGCGCTCCCTTCGGCGAAGAGGCGGAGAACGTCGCGAGCGCGCTGCGAAACGTCGCGACCGCGGATGGGCCGCCAGCGTTGCGGCGCGTCGCCTTCGAATCGCTCGCGCTCTTCGTGGCGCGGCAGGTGGCGCTCGCAGGTGCACACGAGGGCGCCGCGCGCACGACGCGCCCGAGCGCCGCGAACGCGCTGCCGGTGACCGCCGCTACCGGCCGCGATGCGCGCGACCTCGAGTCGGGCGCAGCGGTGGACCTCGCAGTGTTGCGCGAGGCCGCGGGCGCTGCGCTCGGGGACCCTGCGCTCTCGTGGGCCGTCCGAGGGGGCGCCGCGCAGCTCATGGTGGCGTGCGACCCCGTCGCGGGCCTCGAGGCGTTGGCGTCCGGGATCGAACGCGCGCGACCGAGCGTTGACGACCCCCATGGGGGCCTCGCGGTGGAGCTCGTCAGCGGCCTGCGGCCGGCGCTCGCAATCGGCACCGTCGCGGTCCGGAACGAAGCCGCGGCGCTGGCTGCGCGCATCGCCCTCGATCGCTCCACGCCGCCGCTCGTGCGCGAAGCGGCGACGGGTGTGCTCGGCGCCGTCGCGGCGCGTGTCCCGTCCGCCGAGGCGGCCCTCGTCGAGCTCCTCGGCGACCGGCGCGCGCGTTTGCGGACCGCGGCCGTACAGGCGCTCATCGAGGCCGGGCACGAAGGCGCCAAGAGTCACCTCGCGACTTACGCACAGCGCACGCTGGACCCGCGGGAACGCGACCTGATCCGCCGCTTCTCCGGGCGATGATCGACCCGCCGACGCCGGACCCGCGGCGCGCTCCGCTCACTTCGGAGGAGCGCGAGTCGGCCCGCGCGTCTTTGTGCCGCGACGTCGAGATCGCCCTCCTGTCGGAGTTCGGCGCGCGCGCGATCACCGACCACCTGTCGCGCAAAGTGCGCGACGATGACCTGCGCCGGATGGCGCTGCACTTGAACGACGAGGGCATCGAGCTCGTCGTGCGTGTGCAGCAGCTCGTCCGCGAGCTCGGCGGCGAGCCGCGCCGCACGAGCGTCCGCCGCCGCGTGCTCGCGCGCGCGTTGGTGGCCGGGCGGCGGGTCCTGGGCTTGCGTGTCGTGTTGCGGATGCTGCAAGCACAAGAGGAGAGCCTCTCGCGCTGGTACGGCGACTACGCGCAGTTCCTCGCCCGTATTGGCGAGCCCGCGTTGGCCGTCGCTTTCGACGAGCTACGGGACGCGAAGTTTCGTCGCAGCCAGACCGTCGCGACGTGGGTCGAGAACATGCCGCGGCGCATGCGGTGAGGCATGCGGTGAGGCATGCGGTGAGGCATGCGGTGAGGCATGCGGTGAGGCATGCGGTGAGGCATGCGGTGA
>Ga0163144_10020888_pt1 | contig 13049 bp, 13 predicted proteins | sample OliLak19BULKMAT1_FD_123175 | JGI IMG/M metagenome (GOLD analysis project Ga0163144, IMG submission 123175) | Freshwater microbial mat bacterial communities from Lake Vanda, McMurdo Dry Valleys, Antarctica - Oligotrophic Lake LV.19.BULKMAT1 | ecosystem: Environmental > Aquatic > Freshwater >...
ACCCGTATTCCTAAAAAACGACCTATGGCAGCTCTGGCTACAACTTGGCCCCGCAAAGAACTTGTCGTCGCTCGCTACCACGCCTGTCAAGAGTTTTGCGCGGAGTTTTGCAAGAGCCTCACAAGGTGTTCAGATTTATATTTCTTTTATTTTCAACTACTTATAAGAAGGGGTCCCCTACATTACTGTCTCCTCGACAAGTAGGCTCAAGGTGGGATTCAGAGCGGCAAACAGCTCCGATCTCATTGGAAAGCGAAATGGACGATCCGATCATCATTATCATCATCACCGAGCTGTGGTAGTTCGGGCAGCGCAAGCTGCCCACGTCATGCGCACACAGCCGCATGTCAACAAAAATTGAAACTTAAGTACTGGGTCTACTCAGTCGTTCCTCTGGTATGATTCCTAAGAGTACTCCAGCTAAGGGTACTCTTAGGATCGCCAGCTTCGCGTCCTCCTTCTTCGGTATTCTGTCGTAATCCCCCAAAGAAATGCGTATTGCTGGCCTCTTGCTTTTCCTACTTCCCGCACTTTTCTACACCAGTTCCCAACGCTGGCGCTCGACTGCAAACGCGGCGTCATCGCCCCAAATTGACTGGAACTCATCCGCCTATGCGTCGACCAAACAGGCCGCCAGTCAAGCTCTCTCTCAAAACAATTACCAAAGCGCCTCCGAGATTTATCAACGTGCTGCCGAAATTGCACTCCAACGCGGAGACCTCGGTTCAGCCGGTCGATTCTCCTTTAATCGGGCCAGTACTCTCATGGCGATCGGAAGCTTTCGGGACGCCCTAACGACCTACCAACAGGCCAGAACTTACGCGCAACGATCCGGCGACCGTCAGACTACGCAAACGGTTCATATCGCCTTGGCCAACCTCTATTTGGCGTTTGGCGACCGGCCCGCCGCCGCCGCCGCCGCCCGTCAAGGCATCTCCGCCCTGGATCAAAAGACGGATTTGCCCCGCCGAATGTCCCTTCTTTTGATCCTGGGACGGCTACAAGCTCGCGAACAAAGCCTCGAGGCGAGCCTTCCCTATTTTCAAGACTCGATTACAATCGGACAAGCCATCGACACTGACCCAAACGCCAGCACACAATCCCATGAAGCCGATGCCTGGGATAATTTAGGTTTTGAAGCCCAGCAACTCAACCAGCTTGCCCTGGCCGAAGACGCCTATTGCCGAGCCTGGCACCTGCGGGCCATCCGAAAAGATCCTCGTCTCAGCCAATCCTACCCTCTCCTTAGTAACATCTATTACGCCCGCCAAGACCTGCGCCGGTCCAAGTTCTGGAACGAGCGTTCCTCCCAAAGTGCGGCCAGTCTTCGTCTTCGCAAACCGTGGACAACGATGCACCGCCGAGGTCAGATCGCGGCAGCGGAAGGGCATCGAACAGCGGCCTTCGCGGCGTACGAAAAAGCCCTCGAAGAAGCCCGCCGCTGGCGGAGCGGCGTCATCCCTTCCAACCAGTTCCGCTCGCATGCCGAAGTCGAACTGAGCAATCTGTTTGACGACCTACTCCGCATCGCCCAAACTTTACCCCCCTCCGCTCAGTTGCAACACAAAACGTTCCAAATCCTCCAGGAAAGTCACGCCTGGAGTCTCCAATCGCAACTCGAACTCTCGGCGGGAATCTCGGAGCGCCTGCCGGCCGCCTACCACCAGGAATTGGCCAAAGTCCGGCAGCTCGAATCCCGACTCCTGAGTGAGCCCAACCCCGTGGTGAGAGCCGAGGCGGACCAGAGAAGAAATGCCCTGCTTGAAATGGAGTCGGCGGCTGGCATGCCGATCCAGATCATTGGGCGCCCCGAGTTACGAATCGGCCAACTATCACCCACCGAAGGCGTGCTTACTTTTCATACCGATGAGCCAGCCTCACAATTGTGGCTGTTGACGCGGCGAGGGCTGCAGGTCTCTCAATTACCGGGGCGGCGCGAACTGGCCGTCGCCGCTCAAGCCTTTCGCAAAAGCGTTTTCGAAAACTCGCCGAACCTCCGTTCCGAGGGCCAAAAGTTTCTGGACCGCCTCCTGGGCGACATACGGGAGCCCGCTCTGGCCCTCACCGATTGGCGAATCGTCCTTGATGATGGCTTGTTTGACATTCCTTTTGCGGCTTTATCCGTAAACGAAAGAGAGTTTTTGGTCGAAAACCACACTGTATTGCAAGTGCCTACTCTTGGCGTTTCGGCCGCCAGCAAACCCTTGCATGGGTCGTTGCTGGGCATCGGCGATCCGATTTTTAATCAGGCCGATCCACGCTTTCTCAAACCATCTCCCCCGTTCTGGCAAAACTGGCCCTTTTCTACGGCCAGCGTGTCCGGATTCCAGTTACCTCGCTTACCCGCTTCGCTGCTTGAGACCAAGCAGGCTATGGCGGCGTGGGGGTCCGGTCATCTTCTCACTGGGTCTACGGTAACGAATGAAGAGGTTTCGCGTCTGATTCGCGTGGAGGCGCCAGCCGTGCTCCATCTGGCCACCCATGCCATTCCGCTGACCGCGACCGGGGCATCGGAGGGGGTTGGTTTGGTGATGAGCTTGGGCCCGGACGGCCAAGCACGCTTTTTCGCGCAACGCGATATCATGGCGCTCCCCACCGCGCCCGCGCTCGTCGTCATGAGCGCCTGCCAATCCGGGCAGGGCGAACAGCGGCCCGGCGTCGGGATCGTCGGCTTAACGCGCGCCTGGCTCATTGCCGGTAGCGAAAACGTGGTGGCTACTTATTGGCCGGTCCTTGATGAAGCCGGCCCTTTTTTTACAACTTTCTATCGTCATATTGTGCAGGATGCTGCGATGAATTCAACTGGCCGCGGGCGTTTTGCCGTCGCGACCGCTTTACGCCGCGCGCAACAAACCTGCCTTCGCTCGGATACCTTCCGCGCGCAGCCTCGTTATTGGGCGGGCTTTTTTGTGGCAGGAAAAGGATAACCTTGTGATATACGCTGTGAGTGATCTCCCCAACCTCCCGGATAATTCGGAACCGTCCACTCCCCCGAGTGACGCAATCGATTGGAGCGAACTGGTGGCCGCCGTACAACGCGGTGAAAACGAGGGCATGGAGCGACTCTATGCCGTTTTTGCCCGGGGCGTCCGTTTCTTGCTCATCCGTCAGTTGGGTTATCAGGATGTGGAAGATAAAATTCACGATACCTTTCTGATTGTCGTGAACGCCATCCGCCGGGGAGAACTGCGGGAACCAGAACGGCTGATGGGCTACGTCCGCACGGTCGTCCGCAGACAGGTAGCGACCCATATTGATGGTCTCGTCCAGAGCCGGCGGGACATGGGCGACGTCGAACTCGGCTATAAACTCATCGACGAACGCGATGATCCAGAAGCCGAAGTCCTGGGCAAACAGCGCTTCCGGATCATGGAACAGATTCTGCGCGCCATCTCGCGCCGGGATCGGGAGATTCTCACCCGCTTCTATCTGCAGGAACAGACCCAGGAACAGATCTGCACCGAGATGGGTTTGACCGAAACCCAGTTCCGCCTGCTCAAATCCCGCGCCAAGGCCCGGTTCGGCGAGTTGGGCCGCCGCAAGCTAGGCTCTAAACAACCAGAAACAAAGAGCTTCCGACAATCCGGCGGCGCCTGAAAAAACAGCCAACGATCCGCTTGACGCCAGACCCCCAGGAGGAGCACAATAGCTTTTGTAGGCGAACAAAAGGCGAAACTTGGCTCTTCCTGTACTCTCTCTTGCAGAACTCGTTCGGCGTAAAGCTCCCGCCGCCGAGCTGTGCGCCTACACCCCGGCGGACTTGGCCAGCCTGCTACCCGGGCTAGCACCAGGGTCGATTACCGAAGTTACCGGCTCGCGCTCCTCCGGCCGAACGGCGCTGCTGCAAGCCGCCTTGGCCGCCGCCACCGGCCAAGGCGAACTCTGCGCTCTGGTCGATGGCGGAAACACCTTCAGCCCCTCCTCCGGCCAAGCCGCGGGCATGGCGCTCGACCGATTGTTGTGGGTGCAGTGCCAGCGGCATCTGCAACACGCTTTGCAGGCCGCCGACATGATTCTGCATGGGGGTGGCTTCCGGCTGACGGTGCTCGATCTGTGTGAATTTCGGCCCGAGGAGCTCCAGCGGGTGCCGTTGTCCTGGTGGCATCGTTTCCGGCTCGCGGTGGAAAACACCCCCGGGCTGCTGCTGATTACAGCCGCTCAGCCCGTGGCCCGCCAATCAGCGACCACGCAAATCCAGCTCGCTTCCCGCACGGCGAAATGGAGCGGCAACCTGCTGCGCGGGCTCGACCTGGAAGCCAGTCTCCGCAAGCCGCAGCGCGGGGAAACCGCCCGGCTACGGGCGCAGGCGGGGTGACGGCCGATGATCGCGTGCGTTTACCGCCATGGCGGCCCCTTCGAGAATCTGCCGGTATTGGCCGAGCAGTTTGCGGGTGCCTATGAGCAGCCCGATGGCGATACCATTCTGTTCTCCGTCGCCGGCCTCGGCCGCCTCTTTGGCCCGCTCCCGCAGATCGCCGCCGAGATCGCCCGGCAAGGGCAGGCGCTCGGCATCGCGGCTAATATTGCCATCGCGCGCCATCCCGATACCGCCCGCCTCGCCGCCCAGCACCGCCCCGGCCTCACCATCCTCTCCCCCGGCCAGGAGGGCGAAATCCTCGGTCCGCTGCCCATCACCATCCTCCCCGCCGAACCCGCTCTCCTCGAAACTCTCACCCGCTGGGGCATCGAGACCATCGCCGATTTCCTGGCGCTTCCGCCGTTGGGCGTCCTCGAACGTCTCGGCGAGGAAGGGGGCAAGCTGCAGGCGCTGGTCGATGGACGCGGTCACCGGCCCCTGCAACTGGCCCGCCCCGTCGAACAGTACATCGCCGTCCGCGAACTGGAATCCCCGGTCAGCAATCTCGAACCGCTTCTGTTCGTCGTCTCCAGCCTCCTCCACGACCTCACCAAACGCGTCCTCGCCACCGGCAACGCGATCCGCGAAATCGGCCTGCAACTGGAAATGGAGCGCTGGGAGGTCAGCGAACGGCTGATCGGCTTCCCTTCCCCGGTCCAGGATCCGCGGACGATGCTGAAGCAACTCCAGCTGAACCTGGAAGCCGACCGTCCCCGGAGGCCGGTGGTTGGGGTCCGCCTGGAGCTTCGACCCACCCCGCCCTTGGCCGTGCAGCAAGGCATGTTCAGCCCCAACGCGCCCGAGCCCGAGCGTCTCCAAACGCTGCTGTCGCGGCTGGCCGCCCTGACGGGGCAAGGCACGGTCGGCTCCCCCGAACTGTTGAACACCTACCGCCCCGACGCCTGGCGGCTCCGCCAACGCAGCCTATTCGCCGCTGGCACGGCCACCGCCGTCGCCGCCGCTCCGCAACTCCAACTGGCTCTACGCCTGTTTCGCCCGGCGCTCCCGGCGCGGGTTCGGCTGCACCAATCCCGACCCGAACATCTCCAATCGCCCGGCTGCGAAGGCCCCGTCGTCGCCGCCGCCGGACCCTGGCGGACCACAGGCGAATGGTGGGCGGAGACGGCTTGGGCCCGCGACGAATGGGACGTCGCCATCCAGGGGGCCGGGCTCTACCGGATCTACCGCCAGCACTTAGGCGACGTCTGGTTCGTCGATGGCGTTTACGATTGAAGGATTGCCCTGGAAGGCACGGTCGGCTCCCCCGAGCTATTGAACACTTACCGCCCCGACGCCTGGCGGCTCCGCCAACGCAGCTTATTCGCCGCCGGTACGGCCACCGCCGCCGCTCCGCAACTCCAACTGGCTCTGCGCCTGTTTCGCCCGGCACTCCCCGCGCGGGTTCGGGGCTGCACCAATCCCGCCCCGAACATCTCCAATCGCCCGGCTGCGATGGCCACCGCCGCCGCCCCTGGCGCACCACTGGCGAATGCTGGAAAGAGACCGCTTGGCCCCGCGACGAATGGAACGTCGCCATCCAGGGGGCCGGGCTCTACCGGATCTACCGCCAGCACTTAGGCGACGTCTGGTTCGTCAATGCCGTTTACGATTGATAGATGCCCTGGAAGCAACTTGCCCAAAACGGACTCGCCCGTCTCGGCTACCGCCTCATCAACACCCGTACCCACTACTCCCACGACGGCCTCCACTCGCTCCACCATCCCCACTTCCTCTCCGACCCCGCCTTCCAAGCCGCCTACGCCCGCGGCGTCGCCGCCAGCCACGGCCACGACCCCCAAACCCATTGGCGCGTCCACGTCGCCCTCTGGGCCGCCCGCCAAGCCTTCGCCATCCCCGGCGACTTCGTCGAATGCGGCGTCAACGCCGGCTTCGTCAGCTCCGCCATCCTCCACGCCCTCGATTGGAACCACACCCAACGCCGCTTCTTCCTCATCGATACCTTCGCCGGACCCGCGTTCAGCCTGTACTCTCCCGCCGAAAACGCCGCCGGCCGACCCGGCCTGGCCCACGCCTCGCTCGCCTCCGGAGCCTAGTCACCGACCTCACCCGCGTCCACGCCAACTTCGCCGCATGGCCCCAAGCTCACATCGTCCCCGGCACGATTCCGGAAATCCTCCCGGCCATCGACTCGACGGAAGTCGCCTTCGTCCATATTGATATGAACTGCGCCCTGCCCGAACGCGAAGCTTTCGCCCACTTCTGGCCGCTCCTCTCGCCAGGCGGCATCATCCTTTTTGACGACTACGTCTACTACGGCCACCAAGCCAACACCGCCGCCCTCGACGAAGTCGCCGCCCGTCTCGGCCTGAACATCCTCGCCCTCCCCACCGGCCAGGGCCTGGTCCTCAAACCGGGAACCGGCCGATCTCTCCCACCCGCGCTCCCGTAGCCCGGCCATACGCCTCCGGATGCAGCAGAATCTGCGTCCCCCGCACCCCCGCCGACACCGAAATCACCTCCCACAACTCGGCCGTCTCGTCCAGATACACCGGAAAATCTTTCTTCGCCCCCATCGCCGTCACCCCGCCCCGCACATACCCCGTCAACGGCTGCACCTCCTTCAACGACACCAGCTCCACCTTCCGATCCCCACTTACTTTCGCCAACGCCTTCAAGTCCAACTCCATGTTCCCCGGGATCACCGCGAAGCAGAGTCCCTCCCGATCGCCTCGCGCCAACAAAGTTTTAAACACCTGCTCGGCCGGCAGCCCCACCTTTTCCGCCACCGTCACCGCATCCAAATGTTCTTCGTCCACGGCATAGCTCCGCAGCTCATAGGAGATTCCCAAAGTATCGAGTATTCGCACCGCATTCGTTTTCATCGCGTCTATGCCTTATTCTAAAGGCCATGCGATGGATTATTCTTCTCCTCACCGCGGCCGCCTTCGCCCAAACTCCCGATACCTGGCAAAAAAAGGGCGAAGACGCCTTCCGCGCCGGTAAGTTCGTCGAAAGCGTGGAGGCCTTCGACCAAGTCCTGAAGCTGGTCCCCACTTACTCGGCCCAACACTGGCAACGGGGAATCTCGCTCTACTACGCCGGCCGCTTTGCCGAATGCCGCAAGCAGTTTGAGCTCCACCGGACCGTGAATCCAGAAGATGTCGAAAACGCCGTTTTCCATATGCTCTGCGCCGCCCGCATTGACGGCATGGCCGCGGCGCGCGAAAAGCTGATCCCCATTTCGGCCGACACGCGCCCGGGGATGATGCAGGTGCACGCCCTCTTCGCCGGCAAGGGCACCGCCGCCCAGGTGATGAACGCCGCCCGCGGCGGCGGCCCGTCCGCCCTGTTCTATGCCTTTCTCTACATCGGATACTACGAAGAAACCGCCGGCCACCGCGACGCTTCCAAACAACACTTCCGCGAAGCCAACCGTCTCGCCGGAACCGACTACATGGGCGACACCGCCCGGGTTCATTGGAAGGCGTTGCAGGACGGCAAGCTGCCCTAAAGCAGGAACCGCTCAATTACGTTCTTTGTAATGCGCGACACGTCCGCATCCGGAAACAGCGCCGACGGCCAAGTGATCGATCCCACCGAGAAGACCGCCCCGCCCGAAGGCGTGTCGAAGGTGACGATCTCCGCCCCTCCCTCGTCGACGTTCGTCCCCTTGGCCAGCAACACCGTATTGGCCGGGGAGGACGGGCTTCGCTTGTCCGTCTCATGCCCCGACGCCCCGCCCGGCACCCGCTCATGCAGCGTCTCCTGGCCGAACTCGTCCCCGTTCCGCAACCCCGTCCCGGCGAACGCCCAATGGCCGGCGTCGATCACTTTGTACGGCGCCGAGGTCATGATGCCGGTCTCCGTGCAGACCACGCCGAGCAGGTTTGCCTCCGATTCCAGCGTCCGCGCCATCCGGCTTTCAAACCGTCCGCCCATCTCGCCCCGCTCGCTGTGCAAGTGAGACAAGCAGCGCATCGTCGCGTCCGGCGCCAGCGTCACCTCGCAGTTCAGCCCATTGCCCCCCAGGTACATAAACTTCCCGCCCCGGTCGAACACCCAGCTTTTCACCCGCAGATACATCTCTCGCGTCCAGTATTCTGGATGAACCGCGATGATTAAGATCGCGTAGGCATCCAGCGGCAGCGTGCCATCGTGCAATTGCGCTTCGGCGTAAAGGTCGTATTCGAACCCTTCCCGCTCCAGCCAACCGTACAGCCGCCACTCGCCCGGCAGTTGGCCGCATTGAATCCGTCCCGGAATCGGGTCGGTGATTTCGCCATCGACGAGTAAGTGGTTATTCGGCTCGGGCCGGTCGAAGGACAGGGGCCGATACTCTTCATCGGCGGGCCGCCAGCTACCGAACGGAGTTAGATCGGTATATCTCCCCAGGTCCTGCCGCGAATTCACTACCGGAGTAGGAGGTAACTCCGTCGCGTTGACGTAGTTACTCCTGCCGCCGTAGTTATTGTAAGCATTCCAGTTATTCGTCGCCGCCAGCACCGCGATCCGGGCCACCGGCTGGGCCGGAGCCACGATCCAGGGAAAGCTGAACGAGCGGCCGGAGGGCGTCTTCGCCCAGAAGTAGTAGAGCCCAGAGCGTTCGGGCGCTTGCACAATGGGCGGGGAGGGATAGCCGTCGTTGTTCCAGTGCACGCCGGTCTGGGTGAAATCGCCGTCCGGCAGCATCTGCCGATTCGCCTGCGGGCCGTGTTCGTCCACCCAGCCGATCATCCGGACATACTCTTTCTTCAGTCCATAACGCCACAACGTCAATTGGTACTGCTCATTCGAATGAACGCGGTACTCGCCCTTCTCGCCGCCACGAATCCATTTCGGCCACATGTAGCCGATCAGGCCGTCCGATAACAAGCGGAACTGCACCGGCTCGCCGAGCTCAACAGTTACCGTCTTCGAACCAAAGCCCGCCTTGGCGAGACTAACTCGATAAGGGCCCGGCGCTAAGTCGCCATAGAAGGCGCCGCGCGCCGAGGAGCGGAGCACGGTAACCTCTCCGGAGGCCGCTTCAAAGTCCGCCACCACCTCGGGCAGGGCCAGGTACATCTCGTCGCTCACGTAGGCTAGAACACGCATGTTCCTCGAATTGTATAGCATAGGCCCATGCGTCTTTTTGCCGAAATGAATCGCGAGCAACTGCGCCTCGCGGCGCCGTCCAGCTTTGCCATTCTCCCGATTGGAGCCACCGAGCAGCACGGCCCGCATTTGGCCACCGGCATGGACTTCATGACCGTCGAGCGGATCACCCGCGCCGCCGCCGAACTGTCGCAGGCACCGGCCATCGTCACCCCCACCCTGCCCTTCGGCTCCTCCCACCACCACCTCCTCTTCGGCGCTACGCTTTCCCTCCGGACCGAGACTTACCTGGCCGTCCTGAAAGACCTGCTGAACTGCCTGGTCGACGACGGATTTCGCAAAATCTACGTCGTCAATGGCCACGGCGGAAATCAGGATCTGATGCGCCTGGCCGTCCGCGATGTGCGTCTGGAACGGAATGTGGAGATCGGCTGCGCCGCCTACTGGGCACATCGCGGCCCCGGCCACGCCGGCCAATGGGAGACGTCGCTGATGCTGGCCTCCCGCCCCGAACTCGTTGATCGCAACGCCGACTTTTCCGCCGGCCGCGAACCGAACTGCCGCCAGGAGCGCCCCGACTTCTGGAAGGCCATCAATGGCTATACCGACGACCCGCGCCTGGCTACCGCCGAATACGGCCAAGCCCTCGCCACCGAAATCATCGCCGAACTCGCCGCCATTCTCAAGGACTTCTCATGACCCGCCGCCAACTGCTCGCCCTCGCCGCCTCGACCGATGCCCCCGTCATCGACACCCACATTCACCTGTGGGAACCAGCCAAGTTTCCTTTCCACAAGGACGCGACCTACGCCCCGCCGGCGGAGCCGCTCGAGCCCTATGTCGCCTTCGCGCAGGCCGCCGGCATCCATCACGCCGTGGTTGTGCACCCCGAGCCCTATCAGGACGATCACGCCTATCTTTGGCACTGCCTGCACCAGCCGATGTTCAAGGGCACGTTGCTGCTCGACCCCATCGACCCAACAACGCCCGCGCGGATGCGAGGCATGGTAAGGGAACATCCGAACCGCATCGTAGCCCTGCGGATTCACGCCATGAACGGCCCGACGGAGCCGCCGCTGCGGTCCGGTCCCATCAAAAACCGCGATCTGCGCCACCCCGCCGTGGCGACCTGCTGGCGCACGGCGGCGGACCTGGGGCTGGCGATTCAGATGCATTTCGTCCCGACCCAAGCCGAAGCCATCGGAGCCCTCTGCCGGGCCTTCCCGGGGGTCACCGTAATCCTCGACCATATGGGGCGCGCGGGCACCTCGGCGGGCGGCCTGGACGGCGTGCTGGCGCTGGCGAAGCACCCGAAGACGATCTTCAAATACTCCGGCTGGAGTTACTTCACAACGCCGGTACAGCCGGTCGTGAAACGGGCTTACGAAGCCTTCGGGCCGGATCGGATCATGTGGGGCGGCCTCGGCATGAACGCAGCCGAATACACGAAGAACAAGGCGCTGTTTGCCGAGCACTGGGCGTTCGTTTCGTCCGCCGATCAGGCCAAAATCCGGGGCCGGAACGCGGCGCGTATTTACAAATTCTAGGGTATCTTTAGCACTCCTTTACACTGCGGAGAGAGACGAAGCGGCTACAGTAGGGTTCACAGCAGTATGAAACGACTTACCCTACTTTTCACCCTGGCCACGTTAGCTTTCGCCCAGCCCCGTCGCGGCGGTCCCGCGCTTCAACTCCTCGATGCGGATAAAGACGGCGTTATCTCCGTCGCCGAACTAAACAACGCTCCCACCGCTCTCGCCAAACTGGACGCGAACGGCGACGGCCAGCTCACCGCCGACGAACTACGGCCTCAGGGCAGACCACCAGCGGACGGAGACATGGCGAAGTCGCTGATGTCGTTCGACAAGAACGGCGACGGCAAACTTTCGAAGGCGGAACTCCCAGAGCGGATGCAGGGGATGATGGCGCGCGGCGATAAAGACGGCGACGGATTTCTGACGACCGCCGAACTCCAAGCTATGACGCCACCTCGTCAGCAAGAGGGCGAAGATCACGGCCCCCGCGGCGGCCCTGGGGGCGGGGGAATGATGCGGATGGACCCGATACTCGCGGCGATCGATGCCGATAAGAACGGCACCATCTCCGCGGCCGAGCTACGGAACTCGACCATCGCGTTGAGGGCGCTCGACAAAGACAACGACGGCCAACTCTCCGGCGAAGAGATTCGTCCGGCGTTCGGCGGCCGTGGTCGCGGCGAGAGGAAGGAGAAGAACTAGTAACGCGCCGCTAACTTTTACTCGCCTCGCTGGGCCCAGAGCAGGAGACCCTCTTCGGTTACAGCCATGAAAACGTGCTCGGCGGGTCGCTTGACGTGACGTTCGTCGCCCGCGGCGAGGCCGACGCGGAGTTGGCGGAGGCAGCGGCATTCAACGAAATCGACCGGCTGCGGGCGGTGCTCAGCACTTGGGATCCGGACTCGCGCCGCGCCCGCGGGGGCAAATGAGCCGGCGGACGGCCACCATCTCACGCTGGCTGCATATCTACCTGTCGATGGTCAGCTTCGCACTGCTGCTGTTCTTTGCCGTGACGGGGCTGACCCTGAACCACACCGGCTGGTTTGCCGCCCAAATGCGGACGAATCAAGTGCGAGGCCAGGTGCCCCCGGCATGGCTCAAGCCGGAGCCCGCGAAACTGGAAATCGTCGAGCACCTGCGGAAAAACCACGGTATAAAAACGGGCCTGAGCGAGTTTCGCGTCGACGACAACCAGTTGGGAATTGCCTTCAAAGGCCCCGGCTATTCGGCCGATGTGGTGCTGGACCGGGCGACCGGCCACTACGACGTGACCGAGACGAAGATGGGCTTGGCGGCGGTGATGAACGACCTGCACAAAGGCCGCGACACGGGTCTGGCGTGGAGCCTGTTTCTCGACGTTTCAGCCGGGGTGATGGCCGTTGTCTCCTTCACCGGCCTCGTGCTGATGTGGTTCCTGCAGCGGAAGCGGATGGCCGGCATGATCACCATGGCGGCGGGGGCGCTGGCCTGCTTTCTCATTTACGTGATTTGGGTGCCATAGCTACTTCGTCAGCGCTTCGTCAAGGTTGAGCAATTGGTCGGCGGTAATGAACGACCGGCACAAAAGCCGCGACACGGGACCAGCGTGGAGCCTGGCCGGCATGATCCCCCTCGCGGCCCGTGCTCTGGCCTGCTATCTCGTCTACGTGATTTGGGTGCCGTAACTACTTCGTCAGCACTTCGTCCAGATTGAGCAGTTGGTTGGCCAGCATCGTTAACGCCGCGCCTTCGGCCGGGGCGACGGTCGTGTCCGCCGGGGCAGCACCGGCCGCCATCAATTTCCTGGCGTCCGTTAAATTGCCATCGTAGTAGCGCAAATATTCCTGAAACGACTTGCGCGCAATCTGCCGTTCGGCCGCGGCCAAGGGCCGGCCGAGGACGGCGTCGGCCAGGAAGTCGGCGCGCGGATCGAAGTCGGTCGAAACCTTATAAGCGCGCTGGCCGAGCACGCGGGCGGCTTCGACAAACTGCACGTCGTTCATCGTGACGAGAGCTTGCAGCGGCGTATTCGTCCGCTCGCGGCGGACGGTGCAGGCTTCGCGCGTCGGCGCGTTAAAGATCTCCATACTGGCCGGCGGGGCGCTACGTTTCCAGAACCAATA
>Ga0163144_10020890_pt1 | contig 13049 bp, 6 predicted proteins | sample OliLak19BULKMAT1_FD_123175 | JGI IMG/M metagenome (GOLD analysis project Ga0163144, IMG submission 123175) | Freshwater microbial mat bacterial communities from Lake Vanda, McMurdo Dry Valleys, Antarctica - Oligotrophic Lake LV.19.BULKMAT1 | ecosystem: Environmental > Aquatic > Freshwater > Lake...
CGGTGGGCAGATCGCCGGCGGGGGACTGCACGAGCTGCCACGCCGAGCCGAGGCGCGAGGCCTGCGCGTAGGTGTAGATCGGAGCCGAGACGCCGCCTTGGGGCGGAGCGTAGCGCCACTCGAACTCGTAGTCCTGCGGCCGCGCGGCGTAATCGCCGCTGTGGCGGAGCGTGACCTGCTCATCGAGCGGGTTCTGCGAGGGGAGGACCTTGAGGTCGCCGGTGTAGAGCTGCGGCGTGACCTTGAAAACCTTCACGGCCACCGGGTCGCCCTTGGGCGTGAAGGCGGAACCGTTGCCGTAGAGCATCGTCACCCAGCCGGCGCCGGCGCCGGTGGCGGTGAGCGCGTATTTCACGACGGCGGTATCGGAGCTGGCGATGGTCGCGAGGTCCGTCGGGCCCACGTCGACCGGTGCGCCGTCGGACTTGTAGGAGCCGAGCTTGGCGGGATCTTCGACGAAGGTTTCGACCTTGGTCATGAGGGCGGCGATGGCCGCGAGCCAGAGGGAGCGCTTTTCGTCACCCCCGCCGACGAGGTTTTCGAGGGCGGTGCGATCGGCGGCGGAGAGGACGTTGAGCTGCACGTAATCATCGCCCGCGATTTCGTCGACGAACTTGCCGAGGAGGACGAGCGTGCCTTTGAGGCCGCGCACCGGGTCGTAGTAGAAGCGCGTCTGGAGGTGCGGGGGCAGACGTTGGAAATACGTTTTTCCGCCCGTGGACGAGGTGAGGGCGGAGGCCGGCAGCGCCTGGAGCTGGCCGAGTTCGCCGAACAGGAAGGACTTTTCGCGAATGGGATCGTGCAGCGTCACGCTGTTCGCGGTGTCGCCGCCTTGCGCGATCGACTGCTGGTAGAGCACACGGGCGCTCACCTGCGAATAGACGTCGGGCAGGCCGAACTTGGGCAAGGTGAGCGTCTCGGCGACGCGCAACACCGGCGCGCCCACCGGCCAGACGGGACGGTAGGTGACCGTCAGCGGCGCGCCGGAGACGGGATCGCCCGCAAAGCCGGAGCCGGAGATGGGCCGCAGATAGGGCAACACGGTGCCGACGGCGGGCTGGCTCGCGACGCCGGGGACGTAGAAGCCCTCGCGCATCGTGTAGAAAAATTGCATGAGGAACGTCGGTGACGCGTCCGCGTGCGGGCCGCGGTAAACCCAGGAATAGCCCTTGCGGTCGTTGAAGGTGAAACCGCTATAGAGGTCGGGGCCTTGGTGCGCGGTGTCGGGGACGCCGCCGCCGACTTCGTTATTGCGGGAACGGCCGCGGCTATCGAGTGGCAGCGGCAGCAACGGCAGCGGCAACGGGGCCTGCACGATGGTGCCGGCGGTGATCGGGTAATCGAAGCGGTAGGTCGCGTTTTCGCGGAGGATTTTGAAGGCCGTCATCGCCGGGCGACCATCGGCGGGCGAGGTGTATTTCAGCAGGGCGTAGGGCTGCGAGGTATACAGGGCGCCGTCGGCCGAGGTGTTGTTGAGGTCGTCGCGCAGGGCGTAGACGCGGCCGTTGAGCATGAGGGCGTGCTCTTCGTTGGGATTGAAGCCGCGCGCGCTGCGCTCGTTTTGGATATAGAGGCGGCCGGCGGTCTCGGAGGGCGAGAGGGCGTCGGAGCCAACGTTGGAGGCAAGGACGATTTCGCGGGGCGAAGCCGGCCAGGAGACGGCGTAGCGGGCGACTTTCGACGGCACGTGAAACGGCGCGAAGGCGGCGCTCGGCGGCGTGATTTTTTGATACCACCAGACTTTGAGCGTCGATTTCCCGGGGAGGGCGTTCACCGGAATGATCGCGCCCGCGCCCGCCTCCTCGACACCGACTCCCTGCGGATCGCGGTAGGCCTCGGGGTCGTAGGTGTCGCTGAAGCCGGGCTCGGGCACGATGTAGCCGGCGGTGGCGTAGAGCGGACTCGGCGGGTCGATCCGCTGGCCTACGGTGGCGGTGAGATTCAGGGCGGTGGTCGCGCCGTCGGCTTCCTGAAACCCGGAGCGGGCATCGGTCTGGGTGAAGAGGCGCACATACCAGACCTGATTGCCGCTGTTGAATTTCAGCAATGTGCGGTTCAGGCCATCACCGCCGCTGGTCAGATTGACGAGCAGACGCTGCGTCGCGGATTCGAGCGAGGTTTCGGTCTGCCGGCCGTCGTCCTGATAAATGATCTGCGGCAGGCGGCCGCCGGGAAACTGCACGCCGGTCGTGGTGGTGGGGCCGGTGGCGGCGACGGTGTTGTGCGCGTAGGCCGCGAGGGAATCGGGCCAGCGGATGAAGTAGGCGTTTTTCGCCGCGGGCCAGAAGAGCGTGACAGGGATGGTGGCGGCGCTCGAGGGGATGGCGGAATCGCGTTTTTCCAACCAGTAAAACGAGACGCGGTCGGGATTCGTGTTCTCGCGCTCGGCGTAGTATTCGAGCGTGCCGTCGGGCCGGGCGTTGGTGCCGTAGAAGGTGGTGCCGTCGGGCGAGAGCGTGTTGACGGGCGAGGCGAGCCACTCGGAGCTGCCGTCGAGCGGCAGGAGCCGGTCCTGGAGATCGCGGGGCGTGAGGCGTTCGCCGAGATTGACGGTGGCGTTGACGGTGGGGGCGACGCGGACGACCTCGAGAATATCGGCGCCGAGGAAAGTGTAGACCGTGCTGGAGCCGGTCTTCAGCTTGCCGAGGTATTCCACCAAGAGGCGGCCCTCGCGGTTATAGGCGTGGAGCTGGCCGGTGCCGGCGATTTTTTCGAACCAGACGGTGCGCTTTTCGGCGGGGAGCGTGGCGGCGGGATCGGTGTTGGTGGAGACGCCGGCCGCCTTGTATTCCTCGGCGACGGTGGCGGGGATGGCGGTATTGTAGATGGAATTGACCGCCTCGATATTGCCGGTGGGGACGTTGACGATCGGGCCGTTGAAGCTGCGTTCGGTCCAGAAGATGGTGCGGGGGGGCTTGGTCGAGCTCGAGGAAACGGAGAAGGTCTCGTCGCGGTAGCGGTAGCGCAGGCGGGCGTCGGTGCCGCTCGCGACCGGCAGGCGGGAAACCCACGTAATCGTCACGCGGCCGGACTGCGAAGCGAAGGTCCGCTCCGCATGCGGGCTATGGTAGAACGTCGGCGTGGTGCCGGCGGCGACTTTCGGCGCGGCGTCCTGCGGGCCTTCGAGATGGGTGAACGTTTCGCCCGGCTGCACGGGCTGCGCCCGCCAGTAGTCGGAATTGGTCGCGAGCGGGGCGCCGGCATCGTCAGTCGTCGGCGGCACGATATATTCGCCGAATTGATAGCGCGGGGCGCCGGTCACGAAGGCCACGCCGAGGGTGGCGCGGAGTTGGATGATGGCGACGCCCGTGGGTGCGCCGTTGCCGCCGGCGAGGTAGATTTGGGCCGGGTAGCGAGTGGTGAGCGTCGCGGTGGCGGTCACCGCGCTGATACTGGAGCCGGTGGCGCCCACGCCGGCGAACTGCGACTGGGTGGGGAGGATAGGCGGCGTGTTGGAGGGCGAGTTGGGGACGGTGCCGCGGTAGAGCGTGTTATAGGCGCCCGTTTTGGCTTCGAATTGGGCGTGGGAAGTGAGAGTGAAAGTGAAAGTGAGAGTGAAGAGGGCGGCCAGAGCGGCAGCGCCGCGTCGAGGCAACGTAGGGCCGGCGCTCGCCGCCGTGCCATTACGCGACGAACGCAACCACTGCGACGGCGCGCCGGCAAGCGGCGGCCCTACCCGGAAGGCGCTAAGCGGATTCGGTGTCATAGGAGGACGCGGGCTGCGGCTCAGTTATCGGAGACGATGAAACGGAGAGCGACTGAGTTGTGGACGGCCACCCAGATGCGATTGCGGTTATACTTCGGCGTATAGGTCGAGGTGCCGCCGCTGTAGGTGCCGGTCGCGCCCGTGAGTGCCACTTCGAAGCTCATGCGATCGGGCTGCGCGGTCACGGTGAAGATGCCATTGGCCGCCGGGGTGCCGGTGATGCCCGCGAGCGTGATCGAGTCGCCGACCTGAATCCCGTGCGGATTGGCGAGCGTGATCGTCAGCTTGTTAGCCCCCGCCGCGATTGAGGCGTTCGATACCACCTGCGGCAAACCGATGGGCGTCGTCGTGGTCGAGACGTTTTGGAGGTCTTGAGAGCTAGTGAGGAGACTACCAGGATAAAAGGTGTGGATGGATGCATAGACAGTCTTAGGCACGGCGCTTAAATTGAATGTGCCGGCCGGAAAAGCTGGTCCCTCAATAATCGCTAGCGAATGGCCTGGGTTTCCCAAGGCACTATTGCCAACAAGAGTAGAACCAATTGAAACACGGTAGATTTCACCTAATGCTACGGGAACCCCGCCAGCCACCCGGTATAGTTTATTATCATATAAATCTGATCCGTTTAGAAATCCGGTGCCATACGTGGAAGCATTATAAGGAAATTCTGGCGTGTGCATCACTGTAACCAGTGGCGTCGTCGGACTAGTAAAGGTGGGCACAGGCGCCGTGCTGCTGGCGCCGATTATGTTTGTATAGGATGAAACAGAACTCGGCGTAAGTCCGAACTGCTGGATCCTGATCCGCATCTGACCGGAAAACACTATGCCACGCAGGCTTCCAGCGATATAAACGGGAGTAGACTCAGTAACAATACTACCATTCGAGTAATTGAATCGGCTCTGGCCGTAGTAAGTAATGACGCAGCCATCGTTATCATTGCCGAGTTCACCAATATCGATGGGGAAAACGTTGTAGATAAACGATCCGCTGCCACCGAGACCCTGATTGTAAACGTATTTTGGCTTGGGGATGGTGGCCCGCACGGCCGGGCTGAGGTCGTCGAGGCCGATGGAGCCATCGACGATCTTGGAGCCATCGATGGAATTCGGGGCGAGCTTGGCAAGGGTGAGCGAGGCATCGACGACCTGACCGGTGCCGACCGCAGCATCGGCAATCTTACCGGTGCCGACCGCAGCATCGGCAATCTGGCCCGCCCCGACCGCACCGGCGGCGAGCTTGGCACCGGTGACGGAGCCCGCGGCGAGCGCGGCGGTGCCGACCGAGTCGTTGGCGAGTGAGAGACCGGAGACGCCGCCGAGGGCGACGGACTCGGCGACGGCGGCGCGGAAGGCGAAGGCCGTGCCGACGATCTGCTGGCGCGGGGAGAGCTCGGGGTCGTTGAAGGGATTACCGTCGCCATCGTCGATGGTGACGCCGAGGTAGCGGGTGGCACCGCCGAAGACCGCGGCGCTGAAGGTGGAGAAGGCGTTGCTGGTCTCCGTGGCGATGGCCGTGCCGGAGCCGATGAGGACGCTGAACTCGCCGCCGGAGATGGTGACGGTCTGCTGCTCGGAGTAGAGGCGGTTGACGGGGGCGCTGGCGCTGGGGCTATCGTAGATGCGGAAGAGGACGATGCGGTTGACGGGCGTGGTATTACCGAGCGGGACGCCGGCCGCATCGGCGACGCGGCTCTGGTAGCTCATGAGGTTGGGCACGGCGGAAGCCTGGGCGAAGGCGGAGGCCGAAACGGAGAGGCCGAGGACGGCGAGGGCGGCGAGGTGGAGACGCTTCATAGGAAAAGTGGGACGGTGGAAAATGGGAAAGGGACGGAGAACGGAGGAGTGGAACCGCTAATTTACGCTGATTTTTCGGAGCTGGTAGAGGGAGGGGACGCGTGCGTGCCCCGCCTAATCGGCGAGGCGCGGGAGCGTTTGGTTTTCTGGTTTGGGATTAGCGGAGATAAGCGAAGATTAGCGGTTAAAAATCCGGGAGCTTAGTTGAGGGTAATCGTGCCCAGCTCGCTCACGCGGCGGAGCGTGAAGGTGCCGGTGGCGGTGAGCGGGAGTTTGTGGACGCCGGTGACGGTCTCGCTGTAGGTGCCGCCGAGGACGGTGGCGCCCCACCCCGCCGCGCTCGTGCCGGCGGGGGGCGTGGTCGTGAAGGTGAAGCTACACGCGCGCGAATAGGTGTAGCTCTCGACGCCGGCGGAGAGCGGGGCGCCGCGGGCATCCTTGTTGTCATGGTCCGGGTGATAGGCGTGGAGGAAGGGGTTGGTGCGATCGTTGAAGGGGACGGTGATCGTGCGCACGAGCGTTTGGCCGAGGGCGACGGAGCCGGTGCCGGTGGCGATCTCGGTGTCGAGCGGCATGGTGACGGCGACGAGGCGGGTGGCGGTGGCCTTGGCATCGGCTTTGAGTGAGGTCTCGCGGGTGGAGAGGCCGTAGGCGTGGGGCGCGGCAGCGAGCTGGCCGAGGAAGACTTGCGAGAGCAGGCGCGCGGTGCCGGCGTTGTCGACGTGGAGGAGCACGCGGAGCGGATAGCTGCGCGGCGTGGTGGTGCCGGGCGAGCCGGGCGCGGTGCTCTGGACGCCGGTGAGCGCGATGTCGCCCACCCAGAGGCCGGCGAGCGAGGCGGTGCGGGCGGAGGCGGGCAGGTAGATATCGAGGAGGTTGCCGCTATCGGTGAAGCGGAGGAGCGAGGCGTAGAGCGCGCCGGCGGCGGCGGTCATCTGCGCGCGGTCGATGCCGAAGCTGAGCTCGATGGAGGTCTGCGGCGCGATGGTCTCAGGATAGGCGCCGGTGATGGGCGTCTCCACGTAGGAGGTGGTGGCGGCGTTGAACAGGCGGCGCGTGAGCGGCACGGGCGCGGTGATCGCCTCCTGGCCGGCGGGGGCCGGCAGCGAGGTGGTGGGGGAGATGGTGAGCGTGACGGGCGCGGCGGTGCGGTTGCGCACCCGGACACTCAGGGTGGAGCCGGTGCGGCCGTAGGTGAGGCCATCGAGATTCGACGGCGTGATTTCCAGCGGCGCGTAAAATTGGCCGACGACGGTGGCGTCGAACCAGTAGGCTTGGTTGCGATCGAGGCGCTCGGAGACGGTGGAGAATACCTGCGCGGGATTGTTGGGCCCGATGTCGCCGCCCACGTATTTGAAAATCGTGGTATTGGCGGCGATGGCGGCGGGGAACGTCGCGAAATACGAGGAGAACGTGGGGTAATTGCTACCATTCAGGCGCGAGGGGAAGCCGAGGAAATTCGCGCCGTTGCGCACCCAGGAATTGCGCGGGGGGAGCGTGCGTTGCGGGAGCGTGAGCGCGTAGGTGTCGGTGGGGCCGCCGCTGCAGCGGATGAGATACGCGTTCTGGCCGGGCAGCGAGGCGAGCGTGGTCTGGGTGGGCTCACCACGCATCCACACGGCCCACTCGGGCGAAGCGGTGGAAGGAACGAGCGCAGCCGCGCCACTCTGCGCGGGATTCGGATTGGGAATCCAGCGCCACACGGAGACGATCTCGGGGTTGGCGGCGAAGAGGGTGTCGAGCGAAGCGTGGGTGGCATCGCCGTGGAGGTAGACGGCGTTCCACCCGCCGCGGAGGGTGTAGGTGGGGGCTTGCCACTGGGCGTGGGCGGCGGGAGTGGCGAAGGCGAAGAGCGCCAGCAGAGCGAAAGCGAAAAAGGCAGGGCGGCTTGTCCTCAAGCCGCCGCGCCCTCGGGATGCGGATGTCGTGAGCGGCGCGTTAAGGATAACGCGCCCTACCTGGATCAGATAAGTTTTCATCGGACGGTGAGGCGGTAGAAGCGCATGGTGCCGGGGGGCACGGGAATGAAGCCGCGCTGCACGCCGATGTCCGACGCGCGATACGATTTGGCGGTGGGGCCGGTGGGGACGGCGGTCGCAAACGCGGCGGTCATCCACGTCTTGAGGTCGGCGCTCTCCTCGATCGTGTAGACCTTGTCGGTGATGGCGTAGAACTCGAACACGACGGTCGTCGCGGTTTTGTCCACGAGCCGGAGTTCGAAGCGCTCGGTGGCGTCGCCCGCGAAGGTGCCGGCGATATATTCGTCGTAGTTGCCAATGCCGTCGCCGTCGAAATCGCCGGTTTTCGTGATGAGGTTGATGTCCCAACCGGGCGTGCCGCGCGTGCGACCGGCCTGGTAGAGCACCCACTCCTGCCAGGCATCGGGGAGGCCGTCGCGGTTCGCATCGGCGCCGAGGGTGAGATCGAGGCGGACGCGCTCGCCGCCGGAGCCCGCGCGCAGCGTGCCGGCGACTTCGATCGGGTAGAATTTCTGGCCGTTCATCTCGACGACGAGCGAGAACACGCCCTGCGCCGGCAGCGCGCGGTTCGCGTAGATGCGCGTGGTGCCGCGGCTGGCGTCGATGCTGATGTTCAGCTCGTAGTTCTGGTCGCCCTGAATGGCGGGGTTGATGCGCGTGCGGATGACCTCCGTGCCATCGCGGAGCAAAATCAGATCGGCGCCCTGCGCCGTGAGCGTCGCGCCGACCTGATCGCGCACGACGCCGTAGAGGGTGTAGAACGGCGCCGGGGGGAAGGCCGCCGCGCGCGGGGTGGCGAAGATAAAGAGGGCGAGCAGCGCGAGCGACGCGGCTCCCATCCACCGAAGGAACCGCGGAGCGAGGGAAGCGGACGCAGTAGAAGGTTGCATGGTCAGGGTGAAAAGAGGCGAAGCGAGATTCACGGCGGGGCGTTCCGAGAAAACCCGGGCAGAACTGAGGTGGAGCCGGAGGGAGACATAGGGACTTCTCCTTAGATGATCGCGCGGCCATTTGCGAACAAGTGCGGGGCCTACTTTTCGCAAAGGGGGAACTACCTTTTGCCGGTGCAACTGGGAGCCGGCTCAGGCGAAACCGCGTAGCGGACGAGGTAGCGAGGCATTTCTCCGCGGCGGGGCGCGCTCCTTCCGCGCGATCCTCCCCCACCGTTTAACCGCTAACCTACGCTTATCTTTTCTGCTCAGGGGCGGTTCGTCGTCTGCGTGACCCGCCCAATCGGCGGAGTCGAGGCCGCGCTTCGCCGCTGAGGCGAAGCCTGCACGGCATCGCCTGCTCTGAACCCAGCAAAGATCAGCGAAGATGAGCGGTTAAGTCCTGCCTGAGGCTTTGGCGGGTGGCATCGCCGGCTCGTCGACGCTGGCGTAGTCGCAGCCGGAAGATCGGCGCGCACTGATTCGACCGACTCGCCCCAAATCCGCCGACGGGTGCAAGCTTGCGCGAATCCTGCTGAAACCCACGCTCTGCCTGCGCCGCCATGCCCGCTCCCGCTTCCGCTTCGACCGCCATCCCGCCCGGCGACTTCGTGCTCATCGAGGACGACACGCTCCTGCGCGAATTGCTCGTCCGCGCGATCACGGCGCGGTTTGCGCCACAGAGCCTGCGCGCGTTTGGCGATGGTGCGGTCGGATTGGCGCATTGTCTCGCGCACCCGCCCAGCCTGCTCATCACCGATCTCAGTCTGCCCGGCATGGAGGGGCGCGACATCATCCGGCGGCTGCGGGCCCAGCACGTGGCGACGCGTTTCATCGTGTTGACGATGCACGCGACGGCCGCGCTGCCCGGCGAACTCATCGCGCTCGGCGTGGGCGGCTTCATCGACAAACATTCGCCGCTCGACCACGCGGAGCGCGCCATCGAGCGCGTGCTGGCGGGTGGGATTTATTTTTCCGCCACCGTCGGCCCGGCGCCCGCCGCCCACCTCGGCGCCGCGGAGGGCGCGCTGTCCGGCCAACTGACGGAACGCGAGCGCGCGATCGCGCAGCTCGTAGCGCAGGGATTGATCTCCAAGGAAATCGGCGAACGCCTCGGCCTCAGTGTGCGCACCGTGGAACACCTGCGCGCCCAACTCCTGGCCCGGCTCGGCCTGCGCGACACCGCCGGCCTCATCCGCTGGTGCGTGCGCAACGGGCTGGCGTAAGCGCGCGCCGCGCGCAGTTGAAGCGGGAAGCTGAGAGCGGAGAGTCCAGAGCTGAGAGCCGCTACCTCCGAACCCGGTTGGTTTTCCAGGCACCCTCTCAGCTCCCAGCTCTCAGCTCATAGCTCTCAGCTCTCAGCTCATAGCTCCCCATCTTCCGCCACCGGCAGCACCACCGAGAACGTCGTCCCCTGCCCCGGCGCAGAATCGACCTCGATCCGTCCGCTATGGCGCGCGACGAGGTCGCGGCAGATGTGCAACCCGAGGCCGGTCGACGATTCGCCGCCCGTGGGCGCGGCGGAAAGCGGCTGAAACGGCGCGTAGATTTTCGCCAAGTCCTCCGTCGAAAGTCCCGGCCCTTCGTCGCGCACCGTCAGGACCGCCTCCGTCTCGCCGCGCGTCACGCGGACCACAATTGGTTTTCCCGGCGGGGAAAACTTCACGGCGTTGCCCACGAGATTGGAGATCACTTGATGCAGGCGCGCGCGGTCGCCGGTCACCGTCACCGGCGCCGGCGGGATCTCGAGCGTGAGCGTCTGCGCTTTGGCGCGCGCCGTCGGCCCGAGTGTGCGCCCGACCTCCGCGGTGAGCGCCCCGAGGTCCACCGGCGCGAGCGTGAGCCGCAACTCGCCGCCCTCAATCGCGGACACATCCAGCAAGTCGTGCACGAAGCCGAGCAGCCGCTCGCCGTCGCCGCGCAGTTCGTTGAGCGCCGCCGTGCCGGCCGGCGAAGCCACCAGCTCCGGTTCGATCTGCCTCGCCCGCGCAAGCATGGTGCGCAGCGGTGATTTCAGATCGTGCGACGCGATGCCGAGCAGGCGCGATTTGAACGTGTTGGCTTCCTCGGCGGCCGCCTGCGCGCGCTGCGTCTGCCCCAATAATAACCGCTCGGCGCGCAGTCGCGCGCGCAACGCGAACACAATCGCGCCAAGCGCAACCGCCCCCGCGACACCGCCGCCGATCAATCCGAAGCGCACCGCGCGAGCGCGGCCCAACTCTGCCTCCGCCGACCGCAGCTCGGCCGTGTTCTTCGCAAACCGCAGTTCCTTCTCGCGCAACTCGGCGGCGCGCGCCTGTCGCTCGCGGGCCATCCGCGCCAGCTCCTCGTCCTTCTTCGCGACGTCGTAGCGCGTCTCCAACTCCGCGGTCCGCTGCCGGACACTCTCTCCGCTCACTTCGAGTTCCGCCGCCACATGCCGGCGGAGCGCGGATAAGGCCTCCGCATACTCGCCCCGGGCCTCCCGCACCGCCGCCAAGCGTCCGAAAATCGGCGAAACAATTCCCGCCGTTCCGTCTGCGTCGGCATAACCCCGCGCCTCTTCGATCGCGGCCAGCGCCTCGTCGAACCGGCCAAGCGCCGAGAGAATTTCGGCCCGGTAGGTCAAGGCCACGCCCAGCTTGACGCGGCCCTTCACGGTGCGCCGCCGGACCAGGATTGGGTCCATCGCCGCAAGTGCCTCGGCCGCGCGCCCCTCCCGGAAAGCGACCATCGCCAGCGCTTCCTCCGTATCGGTGATAAAGGGGCGGACGCCGAGCTGTTGGCGCACCCGCAGGGCGCGTTCAAAATAGCTTCGGGCCGCGGCGTATTCCATGCGTTTGAAATGGGCCTGACCCAAAAGGGTCGCGCAGGCCCCCACCTGCTCGGGGACCTCCGCGATTTCTGCCTCCGCCAGACCGCGACGGGCATAGTCCATCGCACGGTCGGTATCGCCCATCTGCGTGTAACATTGCGCCAGCCCGGCGAGTGAATCGAGGACCTTGGTCCGGTTCGCCCACCGCTCTGCTTCGCGCAGGTTCTCCAGCAGCAGACTGATCGCCTCGGCGAGGCGGGATTCGCCGCTGAGGCCTTTGGCAAAGATACTCCGTGCCTCCAGTAACAGGCCCGCATCACCGAGGTGGCGCGCGATTTTCATCCCGGCTTCGGCGTGCTGCCAGGCGGCCGCCGAGCGGCTTTGCCGCCCGTGGGCGTAACCGATGAGCAACTGCGCATACGCTTCATCACGGGCATCCCCAGCGACACTCGCGGCCGCGAGTCGCTCCTCGCCGTTCCTCAGCACCGCTTCAGAACTCGTGAACATCTTCGCCAGCCCGGAGAGATACCACTCCGGCGCGGCATTCGCCCGATCCGAAATCGGCTCAGCCGCCCGCATCGCACCACCCATCGCGACGACCGCGGCGACGACCAGGCCGCGCAACACCAGTCTCGGTCGGGCGGCGATGGGCGTGAAGGGCACGCGGGGCAGGAAAGCGGGCCGCGCCGCGTTGACAATCCACCACCGAGTGCGGTCTCCACCCACCGGCCCGATCCACCCCTACTTACATGCGGCAGATGAGGAGCTCGCGCTCGAACATCATTTCCTTCGGCAAGTGCGAGTGGAGATCGAGGAAGAGTTCCTCGTGGCCGAGCACTTCCTGGCGCCACGCGGCGCGGTCGAAGGCTTGCAGCTCCTCGAACTTCGCCTCGGGGAAATCCATGCCGGTCCAGTCGATGTCCTTGTAACGTGGCACCCAGCCGATGGGCGTTTCCTTCGCGCGGCCGCCGGCGCGCACGCGATCGACGATCCATTTCAGGACACGCATATTTTCCGAGAAACCGGGCCACATGAATTTCCCGTCGGCATCTTTGCGGAACCAGTTCACGTGGAAAATCCGCGGCGTCTCGCTGAGTTTCCGCTGCATCGAGATCCAGTGGCGGAAGTAGTCGCCCATGTTGTAGCCGCAGAACGGCAGCATCGCCATCGGGTCGCGGCGGACTTTGCCGATCGTGCCCGCGGCGGCCGCCGTCATCTCGGAGCCCATCGTCGCGCCCACGTAAACGCCGCTCGACCAGTTGAAGGCTTGATACACGAGCGGCATCGTCGTCGCGCGACGGCCGCCAAACACAAACGCGCTGATCGGCACGCCTTCGGGATTTTCCCACTCGGCGTCGATGGTCGGACACTGTTTCGCGGGCGCAGTGAAGCGGGCGTTGGGGTGCGCGGCCTTGGCCCCCGTAGCCTTGGCGATTTCGGGCGTCCAGATTTTGCCCTGCCAGTCGGTCGCCATCTAGGGTGGCGCATCGGTCATGCCCTCCCACCAGACGCCGCCGTCGGGCGTGTAGGCGCAGTTTGTGAAGATCGTGTTGCGCGCGAGCGACGCCATCGCGTTGGGATTTGTTTTGAGGCTGGTGCCGGGCGCGACCCCGAAGAAGCCGGCCTCGGGATTGATCGCGCGCAGGCGGCCGTGTTCGTCGGGTTTGATCCACGCGATGTCGTCGCCGACGGTCCACACCTTCCAACCCTGCTTCTGAAAATGCGCGGGCGGGATGAGCATCGCGAAGTTCGTCTTGCCGCACGCACTGGGAAACGCCGCCGCGACGTAGGTTTTTTTACCCTGCGGATTTTCGACGCCGAGGATGAGCATGTGCTCGGCCATCC
>Ga0163144_10020892_pt1 | contig 13049 bp, 3 predicted proteins | sample OliLak19BULKMAT1_FD_123175 | JGI IMG/M metagenome (GOLD analysis project Ga0163144, IMG submission 123175) | Freshwater microbial mat bacterial communities from Lake Vanda, McMurdo Dry Valleys, Antarctica - Oligotrophic Lake LV.19.BULKMAT1 | ecosystem: Environmental > Aquatic > Freshwater > Lake...
GTACGGCCGGGCACGCTCGTTTTCTCCCGCAGCATCAAAATGGTAGGCCAGATAGTAGATCCGGTCCGGGGCTTCGACTTCGAGGTCGGCTTCGAGATCGACTGCAGCGCGCAGATGCAACTCCCGTCGATGGTTCTCCGGCAGACGTTCGAGCAATGTCTGGCGCAGCTTGTCGTGAACGAAGGCGCATCTGCCATCCTTTGTTCTTGCCCAGACAATATGCCGCTGCTGCGCCTCGCTCAGCGCGGCAGTGGCTAGCGCCGTTGTCTGACCCGCCAGTTTCGACGCGGTGAATAAATCAAACACCTTTCCCAGGACCGCGCCAACGGAGAGCAGTTTGATTGTCGTTTCCGGCAACAATTCGATTCGGCGGGCAAGGAAAGCAGCTGCGTGCCGGGAAGACTGGACGCCGGCCAGCGCCGAAGGCTCAACTCGCCACCCCATCGGCATCGCAACCAGAGCGCCCGATTCCACGAGCCCGCGCAACGTGGCTGCCGCCATGAACGGGCTCCCCTCGGCCAATTGTTCGATGACTCTCACCGCGTCATCCGGCAATGGTCCCGCCATTGATTCGACCAACTTCCGCACGTTTTCAGCCGGAAACGCAGGCAGCGACAAATGAGCTACCGACTCGAGTGTACGCAGCGGATGGCTTGCCTCAACCTCCTCCGAACGGAACGCAGCGACGACAAGGATGGAACGATTGGCAGTCGTGGCGCGGCGCTGCCAGTTCACCAGGACCTTGAGCGTCAACTGATCGGCCCATTGGCAATCATCCAGCAGGACCACGACCGGCCGGCCCGTCCCTCCCAACGCATCGAGAAATGCAGCCATCGCCTGCACGCTGCGTGTTTCCGCAAACGTTTCAGGGCCCAATTCACGATTCACGGTCAAGCCGAATACCTCCGACAACTCCGGCAGAGCCAAACAGGCGGCATCCTGGTAAGCTCCCAATCCGATCCGAATCTTTTCATCAACACCAGTTTCCATTCGGGCCGTCGCGATCAGGCCTTCCGCCACTCCCGTCAGCAGTTGAAACGGACGCTGAGCGGCCTGATCCAGACCCTGCCCACGTAGAATCCAGACCCCCTGTTGCGCTCCGCGCAGGGCGAACTCAGCGAGCAGGCGACTCTTCCCGCCGCCAGATTCAGCTTCCAGCAGCACCACGCCTCCCTGACCATCCAAAGTGCGTTTCAATTGCGCTTCCAGCGCCGCCAACTCATGACCGCAGCCGACGAACGCGGGCTCCGCGAGGGTATGCCGGTAATCATTCAACCCCACGACGAGGGCCGGTTCGGACTCGCCATTCTGTAAGGCCTCCGCAATCACATTGAGGTCCGCCAGAACGGCACTGGCCGTTTGGTAGCGATCTCGTGGATCCTTCCGCAGCAAGCGCTGGATGACTTCGTCCAACACACGTGGCACCGTCAATCCCAGGCTGCGTAATTCAGGCGGTCGTAAAGTCATATGCTGCCGTAAAACTTCGCCGACGCTGTTTCCCTGAAACGGAGGTCGGCCTGCAAGGCACTCAAAGAGCACAATTCCAGCCGAGTACAAATCGGAACACGCAGTCACTTCCTGGTCCAAAAGTCCGGCGGCCTCGGGCGACAGATACTTCACATTGCCAACCCACTCGTCCTGAATACTGGCGTTCAAATTGGAGCTGTGCGCCAAACCGAAATCAGTCAGTGTCGCCTCGCGCAACGGGATGCCTTGATTCACCATCACATTGGCAGGCTTGACGTCACGGTGCAGCACGTGGACGGCATGCGCTGTACTCAGGTCTTTCAAAATTGAAATACCGAGGGCAATCGTGTCTATTACAGAAAGTGCATCTTGTCGCAACCGTTCCTGCAGCGTGATGCCCAGGATAAACGGCATCACGACGTAGACCAGATCTCCCTCGGAGCCGAATGCGAGCAGCGGCGCAGATGCCCCATTTCGGAATTGTGAGAGGACATGGGCTTCATGCTCAAGCCGCATTCGCACCGAAGCCGAGAGCGATGTCGCCAAGGCCGTCTTAATGACAACCCTGTTGTCGTGTGCGGGATCTGTTGCCAGAAGTGTTTCTGTGTCGTCGCCACTTTTCAATCGGCGCAAAACCTGGTACCGACCGCCAATCACACGGCTGTCTTGCGAAACACTTGCCCTGGTGGCAGAAGAGGAAACATCGCTGTTATGTCGACCAATGGCCATTCTGAAGTCTCCCAGCGGCCTTCGTGGGGCGAATTCCCATTCTGACAGGCTTGACGAATGTCGAATCACTAGGCCTGAGACCGCATTCTAAGCAACAGATTTGCAGATTCCTACGGTTTCAACTGCCTAATCTGGAGTCGTTGACTTTGCGGGCAGTGGAATTGGGCGCAGAAGCAATTGCCGACCATTCGGCTGCACATCGCCGCGCTCCAGGGGGCAGATTCGAATAGGTCGCGAGTATTTGGATGAAAGCCCCACGAGTAGTATTCTTTACCATCACTCGTTCAGTCCTGCAGTCGCCGACTGGGCAACGTGTTCCGCGTCATTTCCAAGGTGACCAGCCGCAATATCCTGCAGCGTTGCAATGATCAATTCACGATTCCGATCCAGAAACCAGTGGTCGCCATCGACTTCCACGAGACTGAAATCGCCAGCGGTATGCCCACGCCACTCCAGAATTTCATCGAGATAGACAAAGTCGTCCTGCCGGGCAGCAAAGGCAGTGATCGGGCACTCCAGAATTGCGTTCTTCTCAAAATGGAAGCTTTGCAGTAGTGGCATATCGCGCCGCATGCCGGGCAGAATCATTTTGATCAACTCCGGGTTGTCTACGTACCTCGACAATGACATCAGGTATTCAGGACTATTGGCTTCAACGAGAGATTTGAGAAGCACCTCACGATTCTGCCATCGATGGATCAGGTGCGGTGCGGCAGTCCCAGTCACGACAAAATGATTGGGGATGAGGCGATGCCTGCTACGCAACTTTCGAATCACTTCCCATGCCACAATGCCGCCAAAACTGTGCCCCCAGATCACCACGGGGCGATCAAACAATGGCAGAAGGATTGGCACCATTTGATCAGTCAACTCATCAAAGTCTGCTATCGAAGGCTCAGACATGCGATTCTCCCGACCCGGCGTCTGCAGGGCAAAAACTTCGTACCCGGTCGGTGGATCGATCAGGAATTTCGTAAACAGCGATGCGCCAATTCCCATCGAATGGAAGCAAATGAGCCGGACAGGCGCGTCGGAGTCGCCAGCTCCGCGGATCAGCCACGGGCTGAGAACCTGGACGCCGTCCAGATCCGCAAGCGTGAATTCGGTTATGACTGCCGTCGCGTCCCGGAGCGAAGTCAGATCGTCAAATCCGTCCCGATCCATTTGATCCAGAACCTCTCTTGAGAGCGAGGTGATGCTCGGTCCTTTGAGCAGCTTGATGAGTGGCACGTTGACCTCCAGTGCACGAACAATCGAGATTTGAAAGTCCGTCAGCATCAGAGAGTCGAGGCCGAAACTGTCGATGGGTCTGGAAACGTCGAGTTTCTCCGGAGACGTATCAAGGATCCTCGCGAGTTTGCCAGCTAGTTCCTGCTGCAGCCGCTCAAGTCGTTTATCGGGATTCAGCGCCGCCAGGTCTTCACGCAGCCCTGTACTCTTTGGGCGGAAGGAACGTGCAAGGGCAGCGTCGCCCATCAACTCAATGAATCTCACGTCGCGTACCAGGTGCGGATACGCAAGGCGAAACCACGGCCAGTCAATCCGAGCTGTCATCCGTTGGGCAGGGTGCTGGATCAACGCAGCTTCCAGCTTACTCAGCACGTCCTTCAGAGGCATCACGTACATTCCCTGCGTTTCCAGGATACCAATAATGTCATGGCCATCGCTCTCGGCGTTGGACATACCGGCATATTTTCCGAGGACACCAAGATTGACTGATGTTGCAGGGAGTCCACGTTGTCGACGGTAGTGGGCAAGCGAGTCCTGGAAATAATTGGCCGACGCATAATTTGACTGGCCATACAGTCCCAGGACTGACGAGATGGACGAAAGCATCAGAAAGAAATCGAGGTCTTTTCCCGCAGCCAATGTGGATAGGTGCAGGTTCCAGGCACCCTGCGCTTTCGGATTGAAGACTCGCTCAAAACGGTCCATGTCCATGGTCGGAATCGAAGCGTCGTCCAGCACGGCCGCGCCATGGATGACTCCGGCCAGGGGGGGCAGCTCGCGTTTGATGCGATCCACGAGTCGTACGACCGCATCAGCGTCTGTGACATCTGCCTGCGCCAGGACGACACGCCCACCTAGTTCCATCATTGTTTCGATCGCAGTTCGATCCGCGTCACTCTTGGGACCGCTGCGGCTCAGCAGGACCAGACAGCGTGCTCCATGATCCACCATCCACCGTGCGATCTCCAACCCGAATCCACTGGCTCCACCCGAAATCAGATAAGAGCGATCCGGTCGGAACGATGCGTTTCGCTGCGGCAGTGTCCGGACGCGGTCGTTCTGCATGTTCATCACGATTTTTCCCCGATACGCTGCCCGGGTCATGAATCGCATCGCATCCGGGAGTTCTGAAATCGGGAACTCGGTGATTTGGTGCGGATTCAACTCACCTCGCTCAAACATGGCGATCACTTCCGTCATCGCCTGCCGATGTAAATCCGGTTGATGCACTGCGAGCCGATCAACATCAACTGCGAAGTACGAGATGTTTTCGCCGAGTCGTTCAAGTCCGAGTTTGGTGTTGCGATAGATATCCGACTTGCCGATTTCCACAAAACGCCCAAACGGAGCAAGGCACTTGAGGCTCTGCGTGATAAACCTGCCCGTCAGGGAATTCAGCACAATATCCACGCCACGCCCCTCCGTCGCTTGCATGACGTCATTCGCGAAATCAAGTGATCGCGAATCGAAGACATGCTCGACTCCCATCTGCCGCAGGTGTTCTCGTTTCTCACTTGTCCCTGCCGTCGCGATCACTTGAGCGCCGGCACGATGCACTAACTGGATTGCCGCGCCTCCCACGCCACCGGCGGCCGAATGTATCAGGACAATGTCACTACGTTTCATGCGGGCCAGGTAACACAATGAGTACCATGCTGTAATGTACACAAGCGGAATGGATGCCGCTTCGAGCGGCGTCAGCGTTGCAGGCTGACGCACAACGTAGTGCCCGGACGTCGTGACTCGACCACAGAATCCTTCCGACACACGGGCGATCACTTCGTCGCCTGTCTGAACATGCCGGACTAAACACCCTGTGCGCAGAACGCGACCAGCGACCTCCAGACCAAGCCGATGGGCAGTCAGTCCGCCTGCAACGGCCTTTTCCGGCAGCAATCCCATCGCATTCATGACGTCTTTGAAGTTCAACGCAGCAGCCCGGACTGCGATTTCCACTTCGTCCTCCCCAGGGTTGCCGGGGGGAAGTCGGCGAAAGACGATTTGATCGAGAACTCCATGATCACGCTGATCGGCGCGGTAAGAACCACCGAATCCAGGTTCCAAAGAAACGGCTGATTGTTCGGCGGATTCCTTATCTACGGGGACGAGTTGCCGAACAAAGCGATTGTCGCCCCGAAGGGCGATTTCTGATTCGTCGTGGTCACGACGCGTATGCAACAGTTCGTGGAACAACGCATCGACTTCACACGGTGCCACATCCGGGCTCAGATCAATCACCGCCAGTGGAACATTCGGGCATTCATTGCGAATAACGCGAGACATTCCATGTAAAACTGCCTGTCCCAGGTCAAGCTGCTGATCGCCGGCAACTCCAGCCGCCCCGTTGGTAACAACGAACAGACGCGGCACACCCTCTCGTTCCTTCAACGTCTGAGCCAGTGTCAGAAGCGACGAAACAAAAGGGCAGCGGGCCAGGCCTTTCCATTCGAAATCTCCTGTCGCCAGCCCGGCCGCGAAGACGATCAGAGTCCGCCGATCCAGAGTCACCTCCGCCAGCAGTTGGCGCAAATCACGTTGGTCTCCGAAGGGAATGACAAAAGGTTTAATATTCTCTCTCGTCAGCCGCATTGCCAGTTCCCTGGCAATCCCGGATTCGTCTGCAATCAGCACGGCCGTCGTATAGTCGGAAATGCGTCCGTGTAAATCCGTCGAGCACGGAGCGGGTGACCAGCGATACTCATAGCAACCCTCGTACACACTGTCCGCTGAATGGGACCCGGCTCCAACCAGTCGCTTGCCGGTCAACCCGGGTATTTCAGCCACCAGATTGCCTGCGTCATCAAAGATCAGCGCGTCCGAACGCAGGTATTGCTCATCATTCAGAGAGACTCGAACAACGGCCCAGACTTCCTGTGTTGGCTGGCAGTAATATCGAATTCTGTCAAGTCGATATGGCAAATACACGCGCCCGTGGGCACCATTACGATGTACATCCGCGAACACGACGTGTAGACAAGCATCGAGCAGTACCGGGTGAAACGTCGCTCGCTGCGACTCGTGCAGCAGTGCATCAGGCAGCCGAAGCCGAGCAACCATTTCATGTCCACGGTGCCATAATTCCTTAATACAGCGGAAATTATTTCCATAGGCCAGACCTGCGGCACCAATCGTCTCATAGAATGTTTCAACCGACAGTGCATCGGCATCACAGAATTGTCGCCGCATGTCGTTCAATGAAGTCGCTGATCTTTCAAAACAGTCGTGGACTCTGTTGATGCGGCCCGAAGAATGCTTTGTCCACGGCGAATCAGCAGACGCATCGGCTGCTCGGCTACAGATGCGGTAGTCTCCTTCGCCGGAGACGATCTCCAGTCGGACGTCCAGCGGGTGACGGCTGCTGTCCGGCAGGATCAGCGGCAGGTCAAAATGGATGTTCTCGAGAAAAAATGGCTCGTGCCGAAACTGCTCGCTTGCCACGGCCCATGCCAGTTCCAGGTGCCCGGTCGCCGGAAAAACAATTTCGCCATCCACCTGATGATCGCGAAGGTACGGGAATTTATGGACCCCAATCGCGGCCTCCCAGACGGCCAAGCCGTCTTCCGTCACGAATTGGGTCTTACGCTTCAGGAAAGGATGATCGAAAAGCCCCTTGCGCATCGCTGCGGACGCGGGTGATTCGAACCAGTAGCGGCTGTGTTGCCACGGATTTCCGGGCAACCGGATATAACGACAGTCGGAGCCGTACAAAATTTCCACATCCGGCGCAAGTCCGCGCGCGGCCAGTCGAGCCAGGCTCTGGAGAAACACGGTTACTTCGGGATCCCGGCGGTTCATCGACGGAGCCATCACGGCATCGGTACCCCGCTTACTGAACAGCGCTTCTGAGCCGCTGACCAGCACGGGATGCGGACCGATTTCCACAAACGTGTCGTAGTGATCCTTGAGCATGGCACTCAGGGTGTCCGTAAACAAAACCGGCTGACGCGCGTTCTGGAACCAATACTCCGCATTGAAATGCAGGCCGTTTTCACGGTGGCCGGTGACAGTGGAGTAAAGTGGGATTGTCGCCTTGACCCCTTGCATTTGGGCCAACGTAGTCAACATGACATCCCTGATCGGTTCCATGTGATGGCTGTGATAGGCCACCTGAACCCGGACCGGTCGATTAAAGACGCCACGAGTTTCCAGCACCTGCGCAATCTGTTGCAATGGTTCCGTATCGCCGGACAACGTGAGCATTTCCGGCCCGTTCACGGCTCCGACGGAAACACGACCGTCATAGCCTGCAATCAGAGTGCGGGCGTCTTCCTGCGTGAGCCCGACTGCCAACATACCACCTTTGCCGGAAGCCAGATTCTGAGCCTGAGAACGATGATAGATGACCTGAACTGCTTGCTTGAGCGTCAGCGCTCCGGCAGCAAATCCCGCCGCGACTTCGCCAATCGAATGCCCTACGATTCCCTCCGGCCGGATTCCGTAGTGTTCGTAGAGTTTGACCATCGCGATCTGAATGGCCATCACCGCCGGTTGGACAACGACTGTGTCGTTTACTCGAGACGCAACATCCTCCCTGCGAATCTCTTCCAGCAGCGACCACCCTGCAAGTTCCTGAAAATTCGCGTCAATTTCTTCCATCCAGTGGCGGAAGACTGGTTCACGCTGCATCAATTGCAGTCCCATCAGAGCCCATTGGCCGCCCTGACCGGAGAACACGAAGGCGAGCTTGGGTTCCTTTCGACGAGTGACCGTCGCCACCTGGGTTGTCGAATCCACCTGACCATCCGCAAACCTGCGAAGTTGAATCGCCACATCCTTTGCAGATTCACTGACGACCGACAGCATGTGCGCGTAATGGCTTCGCCGGGTGAACGCGGAAAAGGCGATGTCGTCAAGTCGGTGTTGAGTGTCGTCCAGAAAGTCGGCATGGCCCAACGCCAGAATCCGCAGTGCATCGCGGTTAGCCGCGCTGATTGTGTACAACCTTGCGACAGATTCCCGTTCATTCGTGGGAACGGGCTGTTCGCAATCAGACCTCGTTTCGGCCAGCGACTGCAACACGACGTGAGTGTTGGCGCCTCCTGCGCCAAACGAATTGACACCCACCGTCAATTGGCGGTCGCCGCACTTGAGCTGCATCGGTTTAGTGGGAACCTCAAGGCGATAGTGTTCCCATGGGATCCCCGGGTTTGGTTCATGGAAGTGCAGGTTCGGTGGGGCGATTCCATGGTACGCAGTCAGTACGCCCTTGATAAATCCGGCAATTCCAGCGGCACCCTCCAGATGTCCAAGATTCGTCTTCACGGAACCGATGATCAGGTTACGCTGTTCCGTAGTTCGCTCGAACCCCAGGACGGAACCGAGGGCGGAGGCTTCGACAGGATCACCGACGGGCGTGCCTGTGCCGTGGGCCTCAACAAAATCCACTGTCGAAGGGTCGATCCCGGCCTCGGCGTAAACCGTCTTCAGCAATGCCACCTGTGAAAACACGTTGGGCACGGTGAAGCCTTCCGGCAGATAGCCGTCCTGGTTCGCTGCCGTGCCGCGCACGCAGGCGTAGATCTGGTCGCCATCTGCGATCGCGTTACGCAGCGGCTTCAGGATCACGATGCCGACGCCTTCACCGCGAACGTAACCATTCGCAGATGCGTCAAACGCCTTGCAGTACTGGTCCGGGTTCAGAAATCCACCTTTGGACAACATGATCGACGGTTCCGGACGCAGCATGACGTTGACGCCACCGGCAATCGCCATCTCGGCTTCCCCGTTCCACACACTCTGGCATGCCAGATGCAGCGCCGTCAACGACGCCGAACAAGCGGTATCAAGGGACACGCTGGGTCCCTTGAGGTTGAAGTCGTACGAGATGCGATTCGACAACGAACAGATTGCTGTGCCCATGGCGGCATACGCACTGATCTCATCTCGCTGTTCACTGGCAGTTTGCATGCACAGATAATCGTACATGAACGAACCGATAAAGACGGACGTTCGCGAGCCGTCCAGCTGATCGCGGCGAAGACCAGCATCCTCCATCGCTTCATGAGTGACTTCAAGAAGCAATCTCTGCTGCGGATCGATCCGCTGGGCTTCGGCAGGAAAGTATCCGAAGAACTCGGCGTCGAACTGGTCAACGCCGTTGATGAAGCCACCCCGCGCGTTCCTGATGCAGCCGGACTTTTCCGGATTGGTGTCGTGAAACCGCGAATGCTTCCAGCGGTCGTCCGGCACGTCGCAGATGGCGTTGAGTCCCAGGAGTAAAGCGTCCCAGTACGCGACTGCAGAATCAATACCGCCAGGAAGCCTACACCCGATCCCTATCACAGCCAAGGGTTCGCGGTGGGTATAACCCATAGCGGGGGCTGGATTCTGTGGCTCAGAAATTACTGGCACGGGAGACTCCTCACCTAATTGTCGGACAACGAGTGGCACTCCGTCAAATGCATCGGGTATGAACACTTCTACCCAAAGAGCCCCTTCGAAGGCTTTCCTGACCAGTCGAATTTATTGTGATTCCAATGGACTCCGTGGGGAATATCCTACCGTCGCGCTAGAGTGATCGCCAACGCTAAGGGCCTATCATTGCCCCGATTGTGGAGACGGTGGAGATCGCCCACGGGCTGGCAAGGGTGCAGCCGTCGTATGTAGGATGGACATTCATGGCCGTCGCATGGCCATGAAACACTGTCGAAGCGAACGTGATTGTTCCTCGACAGCCGTTCGACAATGTGACGTTGCCTGGCCAATATCCCGGACATGAATGTTCAGGCAACAGGAATCGCAGCTTTGGACTGCGTCGAGCAGCGAAACGGCGATTGATTGCCGCGGGCCTGCTACCGGAGCACTCCGCGATTGTCGTTGCCTGAAACCGTCAGCGATTACGGTCGATTTGTGACGGCTTTCAACGCCTTGGTGACAGCTTCCTTAACCAGAGGATCCTGATCATTCTGAGCAGCTTCGAGAGCGGAACGGACTTCGTTTGATCCAGCTCCGATTGTGCCGAGAGTCACTGCTGATTCAGCACGAAAACGGGGATTCGGATGCTGCAGCGCCGTCAGCAACGGGGGAATTGCCGCTTGAGCATTCTCCTTCGAGGGTTCCACATGCACCAGAGCCCATGCCGAAAGGATTCTATCAAGTTCATCTCCGCGACGAAGTGTCTCACGAAGCAATGGAGCGGTGCCGTGTGCTTCTTCTCCCAGGGTCCCCAGCAGATAACGAGCGGCATTTCGCACCTTCGCATCGGGGTCGTCCAGTGACGCGATGGCAACCGGCAGAGCTTGCGAGGCTGGTGCATGAATCTCGGCCAGTCCATGCAAAGACTGCATCCGGACGGATGCGTCCGCATCACCGGCAGCATGTTCAAGCAGAGACGGCAGGGCAGCAATGGCTGCTGGCCCCAAAGCCGTAAACGCAGTCATGGCTTCCTTCCGCACGAGTGGGATGTCCGAGGAGGTTGCCTTCAGCAGATGCGGCATCGCCAGCTTCACGTTTTCGGCGTTCTGCGGATCAAGGGTCACCAACGCCCAGGCCGCAGAACGCTGAACACGTTCGTCGCGGGCGACTTTGATGAGCTCCTGCAATCCCGGCAACGCCTTCTTTTCTCCGATGCGAGCGAGCACATAGATAGCCCCAGCCTGTGCGTCGTCAGTCGCGGGATTCTGAAGAATCTCCATCATGGCTGACGTCGCTGCTGTTGCCTTTGGACCAATGGAAGCCAGCGCAATGAAGACCTCACGCCGCAAATCCGCGTCGTCGCCGACATGGCTAAGCAGTTCAATCAGAGCTGGCACTGCAGATTCAGCACCCGCGCCAATCTCCCCCAGAACTTCAACCACCAGCCTCCGATAATTCTTGTCAGCAAGCTTTTGCACCAGTGCGGGCACGGCAGGTGTGCCTATGTGCGACAGGGCATTTGCAGCACTCAGCGTCACCGAAGCGTTGCCATCGGACAAAGCCTTGACTAAAGCCTCAATCACCTCGACACGTGTATCCCCGGTTCGTCCCAAAGCATCAGTTGCAGAGGCGCGAAGCATGATGCTCTCATCCGAAAGCAGCTTGAGCATCAGCGGTGCAGAATCCCCGGCCTCCGCGCCATAATCGGCAATCGCCCGTACGGCGATGATCCGAATGGCAGCAGATTTCCGCTGCAGTAGAGCGTTCAGGGCGGGCAACACCGTCGTGGGCTCAGCATGAATCTTTCCCAGTGCTGTTGTGGCGGCCCGCACAACTAATTCGTCGTCATCTTTCAGATGCTTCAACAGATCAGGCACGGTCGATGCCGCATCAGAACCAAGCTGCCCCAGAATTTCGCAGGCCTTCAATTGAACACGAGAATCATTGCCCGACAGAGTGGCAGCAACAGCAGGGATGACCGCAGGGCCGATTTCCACCAGGGTGACCGATGCTTCATTACGAATATCAGCGCGGCCGTCTCCCAGGGCCGTGACCAGCCGGGGGATGGAATTTTGCATGGGTTGAGTGTCTGCACCCGCGATCATCACAAGACAACGAATTGCTGAAATCGCGACGGATGCATTCTTATCCTGGCACAAACGCCGAATCTGAGTTTGCGCTTCAGGCGATGCCGTTCCAATACGTCGCAGACTCTCAAGGGCCGCGGACTGCAACAGCTCATTATCAGACGTCAGAAAACCGGTCAGACTGTCGGCAGAATCATGTGCCAACGGCCCGATCTGGCCGAGCGCCACGATACATTCGTGACGCAGCGCTATGTTTTCAGTCTTTAACAAATCAACCAGCGGATCAATTGCAGATTGAGCATAAGGCCCTAATGCGCCAAGTTGCACGACCGCTTCGATCTGTTCTTCCGCTTTTCCGGTTCGCAGGCGCTCCAGCAATGAATGCACGTCGGCACCGTCCAGAGGCGCATCCTGCGCACAGACGAAGGTCGAGAAAAATGGGCCTGCACAGGCGAATGCGAACATCAGACCGAACAGCGAAATACGAGAAAACGCTATCATTTCAGTGCCTCCTGGGCATGATTGCCTTCGACCGACAGACTCGTAAGGAATTTTCGACAGGGCGCATAGTCCACGGGGCCCAACACTGCATAATCACCGCTCAGAGTCCGCATCATCCGATGAGATGCGTCATAGATAGTTTTTGAGGTCCTGTCATTTGGACCGTATTCGGCCTGAGTTCGAAGCGAGTCTTCGACAGACTTCCTGTCGTCGGCGTAACCACCGCCCATCAGACAGGCGGGCCAGTGAATCTCGCCCGTCAGGGGATCGATTTGATCTGATGACAACCTGGGATAAAGTGCGGTGAGAGGCCTGGGCGGGGGCCGCAGCGCGGCTCTGGCCTTTTGCTCTTGCTTTTTCTGCTCTTCCCTGGCGTCCTTGATATCCCGATTTTCACGTCGCAACTGGATGAACCTGGCCTCGTTTTCGATGTAGGCACTGCGCGCCTCCTCTCTCGAGATGGCTGCCTTGCCGAGACTTTCTGCAGCAGCTCCCTGCGCTATCGTCATCTCTGCCTCGCTACGGACGGCAGCAGAGTACGGCGTCGCAGCTTGCGAATATCCATCCCAGCCCCCATACCATTGCGCGCGACAATCCGCGCCGCCAAGCGCCGCTATCGCGCCCGCCACGATTAAGCACCAACGTCCCATTTGTTTTCTCCATCTGCGACCGACGGCAGGA
>Ga0163144_10020893_pt1 | contig 13048 bp, 13 predicted proteins | sample OliLak19BULKMAT1_FD_123175 | JGI IMG/M metagenome (GOLD analysis project Ga0163144, IMG submission 123175) | Freshwater microbial mat bacterial communities from Lake Vanda, McMurdo Dry Valleys, Antarctica - Oligotrophic Lake LV.19.BULKMAT1 | ecosystem: Environmental > Aquatic > Freshwater >...
GGCCTCCATCGGGTCGATGTTGTACCAAGTCCAGCGGTCGCGGGAGTGGACGGTGATGTCCCAGTTGGGCGAGTTGAGGGGCTCGGGGCTGCTCGGCGCACCGTCGAAGCTGTCGCGGAAGGCGCTGCCAGGGGCGGCGGGCGGGACGGCGGTGGGTGGGACGGCGGTGGCAGGCGCAGCCGTGGGCGGGACGGCGGTCGGCGGGACGGCGGTCGGCGGGACGGCGGTCGGCGGGACGGCGGTCGGCGGGACGGCGGTCGGCGCGGCATTAGCTCGAACTAGGCTGATATTGTCGAGGTATAACGTAGGCTGTGTAGCTCCCGTACCGTCCTGCCAGAAGAGATCCATGATGGTGCGAGGGTTCCCCAGATTCTTCAGGGGGATTTCAACCAGGGCCCACGTGCCCGGCGCCGGCGCTTGAATGCTGAGCTGCGGGCTGCTGTTTCCCTGCTGGTCGCGCGAGGTGATAAGCACTCGCTGGTGGCCGGTCGTACCGCCGTGGATCCAGAATCGTAGGGTGGCGTAGCTGGCGGTATCGATGGGGTTGAGGGCGCGGAGGAAAAGCCCGGCCCACGGCCGCTTGTAGGTGACCGCCAGGGCCGCGCTGCCCGACTGAGGCGCGGTTTTGGCGTCAAAGTTGACCGTCGAGTCCCAAGACCAGTTCAACCAGCCAGCCATGAGCGTATCGGCGTAGATGGAAAGCTCTGTGGCTGTGTTGGACTGTGAGTTGCCGATGGCCTTCGTCCGATGGGTGGCGATGGGAACGGTGATGAGCACCAGGATCGCGATGGCGAAGATAGACGCGAACAGACGAGAATGCCGGCTGTACTTCTGCATGTGGGCGGCCTCCCTGGTTGTAACGCTGTGACGTAGGACAATGTTGCGATCGGCGAACAGCGTGGCGGTGGTGTACGCCCCTGTATCGTGGTGAGCGCTACCAGGCGATTTCGGACATGCCGCCGCTGGGGCTGGCCGTAGCGCAGGGGGATCTCCCCAGAGTACTGGCGGTGTCCCTACGATCGCTCGGTAGCTTTGTGTTCGGTTATGGCGCGGCGTGGATAGGAGCTGGTCTAAGTATTCCGGGCGGTGGGTGATGAGGGCGGGCGGAAGATGAACACTGCATGACAGGCGGTCTCTCCTTTCTTAACTTTTATTAAACCTTCGGTCGTCTTACTATATAGCACGCGGCCATCGCCTACGACCATAGTCCGGTAGTCTCCTGATGCGTGGCCCAACGGTAATGGGTGGTACTGCGACCGCTAAATGCTCTTACCATCGATTAGAGCGCAGGAGAGCGGGTCACCACCTATTTCTCGGTGTTTGGCAAGTTCACCTGCTCCCGCCACTCCTTTCGCGCGCTTAGACCCGCTGGCTGCTGCCCCGTTGATGCCGCGCTGAACTTGCCCGAGCGCTGCTACTCCGACTTGCTCCGCGACTGGACCGGGTATGATGCGACCGATGGCGCGTATCGCTAGACGAGCGGTGCCATCGCGCGGATCTTGAACCTGGACTTGCGTATCCAGGCCCTGGAGACCAACCTGACTGCGGATGCTCAGGACGTCGTGGCCTTCTATGCCCAGCCAGCCACTGCGCGCGACCCACGCCCAGCCGGGAGTATTCTGGTGGTTCAGGCTGATGGCAAAGGCGTGCCGATGGTGCAACCCCGACCGGAATATCCACCACTGCCCTTGGGCAAAGGCCAGAAACGGACGAAAAAGAAGGAGGCGATCATCACCGAGTATCTGGCCCAGGGCTGGCCGATTGGCACCAGCGTGGTCGAAGGGGCCTGCGGCCATCTGGTCAAAGACCGGATGGAACAAGTCGGGATGCGCTGGACCCAGGCCGGCGCGCAGGCCATGCTTGACCTGCGCGCGATCCGGCGCAATGGCGATTGAGATGCCTACTGGCAGTTTCTGCAGTAGCAGCAACATCAGCGCCTGTATGGGGGCACCCGCCACGACGGCATCACCCGAGGTGCAGGCGCTCCAAAGAACTGCCTGATGTCTTCCACAGATTTTGGTCACACTCAAAGCGAAACCTTGGTCAAGGGTGCTACGGGCACTTCCCTTCGGCTGCTCGGTATTAGTCTAAACTTCAAAATGCTACACGCTCTTGAAATGTACGGCATGGGCCTGTTCAGCGAACGCGGCGGCCTGTCCGATGGGGGACTCGATCAGATCCTCTGGCTGGCCTACGAGCGCGTCTTCTCCTACGACGTCAACGCCGTGCAGGTGTTTATCGTGCTCTCAGGCTTCAGCCTGATGCTGCCCATTGGGCGCGCTCATAGTAGGAGCGTCAAGGGCGGATGGGGCACATTCTTCATGCGGCGAACAGTCCGCATCATTCCAACCTTCTATGCCGCCCTCACTCTGTCCTTGCTGATTATCGCGCTCGTCCCGGGGATGAATCGGCCAGTGGGGGTCTATTGGGACCTTGCCCTCCCGGCTTTAGAGACCGATGTCGTTCTTTCGCACCTGGCTTTGGTGCACAACTTCAACTCCGCGTGGCTAATGCGGATCAACCCGCCGATGTTGTTCTGATGATCGGGGTTCCGCTCTCAGTTCTTGCGGCCTACGGCTTTTTCCTGCTCTTCGAGCAACCGTTCCTGACGGCGCTCCGGCTGTCGTCGCGGGCGGCTCAGTCGGCCTCACCCGCGGCGCGTGAGGTGACCAAGTTCTAACCACCGTCTTATCGCCAGTTCACACTATCTTCATTCCGGCGCGTTACCTTGGCAGAGATGACTGCTAAACCAGATAGTGTGACCGAGGCCCGAGGGCCTCGCAACGGGAGTACTCATCTATGGCCCTCCAGGGCGAGACGAAGAAGGCGCTTTTCTATCCATCGAGCGACTCAGCCGCCCTGCGACGTCTGGATCAAGCCCTTCACCTGGCAGCCCTGGGGCTGCTGCCCGTAAGCGTGCTGCTGATCGTGCACCTCGCCCTTGAGCCGTACAACTTCGCCCTGCCCCAAGGTGGGCTGACGAACCTCGGCGCCCTCTGGATGCGCTTCTGGAACGGCGTCAGCGACGCCGACGATATCCTCAATAACTACGTCTTCTTCATGCCCCTCGGCCTCAGCCTGGCCTGTCTGCTGGAACGGACGCGCCTGGGCTTTCTCGCGAAGCTGCTCGTCATTCTGGGGGCCGGGGCCAGCCTCTCTCTGGCGGTGGAGCTCACGCAGCTCTTTCTCCCAGATAGAACCTCGACGCGGATCGATGTCCTCTCCAACAGTATCGGCTGCGTGCTGGGGGCGGGCGCATGGTTCGTCGCCCGCCTCTGGGCCAGGTCGCCCGCCCACCTCGCCGGAGGGCTGGCGGTCTACATCCCCCTGGCGGTGTGGGCCCTTGTTGCCGTGCCCCCTGGGACGACACTGTTTGTATGGTCCGCCAGCTATCCCCTGATCATCGGCAATGAGCGCTCGGGCGACCGCCCCTGGCGGGGGGAGGTCGAGCACCTACAGATCGCCGGCCGAAGCCTCCCTGAGGCCTCCAGCGTCGGCGAAGGGCTGCCGCCAGAGCTGGTCGGGGCTCTCCTGGCCGATTACGCGTGGTCCAGTGACGGGCAGTTCGTGGATCGTTCCGGCAACCTGCCGCCGCTGGTTCCGCAGCCTTCTGGCGAGGGCCAGGCCTCGCCCGGCCGGCTCTGGCTGATGACTGAGGAGCCGGCGGCGGCGCTTCGCAATCAGATCGCGGCCACGTCGGAGTTCACGATTCTCACCACAGTGACCACGGCCGACCCGAACCAAAGCGGCCCGGCCAGGATCATCTCGTTCTCGAACGACCCGAACCTCCGTAACTTTACCCTCGGCCAAGACGGGAGCGACCTGATCTTCCGCCTTCGCACACCCGTAACGGGAGACAACGGGGTCTGGCCGCAGCTGAGGGTGCCGGGCGTGTTCGCCGACACAGCGCCCCATTCCCTCTTGCTGAGCTACGCGGACGGCACGCTGGACGTGTACGTCGACGGCGTTCTGAGTGCGAGTTCACTGCACCTGTCACGCGAGTGGGCTCTCATCTCGTATCTCATCCCCCCGGAGGTGTTCGGCAGGGTCAGCGACTGGCTCCCGTTCCTGAGCGTCCAGGCCGTCTCGCTGCCGCTGCTGATCTGCTACGCGCTGATCTATGTCCCCGCGGGCCTGCTGGTTACCACGCTCACACTCCAGTGGGCGTCGTGGCGGCAACGTTTGCCGATTGGTCTGGCCCTGGCCCTAGTCTTCGTCGCCGCATCGCAGGCAGTGCTCTGGCTCATCGGCGGTCAGGCCGTGTCGCTAACTGGCCTGATGGTCGGCGCCGTGCTGATCCTGGGCGCGTATGCGGCCTTCAGCTGGTGCGCTTCTACCGGGTGGGGCCAACCGAGGCGGGCATAGGGCTCTGCGGCCGGCGGGCTGCATCTCCAGGGCCAGACGGGAGAGCCGAAAGCAGAGAGAGGGTTTCCTCGCCCTCAGCTCCACATAGGAAAGCGGAGCCGCAACCACGTGGCTCCGCTCTACGTTTGCTGGCGGCTCTCAGCCGTCTGTGGGAACTCACTCCGTGACGTCTGTCAGGCCTTCCTCACATCCGGGATGGCTCGTGCTCTCAGTGTGCTCAGAGGCTTATACCGTTTACGTTTGAGCGTTCCAGATTGCTCCGCCGTTTGCCCGGGCCACCAACCCATGGGCCGTGCGGTTGGCAGTTGGCGGTCTGGTCACGGCAGCAATGCGGAAGCGGCAAGCGCACTTGGTACTACGTGTGGCCGCTGGCTGTCACGGGCGAGACCCCCCTGCGATCCTCGATGATCTGCTTCAGGGTCGCCAGGGTTCGCCGGGCGTTCTTCTGCACGTCGAAGCGCTGCTCGGCGAGAACCCGCGACTCCTTGCACATAATTTCGCGCAGGCTCGCATCGCCGAGGATCCGCTCTATCGCCGCACCAAGGCTGCGGATGTCCTCGCTCGGCACAATGTAGCCGTTTCTCCCGGGCTCGACGATATCGTGCACGCCTCCCACATCACTGGTGATCACGGGCAGGCCCGTTGACATCGCCTCAACGGTAGCGATCCCGAAGCATTCCGCGCGGCTGGGGAGCACAAAAAGGTCGCTCTGGTAGTACAGCTGCATCAACTCCGGGGAATTGGGCTGCATTGAGTTGTAGACATAAACCCCCTGGCCGCCGCGAACAGGCTCCCGGGTGACAAGATGCAGCTCACACCCGCCGCTCTGACGCGAGCGAAACCATTCGAGCAGCAGGTCTCCGCCCTTGCGTTGGAAGTCGGCGCCGACGAACAGCACGCGCAGGGGGCGCTGGCCTTGCGCTTGCGAAGGGTCGGGGCTGGGCCTCCACTGCTGGAGATCCACTCCCGGCGGATTGATAAAAACGCGCTCGGGAGGCACCCCGTAGTCGCTGATCGCCGACTCTCTGGCCCAGTTCGACCAGGCCTGCATCACGGTGCTCCGATGCATAAAGCCGCACCACAGGCTGTACTTGAGCCTGGCAATAGGCTCGGGATCATGGGGCGAGCCGTAGCCCGGCATCCTGTCGATCTGAACGGGTGTTGCGTCGAAGTCGTGGAGGTTCGGAATGCGGCCCACGGCGCGCGCGAAGAAGATCGCGACGTTGTCGTTCGTCAGGAGCGCGTCGTACGAGTCCGCGCGGAGGCCGCGGGCCATATCGCTCGTTGCGCGGGCGAACCCGGTGAAGTAGCTGGGAAGGAACGGCAGCACCCGCTCTCTCAGCTTCTCTACAGCTCCCCCGTTGCGGTAGTAGCTGATCTCGTTCCAGGTGGCCTTAATCGAGGGGTCGGCCTCTGTGACCCGGCGGAGGTTCCGGTAGTTGGTGAGGTGCCCCGCCGTCTGGGTCATGAAAAAGCCTATGCGATAGGTCATCTGGGGAACCTTCATAGCTGCGAGGCTGCTCAACTTGCTGATTGGCGTCGCCGAGGGTGGGCGCAGGAATGAGGGGTGAGAACAGCGCGATAGCCGTGCGCTGTCAGCCCCTCTGGTACAAGACCCGCTTCGCATCGAAGGGGTGGCGTAGCCCGCGCAGCAGCCCGACCCAGGGGTAGAAGATCTGCGACAGGCCGATCAAGATTTTGCCCCACTTCCGCCACTTGAAGATCCCTGAGACAACCTGGCGTACGCCCTGGCTGAGGGCCCACTCCAGCAGTAGGTAGATCGCGGCCGTGTCCCCCGAGCGCATATACTTTGCCACCGAGGCACCGGCGCCGATGCCGTAGTTGCGGTAGCTACGCTGGACACCCTCCCACTTCTGCCAGTGGCAATGGTAGACCACTGGCTCCGGGCTGTAGACAATCGTCCCACCGAGCCTGAGCACGCGGTAGCCGATATCGCGCTCATCCCAGGCTCCCAGGGGGCCGCCGCTCAGAAACTCATCGAAGCCGCCGAGCTGTATAAAGCGCTCCCGGCGGACACCCATATTGTGGCCGTGGCCGAAGCCGAGGTTGAAACGGTGGCCCCGATACACCTCGCGCTCCTCCGACGGCTTGACCGCGACCACAACCTCATCGCTCTGGGGCGCGCCCGCCATCGCGGGGCGCTCGCCCCGCAGCACCCGCCCAAAGACCATCCAGGTCTCGGGGTGCGTCAGCTCGGCGACGAGCTTCTCGATCCAGTCGACCGCGACCCGGCAGTCGTCGTTGGTGAAGAGGATGTAGGGTGCTGTCCCGAGGTTCGTCCCGTAGTTGCGGGTCGCAGTGAGTCCGCGCAGAGGGGCGCGCCTGTAAATGACGCGCGCGTCTTCTGCGGCGTGGCGGAGCACACATCGCTCTGTATAGTCGTCCTCACTCTGGTCCAGCACCCACAGGGTGAAGTTTGCGTGAGAGTTGCGGCGGATGTCCGCGACTGTCCCGTCAATCATGTCCCCGCGGGCGTAGGTAGAGATGACAATATCTACCCTTTCACCGTTCATTGCTCACCTTGCTCCCTAATGTTGCACCAGCGCGAAGGTTCAGCGCGACACTTCTTCTCTAAGCAGCCTGAGGTCGGCATCGACCATCATCTGAACCAACCTGGAAGGAGACTTTCGGCTGCCAGCCCAGCTTTGCTTGGGCCTTAGCGGGGTCGCCAATCAGCAGGTCCACCTCAGCGGGGCGCATGAAGCGCTCGTCCATCACCACGTAGTCTTTGTAGTCGAGGCCGACGTGGCCAAACGCCAGCTCGCAGAACTCGCGCACCGAGTGCGTCTCGCCTGTTGAGACCACGTAGTCGTCGGGCTGCTCCTGCTGGAGCATGAGCCATATCGCCTCGACGTAGTCGCCGGCGAAGCCCCAGTCGCGCCGCGCGTCCAGGTTGCCCAGGCGCAGATCCTCGTCGAGGCCCAGCTTGATCCGCGCCACGCCGTTCGAGATCTTGCGCGTCACGAACTCCAGGCCGCGGCGGGGGCTCTCGTGGTTGAAGAGGATGCCCGAGCAGGCGTACATGTTGTAGCTTTCACGGTAGTTGACCGTAATCCAGTGGCCGTAGACCTTGGCCACGCCGTAGGGGCTGCGGGGGTAGAAGGGGGTGCTCTCCTTCTGGGGCACCTCCACGACCTTGCCGAACATCTCGCTGCTGGAGGCCTGGTAGAAGCGGATCTCGGGGTCCACCAGGCGCACGGCGTCGAGCATGCGGGTGACGCCAAGGGCGGTGGTCTCGCCGGTGAAGACCGGCTGGTACCAGGACGTCTGCACGAAGGACTGGGCGGCGAGGTCGGGTAGACGATTGTTGGGCGCGCGGCTAGCCGCGACGCATCTTCTTGTAGCGGGTGCTGAACTGCTCGCGGTCGGTCAGCTCAATCTTGATCGGGATCTTGTACGAGGCCAGCTTGTCCCTGCAGAAGGCCCGCAGCCGCTTCTTGAACTCAGCCGGCTCCTCGGGCTCTACCAGGTTCACCCGGGCGACCACAATCTGGCCGGTGATGGGGTTCTTCTCACCGAAGACGGCGGCGTCGCGCACGTTCTCCATCTGGAGGAGCGCGCTCTCCACCTCAGCGGGGTAAACCTTTTGGCCGCCGACGTTGATGATCTCCGTCACCCGCCCGAGGATGCGGATGTACTCGCCGTCCACCTCCACCATATCCTGGGTGTTCATCCAGCCCTCCTCATCGAAGGGGCTGGGGGCGTTGAGGTAGCCCAACATCGCGGACTTGGCGCGCACCCAGAGGATGCCGTCGATGACCTTGGTCTCGAAGCCTTCGCCGCCCACCTTGACCCAGAGGGAGTCCGAGGACCTGGATTTGGAGCGGAGCACCCCCAGCTCGGACAGCCCATAGGTCTGGAGCAGATTGACGTTGGGGAAGACCTCGCACAGGCGGGCCAGGGTGCTCTCCGGCATCGCCTCGGTGCCGTAGGTGATCAGCTGCAGCGACGAGAGGTCGTAGGAGCGGTAGATCTCGGAGATCAGGAGCATGTTGAGGAACGTCGGCGAGGTCGGGAGGTTCTGCACCTTATGGTTTGCGATGGCCTTGCAGATCACCTCCGGGTCGCGGCTTTGCACCGAGACCACGGTGCCGCCGTTCGACAGCGTGTAGAGCAGGGTGTTAATCCCGCCGAGGTGGTCGAGGAGCAAGAAGGTGAGGGTTGTGCGCCTGTGCCGCACGACCTTGTACTTCTCCAGCAGGGCCAGGAAGTCGTGCAGCACCGCCTTGTTCTTGCCGGTCGAGCCTGAGGAGAAGACGACGAGCCCCGGGATCCTCCTGTCGATCAGGCTGCGGGTGAGGGGGTTCGTCACGGCGGCCTCGAGGCGGCTGAACGTCCACCCGTCGGAGTCGTCGAAGTCGACGATCAGCTGGGCCTCAGCCGTCTCGAGGAAGTCGTCGCGGTGCATCCGCACGGCGCGGGTAAGCGGCACGACAACAGCCTGCAGCTCGATGAGGGCCAGCATCAGGGCGCAGGCGTTGGGCGAGTAGTCGCCCTCAAGGGCCACCACCTGGCCGGGGCCGACGTCCTGCTGGCGCAGATCGTCTAGCCAGCGCTGCGCGCGGCCAAGGAGGTCCGCGTAGCTGTAGGGCCGGTCGCGCCAGACAATGGCTGTCTGATCGCCATACTGGGCCATACGCTCGAAGAGCCAGGTGATGGTCATCCCGCACCTCCAAGGTAGATCACCTGTCCGGTGATGTACTCGCTCTCGGGACGAACGAAGAAGTCCACGACATTCGTCACATCGGCAAAGTTGCCAAGGCGCTTCACCGCGAGGTCGTTGATGATGTTGCGGATCTTCTCCGGCGGCACCGCTTTGATCAGATCCGTCTCAATGGGCGTCGGGCCGACGACGTTGCAGGTGATGCCGAGCTCGCCCAGTTCGCGGGCGAGGATGCGGGTGAGGGTTTCGACGGCGCTCTTCGATGCGGCGTAGATCGCCTCACCCTGGAGGCGGAACGGCACGGCGATGGTGCTGAAGTTCACGATACGGCCGTAGCGCCGCCGCTGCATCAGCTTGGCACCCTCCCGGCAGACCAGGAGGGTGCCGAGGAAGTTGGTCGCCATGATGCGGTTCACCGTGGCCGTCGGCGTCAGCAGGATGTGATTCATCGAGGCGATGCCGGCGTTGTTCAGCAGGATGTCCAGGCGGCCGTGACGCTTTTGGATCGAGGAGATCATCTGCCGAACCTGGGCCTCGTCCGTGACATCCACCTTGTGATGGTAATAGTTCTCCAGCCCCCAGTCGGGCGTCTCGCGGCTGCAGCCTTCGACCAAGGCGCCCCGGGCCGCGAAGTGCTCCGCCAGATGGCGGCCGATGCCTTTGCGCGTGCCGGTGATCAGCACAACCTCACGATCAACCATTGGTGCTCTCCTCGGCGAGGAGGCCACAGATGTAGTCGGTCAGCGTCTCGACGGTGCGGAAGGGGCTGTTCTTCTGGGACATGGCCCGATCGTTGGCGAGGGTCAGGGTGCGGTTGTACTGTTCCTCTAGCTGCTGCTCCAGCTCGACGATCAGCGTCACCATGCCAAGGGAGTCCAGCACGGCGTTACGGCCAAGGAGCGTCGTCTGCTCGCTAAACTCTGCAGGGGCCTGCTGCCCGCTCTGGGCGATCACCTCGCGCAAGCTGACGAAAACAAGGCCGGCAACTGTGGTGCGATCAATCGAAGTAAACAGCGACACGATCTGGCCTCCTTATGAGCATCATTACGTTCGAATAGTATCAGGACGGCGCGTCTCAGCGGCACCGCTCAACGCCAGCGGGCGAGGGAGAGGCGCTGGGTGCCGGTGATCAGGGTGTCGGGCGGCACGTCGCGGTTAACGACCGTGCCCGCGCCGATCACAGAGCCGGCGCCGATAGTCACGCCCGGCAGGATTGTGCAGCGGGCCCCGATCCACGCGCCCTCCTCAATCACGACCGGCGCGGTCTGCAGCTCGCCGGAGCGGCCAACCCGCGGGCCTATCTTATGGGTGCTGGTGAGGATGAGGACCTCGTGGCCGATGCCGACGCGGTCGCCGATGGTGATCCGATCCTCCAGGTCGAAGGTGCAGCCGAGGTTGATCTGGCAGCGGCTGCCGATCACCAGGCGCTTGCAGATGTCGCCGTTGCCTGTCAGCCTGGGGAGGCCCCACAGCAGGGTGCCGTGCCCGATCTGGCACCCGGCCAGGCGCAGCCCGAGGCCGCGGGTGCGGCTGCCGACGAAGACGGGCAGAGGGCTTAGGAGCAGCTGCACGGCCAGCAGGCGGGGGTGGAGGCCGGCAAGCTCCAGCTTCGCTGCCTCAAGGACTTTGCGGGCGGGCTCAGGCAGAGGTAGGCTCCGGCTTGTGGAGTCGTCAGCTAGGTCGGCGCCCATATCCTGTGAGGGTTCTACCATTGGTGGATGTTCCTCTTGTTGGCTTTCCGGGGTGCAGCATAGGCGCTCCACCTGACGGTTCTGTGAACAGCTCTCAATGGCTTGGTATAAATCCTGTCACGCGCGGCTCGCGAGAGCGGCGGGCCCTTTTCTCGCATTCTGACGCTGTGTTTGTGCTTTGTAAATTACAGCCGTCAAGTGGTTCTTGTCCACTTTTGGTGAAATGACCCGGCCGCCCTATACTGGCCCCGTCGTAGCCGCATCCGAGGAGGTCAACCATGGATCTGCTCCCCTGTCTCCTGCCGCTGGGCATGAGTCTGCGCGTTGAGGATCTGGTCGTCGATGCTGAAGACCAGGAGGTCACCGTCGAGCTTGAGGCCATCGTTTCCAGCTGTCCTTGCCCGTCCTGCAAGCTGCCTGCTGCGCGCATCCACAGTCACTACCGGCGCACGGTCGCCGACCTCCCGTGGGCCAGCCTCATCGTCAGACTCTCCCTCCACGTCCGCAAGTTCTTCTGCGACAATGCCGCCTGCGCGCGGAAGCTCTTCACCGAGCGCCTCCCGACCCTTGTCGCACCATCGGCGCGGCGTACCGTGCGGGTGGCGCAGCAGCAACAGCAACTCGGCCTGGCATTGGGTGGGAATCCCAGCGCCCGCCTGAGTGGAGCGCTCGACCGCGGTGCTAGCCGGAACACCTTTCTTCGGCTGATTCACCGGCTCCCGCTTTCTGAACCCATCGCACCTGAGGTCATCGGGATCGACGACTGGGCCTGGAAGAAAGGCCAGCGCTACGGCACCATTATCGTGGATCTGGAACGGCAGTGCCCGATTGCCTTGCTCGAAGACCGCGATGCGGAAACGCTTGCCGCTTGGCTGAAGCAGCACCCGACCATCCGCATCATCGCGCGTGATCGCGCGGGCATCTATGCCGAAGGCGCGACGAAAGGTGCACCGTAAGCCATCCAAGTGGCCGACCGCTTCCATCTCTTAGGGAACCTGGCCGATACACTCCTGCCGGTCTTTGCGCAGCATGCGAAACTCCTGCGCGAGGCGTCAAGCGCGCAAGCCTCCGATGACCTTCCGCCGGTCGTGGTCGAACGCGGAGCACCGTCCGTGACGGCGGAAGTGGTACACATACTTCCGCCGCCGACCCCGTCGCCGAAACACCAAGCGCAGGCAGAGCAGCGCCGCGCCGAACGGCTAGTGCGCTTCGAGCGGGCGCGGGAGCTGTATGCGCAGGGCTGGCCGATCCGGGCGATTGGGCGTGAGCTCGGCCTGAACCGCAATACCGTACTGGCCTATCTCCGCGCGCCAAGCTTCCCTGAGCGGCAGCCGCGGGTGGTGTGCCAGCCCGGGGTCCTTGACCCTTTCATCCCCTACGTGATCGAGCGCTGGAACGCCGGCTGTCGCAACGGGACGACCGTATGGAAGGAGATTGCCGCGCGTGGCTACACCGGAAAGCGGGTGACCGTTTTCAGCTTCATCACGCGCCTGCGCAAGGCGCTTGGCATCCCGGCGAAGAACCGTACGATCCGTGACGGCAAGGTGGCGGTGCCGGAGGAGCGTCCGCTCACGCCGCGAAGCGCGGTGCGGCAGGTGCTCCAGCGGCCTGAGAAGCGGGACGAGGTGACTGAGCAGCGTCTGGCACACCTGCGTCAGGCACACCCGGAGCTTGATGCAGCCATCACCTTGACCTAAGGCTTTGCAACGCTCATCCGGACGCGCGATCCAGCGGCGCTCGATCCCTGGCGCGATCAGGCGGCCAGCAGCACGCGCAAGCCATTCCAGAGCTTTGCAGCCAGTCTTCGCCGTGACTATGATGCGGTACGCGCCGGGGCCGAACAGAAGTGGAGCACCGGCCCGGTTGAGGGTGCGATCAATAAACTAAAGATGGTCAAGCGCACGATGTTCGGCCGTGCTGGCTTTCCACTTCTTCAGCGCCGCGTGCTCCTGGCCGGCTGAGCTTCACCAAAAGTGGACAAGAACCAGTTCTAAGGATACTGCTGGCGAACCCTTGCTAGGAAGGCCGCTGCGGGCTGAGAAGGCCAGCACCGCACAGCGGAATGTCGTATCATCAACGCAGTAGCGTGGCACTGAGCCGCGTTTGAACGGCTGCTGGAGGTGAGCGATGTCATTGCACGCACCGCTGTTTTATCACATTCCGGAGCAGACCGTTGCCATTGTGCAGGCAGCCTTTCCCAATGGCAACCCCTCCATGCGGATGCGCGACGCGCTTGGCCCGATCTTTACCAACCCGGACTTCGCTCACCTCTTCCCCAAGGATGGTCAGCCCGCATATGCACCGGCAC
>Ga0163144_10020895_pt1 | contig 13048 bp, 11 predicted proteins | sample OliLak19BULKMAT1_FD_123175 | JGI IMG/M metagenome (GOLD analysis project Ga0163144, IMG submission 123175) | Freshwater microbial mat bacterial communities from Lake Vanda, McMurdo Dry Valleys, Antarctica - Oligotrophic Lake LV.19.BULKMAT1 | ecosystem: Environmental > Aquatic > Freshwater >...
CACTTTCTAGCTCCGATTCTTTCGACTGAACGGCAAGATCTCCTCCAGAAGTTCCTCGCTTCAGCTGTGAGAGTCGATCGGCAAGTTCAAGCGCCAATCGTTCTGCAGTCTTTTTTCCAATGCCAGGAATCTTTTGAAGTCGGGTGGTGTTCTTTGCTGCAATAGCAGAGATCAATTCTTCATGAGGGATACCACACAGAATGGAGTGAGCCATCTTCGGGCCGATGCCGCCCACTCTCAGAAGTTCTCTAAAAAGGGATTTTTCCTCCGCAGAAGCAAAGCCAAAGAGTTGAAAAGCATCTTCTCGCACCACGGTATGAATCAAGAGAGTAATTTGAGGGCCAGGCATTCTTTCGGCGCAAAAGGGCGTATGAAAAACTTCGTAGCCCACTCCATGGCAATCAATCACCGAACAAGTCGGAGTCTTAGAGATGATTTTGCCAGAAAGTTGTGCGATCATTGGATCCCTTCCACTTAAAGTTTTGACTGTGCGCCAAGCCGACGGCAATGGCATCAGTTTCATCTGAGCTCGCTGCTTTAAAATCTGACGACAAACCCAGCAGCAGTCGAATCATTTTTTCAAGCTGCTCTTTGGTTGCTCGGCCCTTGCCCGACACTGACTTTTTGATTTCGGTAGGAGTATATTCATAAATTTTCAGATTGTGAGCGGAAGCCTTCATCATGAGGACGCCTCGAGCATGCCCCAAATGAAGAGCCGACTTTGCATTTCGAGCAAAAAAGAGGCTTTCAATGGCCATGACGTCTGGTTTGAATTTGCTGAGTACGCGATCAAAGTCTTCCGAAAGTTCAAAGAGCCTTGGCCCTAAGGGCAAAGTTTCTTTAAGAAAAATAGTGCCGCTGGAAACCAGCTTGGGGCCTCGTGCGAGCTGATCAAAGATCGCAAATCCCGTTTTTAAAGATCCTGGATCGACGCTTACGAATCTCATAAGAGACTCCCTCCTGTGATGTAAAATATCCAAAGTTGCCGTGTGATGTCACTCGTTGAACGCCAAGCTCGCGCAAGCCCGCAATTCTCCTGGAAAAATGACTTCGAATGGGATTAGGTTCTGCGAAGGAGATTTATTGATGAAAAGCCTTGTAGTAGCCCTCAGCCTAGTTTCGACCTTATTTCTTGTGTCTTGCAAGAAGTCCGAACAATCGACGGAATCCACTACCAAGCCCACGGCTAGCGCGGATGAACCTTCAAAAATTAAGGTACAGCATATTCTAATTGCGTTTGAAGGAACGCTACCTGGGCAACCGGTTGAGCGAAGCAAAGGGGACGCAGAGAAACTTGCGAAGAAAGTTCTTGAGCAAGCTAAAGATCCAAAAACAGACTTTGACGCATTAGTAAAAGAATATTCCAGCGATCGTCCTCCTGGCATTTACGATATGACGAATACAGGAATTTCACCAGACGGTGGTGCATTTCCGCGAGAACAGATGGTCCCAGCGTTTGGAAATATTGGCTTTAAGTTAAAAGTGGGAGAAGTGGGACTTGCGGAATTTGATTCAAAAACCTCGCCCTTTGGATTCCATATAATCAAGCGACTCAATTAGATATTGGAGAAATATGATGAATAAATTGATAAAAATATCGACAGTTCTAGTGACCAGTCTTGTTTTGTTCTCCTGCACTAAGAAGTCCGACTCTACAAATACAATACGAATTGGCGAGTTTGGTTCAATGACCGGAACCGAGGCAACTTTTGGAATTTCAACTCATCGCGGAATCAAGATGGTCGTTGATGAAGTGAATGCTCAGGGCGGTATTGGAGGCAAGACGCTTGAGCTCATCACTTACGACAATGGTGGGAAGGCAGAGGATACTGTCTCCGTCGTCACTCGACTTGTTTCGCAAGACAAAGTGCATGCGCTTTTAGGTGAGGTTGCAAGCTCTCGATCCTTAGCAGGGGCTCCCATTGCTCAGCGAAGTGGGGTTCCGATGATAACGCCTTCGTCAACGAATCCAAAGGTCACGGAAGTTGGCGATAATATTTTTCGAGTCTGCTTTACGGATCCGTTTCAAGGAACGGTCATTGCTAAATTTGCGCTGGATGAGCTTGAGGCAAAAACTGCGGCTGTACTTGTCGACAAGCGAAGTGATTATTCCGTAGGGCTCGCGGATTTCTTCAAGCAGGCTTTTAAAGCGAAGGGCGGAAAGATTGTAGACGAACAATCCTATGTGGGCGGTGATATAGATTTCAAAGGCCAGCTTACGAATATGCGAGGAAAAAATCCCGACGTTATTATTCTGCCTGGTTATTATACTGAAGTTGGACTCATCGTTAAGCAGGCTCGTGATTTAGGAATCAAAGCTCCGTTTTTAGGAGGCGATGGCTGGGATTCTCCAAAACTATTTGAAATTGGCGGTCCTTCATTGGTTGGAAGTTATTTCTCTAACCACTACAGCGTTGAAGACCCAGATCCAATGGTGAAGGACTTCATCAAACGCTACCAAGCTCTTTATAATAATGAAGTTCCAGATGGGTTAGCAGCCATGGGTTATGACGCTGGATTGGTATTGGTCGATGCCCTGAAGCGCGCACAAGATCCAACGAATCGAAAACAAATTCGCGATGCGCTTGCGGCGACGAAAAACTTTCGAGGCGTTACCGGAGTGATCACGATTGATGACAGACGAGATGCGTCGAAGCCTGCTGTCATGTTGAAAATTGCAGAGGCGGGAGCTCTTAAATTCGTGAAGCGAGTCGATCCGTAAGGGCGTTAGCGGGGGGTAGAGAGAAAATTGTCCGAGTTTGTTCAGCATATTATTAATGGGATTTCATTGGGGAGCGTTTACGCGCTGATTGCTGTTGGCTACTCCATGGTCTACGGCATTTTACAGCTCATTAATTTCGCGCACGGGGATGTGGTGATGCTGGGCGCTGTCTTTGCTTATTTTTCAGCTAAGCAAATTCAAACGCTTCAGCCTTCGATTTCTACTTTTTTTCTGATCCTTTTAATTTCAATGGTACTCTGCGCAGTCGTTGGCTTCTTAATCGAGCGATTTGCCTATCGCCCCATTCGAAATTCTCCACGGATGAATTGTTTAATCACTGCCATCGGAGTTTCACTCTTTATTCAATATTTTACTCAGCTTGAATTTGCTTTTGGCGCGATCCCTCAACCATTTCCTGAGCTCATGGTTCGCGAAATCGCATTTACGATCATGGGCGCCCCCGTTTCAAATTTGCAGCTCATGGTATTAGGCCTTTCCATTTTCTTCGTTCTTATTTTGCAGTGGATCGTTTACCGAACAAAACTTGGCAAGGGAATGCGAGCAGTTTCTGAAAGCACGGAAGTGGCCGCGATGCTTGGAGTGCCAGTCAACCGAGTCATAGCGTTTACATTTATTATAGGAAGTATTTTGGCAGCGGCTGCCGGAATCCTTTCTTCGATGATGTATCCGCGAGTCGATGCGATGATGGGATCCCTTTTGGGGCTCAAGGCCTTCGTGGCGGCCGTTCTAGGGGGGATTGGAAGTTTGCCTGGCGCGGTCTTGGGTGGTGTCTTGATGGGACTCGCTGAGAGTCTTACGGTGGGGTATTTGTCGAGCGCATTTAGGGATGCCATTGCCTTCGCGATCTTAATTGTTGTGCTCTTAATCCGCCCGTCGGGTCTGCTGGGAAAAATGCGGATGGAGAAAGTGTGAGCCAGCTTCGCTTTTGGTCCTTTCAGGCGATCATCATTTTTGTTTTGGGTTGGCTCGCTTCAAATGGCCTTGGCGATTATCCTCAGACAATTTTAGCGCTGGCGGGAATCAATATTATTTTGGCGGTGAGTCTGAATCTAGTGAATGGATTTACCGGACAATTTTCGATGGGACATGCGGGTTTTATGGCAGTTGGAGCTTATGTGGGAGCTTCGTGGACTGTGTATTTTATGCCACTGCTTGGAACAAGCTGGACTACAGATGCCCTCCTTTCCCAGTTCTCCATGTTAAGTGCGCTCATCATGGGTGGGATCGTTGCAGGACTCATTGGGATTTTGGTGGGAATACCATCCCTACGATTAAAAGGAGATTATTTAGCCATTGTTACCCTGGGATTTGGGGAGATCATTCGGATTTTCATTTTGAATATAGAGTCAATTGGCGGAGCGAGGGGCTTCACTGGAATTCCTCGTATTGCAAATATGTATTGGATAGTTGGCGGGGTCATTCTCACTTGTATTTTTATTTTTCGAATCATACGAAGTATTCCAGGAAAAGAGTTCATGGCTGTGCGCGACGATGAGACCGCTACTCAGGCAATGGGACTATCCACAACTCGTATTAAAGTTCGCTCATTTGTGATCGCTGCTTTTTTTGCCGGCGTTGCTGGTGCACTCTTCGCTCATTATTATGCCTATTTGAATCCCTCGACCTTTACCTTCAGTTATAGTTTTCAAGTGATTGCGATGGTTGTGCTCGGCGGGATGGGATCATTGTCGGGAAGTATTGCAGCAGCCCTTCTACTCACAGTTTTGCTAGAGGTTCTGCGCGAAGCTCAAACCTATACCTATTATGATTTCAGAATGGTTCTCTATGCACTCATATTGATCATCATCATGCTCAAGCGTCCCTCAGGACTTTTTGGTCGCAAAGAAGTTTGGACTTGGTTTGCTCGAAAGAAGGAATCAGCATGAGAGCTTTGGAGATTAAAAATCTTAGCATCTCATTTGGCGGCCTGAAGGCCTGCCAGAATGTGAGCCTTCATATCGATGAACGCGAATTGGTGGGTCTCATTGGTCCCAACGGTGCAGGTAAGACCACGCTTTTCAATTTAATGACCGGAATTTACAAGCCGACAGAGGGTCATGTGAGTATATGCGGCATCAGAACCGATCGGATGCGGCCCTATCAGATTACAAATGAATGTCGGGCAGCGCGCACGTTTCAGAATATTCGCTTATTCAAGGATCTCTCGGTTCTCGACAACGTCTTGGTCTCAAGTCATTTGAAGGTTGACTATGGTCTCTGGGATGTTTTGTTCAGTACGAAAAAGCGACAGGATTCTGAAGCGCGCATTGAGGGTGAGGCTCGAAAACTTTTGGATGTTTTCGGACTCGATGGCAAACGAGACGAATTGGCGCGAAATCTGCCTTACGGTGAACAGCGAAAGCTCGAGATCGTTCGAGCTCTTTGCACGAAGCCAAAACTCCTATTTTTGGACGAACCCGCTGCAGGAATGAACGATGAAGAGACAGCCCAGCTCATGAAGCTGATCAAATTCATTCGTGATGAGTATCAGATAGGAATTTTGGTCATTGAACACGATATGAAGTTCATCATGGGCCTCTGCGAGCGGATCTATGTTCTCGATCATGGTCAGCTCATTGCAGAAGGAAGGCCCGAGGAGATCAAGAAGAACCCAGAAGTCATCAAAGCCTATCTCGGAGAGGAAGCAGCGTGAGTTCACTTTTGGATATTTCAAATTTGCATGCCTCGTATGGAGCCGTTCAGGCTTTGCGAGGAGTGAGTTTGGAAGTCCGCCAGGGCGAAATTGTCTCGCTTCTCGGCAGCAACGGAGCCGGGAAATCCACCCTCTTGAGATCAATTATCCGAATGGCGCCAAATGGGCGGGGCGAAATTAGATTCAACGGCAAATCCATTGAACGAATTAAAACGGACGAGATTGTTAAGTCCGGCATCGCCCTTGTGCCAGAGGGGCGAGGAATTTTGGCGACCATGTCGGTCGAAGAGAATTTGGATCTAGGAGCTTTTCATCAAAATGCTGGCTGGCGTGAAATGCTTACTGAGATCTTTGAACTCTTTCCAATAGTGAAAGAACGTTGGAAGCAAAATGCTGGAACTCTGAGTGGTGGAGAGCAGCAGATGGTTGCCATTGCTCGTGCGCTCGTTTCCAAGCCAAAGCTTCTACTGCTTGACGAACCCTCACTCGGGTTGGCTCCAAAAATCATTCAGAGTATTTTTGCACTGATAAAAACGATTCAGTCTCGAGGAATGAGTATTCTTTTGGTTGAACAGAATGTGCATATGGCGATGAAAGTTGCTGATCGGGCCTATGTCTTGCAGACGGGAAGGGTAGTGCTATCTGGAACTGGAGCTGAGATGCGGGACCGATTGGAAGAGACTCAACAAGCTTATCTCGGCGGATAGCGGAGTTTATTCCTCCGCTTCTTCCACTTCCTCGGACTCCTTAACTGAATCATTCTCATTGCTCTCGAAGAAAACGGGATCATGGCCTGCGTCGGCCCAAACTGCTTGTGACAACTTACCGTCGGGTCGTTCAACAACCAATAGGGCTTTTGTATCAACCATGGTTCCATTCTTCGAATGATCGATGATATCGGCATAAAAATTAATCGAGCGAATTTGACCCGGAAGTCCCCCGGGCAAGGGAGAATCTTCCATAATTGTCAGCAGACGTTCAATGCTAGGGTCTAAGCGAATCACGCGATATTCATTGGAGTAGAGAACATAGATATCGCCAGAAAATGGATTTACGCTGATATGCCGGGGTTGCTCAGGCTTTTTCTGATTTCCAATCAAAACATCTTTTTCAACTTTCGAAACTAAGATCGCTCCTTCCCAATTGACCTCGATTTCACCGGCCTCTGCATTCTTCACTTCAAAGGAGGCCAAATAGGAGCGGTTCATCACTCCAAGATCTTTTGATTCGTCAACACGATAGGAGATGAACCCCCGATTCCCCATCATCGGAAGGAAATCCTGAATAGAGACTCTCTCTTTTCCGGGTCGGGCAAGGCTGCCGATTTTGAGGGTCTTAATTTCTTCGGAGGTCGCCGAAAGTATGGCGAAATCTGAACTTCCATCCGTATAATACACATAAGGTGAAGCGGGATGATTCCGCACTTTAATCCCATCTCCGTTTCCATAGACTGAAAGGGGAACCATGTGCGGCATCCCTGAATTCGTGCTCAGAGGCTCCAACTTTCCATCTTCGCCGATCACCTGCATGAGTACGAGCACCGCAGTTAAACTCGATCCGCCTGCAGCTTTGACAAGTAAAGTTGCTACGACCGTGTCTCCACTGCCAACAGGTGTAAGGGCTCTCAAATCACCTGCAAAACTTCCAATTGAGTGCTTGGTAAAGGAATTGATCCCAAGGCCGAAGCTACCCTTACCTTTAAGGGTGACCCCGTAGGTTGAGCTATGAGGGCTTACGGCATAGATAAAAGGCCTTGCAAAGCCCGCCGATGCGCTAAATGTCGCGGCATCCATTCGCGGATCTGAGGTTGGATTGCCCACAATATTTAGTCCGACTCGACCCTTCGTAAGGGCCGTTTGGGTTCGAGCCAGTTCACTCCTGCAAAATCCGTCGCGTCTGGCGATTGTAAGCGAATAGGGCAATTGGGGAGAGGGATCGTTTTCATGTCCAAAAGCAGACGCTGTAAGCGCCAGCGGGACAACTAAAATCAAAATTCTCTTGAAACTTCTCACCCCGACACCCCCTCAAACGAAGAATTCAGAACTAGCATAGATTTTTGAATTTGCAAATTTGGCATCCGCAAGGGCAGTATGAAGTACATGAATTCCCCCTACAAAGTGAACGATTTCAGTATCCATGTGGGCACTGTAAACGGCTCTGGATCTCAATCCTCGAATAATATTCTGATGCGTTCGATCTTCCGCATGGGAGTTCCCGTGAGCGGAAAAAATTTGTTTCCTTCAAATATTCAAGGGCTTCCTACGTGGTTCACAATTCGTGTGAATAGAGATGGCTGGAGCGCTCGTCGGGTGAAGACCGAAATTCTTGTTTGCATGAATGATGCGACCTATGTTGACGACGTTAAAGCGCTCGAACCAGAGAGTATCGTGATTCATCATGACCATATGAATGTCTCGGCTTTGCGAAAGGATGTCATTTCCATCTCAGTTCCATTTTCTAAAATCATTGCAGAAGCCTGCCCCGATCCAAGGCTGCGAAAGCTAGCGGTAAATATGGTTTATGTAGGAGTTCTAGCCGACCTTTTGAAGATCACCGATGAGGCAATTGAACTCGCGATGGAGCAGCAGTTTAAGTCAAAGCATAAAGTTTTAGAACTCAATCGAGCGGCAATCAAGGCGGGCAGAGATTTTGTTAAGGCAAATTATGCAGATCTTAAATTTCCTTACAAAATCGAAGCTCTTAATAAGACAGATGGAAAGATCTTGATTGAAGGTAATGCCGCCTGCGCACTTGGAGCAGTTTTTTCCGGCTGTACTTTTGTAAGTTGGTATCCCATTACGCCCTCAACGAGTCTCATCGATTATTTTTCTGACTACGCCGAAAAGTATCGAATTGATCCCCAGAACGGATTGAAAACATTCGCAGTTGTTCAGGCCGAAGACGAAATGGCGGCGATTGGAATGGTGATGGGTGCATCTTGGATGGGCGCACGATCCATGACTGCGACTTCTGGCCCTGGATTATCATTGATGGCCGAGTTTACGGGCTTTGGATATTTTGCCGAAGTGCCCGCTGTTATCTTTGACGTGCAGCGCGTTGGCCCTTCGACCGGTCTTCCCACTCGAACAGCGCAAAGCGATTTGCTCTTCGCGGCCTTTCTTAGTCACGGAGATACAAAAAATATTATTATTCTGCCGGGAACAGTCGATGAATGCTTTAGCATGACCGCGGACGCATTTGATCTAGCCGAAAGATTTCAGACTCCTGTTTTTGTGCTTTCGGATTTGGATTTAGGAATGAATTTTTGGATGTCAGATCCATTTCCCTATATCGATCGACCACTTGATCGAGGGAAAATTTTGACGGACGCAGATACTGAGGGTTTGGCAAAGTTTGAGCGTTACGGAGATCCCGACGGAGATGGAATACCGTTTCGTACACTTCCTGGAATTAAAGATCGTCGGGGAGTTTTCTTTACACGAGGTTCTGGCCATAACACTAAAGCCGCCTATACAGAAAAGGGGCCGGACTATGTGCAGGCGATGGATCGGCTTAAAAAGAAATTTGAAACGGCGCGTAATCATGTGCCAAAGCCACTGAAGTCCGGAAGCGGGACCAATGAAATCGGAATCATTGCCTTTGGATCCTCTCACGATGCTGTTCGCGAAAGTATTCACTTTCTAAAAGCGGATGCTGGCCTGGACGTCGACTATTTGCGAATTCGAGCTTTTCCATTTCATGAAGACATTCTTAATTTCATTAAGTCTCACAACAGAATTTTTGTTGTAGATCAAAATCGAGACGCCCAAATGCTTTCACTCCTGAAACTCGAACCTGCTTTGGCTTCTGAAATTTCAAAAATGGAATCCATACTTCATTATGATGGATTTCCCATTGATGCTCCTAAAATTTCTGAAGCGATATTGAAATCTCTCAAAGAGAGAAAGGCTGCCTAATGGCCACTCCCGAAGCACGCGCCAATCCAATGTTAACGCCTAACAAAATTGGGATAACCAAGAAAGAATATCAAGGATCTGCGTCAACTCTTTGCACAGGTTGTGGGCACGATTCGGTTACACTTCATATTATTTCTGCATTCTACGACCTGGATATTGATCCGCAAAATGTTGCCAAATTCAGCGGCATCGGTTGTTCGAGTAAAACTCCTGCCTATTTTTTATCTGGATCTCATGGCTTCAACGCTGTCCACGGACGAATGCCCTCCGTTGCCACCGGTGCTGCTATGGCGAATCGAAAGATGGTGAATATCGCCGTCAGCGGAGACGGAGACACGGCAAGTATTGGAATGGGGCAGTTCATTCACATTATTCGTCGAAATATTCCTCTCCTCTATATAATAGAGAATAATGGGGTCTACGGACTTACCAAGGGTCAGTTCTCTGCAACTTCTGACAAGGGATCGGCGCTCAAGAAGGGCTCAACGAATTTGCTTGAGGGAATTGATCTTTGTCTGCTCGCTCTCGAGCTTGGCTGTGGCTATGTGGCGCGATCTTTTTCTGGAGACGCCAAGCAAATGCTTCCGCTTATTAAGGGTGGGCTTTCGCATCGTGGAACGGCAGTGATGGATGTGATTAGTCCGTGTATCACTTTTAATAATCATGAAGGCTCCACCAAATCTTATAAATTCGTGAAGGATCATGATCAGGCGATACAGGAAATTGGATTCGTGCCCTCTTATACTCCGATCGATGTGGATTATGAGGACGGAACTTCAAAGGTCGTTGAGTTCCCAAATGGGGCCAAGATTACTCTCAAAAAAATAGAGCGAGATTACGATGCGACAGATCGAAACGCCGCTTTCAAGGTTCTTCATGAGGCTAAGTCTAAGGGCGAACTTCTTACCGGTCTCTTTTATGTTGATCCCAATACTCGTCCGTTTCAGGAAGTTGCACAAATTGTCGAGACTCCGCTCGTCCAGCTGACAGTCGAACAAATTCGACCATCTAAGGCGGCACTCGCCGAAGTGATGGAGAGTCTGAAGTAAGGATCTCAAATTTGAACAGCGCCGGCTGCCTTTAAGCTAATTCAAAATCTCAAGACTTTCAGATTGGCTGCGGAAAGAGTTCTTTCCAGAATGCTTTGCGTCGTACATGGCGGCATCTGCGCGCTCCAACCAATCTTTCCCTGATTCCTTGGATTGCAACTGTGCGACTCCCACAGAGGCGGTGAGAAGCAGTCCTTGTTCCATAGGTGATTTGCGAAAGCTCTCGATGAAATTTTGTGCAATCCGAGCGGCCTCCTTGAGCTGGGTTCCTGGCAAGAGAATGACAAACTCATCGCCTCCAAATCGAATGACCTTGTCGGTCTTTCGAAAGAACGAGCGCAAGAAAGTTCCCACATTTTGAAGAACAAGATCTCCGAGCGAATGTCCACGCGAGTCATTCACGTTCTTAAAATTGTCGAGATCTATAATTAACATGGAGCAGCCCTCATTCTGAATCCACTGAAGATTTTGGGGATCTAGAAAATGGGTCAAATAAGCTTTATTGAGCGTCTTGGTAAGCGGATCCGTTATCAGTTGATGCTGTAGATTTTGATTCACATGCTCTTTAGTTGAGTCAGAAAAAATCAGTAGCCGAGCCTGATTCTTTTCTAGACTCGTAACGGTCAGATTTAGGAAGCGATGACTCGAACTATCTCTGGGCCCCCACCTGAACGTCTTTCTAAAATTTGTTCCGACTTTAATTTTCTCTATCCACGAATTATCCGATCCAGCTACACCCGTTGAGTCGATAGGTGCGAGATGAAATTTTCTGCGGACTAGTGCATCAAAAAAATCCTCCCTAGAATCTTCAAAAATCTCTTGAGCAAATGTGTTCATCTGAAGAACTTTTCCTGAAGGACTCATAAGGACTACGGCTTCTTCTGCATTCTCAAAGAGGGCATCAAGTGTCTCTTTGATCTTCTCTGCCTGGTTGCGAAGAGCCGCCTGAGAGAAACTCATCGCAACGAGGGCAATTGCTGTTAAGCCGGCCGCGATAAACAAATAATGCAAAAGATATCCTACGAGTTGATAAGCAAAGGCCGACTCATTTGCATCGATGGTGAGGTGGGCAACTGGATAGCCAGAGCCATCGTAGAGTGGTCCTGTTGCAAACATCCGAAACTCAAGCCCCGATCGTCTCAAGTCAGAAGCGAGGAATAGGTCGGTCTTGAGGTTTGGGGCCAAACTTGAAGCGAAGGGCAAAAGCTCTCCTTTTTCCAAGACAGAGTCAGTTGAGGCGATTATCTCGATCCCACCAGCGCTTAATTTGAGTATGTGTAGGTGCCCATTCAGATTGAGGTCGGTTTGAATGTCTTTCAGAGCCTCGAAGAGTTGACTATCGGAGGGACTTTGAGAATTCTTTGTGGCTAGAGCCCCCCTCAGTGATTGGGGTGGGATCAAGAGACTCGCCGATCTTACGGAGTTTTCGAAAAGCGATTTTTTTTGAGAGAGAAGAGATTGAATATCTTGATAGAGAAAATAAACTCCCAAAGACAAGAATACAACTAAGCATGATGCCCCAACAAATCGAAGCCGACGTGATTCTCGATTCCACATCTAGCGAGCTCCTTGAAACAAGGACTCAGGCTATCGGACAGCAGATCTTCGAGTCCAGCCGTTTGAGCCTGTGGAACAAGAATTTTTGGTATACGAAGATCCTTGAACTCGCGACTTCAGACACTCTCGTGAAGACTCAGCTTTTTCGATTTGTTGATGTTCTGCCGGTTTTAAAAACCTGCGAGCAGAAGAGGGACCATCTCATTGAGTATTTGAGTCCACCGACTCGTGCGACCACATGGCCCCTCAGCCTTAAGGCTCTGGTCTTGCTTTTGCGAGTGCCTGTGCTCAGCCGACTCATTGTACGCCTCGCTGACTTTCAAGTTTCGCAGATGGCGAGAAATTTCATCATCGGAAGAAACCTTGAAGAGACAGTTCCAAAACTTCTGAAGTCAAGGGACCGCAATTTGGGTTTTACTCTCGATATTCTCGGCGAGACTGTTTTTTCAGACGAAGATTCGGAAATGTATTTATCGCTCTACAAAGACTTAATCTCTGGGCTTGGAGATCAGTCCAAGACGTGGGCAAGGAATTCGCTTCTTGATGAATCTGCGCTTGGCTCTATTCCATCTGTGAATATTTCGCTCAAAATATCTGCCCTTGATTGTCGCATGGACCCTGCTGGATTTGAGTCTTCGCTCGCAAGACTATCCGAGCGCATTGAACCTTTGATGCGCCTTGCGATGCAGAAGAATGTTTTTATTAATTTTGATATGGAGCAATTTAGTTTGCGAAGTCTCACACGCGAATTATTCCGACGGATTTTATCGAAGAATGAGTTTAGATCTTATCGGCACTTTGGAATTGTGGTTCAAGCCTATCAACGGCAATCACGCGAAGATGTACGAGATTGGATTGAATTTGCAAAATGGCGAGAGACATCATTTTCGATTCGCTTGGTGAAGGGAGCGTATTGGGACTACGAAGTGATTCAAGCTTCTCAGAATTCGTGGCCCTCACCCGTCTACGATCACAAATCCGAATCCGATTTGAACTACGAAATCTGTAGCAGAGATCTACTGAAGGCCTATCCCGCCATTGAGCTAGCTTTGGGGTCGCACAATATACGTTCTATTTCTCAGGCTATCGCTTATGCAGAAGAACTCAAGCTCCCACAAAATTCGTTCGA
>Ga0163144_10020896_pt1 | contig 13048 bp, 5 predicted proteins | sample OliLak19BULKMAT1_FD_123175 | JGI IMG/M metagenome (GOLD analysis project Ga0163144, IMG submission 123175) | Freshwater microbial mat bacterial communities from Lake Vanda, McMurdo Dry Valleys, Antarctica - Oligotrophic Lake LV.19.BULKMAT1 | ecosystem: Environmental > Aquatic > Freshwater > Lake...
CGGCGTGGCTGACTTGAGTCTCATCAATCACACGCAGGCGCAAAGGGCCTATGACGATCTCATCGCGGTGACGCAACTGATGGCTCAGCACGTCTTTATCGTTGACCGTGATGTGCGCCTCTTGGGTCGCCACCTCGACGACCATGTGTCCATGGTGGTCCACAAACCTGGCATGCACCGGCTGCAACGACTTATGCTGGGCGCGTACGGTGCAGCCCTCACCGCTACCAACGGTCAACCCCGGCTTCACGGTGAACTGCTTGCCTTTGGCCGCAGTGTTGAGGACCTCAAGCTTGATCATTCGCGGTACAGCATGGCTGGCATGAGACCCGCGCAAGTAGGTCGAGGCCAGAGGCGTCGCCACTTGAGCAACCCTTCCCAGTCACCAGATTCCCCCACCCGTCAGGAATACCATGAGCCGTAACACGCTGTTCGACAAGGTCTGGGACCGCCACGCCGTACGCATGCTGCCGTCAGGTCAGACGCAGCTGTTCATCGGCCTGCACCTTATTCACGAAGTGACCAGCCCGCAGGCCTTTGCCTGGCTGCGCGAACGGAAACTCCCGGTCGCCTTTCCGGATCGTGCCGTTGCGACCGTCGACCACATCGTCCCGACTGAAAACCAGGCCCGGCCCTACGCTGACGGTCTTGCCGAAGACATGATGCAGGCGATCGAGCGGAACTGCCTGGAGTTCGGCATCCGGCTCTACCAGCCGGGCTCCGGCAAGCAGGGCGTCGTCCACATCGTCGCCCCCGAACAGGGCCTGACCCAGCCCGGCATGACGGTCGCCTGCGGCGACAGCCATACCGCCACCCACGGAGCCTTCGGCGCCATCGCCTTCGGTATCGGCACCAGCCAGGTGCGGGACGTCCTCGCCTCCCAGACCATGTCGATGAGCCGGATGAAGGTCCGCCGCATCCAGGTGAACGGAACGATGCGCCCAGGAGTCTACGCCAAGGATCTGATCCTGCACATCCTGCGGGTGCTGTCGGCCAAGGGCGGCGTCGGCTTCGCCTACGAGTTCAACGGCCCCGGCATCCATGCCCTCTCAATGGAAGAGCGCATGACGATCTGCAACATGGCCATCGAAGGTGGCGCCCGCTGCGGCTACATCAATCCCGATCAGGTAACGATCGACTACCTGCGCGGCCGCGAACATGCGCCCAAGGGAGCCGCGTTCGACACCGCTACCGCCTGGTGGCTGTCGATGGCGTCCAGCGCCGATGCCGAATACGACGACGTCAAGACCTTCGATGCTTCGACCGTCGAGCCGACCGTGACCTGGGGCATCTCCCCAGACCAGGGCGTGGGCGTCAGCGAAGCGATCCCAGCCAAAGAGTCGTTTGCCGAAGGCGAACGACCGGGCATCCAGGAAGCTTACGAGTACATGGGCTTCAAGCCCGGTCAGGCCATCGCCGGAACGAAGATCGATGTCGCCTTCATCGGCTCGTGCACCAACGGCCGCATCAGCGACCTGCGCGAGGCGGCCAAGGTCCTGACCGCGCATGGCGGGAAGGTTCCGGCCTCGGTGAAAGCTTTCGTCGTGCCCGGATCCGAAGCTGTCAAGAAGGCTGCCGAGGCTGAAGGCCTGCACCTCATCTTCATCGAGCATGGCTTCGAGTGGCGTGAAGCCGGCTGCTCGATGTGCCTGGCGATGAATCCTGATAAGCTGAAGGGCAAGCAGATCTCGATGAGCACCAGTAACCGCAACTTCAAGGGCCGCCAAGGCTCACCTGAAGGGCGCACGCTGCTGGCCAGCCCGGCGATGGTGGCGATCGCCGCCCTCGAAGGCAAGGTCACAGACATCCGCAACGTGCTGAAGTAAGGGATCACGATCATGCCCAACATCATCTCCAGCGTCTCTGGCCGTGGCATCCCGGTGCGTGGCAACGACATCGACACCGACCGGATCATCCCGGCGCGGTTCCTGCGCTGCGTCACCTTCGATGGACTTGGCGAGCACGCCTTCGAAGACGATCGCCTTCAGCTGAAGGCGCTTGGCAAGCTGCACAGTTTCGACGATGCCCGATTCTCCGGCGCCAAGATTCTGGTCGCCAACGCCAACTTCGGTTGCGGTTCGTCGCGTGAACACGCCCCGCAGGCGATCGCCCGCTGGGGCGTCGACGCGATCATCGCCGTCAGCTATTCGGAGATCTTCCACGGCAACTGCGTCGCCATGGGACTGCCGGCCGTGCGCGTTTCTCAAAGCGACAGTGAAGCGCTGCAGACCATCATCGAGTCAGATGCCAAGACGGTGGTCTCTCTCGACCTCAACAGCATGCAGGTCACTGCTGGCGGCAAGAGCTTCGCCTGCCAACTGGCCGACGGTCCTCGCAAGCAGTTCCTGACCGGTCAATGGGATGCGCTTGGCGAATTGGTCGACGGCCTGCCCCAGGTCCGTGCCGCCGTCCAGAAGCTGCCGTACATGAACGCATTCGCCTAAGGCTGGCGATCTTACCGCCGCACAACCATGACTCCCGCTGGGTTTCCAGCGGGAGTTGTCATGTCGTGGCAGCTGCCTGGTCCAGACGAGCCAACAGACCGGTCTGACGGCGTTCCTGGCGATCCAAAACCTCGGCGAAGAGGCGTTCGTCACCAACCATCAGCACCCGTTCTCGGGCCCGGGTGACGGCAGTGTAGAGCAACTCTCGGTTGGCAACTGGGTGGAGTGCAGGTGGAAGTATCACGATTACCGACAATGCCTCCGAACCCTGGGCCTTGTGCACAGTGGTCACCCAGCCGGTCTCACAGGCCGGCAAGCGGGCCGGAGCGAGGTGACGGAGACCACCCTGACCATCGGGAAAACAGGCACTGAGATACCCGTCAACTGACCACAGTACCCCGAGATCGCCGTTGGCCAGACCAAGGCGATGGTCGTTGGCGGTAATCAGGATCGGCCGGGCATGGGCATGAAGCGGAGCGGCTCCGTCGACCCGTGCGCCGAGCATCGCTTCGATGCGGCGATGCAGGTCTGCCACGCTCCAGGCCCCCTCACGGGTGGCGCACAACACCAGCATCCGGCCCAACTCGGCCAAGGCGGACAATGGATCCGCTGCGCCAACCACGGCCTGGATCCACGGTTCCAACGTGGTGCGCACGACTGGCCAAGCCTCGGCATGCGCCACACGCTTGATGTCCTGATGACCACCAGACAACGCGACCTCGGTCGCGAGGATGTCACCCAAACGCAAGGCCGGTGCCAAGGTGCGCAGGCCCACAGCATCTCCCGTCTGACGATGGACCTTGGTCAGACGGGCCAGACAGCCCTGCAACGATCCTCCTTCGCCAGCAGCCTGAACCACGTCGCGCAACACGGCTCCGGCTTCAACGCTAGGTAATTGGGCGTCATCGCCAACGAGTACCAGACGGCATGCCGGAGGCAGTGCGCGGATCAGGGCGGCGGCCATATGCACGTCCACCATGCTGGCTTCATCGACCACCACGAGGTCGGCGACCAGCGGATGCCGCAAACCTAAACGGAACCGACCAACGCCCGGATCCCAACCAATCAGTCGATGCACCGTGGTGGCCTCGGCAGCGGCTTCGCGCAATACGAGATGGTGTGCGTGTAGCGCACGATCCAGTCCGCGCTCGATCGATTCACGTAGACGCGCAGCCGCCTTTCCGGTTGGTGCCGCCAGGCGGATCCGAAGCGGCCTATGCGCCAACATTGCTGACAGGGCGCGTAACACCGTGGTGGTCTTGCCGGTGCCAGGACCGCCGACGATCACCGCCAGACGCCGCTCGACCACGGTGCGAACGGCGTGGTCCTGCGAGACATCCTTGCCCACACGGATCCAGGGCAGTTGAGCCGGATCCGGCTGTTGCGCGGCTGCGCCGGCAAGCGCAAGCAGTCCGGTTGCCAGGCACGCCTCGTCCTGAGCGCAGACCGACCACGCCAGCAGCTCTCGGTACGAGGTCATCGGCGCCTTGGCCGGATCGTTCGAAGCGGCCCCGCACGCCATCAAGCGCTGATGGATCTCAGGGGGCGCAAGCATGACCGTATCCCCGTCCAGTCGAGCTGATGCCAGCTCGTGGCCGATACGTTGGCACAATGCCCGCTCGGCCGGGAAACGCTTGGCCAGCCACAGCGCCAACGCTTCAGGTAGGCTCATGCGGGTTCTTCCAGTAACGTTGCTTCCAAGGCACGAATCAGCGATTCCGGAGGCTTCCAGGTCCACACGCCCAACCCGGCATCGACGCCACGCAGGAACACCCAGGCTGCTCCGGAGACATGCGTGGCGTAGTCGTAGCGGGCACCCAGGCGATGGCGGAGATGGCGATGCAGCGCCAGGAGGTAGAGCAGCGCCTGCACCAAATAGCCGTGCTCAACCATCGCCGACCAGAGATGAACCTCGGCATAGTCCTCGACCCGATCACCAAGATGGTTGCTCTTCCAATCGAGTACCCACCACGAAGTGCCATCACCGGCCAACAGATCGACGAATCCCTTGAGGAAACCGCCACCCGGAGCCACATCACGCAGACGAGGCAGAGCGGCCAAGGCAGCTGGTGGGAGACCGCCGTGCTGTGCGATCAGTTCACGCATGCGTGAAGCCTCGACTCGCCGCAGCGGCAGATGGAACTCCCATTCCGCCCGCCGTAGCCGATCCGGCAGTTCTCCTAATACCAGGCGATGGCCGTCGCAGATCATCGGCAGGATGGCGAGGGCCTGCAATTGAGCGCTAACGGTGGAGACCGGGTCGGTCACCAGCGGTTGGCGCGGACCGCAGACCTCCAAACCGAGCAGGGCTAGTTCACGACGGACGACGGGCGCCGGATCAACCGTGAAATCCCACGTTTCGATCATGCGATGCAGGGCATCGCCGATATCGGCACCGCGTGCCAGTCCACGCATGCCGGTCGGATCGGCAAGTAGAGCCTGGGCCGGAAGGATGAGCTCATCAGACATCCGTCGTTCGGGCGCCCCGTCGCTCTGACCAAGCAGACCGGTGAAGCTGGTGAGGCAACGATGATGGTCGAGTCGGACGCGCACCTCGGCAGACAGTCGGCGCAATCCATTGCCGAGGACAACAGCTGGTGGCGCCTGCCAGGTCTCTTCGGTGCTGATTCCCGGGCGCAGGCTGATCGCCGGATCTGATACGCACAGGGCCCGAGCCCTCGCCAGACAATCGGCCATGCGCTGTTCACGACCTGCTGCGCCGGCCTGCGAAGCCGCACGCCAGTCATCCGCCGATTCGCCAGATGGCCGCAGCCACCAGCCCATGCTGGAGAGCAGTGACTCGTGATAGCGACCCTGGCTATGCCAAGGTCCGCAGCCGACGTACACCCGGGTTCGCGCGCGGGTCAGGGCGACATAGGCGAGGCGCAGCTGTTCGGCATCGTCATCGCGTTGCACCTGACGCTCAGCAACTTCTAAACCCTGACCACCCAGCACCAGGTGATGACCCGACGCGTCAGCAACCAGAGCGCCATCCTCTGAACGATCATGTCGATAGCCGAGCCACGGACTGAAGACGATGGGGAATTCCAACCCTTTGGCGACATGCATGGTCAGGATGCGTACCGCGCTGGCATCCCCCTCCAATCGCAGGCGGCGCACGTCGGCATCCTCGTTGCCCCGACGATCCCACCACGCCAGCAGGGCGGCCGGACGTAATCCACCGCTCGAACAAGCGGTATGCAGCACCTCCACGGCATGGCGCCAGTCGGTCAACCAGCGTTCGCCGTCGGACAGGTCGGCGAGCCTCGCCAATGCCCCGCTGTCTGATGCCCAGGCATCGATGGCCGCGGTCAGACCCTGCCGCAACCATCGGCGGTGGTACTCCTCCAGGTTGTCGACCACGGCCTGCCAGCCCGGATCGTCAGCGGACAGACGAATGATGGCTGCTGCATTCCGTCCCCAGGCCTGGGTCGTCAAGGCTAGGCGTAAAGCTGCACCATCGCGAGGCCGGGCCATGGCCGTCAAGACCAGGCGCAGTTCAGCTGCCGCTTCGCTGTCGAGCACATCGCCGCTGGCGGCCAACGTCGACGGCACTCCACGCACATGCAGCGCATCGCGTACCCGTCTGCCCTGCGAACTGGTGCGCACCAAGACGGCCAGATCACGGGGCAGAATTGCCCGACTGACCCCCTCTTCCTCCAACGTACACGATCGGAGCAGTCGGACGATCTCGCTCGCTGCGACGTCTGCCGGCAATGGTTTGGCCAACTCCGGTGGGATCAGCAACGTCAGTGGTGTATCCTGGTCACCGACCAGTCGGGCATGCGCCCGAGAATGATCGCCGGCGATCGGCTGAAGGGCAATGCCGGGGTCCAGGAAGGGCAGGCCGGCCAGGCCGATCAGGTTCTGCACCGCCGTGACCAGGTCTGGGGCACTGCGTCGATTGATCGTCAATTGGGCGGGAATGGCCCCTCGCACGGCGTCCAGGTAGGCGGACAGATCGGCGCCGCGAAAACGATAGATCGCCTGCTTGGGGTCGCCGACGACGATCAACCGTCCGTCCTCGGCCCAGCAGCGGCGGAAGATCGCCCACTGCACCGGATCGGTATCCTGAAATTCATCGATGAGCGCTATGCTCCAGGTCCGGCGTACCACTTCGACTAGCTCTGGACGGGCATCAAGGGCCGCGCCGACCCGGCGCAGCAAGTCATCCTGCGTCCACACGCCGGCAACCGCCTGGGTCTGGACGAGGCGCTGCGCAACCTGCGGACATAGCCAGCCCAGCCAGGCGATGCGGACCTCGCCCAAGGATTGGCACAGTAGCCGGCAAGCGGCGAGAAACGGATGGGCTTCGGCCAGTGGACGGAATTTCAACTTCACCAACACACTGACTGGCCGGCCATAGTCCCGCAGGCCGTCGAGATGTTGTAGTGGATCGACGGCTAATCCGGCGATCAACCGCTGATCCGGCAGGCAAGCCTGGGCCATCCACTGCCAGTCCTTCATGCCGGCGATCTGCGCTGGTGTCGCCGTGGCAATGACCGCTGCGACTGCTGCCTGCATCACCTGAAGCGAACCCGGCAGATCCACCGTCGGCTCGATGCGCGTAGCAGGATGGCGATTCCAACGTCGCCAGATCTGCAGATCACCGTGCACGCTCCATTCCAACTGCACCGCCACAGTCGCCAGAGTCGGATCACTCCACAGTCTCGCACGCCAGGCATCTCCAATCGCCGACAACACCAGATCCTGGTCATCCGGAGCCAGTTCGGCGGCGAACGATTCGCCGCTGGCGAAGGCCGCCCGTTCCAGGACCTGCTTGCAGAATCCGTGGATGGTGCCGACGTGCAACTCATCCAGCCCGGCCAGGCACGCATCGATGCGCAGACGCACGGCCTCCACACTTCCAAGTGCGTCGACGCCGATCGCGACCAAGGCCTCGGTCGGGCGACCGCTTGTCGCTGGCGATACGACGGCGGACGCACGGCAATCAGCCAGTACTCCGCGAATACGCGCCGCCAGTTCGTCAGCGGACGCGTGAGTGAACGTCACCACCAAGATGCGCCGCAGGTCCAACTGCGCGTCGCTAAGCAGCAGACGGGCGACCAGATGGCTCAGCGTCCAGGTCTTGCCGGTGCCGGCGCTGGCCTCGATAGCGAGGAAGCCCTTGGGCAACGGATCACGGGTGACATCGAAGCCGCTCATGGGGTCAGCAACTCCCAGATGCGCAACATGGCCTGCGGATCAGCAAACACGTCGCGGCCACGCCACGCAAGGCGGATGGCCGGCTGATCGGCTTCACCAGACACCGTGTCGTTGCCCACCCAGGTCGGCTGATACCTCGCCCACTTCACCGCTTCATCAATAGCGTAGCCATCCCAGCAACGCTTGGCCATCAGCCATGATATCTTGGGGGGACACGCATACGGCATATCGCAGGCTTGTTGGCTGAGGTCCAGCAGGTTGGCAAACCGTTCCACCGCATCAGTGCCGTGCGGAGGCAGATCAACCCGTTCTTCAAGTGTAACGATCTGAGCAGCGCCAAGCGCATAACCCTGCTGCAGCTGCCAGGCATTCCACACCAGGTGACGAATGGCCATAACCATGCGGACTTGGCCATGCGCCGTTTTCGCCGGGTAGAGCAGGCGTAAAACACCATCTCGTGGTGCCGGGTCGAGGACACCGGTGACGGCCCAGCCGTCGCCAGCCACGGACACCGGCAACGGGGCAATTGCTGGTCCGGCATCGCCAGCATGCAGCTGTTCGTCCAGGGCGCGCAGACGTTCGCCAGACGCTTTGCCTAGCTGCCCCAACGGCAGCCGACCGTCCGCCTCGCCGCGCAGCAGCAGCAGTTCGGCTGCATCGTGATGGCCTACGAGATCACGGAGCAGTCGGAAGCGCTCCAGGCCAGGTCCGGTCGTGAGTGGTTCATCATCGTCGATCGCTTCTTTGTGATCCCGCGGAGCCGCGCCCAAGCGGAGCCGGCACCAGGCCGCAGCTGGATCGCGCCACAGGCGAACCAAGTCATCAAGATCCCAACGGGTCATCGGCTCGACCGCTGGCAGGTCACTCACGAATGGCGGCACCGATGGTCGCTCGGCAGGCGGCACCATCAATTGATTGGCCAGGGCAATGGCTGACGGGTCCCACGATGGCCGTGGCGGATCGCCAGAGCGGATCGCCAGATGAGCCGAGGCGAACGGTTGCAACGGATGCACCGTGGTCAGCCGTTGATGCGGGGCAGGATCGCCAGTTTCAACTGTACAGACGGCATCGATGGCAGCGAACAGCTCGACCAAGCAGGCGGTCGGGGGACGCTCGTGCCGGGGATCTCCTTGCGCTGCCCGACCTGGCCAGGTCACGATCAGTCGTTCGCCAGCCGCCAGGATGGCTTCCAACACCAACTGGCGGTCATCTTCGCGTGGCAAGCGGTCGCCGGGCTGGTTTTTGGCGGCAATCAGATCGAAAGGCGGAGCATGGGTCCGCCGCGGCCATCCTGCCTCGTCCATACCGAGCAGCACGATCACGCGCGCCGGGATCATACGCATCGGTTTCAGGCCAGCGACAGTGATGCTGCCGCTGACGAAATCCGATGCCTTGGCTTCCTCACCAAAAGCAGCCTCCAGGGCGGATGCGATCTCGGCGGGATGCACTAGGAGATCGCTGCTGAGTTGCGCCCCATCGACCGCCAATGCGGACAGGACCTGGCGCACGGTCGAGGGATCCGATCCCGCGCTATCCAGCAGGTCGCGGACCAACGTCAGCAGATCCATACTCCATTGGCTCAGCGTGCGACTGGCATCCAAGCCATCCAATGCGTCATACAAACGCTGCAGCCAACCGGCCAAGGCACCGATCACTGCATGATCCGGAGCCCCTTCCGGTCCACTCGCCGGTCGTAGCCCAAGCACGGCATCCGGCCCCATCGCCCAACCCAGGACAAGCCGGTCGAGAGTTGCCGACAAGGTGCCATGATCTTCTGGCTCGGCCCCAAGCAGACGGCGGCGATGGGCGGCATCTCGTCCCCAACGCAGGCCGGCCGAGGTCAGCATCTTGTGAGCCTCTGCGATCTGCTCGCTGGCCAGACCAGCAGACGTGCAGACCGCCGGCTGCTCGACCAGGTCGAGGATCTCTCCCAGGGTGCAGCGCCCCTGCGCCAAGGCGAGGATGGCGAGCAGACCCTCGGCCACCGGATCGCTGGAGCCAATCGTGCGATCAGCTATGCGTACCGGCAGGCGGATCGCCGGATCCGCCCCAGCGAACACCGCTTCACAGAGCGGGCCATAGGTGGTGAGGTCGGGAGCCAGCACCACGATCTCGTGCGGCCGCAGATCGGGCAACTCGGCACAGGCCGCCAGAATGCGGTCGCGCGCGATCTCGACCTCGCGCCTGGGACCGTGGCAGCAGTCGAACACGACCGAGACATCCTCTGGAGTAAACGGAAGAACCGTCACCGGTTGTTCGCCCACTGCCGCTTGAACCCGGCCAAGAATGCTGGGGGTCCGGGTCCGGTTGTTCCCAATCCAGCGCCAGCCGGCGGCCCACGCCGGGCGATTACCGATCTCGCGGAACCAACTGCGGGCCTGGCCGCCGAGCGAGGCAATCAGCGGATGCCCGAGTTCCTCACGACCGCTGCGCGCCGCCTCGCGACGGCTGGTGACATCACCCCACGGTTGCGGCAGCGGACTGGTCAGCCAGATGGTGACCGGGATGTGCGCAGCCAGGGCTTCGAGGACATCGACCACCCGCGGGGGCAACACGCCAGTGGCCAGGACCGACACGCGCGAATTCCAACCTGACGGGGGGCCGTCCTGCCGTAGCCGGGCGACCAGTGTATCCAGGCGCTGACTGCGTGGTGGCGCAGCGATGTCGGCGCGCAGACGTCGCCACAGCGCAGCCTGCCAGAGTTCATCAGCACGCGTCTCGGGCTGGTCTGCCAGACCACTCCAGGGCTGATCCGCCTCCCAGGCAGCCAACATGCCGCCGCGGTAGATCTGATAGGCGTCGAAGAGGTCCGCTATGCGATCCGCCAACTGCAGTCGTTTGGCTGGGCGGGCAGCAGGATGACCGGCGGCCAGATAGCGGGCTAGCGGCTGCAGTTCACCATCGGCTGCATCGGCCAGGGCGGCGATGCGCCAACGCAGCCGATCACGCTGCCACGGATCATCCGCCGCCAGGGCAAGACCGTAGCGTTCCTCCAACCGGGCGATCAGAGCGGTGGCGAAGGGCAAATCGAGACTGGCCGCACAACCCCAGGCGTCGGCCAAGCGCTGCTGCAACCACCGCCGCAGTGACAGCGACTGGACAACGATGCACTCGTCCTGATGGGGCGGCAGCGGATCTGCGCCAAGCGTTTCCGCCAGGTCGTGGACCAGGTCGTCAAGACGATCGGAGACGCGGATGTCGAGGGGCATGCGACAGACGTGATGCTACGCGCGGTTGTCTGCGCTGGATGCATCTTCACGTGCACCCAGGCGCTTCAAGTTCCGGCCCGCTCGGCGGCCATCCGCTTGATTGCCGCCAGATCACGCTTGCCGGTACCCAGCCTGGGGATGGCCTCGATGCGGTGCACATCGCGGGCCTTGGGCCGCCACAACGCGGCCAGCTGGGCAGCGCCAGAGATCACCTCGTCATTGCTGGGCGGGTTCTCGCCGCAGACCAGAACGATCAGTCGTTCGCCGCGATCGGGGTCTGAAGCTGCTGCCACGGCTATCTCGCAACGATCGGCCCATGGCCCCTGCACCGCTGCCTCGACCGAATCGAGCGGCACCATCTCCCCGCCGATCTTGGCAAAGCGGGCGAGGCGACCGGTGATGCGGATGTAGCCATCAGCGTCGACCACACCGACATCGCCGGTGTCGTAGCCTCCCTGCGCAAACGCTTTGGCGGTGAGATCCTCACGGCCGAGGTAGCCGAGCATGCGTGCGGCGCTGTACACCACCAGCATACCCTCGCGTCCGGTCGGCAGCGGAGCGCGTGACTCCATGTCGGTAGCAACCACATGAATGCCGGGCATGGCGCGGCCGACGCAACCATCGCGTGTGCGAATTTCCGTCTCGCCCATCCGGCTAACGGTCTGCAAGTTCACGCTGACCATCGGGGCGAGTTCGGTGCAGCCGTAGCCTTCCAACAAGTCCGCCCCGTACTTTGCCCTGAACGCATCGCGCAGTTCCTTGGGGCACTTCTCTGCACCAGCCGCAGCGAAACGCAGGTGTTTCAGCTGCTCGGCCGGGATGCGCCGCATCCAACCACGCACGAAGGTGGCCGTAGTGATGGCGAACGTTGCACCCGACTTTTCGGCCAGGTCACCCAGCCCCTTGGCATCCATCGGATCGGGATGGGCGGCAATGGCGAGGCCGCTCTGCAGACCCAGCCACATGCCTGGCACCAGGCCGAAGCTGTGGAACAGCGGCAGCGGGGTCAGCACCACGTCGCCCGGGCCGACATCCAATGCGAGCCGCACCGAGTCGACATTCGCCAGAATCTGGGCGTGGGTCAGCTGGATTCCCTTGGGATCGCCAGTCGAACCGCTACTGAACACTAAGGCGGCGACATCGTGCGGCCGCGCCTGATCGCGCCAGGTTGTTGGCAACGCCAGGGACAGCAGCAGATGCCAGATGATCACCGGTTTGGGGATTGCCTTCAGTACCACCTCGATCAGCACCATGCGGCAATCGAGTCCGGGATCGCCAATGCGCTTGAGATACGGTGTAGCAGAGATGATCGTGCGGATTCCTGCCATCTCGCACATGCGCTTCAGCTGAGCCGGACCAGCCGTGTGGTTAAGATTGACCGCCGTGCGTCCAGCCAAGGCCAAGCACAGATTGACGATCGCACCGCCCCGACCGGGAGGCAATAAGACGCCGACACACCGCTCATCAACCGCCAGACCCAATCGAGGCCGTAGGGCGGTGGCCAAGGCGGCCAGCTGCCAACGTGGCAATACTCCACCGGCATCGATCACAGCCGCTTCATGCCCTTTCCAGCAGCAGCGTGAGAGCGCGATCGAGCCCAGCGTGCGCCGCTCGGCAGCGGCGCGCTGCAACGCCAGATCGCAGGTGAGGTTGTTCACCGCCTGGCGCAGTTCGCTCGCCGGAGTCTCGGCAGGCAGTGCGGGTCCAAGCCTGACCTGCACTGGAATACGCACCAACGGCCACCAGCGGCGATGCTCGGCATACGACCAGGGCGTACGCCACAGACCGGACAGCGCACAGGGCACGATGGGTACCTGGGCTCCGGTGGCGATGCGTTCAATTCCCGGTTTGAAGCTGTCGAGCATGCCACTACGGGTCAGCTTGCCTTCGGGGAAGATGCCGACCACACCTCCAGCCTTGGCATCTGCAATGGCGGCACCGACAGCAGCGACCAGGGCGCGCGCGCCCATCTTGGGATCGACGGGGATGACGCCCCAAGCATGCAAGGCCTCGCCGATGACTGGCAGATCGCAGAACCATTTGTAGACCATGAATTTCGTCCGCCGCGGCAGGAATGCGGCGAGGATCAATCCGTCGGCCAGGCTCTGATGGTTGCTGGCAACCAGACACCCCCCGGTTGGTGGCAGATGCTCAAGCCCTTGGATCTCTACGCGGAAGAACAGGCGGATGACCTGCGCTGCGCACCAGCACAAGACCTGACCACGATAC
>Ga0163144_10020898_pt1 | contig 13047 bp, 10 predicted proteins | sample OliLak19BULKMAT1_FD_123175 | JGI IMG/M metagenome (GOLD analysis project Ga0163144, IMG submission 123175) | Freshwater microbial mat bacterial communities from Lake Vanda, McMurdo Dry Valleys, Antarctica - Oligotrophic Lake LV.19.BULKMAT1 | ecosystem: Environmental > Aquatic > Freshwater >...
GATTTTAAGTCCGCTGCGTCTGCCGATTTCGCCATCCGGGCGTGGCGTGATTATCGGGTGGCAATGCGTTGCCCCACGGTATGTCGCGAGGTCCGGAGCCGCGACGCGCGCTTCAGGTGCGGCAGGGCGACTTAACGGCGACAGTCTTCGGAAGCCGATGCCCGGCCAGCAATTCGCGCGCACGTTCCCCGGCGCCGCGCGGCACCTTGCCGGCGATCGCCAGCGCCGGGCCGGCGGCCATCATGCGCTGGAACACGCTGCGCACGTCGTCTGCGGTGACGGATTCGATGCGGGCCATCCAGCCTTCACGCGTGCGCAGGCGGCCGTGCGCGTAGAGATCGAGCACGCTGCCTTCCAGCCGGCGCACCGGCTGCTCCTGGGCACGCCACAGGCGCACGGCGATCTGGTTGCGCGCGCGCTCCAGGTCGACGGGATCGATTGCCTCGGCGTGGCTCGCCAGCAGTTTCATCACCGCGTGCAGCAGTTCGTCGAGCTTATCGGGCCCGGTCGATGCTTCGATGACGAACTGGCCGCAGGCTTCCATGACGTCGGCGGAACAACCCGCGTGATAGACCAGGCCGCGCTGCTCGCGCACCTGGTCGAGCAGCGGCGAACTCATGCCCTCGCCGAACAGCGCGGCGGCGACCAGGCTGGCCGCATCGTCGTCGGCACGGGCGGGAATCGGGAAGCCGAGCACGACGTGGGTCTGGCTGCTGCCGGCCAGCGGACGCACGCGCACACCGCCGGCATACACCGGCGGCGCCAGCACGTTTGGCTGACCGGGCGGCAGCCGGCCGAACGCCGCGGCGACGCAATCCGCTACCAGGCGGTCGTCCGTCGGGCCGGCAACGGCCACCACCACGTTGGCGCCGGTGTACTGGCGGTTCACATAGGCGACGAGGTCGTCACGCGTCAGCCGCTCAATGTTGGCGCGGGTGCCGATCACCGGTTGCGCCAGCGGATGCAGTCCATAACAGGCACGGTCGAACAGCTGAAATGCCAGCGTCATCGGATCGTCCTCATCCTCGGCAAACTCGTGCAGCAGCACCTGCCGCTCACGTTCGAGTTCGGCCGCCGGGAACGCGGGGCTGCAGACGAGTTCGCCGAGCATGGCGATGAACTGCGGCGCATGGCGGGCCAGGCCGCTCATGTGGAAGGCCGTGTGATCCTTGTCCGTGTGGGCGTCCACCGTCGCGCCCAGGCGCTCGGCATCGAGGTTGATGCGCCGGCAGTCGCGCGCCTGCGTACCCTTGAACACCATATGTTCGACGAAATGGCTGATGCCGTTGAGCGGCCGCGTCTCGTGCCCGCTGCCAGTGCGCACGAAGACGCTGACAGCAACCGTCTCGAGCTGTGGCGCGCTGATGGTGAGGGCCCGCACGTCATTGAACAGCGTGGCAAGCGTGGTGTCGGCGGAAGCCTGGCGGTCGGTCATCGGACGGCAGTTCGGCGTGGATGGTCCGAAAATAACGAAGCCCGGCAGTGCCGGGCTTCGGGGATCGGTGAGGGAAAACCGTGACGTTCCATTGTCAACGGGGTGCAGGAAATGTTGGAGGCGCGACCCAGAGTCGAAATAACCTCAGGGGATTTTAAACTCAATTTAAACATTGTTTTCATGTGTTGATGATTGTCGATAAACTCTATACAAATCAATCACTTACGCTATTCATGCTGGACGGAAGTACAAGCTTCGCGTTGATTGATATTCGAGAAAACTGAGGCTTTGCACCTACAGAGCCCCTGCAAGTTCAGGAGCGTCAGCGATGGCAAGACCGAAGCGCCCGACCTGGCGAAACCCTGCGACCTCACAGCCAGAAAACAGCGCTTCCTGACAGCCGTTCATACGCAATCAACAGAGAAAACGCCTTCGCTGTGCGGTGCCACTGCTTGGCGGCCCATCGGGCCCATCGGTCGCATGTGGCTGAAGAGTTGGTCAGTGCCTCCGCTGCAGCTAACCGTTGGGGGGGCCACGACCAGCCGTCGGAGTGATCATCGCTGTCAGAACCGTCACCGTCTGCGCCGCCAGTGAAGCAATCCGCTCGGGCTGGCAGATCATTCACGGAGGCGGCGTAGTGCGAATGCACTCGGCCGCAAGCCTTCGGCGCCCCCGCCATACTTTGTTCTCGTACCCCGCTGAATCACCGATCGCTCGGCCCGCGCGTGCTGGCCGGCGCCGCAACATCCCGATCACGGACGGGTATCGGGACGGGGGTCGAAACGAAACACGGGCCGCGAAGGCCCGTGTTTACTAGCGTATTGGCGGAGTGGACGGGACTCGAACCCGCGACCCCCGGCGTGACAGGCCGGTATTCTAACCAACTGAACTACCACTCCGTGTGGTCGGCCGCTTGCGGGCTGTTGCCCCAAGTGCTGCCGAAACTTGGCACGACCGATTGACCAGTTGAACCTGGCGTCCCCTAGGGGATTCGAACCCCTGTAATCACCGTGAAAGGGTGGTGTCCTAGGCCTCTAGACGAAGGGGACCAAAATCTACTCTCGCTTGAACGTCGCGTCGCGTATGAAATGGTGGAGGTAAACGGGATCGAACCGATGACCTCTTGCATGCCATGCAAGCGCTCTCCCAGCTGAGCTATACCCCCAAATTTCGGCCTGCTACTTTTGGCTTTTCAGCCGCCGGTTTCAACCTCTGATCTGCAAGCAAAGCGTCGTTCAGTCGAGCCTCGCAGTATACCCCAGCTTTCAGACGTGCTGCAATCTGGACAGCACGGTGTGGCGCGGGAACAGGGCCAGCAAGGCGTCGATCGACGGCGTCTGCGCGCGCCCGCAAACCAGCACGCGCAGCGCGGGTGCGAGCTGACCCATCTTCAGCTGGTGCGCAGCCAGCGTCTCCTTCATTGCCGCGGCAATGCCGGCCTTGTCCCAGCCGACGGTCGTGAAGCGTTCGCGCAGGGCACGCAGCGCGGGCTTGACGGCATCGACGACGTGGGTGTCGAGGTCTTCGTCGCGCGCACGCACAGGCACGAACATCATTTCCACCCAGTCGGCGAGCTCGACGACCGTGCTGCAGCGTTCCTTGAAGAGTGCGCTGGCCGATGCCAGAAGGTCGAGATCGCTCGCCACCACCCCGCGCGAGGCAAGCTGTTCCCGCACCAGCCCGGCCAGCCGGGCATCACTGGCCAGCTTCATGTAGTGCGCATTGACCCAGGCCAGCTTGGCCGGATCCCACTGCGCGGGACTCTTTGCGAGATGGCTGCCGTCGAACCATTCGACCATCTGCGCCAGCGTGAACAACTCCTGGTCGCCATGACTCCAGCCGAGCCGGGCCAGATAGTTCAGCATGGCCTCCGGCAAGTAGCCGGCATCGCGATAGGCGGTGACGCTGACCGCGCCGCGCCGCTTCGACAGCTTCTGGCCGTCGTCGCCGAGGATGATCGGGCAGTGGCCGTACATCGGCAGCGGCGCACCCAGTGCGTGTGTGATGTTGATCTGCCAAGGCGTGTTGTTGATGTGCTCGTCGCCACGGAAAACATGCGTGATGCGCATGTCCCAATCGTCGACCACGACGGCGAAGTTGTAGGTCGGCACGCCCAGTGTCATGGCTTCTTCTGACGCGCATGCCGGCGCGGGGCGAAGAATGATGAGGTCGTCGAACTCGCGGTTGGCGATGCTGATCGGGCCCTTTACGAGATCGGCCCAGGTGACGATGCCGTCCGCCGGGTTTCGAAAACGAACCACCGGCGACACGCCGGCAGGCACTGCGGGCAGCTTCTTGCCCGGCTCGGGCCGCCAGCGACCGTCGTAGTGGGTCTTCTCGCCGCGCTCGCGCTGCCCTTCGCGCATGGCGTCGAGTTCCTCGGGCGTGCACCAGCAGCGGTAGGCGTTGCCGGCCCTGATCAGTTGCTCGGCCACCTCGTGGTAACGCGCCAGTCGCTGCATCTGATAGATCGGCCCTTCGTCATGGGCCAGGCCCAGCCATTCCATAGAAGTCAGGATCTGCTCGACCGAGTCCTGCGTCGAACGTTGCACGTCGGTGTCTTCGATGCGCAGCACGAAGCGGCCGCCGTGGTGGCGCGCATAAGCCCATGAGTAGAGTGCCGTGCGGGCCGTGCCCAAATGCAGATGGCCGGTGGGAGACGGCGCGATGCGGGTGCGAACTGCGCTCATCGGATGTCCAGCGTGGTCAGACCGCGGTGCAGGTCGGCTTTCAGGTCTTCGACGTCTTCCAGCCCCACCGCCAGACGTATCAGGCCCTGCGTGATGCCCGCCGCCTGGCGCTGCGCCTCGCTGAGCCGTCCGTGCGAGGTGCTGGCCGGGTGCGTGATGGTGGTCTTGGTGTCGCCCAGGTTGGCGGTGATCGAACAGATGCGGGTGGCGTCGATGACCGCGAAGGCGTGCTGACGCGCCGCCGTGGCATCTGCAGCGCGCACGACGAAGGACACCACGGCGCCGCCACAACCCGACTGCTGCGCCATCGCCAGCGCATGCTGCGGGTGCGAAGCCAGGCCAGGATGGAAGACACGCTCGACCGCAGGCAAGTCCTCCAGCCAGGTCGCGATGGCCAGGGCGCGCTGGCTCTGCGCGGCCAGCCGGATCGACAGTGTTTCGAGCCCCTTCAGCACCACCCAGGCGTTGAACGGCGACAGGCTCATGCCGGCGCTTCGCATGGTGGGCACGAGCTTGCTGTCGATCAGTTCGGCCGGGCCGCACACCGCGCCCGCGATCACCCTGCCCTGGCCGTCCAGGTACTTGGTGCCGGAGTGGACGATCAGGTCGGCGCCCAGCTTGACCGGCTGCTGCAGCGCCGGGCTGCAAAAGCAGTTGTCCACGGCCAGCAGGGCGCCAGCGGCGTGCGCGATGCCGGCCAGCGCGCGGATGTCGCAGACTTCGGTCAACGGGTTGCTCGGCGTCTCTGCGAACAGCAGCTTCGTGTTCGGCTGCATCGCGGCTCGCCACTGCGCCACTTCGGTCTGCGAGACGAAGCTCGTGACGACGCCGAACTTCGCGAAGTCCTGCATCAGCTTGATGGTCGAGCCGAACACGCTTTGCGAACAGACGATGTGGTCGCCGGCCTTCAGCAGACCCATCAGCAGCAGCGTGATCGCGGCCATGCCGCTGGCCGTGCCGATGCAGCCCGTCGTGCCTTCCATGGCCGCCAGCCGGCGCTCCATCATCATCACGGTGGGGTTGCTGAAGCGGCTGTAGACGAAGGCTTCTTCCTCGTTGGCGAAGCGCGCCGCCGCGGTGGCCGCATCGGGGTGCACGAAGGAACTGGTCAGGAACAGGGCCTCGGAGTTTTCGCCCCAGGCCGAAGGCGGCAGGCCTTCGCGCACCGCCAGGGTGTCGAGCCGGGCATCGGCGGGCAGGTTCACTCGCGGAATGCTCACGGCCGGTCCTCCGCTTCCTGCAGCGCCAGCCGCGAGCGGTTGGTGTCCGCCTCTTCGTCGAACTGCAGCCGCCTCTGGCTTTCCATGGTCGCGAAATCGGCCGCGCTGATGTCGCCGGTGATGTACGTGCCGTCGAAACAGCTGGCCTCGAAGCCGTCGAGCTCGGGGTTGAGTGCCGCCACCACGCGCTTCATGGCGTCGACGTCCTGGTAGATCAGCGCGTCGGCGCCGATGAACTGGCGGATTTCCTCGATGCTGCGGTTGTGCGCGATCAGCTCTTCGGGTGTCGGCATGTCGATGCCGTAGACGTTGGGGTAGCGCACCGGCGGCGCCGCCGAGGCCATGTAGACCTTGCGCGCACCGGCCTCGCGCGCCATCTGCACGATCTCCTTGCTGGTGGTGCCGCGCACGATGGAGTCGTCGACCAGCAGCACGTTGCGATCCTTGAATTCGACGCCGATGGCATTGAGCTTCTGCCGCACGCTCTTCTTGCGCACCGCCTGGCCCGGCATGATGAAAGTGCGGCCCACGTAGCGGTTCTTCACGAAGCCTTCGCGATACGGCTTGCCGATCTTCTGTGCCAGCTGCATGGCGCTGGGCCGGCTCGATTCGGGGATCGGGATGACGACGTCGATCTCGCTCGGCGGCATCGTCGAGATCAGGCGCTGTGCCAGCGTCTGGCCCAGGTTCAGCCGCGCCTGGTAGACCGAGATGCCGTCCATCACCGAGTCGGGCCGCGCCAGGTAGACGAACTCGAACATGCAGGGGTAGTGCCTGGGATTTTCCGCACACTGGCGGGCGTGCACGGTGCCTTCGGCGTTGACGAAGATGGCCTCGCCGGGCGCCACATCGCGCAGCACCTGGTGGCCCGTGCCTTCGATGGCCACGCTCTCGCTGGCCAGCATCACCTGCCGGCCATCGGCAGTGTGGCCTTCGCCCAGGCACAGCGGGCGGATGCCGTAGGGATCACGAAAAGCCAGCAGGCCGTGGCCGGCGATCATCGCCACCACCGCGTAGGAGCCGCGAATGCGCTTGTGCACCGCCGCCACGGCTTTGAAGATGCCGTCGGGCGTCAGGGGCAGGTCACGCGCCTGGTGCTCCAGCTCGTGCGCCAGCACGTTGATCAGCACCTCGGTGTCGCTCTCGGTGTTGATGTGGCGGCGGTCGATGTCGAAGAGTTCCTTCTTCAGCGCCTGCGCGTTCGTCAGGTTGCCGTTGTGCACGAGCACGATGCCGAAGGGCGCGTTGACGTAGAACGGCTGCGCCTCCTCTTCACTGTAGGCGTTGCCCGCCGTCGGGTAGCGCACCTGCCCGAGGCCGGCCGTGCCGGGCAGCGCGCGCATGTTGCGGGTGCGGAACACGTCACGCACCATGCCGCGTTCCTTGTGCATGAAGCACTTGGTGCCCTGCATCGTGACGATGCCGGCGGCGTCCTGCCCGCGGTGCTGCAGCAGCAGCAGCGCGTCGTAGATCAACTGGTTGACGGGCGCCTTGGAGATGACGCCGACGATGCCGCACATGATGGAAGTTCCTGGAAAACGGGATGGTTCAGGACGTCAGCAGCCTGGACGCCTGCGCGGGCAACATCGGCTTCAGCGCCTGCTTGGCGGCGTGCAGCCAGGCCGCGCCCACCGAACTACGCCATTCTTCCCATTGTGCGGCAGGCGTCAATGCCAGCACCGCCGCCAGCGCCAGCAAGAGCAGCCCGCCGCGCAGCAGGCCGAACACGGCGCCGAGCACGCGATCGATCAGGGACAAGGGCGTGGCTTGCACCAGCGAGCGCACCAGCCGCGCCAGCAGCGCCCAGACGATCAGGACGAAGAGGAAACAGGCGGCGAAACCCGCCGCGTGGCGGACTCCCGGGCTGGCCGATCCGGCCGGCAGCAACCCGGCGGCCAGCGGCGCCAGCCACACAGCGGCAAACCAGGCCACCACCCAGCCTGCCAGCGCCAGCACTTCAAAGACCAGGCCGCGCACGAGACCCAGCAAGACCGACAGCAGCAGCACGGCGAGCAGAGCCCAGTCGACCCAGGCCAGACCGCCAAATCCTGCGAGTTCCTTCATCCGGCCGCCAGCGCCAGGCGAACCGGCAGGCAGACCGACGCGCTTGCGACGGTTGCCGGCCGCGCGCGCGGCGGCATGACGCGCATCACAAGGACAGGATGTTGGCGGGCAGCCCGGCCGCCTTCAGCGTGCGGCCGGCGGCTGCCGCCTCGTCGCGGGTGGCGAACGGCCCCACGCGCACGCGGGTGCGCTTGCCAGCCTCCGTCTCAATCACCTGGGTGTAGGTTTTCATGCCGAGCTTTTCGACCTTCTGGCGGGCCTCTTGCAGCGCCGCGGCGTCGGTGTAGGCGCCGACCTGAACGACGAAGCGGCCGGCCTGGGCGTCGGAAGCACCCGCTTGCGGCGCCGACGGCGCGGCTTTCGCAACCACCGCCCCATCGAGCAAGGCGCGGGCGCGCTGGCCGTCATCGACCTTGGCCCCTGCCGAAGCGCGCTGAGCCGGCGCCGCCACCGCGCGCAGGGGCGCCAAGGCAGCCGCGCTTGCTGCGGCCGCGGCGGCCGAGGCCGAGGTCGCAGGCGGCGGCACATCGGTGCCGGCTTCGGCCGGCGACTCGGTGATCACGGGGCCTGTCGGCGGCGTGATCACCTGGGGCGGCAGCAAAGTGGGCGGCGAGGGCGGTAACAAGGGCAGCGGTGGCAACGCGTCCTTGCGCGGGATCTCGATCGCAATGTCGACCGGGATCGGCCGAGGCGCGGTCTCGAAGAGCAACGGAAAACCGATGATGCCCACCGCCAGCAGGACGACGGCACCGAACAGCCGGCGCCGGGCTCGGGCGCGGGCTTCCTGCACGGGGCCGGTTTCATCGTTGCCGGACGGCACGGCGGCGCGCTCTGCGGCGGGCGGCTTGCTCTTGCGCTTGAACAGGGAAGTCAGGGGCATGAGCGTGGGTTTCAGCCGACGTGGCGGGCCGTCAGGCGTGGCAGGCCTTCCTTGAGGACGCCGCCCACGGTGTAGAAAGATCCGAAGACAACGATTCTATCGGCCGGGTCGGCCATCGCCGTCGCCGCCGCCAGCGCGGCAGCCGGCGTGGCATGGCACTGCACTTCCACCTGTCGCGCCCCGGTGGAGCGCGTGACCGCGGCCGCCAGCTCCAGGGCGCTGGCCGCACGCGGAGTCGCCAGATCGCAGAAGAACCAGCCGTCCACCAGCGTCTTCATGCGCTCCAGCAGCGCCGGTATGTCCTTGTCGCGCATCGCGCCGAACACGGCCAGCGTGCGCGGGTAGAAACCCATCGCGTCGAGGTTGATGGCGAGTGCGGCCACCGACTGCGCGTTGTGCGCCACATCGAGCACCAGCGTCGGCTGGCCGGGCACGATCTGGAAGCGGCCCGGCAGGTCCACCGTGGCAAGCCCTGTGCGCACGGCCTGCGCGCTGATCGGCAGCCGTTCGCGCAGCGACTCGAGCGCGGCAATCGCGCCGGCCGCATTGACCAGCTGGTTGGCGCCGCGCAACGCCGGGTAGGCCATGCCGGTGTAACGCCGACCACGGCCGCTCCAGGCCCATTGCTGGCGGTCGCCGGCGTGGTTGAAGTCCCGGCCGACGCGCCAGAGGTCGGCGCCGATCTCGGTGCCGTAGTCGATCACGGTCTGCGGCGGCAGCGGATCGCTGACGATGGCCGGCCGGCCGGTGCGCATGACGTGAGCCTTTTCGAGCCCGATCGATTCACGGTCGGGGCCGAGGTATTCCATGTGGTCGAGGTCGATGCTGGTGATGACCACGCAGTCGGCGTCGATGACGTTGACGGCGTCGAGCCGGCCGCCCAGGCCCACCTCCAGAATCACCAGGTCGAGTTCGGCGCTGGCCAGCGCATGCAGGATGGCCAGCGTGGTGAACTCGAAGTAGGTCAGCGTGAGTCCCTCGCGCGCCGCCTCGACGGCCTGGAAATGCGGCAGCAGGTCGGCAGCGGCGATCATCTCGCCGTTGATGCGGCAGCGTTCCTCGAAGTGCACCAGGTGCGGCTTGATATACAAGCCGACGCGGTAGCCGGCGTGGCGCGCGATCGATTCGAGCATCGCGCAGGTCGAGCCCTTGCCGTTCGTGCCAGCCACCGTGATCACCGGCACGCCGAACCTCAGTCCCAAGCGATCGCGCACGGCGATCACCCGCTCCAGCGTCATGTCGATCGCTTTCGGGTGCAGTCGCTCGCAGTGGGCGAGCCACTCTTCGAGCGTGCTGTGCGGGGCGGGTGTCGTGGTCATCGGCAGATCACAAACCGGGCCACAAAGTGCCCGGTGCAAACCGGGCCGCGAAGGGCCCGGTGGCTGGGCAACGAGAAATGATTCAGGCGACCGCGTCGGCGCTCTGCCGCTGCAGCATGGCCATCAGGCGCGCCACCGTGGGGCGCAACTGGCGACGGTCGACGATCATGTCGAGCGCGCCCTTGGTGATCAGGAACTCGCTGCGCTGGAATCCTTCTGGCAGCTTCTCGCGCACGGTGTTCTCGATGACGCGCGGGCCGGCGAAGCCGATCAGCGCCTTCGGCTCGCCGATCACCACGTCACCGATGAAGGCGAAGCTGGCCGACACGCCGCCCATCGTCGGGTCGGTCAGCACGCTGATGTACGGCAGCTTTGCTTTCGCCAGCCGCGTCAGCGCGGCGTTGGTCTTGGCCATCTGCAGCAGGCTGAGCAGCCCTTCCTGCATGCGCGCGCCACCTGTGGCCGCGAAGCTGACGAAGGGCACTTTCTGCTCGATGGCGTTTTCGACGCCGCGCACGAAACGCTCACCGACCACCGAGCCCATCGAGCCGCCCATGAAATCGAACTCGAAGCAGGCGGCCACCAGCGGCACGCTCATCACCGCGCCGCCGATCACCACCAGCGCGTCGGTCTCGCCGGTGTTTTCCAGCGCGGCCTTCAGCCGCTCGGGGTACTTCTTGCTGTCGCGGAACTTCAGCGGGTCGACCGGCAGCACTTCCTGGCCGATCTCGTAGCGGCCCTCGGCGTCGAGGAACCCATTGAGCCGGGCACGCGCACCGATGCGGTGATGGTGGTCGCACTTGGGGCAGACGTTGAGGTTCTGCTCCAGGTCGCTCTTGTAGAGCACCGTTTCGCAGGCCGGGCATTTGATCCACAGACCCTCGGGCACCGTGCGGCGCTCGCTGGGGTCGGTCGGCTGGATCTTCGTCGGCAGCAGTTTCTCTAACCAGCTCATCCATCACTCCTTGTTCAATGCATCGAGCGCGGCGCGGATCTCGGCCATGAATGCCCGGGCCGCCACAGGCGCATTGTCGCGTGTCTCGGCCTGCAGAATCTGCACCAGCCTGGAGCCGATGACCACGGCGTCGGAAACCCTGGCCACGGCCATTGCGGTGGCGGCGTCCCGGATGCCGAAACCCACGCCCACCGGCACGCTGACATGGGCCCGGATGCGCGGCACCATCGCGGCCACTGCGTCGGTGTCGAGGTGGCCGGCGCCGGTCACGCCTTTCAGCGACACGTAATACACATAGCCGCTGGCGATGCGGCCGACGTCCTTCATGCGCTGCTCTGTCGAGGTCGGCGCGAGCAGGAAGATCAGGTCGAGCCCGGCCGCCTTCAGCTGCGCGGCGAAGGTCTCGCATTCCTCGGGCGGGTAGTCGACGATCAGGATGCCGTCGACACCGGCCGCGCTGGCCGCCCTGATGAAAGCGCCTTGCCCTTCCCGCTGGTCGTATCGTTCGACCGGGTTGGCATAGCCCATCAGCACGACCGGTGTGCTGTCGTTGCCCGCACGGAACTCTCGCACCGCTGCCAGCACCTGCGGCAGGCCGATGCCGCGCGCCAGGGCCCGTTCACTGGCCTTCTGGATCACCGGTCCGTCGGCCATCGGGTCGGAAAACGGCACGCCTAGTTCGATGATGTCAGCGCCACCATCGGCCAGCGCCTGCATGATGGCCGGCGTGGTGTCGGCCTGCGGGTCACCGCAGGGGATATAGGGAATCAGCGCCTTGCGGCCCTGCGCCTGCAGCGCCTTGAAGGTGGCGGCAATGCGGCTCACTGGAATACCTTCGTGCCGCGCACTCAGGTATTCGCCCTTGGGGCGGCCCGGCGAGCTCATGAACGCACCACCTGGATGCTTGCCTCGGAAGTGCCGCCCTTGACGGTCTGACCGCGACAGGAAGGCCGGCAGTAGAAGTCGGCGCCCGACAGGTCGGCCACGGTGCCGATGTCCTTGTCGCCACGCCCCGACAGATTGACCAGGATGTGCTGGTCGGGCCGCATCGTCGCGGCAAGTTTCATCGCATGGGCGAAGGCGTGGCTCGACTCCAGCGCCGGGATGATGCCCTCGGTGCGGCACAGGTGATGGAAGGCCTTCAGCGCTTCGTCGTCGGTGATCGTCACGTACTCGGCGCGGCCGATGTCCTTCAGGTAGGCGTGCTCGGGGCCGACGCCCGGGTAGTCGAGCCCGGCCGACACCGAGTGCGTCTCGATGATCTGGCCGTTGTCGTCCTGCAGCAGATAGGTGCGGTTGCCGTGCAGCACGCCGGGCGAGCCTGCGGTGAGCGAGGCCGAGTGTTTGCCGGTCTCCAGGCCCAGCCCGCCAGCCTCGACGCCGATCAGCCTCGTGCCTTCATGCCCGATGTACGGGTAGAAGAGCCCCATCGCGTTGCTGCCGCCGCCCACGCAGGCAATCACGGCGTCGGGCTGGCGGCCCGTCATCTCGGGCATCTGCACCAGGCATTCGTCGCCGATGATGCGCTGGAAGTCACGCACCATCATCGGATACGGGTGCGGGCCGGCCACCGTGCCGATGATGTAGAAAGTGCTTTCCACGTTCGTCACCCAGTCGCGCAGCGCCTCGTTCAGCGCGTCTTTCAGCGTGCGGCTGCCGCTGTCCACCGGCACCACGGTGGCGCCCAACAGGTGCATGCGGTAGACGTTCGGGCTTTGCCGCTTGACGTCTTCGCTGCCCATGTAAACCACGCATTCCATGCCGTAACGCGCGCAGATCGTGGCGGTGGCCACGCCGTGCTGGCCGGCGCCTGTCTCGGCGATGATGCGCTTCTTGCCCATGCGCCGCGCCAGCAGCGCCTGGCCGATGGTGTTGTTGATCTTGTGCGCGCCGGTGTGGTTCAGGTCTTCGCGCTTCAGGTAAATCTGCGCGCCGCCGAGCTCGCGACTGGTGCGCGCCGCGTGATAAACCGGGCTCGGCCGGCCGACGAAATGCGCCAGTTCGTTGCGGTACTCGGCCAGGAACTCATCGTCACGCCGGTACCTGTCGTACACCGCTTCCAGCTCGTGCAAGGCGTGGATCAGCGTTTCGGCGACGAAGGTGCCGCCGTAGGGCCCAAAATGCCCGCGTGCATCGGGTTGTTGGTAGTTCAGCATCTGAATTTCTCGATTCTTCGGTCGGTGGTCTAGGCGGCGGCCGACTGGGCGTCGGCATCTCTCACCGCCTTGCAGAACCGGCGCATCAGCGCGGCATTCTTGATGCCTTTCTGCCCGGGGACAGCGCTTTCCACGCCGGAGCTCACGTCAACGGCCCAGGGCCGGACGCGACGAATGCCATCGGTCACATTGGCAGGATTCAACCCACCAGACAAAACGACCGGAAGAGGCACGCTGGGTGGCAGCAGAGACCAATCGAAAACCTTTCCTGCCCCGCCGTAGCCGTCGACGAAGGCGTCGAGCAGCAGGGCCTGAGCGCTGGAGAAAC
>Ga0163144_10020899_pt1 | contig 13047 bp, 10 predicted proteins | sample OliLak19BULKMAT1_FD_123175 | JGI IMG/M metagenome (GOLD analysis project Ga0163144, IMG submission 123175) | Freshwater microbial mat bacterial communities from Lake Vanda, McMurdo Dry Valleys, Antarctica - Oligotrophic Lake LV.19.BULKMAT1 | ecosystem: Environmental > Aquatic > Freshwater >...
CTCAATTTAGGTTATCGCATTACAGGAAAGGATGTAATTTCCCTTGAACTAATAACTTGGAAATCTGCCTGGCCACTTGGTATTAACCCTATATTTAATAAAAAATACGGAACACCCGAAGAGAAATTTCCTGGTTATATAAGAGATTATGGTTTTGGTGTTGCTTATCAAAGGTATTTTTGGAAAGGTCTTTACGTAGCAGTACATGTAATGCCTCAATGGCAAACATTTGTGAATGAAAACGGAAATAAGGTGGGTAATGGGTTCCAGATTTTCAACACTTATCGCATTGGTTATCACGTTAAACTCTTTAAGGATAGGTTTTTTATAGAACCATCACTTGGATTTGCTGGCCGTCCTTATCACACTAAAATGCCTGATGGTTTTAAACAAAAAGATGACAAGTGGCCAAAATACACGTTTGAACCAGGGCTACATTTCGGATTTAATTTTCAGTAATTTAGCAGTGGTTTAACAAAACTGACTTTAACAAATAATAAAGACAGATAGAACACCAGCCACCAACAGCGGTTTGTAGCAATAGGGGCAGAAGTGCTTTAATTAAGCTGTGTACTTCTAATCAGCTTTAGTGATAGCTTGAATAGGAGTGCATCTAATCCCCTACTGCTACAAGCCCCAAACCGTCACCGCTAATAATCAAAAAAAGCCCAACCCCGTTTAGTCAGGGTTATGTAGCCAACTTTCTACGGCTGCATTCGCATCACCGCCTGCCAAACGAAAATGCCTCCGGCGGTGCGGAGGCATTTTCGTTTGGTAGGCGGTGTAAAAACTTACCGCAGCAAGTCGTCCAGTTCCTTCTTAAAATCAATCAACAGGATGTCTTTCATCGCCACCTTCCGGCGCTGGGTGTTGATTTTGTTCATCGTCATGCGGTCGGCTTCGGCGTTGCGGGCGTAACCGGTGGTGGGGTTGTTTTCCTCAAACTGCATCAAGTCGGTTTTCTCCTTGCGCACGAGGTAATCCATCTGGTTGATCATGATTTTCAACTGCTCGATGCGGGGTTTCTCGTTGAAGAACGGGTGCCGGTAGCCAATTACCCGGATGAGGTAATTCATCTCGAAAATCTTGTCGCAGGCGGCGCGGAAGCGTTCCGATAACTGCCGGTCCATCGAAGCCTTGAGCTTGGCGCTGGTCTCTTTCCAGTTCACGAGCAGTTGCTTGGCGCGGTCGGCGGCGGCGGCAAAGTCATTCTGGTTCTTGAGCAACCCCTCCGCTTCGCTGGCCATGCCCTCTAGCGCCACCAGAATCGGGTTGACGCGGGGCTTGGGTACGATGCCCTTCGCGTTGTTGTATTTTTCAAAAAACAGGTCGTTGGCTTTTTTAAACTGCTTCCATAGCATGGTCTGCTTCTTGGGCGGCACGGGGCCGACGGCCCGCCAGTCGGCCTGCAACACTTTCATGGTCTGGAAGGCGTCGTCGAGGTCTTCTTTCCGGCGCTGAGCGAAGGCCTGGTGGACCAAATCCTGAAGCGTGGCAATTTTCTCGTCGATAATCCGGTTTTTCTCGGCGAAAAACTCCCGGCGGCGCTGGAAGAAATCGTCGGTCAGGCGCTGGAATTCCCCTTCGGTTTCGTCTTCGTAGGGTTTTTCGACCGGGCCTGTTTTAAGCCACTTCGTTTTCAGTTCCTGAATCTTGTCGGTGGCTTCGTTCCAGTCTTCCAACTGCACGATTTCCCGCATTTCCAGGAGCAGTGCGCGCTTGATTTCCAGGTTTTTAGCCTGATTGGTGCGGATCAATTCGCGCAGAATTTCTTCCTGCGTGTCGAGGCGTAGAAGCAGGGGGACGAAATCGCCCAGACCGTCGAACTCGATCAGGATTTTGCGCAGTTGCAGCAGCTTGGTCAGGAAGGAGCCTTTGTTCTGGGCTTCCTGCACCTGCTGCTCGAGTTGCTCCACTTTGGAATGGGCCAACTCAAACCGATTCACGAAGTACTGAATGGCTTCGGCTTCGGTGTTGCGCACTTCCCCAATTTGGCGGTCGGGAAAATCAAGGTAGCCTTTTAAGTAAACGTTGTTATCGCGGACGTACCCAAATGGATGCTGGGCCGAGAGGTTTTCCATGGTTTTGAAGGCTGGGAGACTGGCAAATCGTTGGGTTTTACGTTATTTGCCAGTGCAAGAATACAAGGGCCAAAGTAACTAAAAAATGAGTAACGAAACCATTATTTTCTCGATGGCGGGCGTAAGCAAGACCATTCCGCCGCAACGCCAGATTCTGAAAAACATTTACCTGTCGTTTTTTTACGGAGCTAAAATCGGGGTGTTGGGCCTCAACGGTTCCGGGAAAAGTACGCTGCTGAACATCATCGCCGGGCGCGACAAAAGCTACACTGGTGAAGTCGTTTTTTCGCCCGGCTACTCGGTCGGGATGCTCGAACAGGAGCCGCAACTCGACCCCAGCAAGACCGTGCGCGAGGTGGTGGAGGAAGGGGCCGCCGAAACGGTGGCGCTGTTGAAAGAATTCGACCAAATCAACGAAGCCTTCGCCGACCCCGACGCCGATTTTGACAAACTGCTCGCCCGCCAGGGCGAGGTGCAGGAGCGCCTCGACCAACTCGACGCCTGGGAACTCGACAGCAAGCTCGAAAAAGCGATGGATGCCCTGCGCTGCCCGCCCTCGGATGCGCTCGTCGGGCCGCTTTCGGGCGGGGAAAAACGCCGCGTGGCCCTCTGCCGGTTGCTCCTCAAAGAACCCGACGTACTGCTGCTCGACGAACCGACCAACCACCTCGACGCCGAAAGTGTACTCTGGCTTGAAGAACACCTCCGCCAGTACAAGGGCACGGTCATCGCCGTGACCCACGACCGGTACTTTTTGGACAACGTGGCGGGCTGGATTCTCGAACTCGACCGGGGCGAAGGCATTCCCTGGAAGGGCAACTATTCTTCCTGGCTCGACCAAAAGCAGCAGCGCCTGGCGAAGGAAGAAAAAACCGAATCGAAGCGGCAAAAAACCCTGCTACGCGAACTGGAGTGGGTGCGCATGGCCCCCAAAGCCCGGCAGGCCAAGAGCAAAGCCCGCCTGGGAGCCTACGAAAAGCTACTGGACGAGGATACGAAATCGAAGGAAGACCGCCTGGAAATTTTCATTCCCGCCGGGCCGCGCCTGGGCAATAAAGTCATCGAAGCCAGCGACGTGACCAAAGCCTACGGCGACAAATTGCTGTTTGAGCACCTCGGTTTTGCGCTGCCTCCGGCGGGCATCGTGGGCGTGATCGGGCCAAACGGAGCCGGAAAAACAACCCTTTTCAAACTCATCACGGGCCGTGAAACGCCCGACGCGGGCACCTTCGCCGTGGGCGATACCGTGCAGTGGGCCTACGTCGATCAGGGCCACGACGGGCTGGAGGCCAACAAAACCGTGTACGAAACCATCTCCGGCGGCAACGACCTGATGATCGTCGGCGGGCGGACGGTAAACGCCCGCGCCTACGTGAGCCGCTTCAACTTCGGCGGGGCCGACCAGGAGAAAAAAGTGGGGACGCTCTCCGGCGGGGAGCGCAACCGGGTTCACCTGGCGATGATGCTCAAGCAGGGCGCGAACCTGCTGCTGCTCGACGAACCAACCAACGACCTCGACGTAAACACCCTTCGGGCGCTGGAAGAAGCCCTCGAAAATTTCGCCGGTTGCGCCGTGGTCATTTCCCACGACCGCTGGTTTCTCGACCGCATCGCCACGCACATTCTGGCCTTCGAGGGCGATTCGCAGGTCACGTTTTTTGAAGGAAATTTCTCCGACTACGAAGAAGCCCGCCGCAAACGCCTCGGCACGGACGCCACGCCGAAGCGGATTAAGTACAAGAAGTTGGTGTAAGCGATAGGTTCAACCATGAAAAAATGGGTGCTGATTTTGTTGGCGGGGCTGGTCGTTTGGGTACTTTTCGACCTGTACCGCCCGGCAAAAACCGATTTCCGTCGCTTCGACCCCGTCGAAATCGGGCGGCTCGACGCGGCGATGTGGCGGTCGTACTACGAAAAACGGCCCCTGCGCTTATTTTTTCAACTGGCTCAATCGCTACGCACCCAATTTCACGCCCCATTCTGGCGCTCGTATGCCCTGGCGTATCGGGCCGCTAAAGCCGCGTTCGTGTTTAAAGACGGCAAAACCCGCACCGACTACGCGCGGGCTTTGCCAGATCTCCAGCAATTTTACGGGGGATTGAATCGCCTTAGCGAGCGACCTTTCGACGCCAACGCCGTGGCACGCGACGAGTTGGAATGGTGGATTATCCGCCGGGAGCGCGATCGGCACCCGCCCGCCGAATGGGAAATCCTCCTGGCCAACGAAGCCGCCGAACTGTATCACCTGCCCACCGAACGCTTCCGGGAACACGCCCGCCTGCGGGTGGAGGCCATGCTCCAGCGTGACCGCCTCGATTCAACCATCACGGAAACCGACTGGGCACGACTCGACCATCTGCTGCGCGAAAGCTGGCAGGCGCTGCACAAGGCGGTGAATAGAGGATAGAGTGGAGAGTAGAGAGTAGAGTAAAGAGAAAACACAGGCTGGCTTTCTCTCTACTCTACTCTCTACTCTCTACTCTATCCTCTCTACTCTATGCCCTAATTTTCTACTGTTTTTTCTCCCAGTTCAAACTAAACTTCCCATCCGTCAGTACGACGTCGTCGGTGGGGCCGGTTTTTTTGGTATTGTCGTGGTCGTGGGGGTCACCCTTGACGAACATCCCGCCACCTGATTTGGTAATCATTTTGTCTTCGAGGTTGCTGAACAAGCCTGAGCCGGTGGCGGTGGCGAAGCCGCGTTTTTTGTACAAAACGCCCTTGAGCGTACCCTCAAACGTGCCCTCAATGCTCGTATCAGTCACGTTGGTGATGGTTACGGTACCTTTCCACGACTCGCCGTCGCGGAAGGCGTGGCCCATCCCCTTGGTTTCCGAGGTATAGTCGACAAGCGCCCAGGTGATGTCTTTACCCTCGGCTTCCTGGTGCGTTTTTCGGTAACCAGCGTCGTCCTGCGGCACCACCTCGTAAGTGCCGGGTTTGAGCTTGTCGCCGGTGTAGAGGAACCGAATCCAAAGCTGTACGTCGGGGCTGACGGCCATGCCCGCCAAACCGAGGTACTTCACGTGTTTGGGGAAACTAAGGTTGAGTTTCTGAGTTTTAGCCGACCAGGGTTTGCCGTCGATGCTGGCCGACAGGGTGTTATTGGGCGTTTGGGCGATTGCTAGCCCGCTCCACAGCAGGCCGCAAGTGAAAAGAGCACAAATTTTCATACTCAGATTTTGGGTTGAACGACGAATGACTTGCGCGTACGCAACGAATGGCTCAAAGATAAAAAAAGGCGCGAATCCAGCGGTAGCCAGTTAGAAACCCAGTTCGCCCGGTTAGAAAAAACCGACGACGATTTAGTCAGAACTATCCCAACCGACATCGGCGACGACCCGCGATACGGGGGCTTCAATTCCCTGATTTCCCGCAGATTTCGACGATTCACGCAAAAAACTCTTCGGCGGGAATCGGCGGCAACTAGATAGTAATCGGCTGAAAAAGAGTGAACTGAAAGGCTTACTTTCGGCTGTTTTTCCACCAATCCCCCTTCTGAATCAATGGATCCTGGCCTAACCCTCGACTCCCGCACCGATTTAATTTCCGAACCCCCTGTCCATCCCGCTCCAGGGAGCTACCGCCCCGTCGACCTCAGCGAGCGCATCCACACGATGGATTTGGTGCGCGGCATGGCCCTGCTGGGCATTTTGATGATGAACATTCCGTTTTTCGGTCAGGCGCCCCAACTCGAAACCGAGCCGTACTTCCGCCCCGCCAGCACCGATTATAAGGTGTTTGGGGTGATTACGGTATTGTTCGAGGGAAAAATGCGGGCCTTGTTTTCGATGCTGTTCGGGGCGGGGCTGCTCATTTTCACGAGCCGGAAAGAAGCGGCGGGTCTTCCCAGCGCCGATCTGTTTTACCGGCGGCTGCTCTGGATGGTGCTGTTCGGCACCCTGCACGCGTACGTGCTGCTGTGGCCGGGCGACGTGCTGTTCGACTACGCCATCGCCGGGTTGTTTTTGTTCGTGTTCCGCCAACTCAAACCCCGTCAGTTGCTCATCGCTGCCCTCATTTGCATGACCATCCTGGGCCTGAAAAACACCCGCCGACACGTGGAGATGAAAAGCAGCCGCGCGAAATACCTCACGGCGGTTTCGTTGGAGAAGGGAAAAAAGAAACTAACCGACGAGCAGAAAAAAGACAAGGAAGCCTGGGTGCAGTTTGAAAAGAGAGCCAAACCCGACCCGAAGGAAGTAGCCGAGACGAACAAGGCCATGCGCTCCGGCTACCTCAAGGTGTACAAAACCCTGGAGCCGCACAACATCCGCTTCGACTCCTCTTTTCTGTACCTGTTTATCATCTGGGACGTCTTCGCCATGATGTTTCTCGGCATGGCGCTGTTCAAATGGGGCTTTTTTCAAAACCGGCTCCCGGCCCGAACGTACTGGCTGACGCTGGCCGGGGGCTACGGAATCGGTTTGCCACTGGCTGTCTTCCATTTTTTCCTCGGGCAACAGGCCACCACCGCCCCGGCTCAGTTTGCGGATACTCAGTTTTTCCCGAAAGAATTGTTTTACGACCTGGAGCGCGGATTCATGGCGCTCGGCCACGCCAGTTTGCTGCTCCTGGTGTACCGGACGGGCGTGTTTAGTTGGCTGTGGCGGGGCATTGCCAACGTGGGGCGAATGGCGTTCTCGAACTACATCCTCCAAACCATTTGCTGCTCCCTGTTTTTCTACGGCTTCGGGCTGAGTTACTTCGGCAAGCTGGCCTACCACCAACTTTTTTACGTGGTGGCGGGCGTGTGGGTCATTAACCTGATTTTCAGCGCCGTCTGGCTGCGCTACTTCCGCTTCGGCCCGCTCGAATGGGCCTGGCGCTCGCTGACGTATTGGCAGCGGCAGCCGTGGCGGCGTGGGGTTTAGGGAATTGGTAATTGGGTAATTGGGGATTGGGTAATTGGTTGATTTGTGGAAAACCCAATTACCCAATACCCAATTACCCAATTACCAATTCCCACACCGCCGCCTTGAACTGCTCGCCCCGGTCTTCGTAGTTTTTGAAGAGGTCAAAACTGGCGCAGGCAGGGGAGAGTAGCACGACTTCGCCGGGCCGGGCCAGTTCGCGGCCCCAGGCTACGGCTTCGCGGATGTCCTGCGTTTGCCGGATTTCAGGGACTTTTCCCCCGAAAAAATCAACCAGTTTCTGCGTGTCTTTGCCGAGGCAAATCAGCGCCTTCACGCGCTGGCTCACCAGCGCCTCGATTTGGGTGTAGTCGTTGCCCTTGTCGGTGCCCCCCGCGATGAGCACGAGGGGCTGCCGGAAGGAGCCGAGGGCGTAAAACACCGAGTCGACGTTGGTGGCTTTCGAGTCGTTGACAAACTGCACGCCGCCAATTTCGGCTACGAATTCGAGCCGGTGCGGGGCGTTTTGAAACGTGAGCAAGCCCTGCCGCAGCGCCTCGTCGGGCACGCCGACGGCCATCGCCGCGAGTACGGCGCAGAGGGCGTTCAGGGCGTTGTGGTCGCCTTTGATGGGTAATTCTTCCTGGGCGATGCTAAATTCCCGGCCTTTGGTGCGGGCGTGGAGGAGGCCGTTTTTGGCAAAACCCCCTTCGGCCAATGCTTCGGCCAGCGAAACGGGCAGTTGGTGCGGCAGAATGGTGCGGCGCGTCAATTCGTAGGCGATGGCTTCGCTTTCCCGGAAAAAAATGAAGGTGTCTTCGGCCCGCATATTCTGGAGGGTGCGGAATTTGGAGGCCACGTAGTTCTCGAACTGGTAGTCGTAGCGGTCGAGGTGGTCGGGGGTGATGTTGGTCAGGATAGCCACGTCGGAGCGGAAATCGAACATGGTATCGAGCATGAAACTACTGATTTCCAGCACGAAATACTCGAAGCGGTCGTCAATGACCTGTTTGGCAAAACTCTCGCCGATGTTTCCCGCCAGGCCCACGTTATATCCCGCCGTGCGGAGCAGATGGTAGGCCAGCATGGTGGTAGTGGTTTTGCCGTTGGAACCCGTCACCGTGAGGAGTTTGGCGCGGGTGTAGCGGGAGGCAAATTCGATTTCTGAAATCACGGGCGTACCCTGCGCCCGCAAGGCCCGCACGATGGGGGCTTTTTCGGGAATGCCGGGGCTTTTGATGACTTCTTCTGCCGCCAGAATCCGGCTTTCGGTGTGCCCACCTTCCTCAAACTCGATGGTAGTTTCGAGTAAAATCCGGCGGTACTTCTCGCCGAGTGGGCCGTTGTCGGAAAGAAACACGTCGAAGCCCTTGGCCTGAGCCAGCAGGGCCGCGCCCACGCCGCTTTCGCCGCCGCCGAGGATAACCAGTTTTTTCATGCGCTAGATGGATTGCGACCGCAAGGTGCGCCGAGCAAGGCAAAGCATTGCAAGGAACCCGCGAACATCGCCCGAAAATGGGAAAATCAACCTACGCGTTCCGCCGATTTCCAAAGGGTGTCGTCGTAGTCGATACCCAACCCCGGCACACTGGGAATTTTCATCACGCCGTTCGTCACCCGGATGTTCGGCGTGAACCACAAGGCCGGTTTCTCCTCCGGAGTGTACACGAATTCCTGCCAGCCGAACAGGTTGGGCGCCAGCGCCGCCACCTGCCAGAACGGCGCAATGAGCGGGTCGGCCTTCGGCGTATGCGGAGCGACGTATATCCCGGCTGCTTCGGCTATTTTTGCCACCTGCAAGGCCCGCAAAATGCCGCCGTTGTAGTACAAATCAGGTTGTAGAATGTCGTAAACTCCCTGCTGCGCCAGCCGCCGGAATTTGTACAGGCTGGTGTCCTGTTCGCCGCCCGCTAGTTTCAGCTTCGTTAAGGCTTCGTTTACGGATTTCGTCCCTTCCTCGTCTTCAAAATTACAGGGTTCTTCAAAAATCGCCACGCCGTGGTCTTCCAGCAACCGCCCCGCTTCAATACCTTCCGCCGGCGAGTACGAGCCGTTGGCATCGGCGTAAATCGTGATGGCGTCGCCCAGGCGTTTCCGCAGGGTCGGAATGTAGCGCCGGGTTTGGGCGGCATTTTCGGGCGTGTTGACCATCCGCCCGCCGACTTTGATTTTCACGCCTTTCGCACCCGTCGCCGCCAGTTTGGCGAGGAGCTGGTCAGCGATTTTCTCTGGGTCACCCTCGCGGTTGAAGTCGGAAATGTACACGCCGTACTCCGTGCGGACGGGTTTACCGAGCAGGGCGTAGACGGGTTTTTGCGCCAGTTTTCCGAGCAAATCCCAAACGGCAATTTCCACCGAGCCGATGCAGTTCCAGAGCGGCATCCCGGCGTATTTGTAATTGGAATTGAGCCGGTAGGCGTTATCCACCAGCGCGGGTAACTCACGGGCGTCTTTCCCGACAAAATGCGGCAGCACCAATCCCCGCAACAGCGAGGTGAGGTGGGGCATCCGGTCGTTGCAGGCCGTGATGCCCCGCGTACCGTCCTCGGCGGTGACGACCAGCATCAGTCGGCCCTGCGTTTTCAGCAACTCGACCGTACGCATCGGGACGGGGTTAGGCAGCACGATTTTCAGGTCGGGTAGCGGCCAGGCGGGCATAACAGGGTCGATGGGTGGGGCAGCGGCAAAAGCCACCGATCCCCCACTCAGCGCAATAGCTCCCAGGCCGAGGGTACGGAGAAAATGAGTTCGGTTCATGAGTAGCTTTTTAAGTAGACTGACGGCCCGCAGCAGGAAGCACGCCGATCTGCCTTTAAAACCAGTGAGCGAGCCGAATCTACCCAAGCAGAAAACGAAGGGGCTATTTTTCAGGAATGAAAAAAGGATGCGTACCTTCCCGTTCATTTGGCAATAGATTCACAACCAACTGCTTCCTGCCATGTCTCCGCTGAAAAAACTCGGATTTATGCTCGCTCTCCTGCTCCCGCTGGGCGTGGTGCGGGGCTACTACCAGGGTGGACTTTGGAATTACTCCACAGTGATTTTCGTGTTCGGGTTCTTCCCGATTCTCGATTTGGTGGTGGGCAACGACTCACAAAATCTCAGCGCTGAGCAGGAGAAGGCGCTGGCCGACGCGCCCTATTTTCGCTTCATCACCTACGCCTGGGTGTACGTGCAGCTAGCGCTGGTGACGTGGGGGGCCTGGGCCTTCGCGCAGGGTACGCTGGCGTTCGGCCCCGCGCTGGGTTTTCTGCTCAGCATGGCCGTGGTCACGGGGGGCATCGGCATCACCGTGGCGCATGAACTCGGCCACCGAACCGACTGGCTCGAACGATTTTACGCCCAGACGCTGCTGCTCACGGTGTGTTACACCCATTTTTACATCGAACACAACCAGGGCCACCACGCGTGGGTCGCCACTCCGCGTGACCCGGCCACGAGCCGGAAGGGCGAACATTTTTACGCGTTCTGGTGGCGCACCGTAACCGGAAGCTGGCTCAGCGCCTGGCGCATCGAGACGGGGCATTTACGAAAAAAAGGACTTTCGCCCTGGAGCTTTCAAAACCGCATGCTGTGGTACAGCGCCCTGCCCGTCCTTTTCTGCGCCGGGCTAAGCGTCGGAATTTATGCGCTCACCCGACAGACGGCGGTATTCTGGCGGGTGCCCTTGTTTTTTTTCGGGCAAAGCCTGCTCGGTTTTTCGCTGCTCGAACTGGTCAATTACATCGAGCACTATGGGATGGTGCGACGGGAAATCGCGCCTGGTCGCTACGAACGCGTCAACCCACTGCATTCCTGGAACGCCAATCCGTTGTTGAGTAATTTTTACCTGTTTCAACTCCAGCGCCATGCCGACCACCACGCCCACTCCAATCGGCGCTACCAGGTGTTGCGACACGTGGAGGAAAGCCCTCAACTCCCGGCGGGCTACCCGGCCATGATTCAACTGGCCTTGTTCCCAGCGTTGTGGTTTCGGGTGATGAACCGCCGACTGGAGGACTGGGAAAGGGGAAATCAGGAAGTAAGAACAAGAAATGAAAAGCAAGGAATGAAAAAATGAAAGGCCGACTGGCTCCTTTTTCATTTCTTATTTTTCATTTCTTGTTCTTACTTTTCTTCTAAAATTCTACTTCAGCGGCTGCGCCCGAAGGGCATCACGGATTTCGGTGAGCAGCACTTCCTCCTTTGTCGGCCCTACCTCTAGCACATCGGGCGCCGTAGCTTTTTTGTCCATCAAGCGGTTTACCCCTTTCACAATCCAGAAAATAATGAAGGCCAGAATGATGAAATTAATCAGCGCCGTCAGGAAGCTGCCGTAGGCGAACACCGGCCCCTGCGCCCGGGCAGCGGCCAGCGTCAGACCCGGTTGAACCTTGTCCGAAAGCGGCAGGTAGCGGTTGCTGAAATCGACGTCGCCCGCAATGCCCACAATGGGCATGATGAGGTCGGTCACGACCGAATCCACGATTTTGCCGAAGCCCGCCCCGACGATGACCCCCACAGCGAGGTCCATCACGTTGCCGCGTAAAATGAAGTCTCTGAATTCCTTGATCATGGTTGGTAGGGTTTAGAGTAAAACTCTTGGGTGAAGCGTGCGGAAAACTGGGAGAAAAAACAGGAAAATCAAAACGTGTACAGAAATCCGAGGCCGGAAACAAAACTCACTTGAGTAGCCGGACTCTTCCCGGCGGGCGTCAGGGCCTGGTCGTAGAGGACGATGGTGTTGACGTTGACGTTGAAATACTTCCCGATTTTCGCGGCCAGCACCGCATCGAGGCGGTTGGCGATCGCCGCAAGGTCGGCGTAATCGGCGAAGGCCTGGTAGCGGAGTTTGAGGTTAAGGTCTTTCACGAGTTCGCGGTCGAAGTTGGCCAGCAACTGAAAGCCCACCTGGTTGCGCATCCGCTTGCCCTCCTGCTCCGGGAACAGGGGCAGGATACCGTCGTCGGCCACGATGGTCTGGCGCATGGCCCCGATGCCAAACTGTAGGGAGAAGTAGCTGACGGGCTTGTACTCAAGCCCTGCCGATTCGGTTAGTTGCGCGGGCGAAAACAGGTTGGAAACTTTCGTGCGCACCTCGCCGCCCTGGGCGTTGGTGGTGTAGAGGTACCCCGGCGCAAACTGGGTCAGGAAGTTGATCCCGGCGAAAAAATTCCACTTCGGGCTGCGCAACTGCCGCCCGTACTTCGAGTCGAACAGGATCACGTCGATGTTTTTACGGGTCGATTGCCCCTCGACCCGCCCCAGACCGTACTGGAGTTGCAGGGCGTTGGTCCATTCATTTTTGTTGCGTTTGTAGTTGGCATTGGCTTTAAAAGCCAGCAGCAGGGCGTTGGCCCCGAGCGCGCCCGTGCGATCTTTCCAGGCTCCGTTGAACGACGACAGGTTGAACGTCGCCCCCAACTGCACGTCTTTTTTCCAGTAACTCGTGTCTTTGGCAATCAGCAGGCGGGTCGTATCCGGGTCGGGGTTTTGGGCTTGGGCGGTAAAAAAAATCAGCAGGAGACTGGCGGACAAAAGTAGGACGCGGGTTTTCATGGCGATGTAAAAGGGCTGGGGTGGGGCGTTCGGGACGGTAGAACGAGCGGGCACGGCCTCATGCGGGCCGGAAAAGGGTAGACTTGGCTTCGGAGGGTTGGAAGTGGGGGCTAAGTTAGGATTCAGACCATTAACCGGGCAGACGTTCCGCTTGTTTCTGAAAGGGATTTCGACCCCTGGCGTGTTAGGAAAGGACGTTGCGGCGTTTGAGGATAAGACGGATCTGGTTGTCAATCCACTTTTTGCATGAAAACTCTTCTGGCATTCCTCCTGGCTCTCCACGTCGCCAGGGCGCAACCCCAACCGGTTGAGATCACAGACGCCGACACGACCGGGCGGGTTATCGCCCTGGAAACCACGGAATGCCGGGGCACCTGCCCGGTGCAAAAACTGACTGTTTTTTCGGATGGCCGGGTTCGGTACGTCGGCGAAGCACACACCGAACGCCTCGGCACCTACGAACTGACGTTACCCAAACGCGAACTTACCCGGCTCCGCACCTGCTTCCGCAACGCCCGTTTTTTCGATTTCAAAACCAGTTACCAGGCCAAAGTCAGCGATCTGCCCAGTACCTA
>Ga0163144_10020900_pt1 | contig 13045 bp, 11 predicted proteins | sample OliLak19BULKMAT1_FD_123175 | JGI IMG/M metagenome (GOLD analysis project Ga0163144, IMG submission 123175) | Freshwater microbial mat bacterial communities from Lake Vanda, McMurdo Dry Valleys, Antarctica - Oligotrophic Lake LV.19.BULKMAT1 | ecosystem: Environmental > Aquatic > Freshwater >...
TAAACGTTAATAATTATTTTTAATTTTTCGAATTTCGGTATTCGATATTCGAATTTAACCTACTATGCCTAATACCAAGTCGGCCGGCAAGGCCATGAGACAGTCCGAACGCAGGAGAGTTCGCAACATAGAGACCAAAGACGCTTTCAAAGATGCTATCAAAAGCGTACGCAAACTTATTACTGACGGAAAAAAGACTGAAGCCATGGAAGCCATGAAAAAAGCTATGTCCGCCTTGGACAAAGCAGCGAAGAAAAACGTAATCAAAAAGAATACTGCTTCCCGCAAAAAATCCCGCCTGGCCTTAGCCATCGCTAAAGTTAAATAAACCTAAGGCCCAAAATTAAATTTAAAACTGCCGGACATCTTGTCCGGCAGTTTTTTATACAGCTATCTTTGCTGTCCCAAATATTCCACATATGTGGAATATTTGGGACAAATTAAATTACGCCATTGTTCTTAAAATATTTGATAACTTTAATCCTATCTTCAGGATCTAGGTTAACCACCTGCATGGTAGTAACATATTGAGATAAAGAATAACAGGAAGTTACAAAAGCAATCTTATCACGGGGGTCGAACAGATAAAGCCACACCGATTTTTTAATCCAATACAACCCATTTTTTTTATTTTTTTCCGTAAGCCATCAGCGGCACCACGCAGGTCAGTGGGTATATCCGCCAATGCCATCCAAAAAGTTTTATCCCAATATTTGGCAGTTGGTATTCTTAAATGCTAAAAATTCAATTGTATAATTTTCTCTCGGCCGCGATCCTGAATTTTTACAATAAAATCCGAACCGCTCGGCGTAATTGCAACATAACCTGCACTCTTTAAATAAATTTTATTATTTATCCATTATTTGGATAGGTCCGCCGCTGTTATCCTGAAGCAAACCCTTAACCAAGGGAACCACCACGCTTTGGCGGTAAAAATACTGCCCTTGGGGCATTTGGGTAACCGGGAAAATAAGCGCCGGAACATACAGTTCATCATTCAAACCGTTTCTATATTGCCAAGCTCTTAAATAAGAAATAGTCGGAGTACCCAATTGGACATCTTGTGTATTAGCGGCAGGATCAGTATGGGTACCGCCAAAGTAACCACCCTGCTCGGCTCTTTTTAAAAGTTCATCAATGTTAGTATCTGCAGGATAGGAAGAACTTTCGTAGTTTTGGGAGGAAAGGTCATTTATGCTAGATACTTTTTTACTTCGAGCATTTATATTTACTGAAAGTCCTATTTTATTACCACCTTCGTCATATACTTCTTTGTCGTTAAGTTTCAAGGGGTAAATTACACTGACCGCGTTTGGAATATAAAATTGAGACTTGTCGGTAACTTTTTCATATTCATGCCTCCAAGAACTATTAATTACCGGCTCGCCATAATTTTCCTGGGAAATATTATGCTCCGCCAAAAACTGATTGGCTAAACTTATAACTGTTACGTCGTCCGGAACCTCGCTTAGCTTTAAACGAGCGACCTGATAGCAGGACTCATCCTGACAGTTAAGAAACGGGTTGGGCCACTTAAGCCAATTCTCGCTTATAGAAATAAGCCCGTCCTGCAGGCTGACATAAAACGTATAACCATATTCTTTATCTTCTGCCAAAGTCAGGTTTTGTAATTTCATATTGTTGAAAGAGTCTATGTTTACCAGTCCAAAATTAAGTTGACGAAGCAAACCAGCTGCATCAACACCGGTGCTAAAACCCTTTACTTTCCTCAGCACGTCCATATTGCCTTCCGGCACCGTAAACTCTTCACCTTTATAAACGTAACGATAATTGGTGTAAGGAACAATCATACCGTCTCCGCCCATATCTTTCCCATATGCCATAGAGCTCGCTGCGCTTGGCACAACCGTGTTTACTACATCTGCCGCAGCTCCTCCACCTCCTCCGTTTTGTGGCCTGGAACTTGCACCTCCCATACCAGCCCCCGCTGGTTGAATTGTTCCAAATGCATTAGAGCCAATTTTTGAAATATTTACGGATGAAGCAAAAAGATTAAGCTTTTGATTCTCACCCGAAAACAATAAAGTCTTATTGGTAGACAGTTTTTGTAAATAATACCCTCCTCCTACCAGCGCCATAACGGTAATCAAAGCAGCGCCGGAAAAGATAAAAATATTTTTTTTAAAGAATCTAACATGGTCGTGTTCCATGGACATTAAACTGGACTTTGCAACAAGCTTTCTTCTAAGCTGGTCGGCAAAGTTTGCATCTATAGAAATATTAGGACGCGCCCGCAGCAATTCAGATATTATTTGCTCAAGACGATCTTCGTGATTACGAAACTCCGGATCAAGGTCATAAAGATCATCCAGAATTTGCTTAATTTTTTCATTCGTAGGGTTCATAAAAATTCCTTTCATGCCGCTAAATGCGGAGGCATCAAATAAGTTAAAAAGATTTTAAAGTTATAAAACCAAGCAAAGAGACAAGTACTTCTTTGTTCATCTTTGTTATGATTCTTGAAAATGCCATTTTACTAGTAGATTCAGATATTCCCAGCACTTCAGCTATTTCTTTGTGAGACAGGCCATCCCACACCCGCATAATTACAATATCACGCTGCTGAGCAGGTACATCCTTTAAAAATTTCTGCACTTTTTCCAAAGAACGAATTGTATCAACATCACGCTCTATGTTGGTACTAGACGCCAAGTCCCAAGCATCTTCAATATTATTGGTAGTCTTTAAGGAACGATAATGGTCAATTACAGTGTTGCGGGCAATTTGATATAACCAAGTGGAAAAACCCGCTTTTCGGGAATTAAAACTGGCAATATGTTGCAATGCTTTAAAAAATACCGTACTAGTAATATCTTCCGCCGTAGGCCTATGATGGGTGCGGAAATATATAAAATTGTATATTTTTTTGTTGTACGCGTCATACAATTCAGCAAAGCGTTCTAAATTACCTTGCTGGCACTGGGCGATAATCGCTGCTTCATCCATTTCCATGGTATTCCGTTTGAAATAATTATTTGATGCCTTTTGGAAGGTCGTGACAACTTCAAGCGGAGCTTGAACTTGCAAGTATATTTTATCATATATTTTTTTATTATTGGGGAATATGCGCCACGCCAATTGCGATCGGTGCGGCAAGCCTTACCCTGTGGCCAAAAAACGGTCGTCACTGCTCTAGATTCGGTGACAGCCATAAAGCAGCTTCAGTATACATTACGATCATAAGTTGTTTTCGTAACGCCACCGAAACCGCAAAAGACCATAAATTACGGATCTTTTCTTTATTTAAACTAAAGGGATTAATTTAAAACCCCTGCAAGAGTTGGCTTACAAGGGCTTCCCATCTTCCTTCGTTAATATTTTCCACCTATGCTGTCGGTCCGGAATTGCTTCTACCTCGCAAAAAATGCTCTATCGCAGAAGCAATAGCTGCAATTAAAAAAAATATAAACAAAAACACCCATGACCTTAAATACTAATCCACTTATCCACATTACTAATAATATCAGCGCCAAAATTCCCAACATAAAATAATTATTTTAAGATTAAACAACTCCCAGCTTATTCTTTATTTTTAACGCCGGCTTTAATACTTTATCTGCCGGGGCGTGAAAATCTTTATTCACCATCTCTAATATCCACCTCCAGGCACCTTCTTTTTTTTGAACATACAGAGTAGGATTAGAGAGATTATATTCTGACTTACCCAAATAATGCGCCCCATAGGACATGATGGACCCTACCAAGAATACATGAACAAACCCACCCAAATTGTTTATACTCAAACCAAATATCCATGTGCCCACCAATATCAAACTAATTACAATATACATGCTCTAACCTTTCAATTACCTGCACCAATACTTTAATGATACATATTGTCTTCTTAATCACCTTATAAGACATTAAAACAGCCACAAACTTAACAAACAAAAGCCTTCCTTTCAAAGAAGTCATTTAATAAACACTGTCATTTATATTAATTAAAATAGCATCTCTCCGATTGCATGCTAGCCTTGCAAATTTAATCCTATTTTTTTATAAGAACCTTTTCAATTAATCGTTTCTATTTATGGAAATTAAGCACATAAAATTCCTAATACTAAAAAAAATAAGACCTGAAACAGTTTCAGATCTTATTTTTTAACTTTTTTTGTTTGTTCCCCTTTTATTTTAAATACTTTTTAGTATTTAGTACTAATAATAGTATACTTTGAAGATACTTGTTAAGCAAATATTTTAGTGGTGCGTACGTGCGCATGTTTATACGCTTTTTTTATCTAATTGTTTCAAAAATAAAAGTTATCCCCTTTTTAAAGGTAATATTATTTTTTGTTAATTAAATTTACTACTAATTTTACCATAACATTCTTTTGTGCAGGACTGCTTTCGGCAACTAGCAAAGCCAAAGCGACCAAAGCGGTGTCATTTACTTTACGTTCCCCTTTTTTATTATTCAAATAATTATTTTCAATTAAAAAAAGTAAAAATAATAAACTGCCAATTCTTTTATTGCCATCTACAAACGGATGGTCTTTAATGGCAAAATAAAGCAAGTGGGCAGCTTTCTCTTCCAATGAAGGATATAATTCTTTTCCGTCAAAAGTCTGATAGATACTGCCTAATACAGCCTCCAATTTGCCGCCAACTTCCTGGCCAAAAAGTACCGTAGCTTGTTTTTTCTCTATAAGCCTTTTTTTAAAGCGGCAAATAGCCTTTTGAATATCTTCATGAGCCAAACGCGGGGCATGCTTTGTAGTTACATCTTCAATTTCAAGCGTTCCCTCGTCGTACCTATTTAAAATTGACCACGTGGAAGCATAATCGGTAATAATATTTAATAACTCTTTTTCATACCCTTCGCTTCGCTGGGCTTTTATGACATTCTGAAAAAGCCTTACTGTATATTGCAGTTCTTTTAGCTGTGTATTGTGTTGTTTTTTAAGCTGTTCCAGGCGGTCAGGATTAATTGCGTATCCCTTTACCATATAGTCAGTAAGCCGCCGAGTTGCCCATATGCGAAATTGCGTCGCCCGTTTAGAGTTTACCCTGTAGCCCACAGATACAATAAAATCTAGGCTATATGCCTTTACAGGCTTATCGGAATTTGCAATGTGCATATTTTGCACATTGCTTTCCTCCTTTACTTCCGATGACTTTATGACATTCCGAATATGCCTGCCAATAGAAGTCCGGTTGGTGCTAAAAAGAACGGCTATTTGCGCCTGGGTCATCCAAATAGTATTTCCTTCCATACGAACCTGGAGTTCAGGACCCTCGGAACCTTTATAAATAACAAGCTCGGACTTTTTTGTTTCTGTAAGCATAAAATTGCAGGGGCTTAATACTTATTAAACATGTTCCAACCCTCTGCTGGAAGTGTAGAATATAATACTAATACTTTCAAGCCAAGCCCCGTATAAATGAACAACAACGTTCTCGGTATACCATGATATAGAAGCACATGAAGGGTAACTATCTGATGTCCGCCAACATAACCCCAAACCTAGATCGTAAACAAAGGCTGCTGCTCCGGCCGGTTTCCCAGCAGGTGCTTAAAAGGCTTGTACATAAAAACCTGATACTTGCCAATAAGCTTTGTCAGCTCCGTCTTTGCTTCATTGCTTGTTTTGATGTGCTTAATTTGCAGTTTTTGGTCAGGGCCTATGCTCCCTAGCACATAAACCCCCGGCCGCTCTTCAGTTATAACTCTTTCTACATTTCGGTGGTTTAAGACGTAAGGCTTAAACCATCCTGTGTTTTTTCTTTGCATATATTGTTGGTTGGTTATTTAAACGACCTTTGCAATGGTATTCGTCCTCCTTTGGACATGCGACCAGTGTTGTAATTATGGTATACGATCGTACACCATCTGTCAAGTGTAGAGTAATTAGCGCTTAGATTAGGCAAGTAATTTACCCATAACTAAGCTAAAAAATACTCCCTATGAGGAGTACGAAGGAACTAATAATAAATAATTAATTTCCCTACTATACTGAATACCTAGAAACAATATTCTTAAAACCCCCTACTGATTCTTCAGTAACATCACCCGGGAAAATACTACAATGAGAAAATATTTGCTGTTCTATGACCCGCAAAGCATTATCAAATTTTTCTACTAACATATCATTCTCGTAACCTCTAAATCCATCATATCTTTTATGCAAATCGGCAATACGATCCTCCAGTAGGACCACGCCATGGGGAGACACTCTCATATCGCTATAGGCACAGATTTTTCTTTCTAAACTTGAAGACATGGCATTCTCCGAACCTGTTAAAAAACCTACGCATTCAACGAGGTTCTCTATTTTCTGATCAACACCTAATTCTTTCATTATTATAAGAGTAGCCTGATGTTCATCCTTGCCATATTTTTCTATAAACTCACGCTGTACCTGCTGCCAATATTCCAATTTACCTTCTGTAAATCTTTCCGGAAATAATTGCCGTGATTGACCAAGTTTAAACTTAATAATATTACCCATATCGTGAAGTAATAACGCCTTTATCACAGAATCCGTATCCACCGGAGCATCGAGGTGCTCACAAATAGCCGCTCCCACAGCCGCCACGCGAATCTGGTGCTCCTGTAAATTGAGCACAATCTTATACTCATTATATATTTCCTGTATTGTTCTCATATGGAATAATATTTTTAGTCTCAGCCAAATAAATTGTCGCGTGCTTGCCCGGATCTAAATCTTCCATCATTAAATTTTCTATATTAAATCTTTAAATGAGTCATCTCTCCCCAATTCTTTCCCGCCTTACCTTCAACCCGAACAGGAACAGAGAGCTTTATTGCCTCTTCCATCATGGGCATTAACTTTTTAGCCCATGATTCAACCTGATCGTCCTTCACTTCAAACACCAGTTCATCATGAACCTGCAATAACATCCGACATTCAGCTGTCTGATGTCTGCTGAAAGCTGACAGCTCTTTGTGTATATTCAGCATAGCAATCTTTATAACATCCGCGGCAAGGGATTGAATAGGAAAGTTAACTGCGGCGCGCTCCACTGCGGCGCGTACCTGCCAGTTGCCGGTCCTCATTTCCGGAAAAGCCCGCCTACGCCCTAACTGGTTACGCACCACCCCGGTTTTATTGACTTCTGCTTTCACCTCTTCAATATATTTGGCAACACCCGGGTATGCCTGAAAATATTTATGAATATATTCCTTGGCTTCAGCACGCGAAATTTCTCCGATACGGTTAGAAAGCCCAAAACTTGAAAGTCCGTAGAGAATTCCAAAATTGATGGTTTTGGCATCGCGACGCATATCGGGAGTGACATTATCTTCCATAACACCAAATATTTCCTTAGCAGTATTGGTGTGAATGTCCTCGTTCCTATTAAATATTGCCGTCATTCGCTCATCATGCGCCACATGAGCTACAATTCGCAATTCAATCTGTGAATAGTCCAGACTTAAAAGCTGATAACCCTTTTGAGCAACAAATCCGCGGCGCATTTTATTTCCCAAGCCTGTTCCCCGAATGGGGATATTTTGCAAATTAGGATCCGTAGAAGACAAGCGTCCGGTAGAGGCAATGGTCTGGTTATAGCTAGTGTGTAGCCTGCCCGTTTTTTTGGAAACTAAAAGCGGTAAAGTTAATAAATAGGTTGACTGGAGTTTACTTAATTCTCTATATTCCAGAAGTTTTGGTATCACAGGGTGCTGTCCCGTCATTTTTTCAAGCTCTGCGGCAGCCGTGGAAAGCCCTGTTTTCGTTTTGCGATTTTCAATCGGCTGAAGCTTAAGCTTATCAAACAAGACTTCTTTCATCTGCTTGGTGGAATTTAAGTTAAACTCCTCTCCGGTTAATTTATATATATCGCTTTCCAACTGTTTGATCTCCACCTCAGCCTCTCCGGCAAGCGCATTTAAAAATTTTAAATCCAGGGCAATGCCCCAACGCTCCATGGCAGCCAACGTGTCCACGAGAGGCATTTCAATTTCATAAAATACTTTATCTAACTTTTCTTTGTTAATTTCAGGTTCAAAAATAGTTTTAAGGCGAATTGCCATATCCACGTCTTCGCAGCAATAGAACGAAACTTTTTCAGGGTCCACCAAATCCATAGTAATCTGATTTTTTCCTTTTCCTATAAGTTCCTCTATAGGCTGCATATGATAACCCAACTCAGCAAAAGCGGCAGCATCTAGGCTATGTTGTCTTGTACCGGGATTCAAAAGATACGAGGCTATCATAGTGTCGAATGCGGGATTATTCAAGGCTATACCGGCATTTTCCAAAACCATTTTATCGTACTTCAAATTATGCCCCACTTTAGGTATAGCACTTTCTAATAAAGCCTTAACCTTAGTACTCTTTAGTACAACTTCGGCGGGCATATAATAAGCTGTGCCGTGATCACAACAAAAACCAACCCCTACCAACTTTGCCTCAACGGCATTGGTGGATGTGGTTTCAGTATCAACCGAAAGTTCCTTCAGCTTGGCGAGGGAATCCGCGACTTTTTCCGCTTTTTCCACTGTTTCAACTAGTTGGTATTTTTGCTCGCCAATACGCTTGGTAAGCTCCGCGGGAGAAACTTCCTCAACCCCGGCAATTACAAACTTTTCAGGGGGTGCTGTTGAGCCATACGTTTTTGGTAATTTTGGCACCAAGCTTTTAAATTCCAAATCCTGGAATAATTTGAACACTCCTTCAAAATACTCTTTGGTAAATTCATACTTAGGCAAAGTAATATCAATCTCCACATCACATTTTATAGTGGATAGCTCATAGGATTGCCTGGCTCCATCTTCCTGAGATTTAAGCAACTCTAAAATACGGGGCTTAATATCTTCGGGCGATGTTTTACTCTTAACAGCTTTATACAGCTTATCAAGCGTGCCATATTTTTGGATAAGCTCAATAGCACCCTTCTCCCCTATTCCTTTTACACCAGGAATATTATCTGAAGGATCTCCTTTAAGCGCGCGGTAGTCGAGCATTTGACTTGGATTCAAACCGTAACGTCCGCGAACCGCTTTCTCATCGTATACCAATGTATCCGTAAGTCCTTTTTTGAGCGTATACACCTTTACGCAATCATTTACCAACTGCAGGGTATCAAGGTCGCCGGTGACAATAAAAACCTCGCAATCGTCCTTACAACGCCTGCAAATCTCTTTGGAAAGCGTACCCAAAAGATCATCCGCTTCAAACCCCTGCAATTCATAAACCGGAATATTTAAAGCCCTAACGACTTCTTTTACCCGGGGAAACTGGTCATATAGTTGCTGGTCGGCTTTTACCCGGTGGGCTTTATATTCCGTGTACGCAATGTGGCGAAACGTTGGGCCCGCTAAGTCAAAAGTTACTGCAATATGAGTTGGTTTTATTTCGGCAATGGCCCTAAGAAGTATAAGACTAAAACCAAACACTGCACCCGTAGGTTCGCCGCCCTTAGTAGATAATCCCGGCATAGCATGATAACCCCTGTGAACTAAAGCATTACCATCAACTAACATATATTTTTGCTTGGAAGATTTTGTAGACATATATCTATTATAGACGAAATCCCCGGGTAAAAAAAGGTTGCCTAAAACAAAAACCCCCACAATTTGCAGGGGCTTATAATAGCCTGTAATAATTGATTAACGCTTTACTCCAACCTTCTTTTCCAGTAAATCAACACGCCTTTGCAATTCAACCAATTCAAACCTGTATGCGACATTGTCCAATTTAAGCTTAATTTGCTCTTGCCCATCTTTCAGTACCTTTATATTTTCCTTAACTCCCTTAAACTCTCCATGAAGATCACTACTAAATTCATCTCGCATACCTTCAAATCCATGGGCTACTATAACCGCCAAATCCTCAATGGACATATTCTGTTTTTTGTTTTTTACATTTTTCATATAGGTATACTTAAGGCAAAGGTATTATACCAGATGTTTGGTGATAGTCAATTTATACTGATACGGTGACTATTTTCCAGAGGCTCTGTACTTTAAAGCTTCCTTTATGAGCTTGAGACTATCTACCCCATTATAAAATTTTATTTTACTTATATTTTTTAAATCTACCCATTCCGCTTTACTGGCATACTGCTTTTCATACTCGTCAAAATGCTTGGTAGTAATAGTTCCTTTAGGGTTTTTGCATAAATAATAGAGCAGTACGCTGTGAAGTTTTTTACGACTTTCAATGCTAATAAAAAAATCTTCAGTCGCTTTTAATATGTTATAAGGCTTCATGTGAAGACCCGTCTCTTCCCACACTTCCCGTCGCAAAGCCTTTTCTAGCAATTCACCCTTATTTACTCCACCTCCCGGAAAGTCGTACCCATCCCACTGTTTACTGAGCAAAATTTTATCACCTTTAAAAATTAAGCCGTACACCGAAGGGCGAAAAATCAAATCAGATGTTTTTACTTTATACTTTTTACCCTTTATATCCTTACAAATTACATATTGTTTCGGCATATAAGCAAATTAATAAGTATGGGGGAATGCTCTATTTTATCCTATTTTACCTGGCAGACCGGGGAAGGATCCCCCTTGGCACATACGTTACCTCCGCCGTTGACGAACATAGATGCAGGCGTAAAATAAATGTGGCCTAGTTGCCCAAGATCATTTCCGGTAAATTTATTATTTCCAAGGGACAGCTTTCCCACAATATCCTGCGGAACACTTTCAAAACTAATCATAGAATCTTGTTGGCCAGAAAACGATAACGGATTAACCAACTTATTATTCACAAATTCATTATCCTTAAAATAAACGGTAGCTTCCCCTGGCTTCAACGAATGAAGCCTGAAAAAATAAAATAACCTGCTCGTATTATACGCAATATTGTCACTTACTGTATTACCTTTCCAGCTATTACCATACCACGCTCCAATTGCACAAATCGGACTATTGCGAATAATGTTTCCAGTAATTTTGATGTTTGTAATAAGGTCCAAGGTTTCAATGCCGCAATCCCAATTATTGGCAAATGTGTTTCCACTAATAACATCTCCGTCTTCTCCGGCTACTACCAATCCATCATCTGCCCCCAAATCAAAACTTGAATCTTGATCCTTAACGCCGGTCCAGCCTCCATCTTCAGTATTGTTTTCAATCCGATTCTTTCCACCGTTGTTGGAAATAATGGCAGCCGCTACGCCTATTACCTTTGGTATTTCAAAAGTGTTACCGGCAATAACAGAATTAAAGGTGTAGTTCTGTTGTAAACCCAAAGTGAATTTATTGTTTCTGACCTCCAAATTTGTACTGTAAAAAGAATTGATGGCCTCATACTCGCCACTTCCTGTATTAATATCTAAGCCTGTAAGGCTGTTGTTTGAAATAACACCATTACTGCTATTTACTATTTTAATTCCAAAACTAACATTCTTAGGCTCTTTTGTATTTCTATACCCTGTTAATTTACAGTTTTGGATGGAAAAACCCTGAGTGTTCCTTACCCAAATTGCTCCCGGACCCATCCCCGCATATTCTATGGAGTGACCTTGGCAATCAATAGCAACATTTTTTACACTCTCAATCAACAGACAAGCGTCGCTGCTGGTAAGGTCTTTTGCCAAAACATAATCCCCGCTTTGAGTAATCTTTCGGCAGGTAGAAATTGACGTGCTTGACGATGAAACAGCGGGACATACTTCAAATTCGCACGATGGTCCTTTGCGGCCAACATATGTTTTACCATCGAGGCACAGTTTAGCATCATCTGCACAAGCAACAGGCTGTTGCGGGCACGACAATATTAACCCACAATTAGTACTAGAATTGTAGCGTCCCCCAGGAACATAAATACAACCATTAGACGGCGCTGGATAACTACAAACAATAGGCTGCTGATACCCATAACTAGATTTTGCCAAGATATTAAAATATTTTCTTGCCGTCAAAATACCTTTAAAGTTAGGCTTTTCGTAAAATTCAATATTGTATCTCCCCTTAGCATCCAAAATAAAACCAGTTTCAAAGCTGCCGGATTTTTCTACTAAGTCCTGGGATTGCACAACTTTAGATACTTTCCTAACCTTAATACTTCCTTGAGCATTTTTTGTACGTTTCCATTCTATACGATAGTTCCACCCGCCTTCTGAATACCCCACAGGAACAACACTAAGCATGAGAGATTTATTTGATACTAAAGTCTGCGCGTTATAAACACCTGCGCCCAAAACCTGACCCTTAGCATCACTAGGACTACCGCTCGACAGCTCCCATAAGCCCACTGCAGAGGCAGAATGTAGCTTGTAAAAAACTCCCACAGAAACCGCAAAAACCACAGAAACCGCAAAAATTTTTACCCACTGACGCAATATATTAGACATATATGAATTATGTTTAAAAAAATAAGATTTGTTCTTAGTATAGCAAAAAACACATGCACTAAATTATTTCACCCATCCTTCTTGTTAAATACAATTATATTACGCGATTAAATAAATCCTAATTACTAATTTTAATATTATGTTGGGTATTTTAAAACCCTGGTACGCATGCGCGGAACAAAAATTCGATTTACTGCACGTTGCGTAAGTTGAATCCACCCACCACATATCTTTACACTGGACCAAAGGACCTCCTGTTATAGTAATCAGGACCGGATCCGAACTCCCAATTAAAACTGGCTTGTCCGAAAAGTTAAAAGAATACCCGCAATCACCCAAACAGCCTGCCTTATCATATAAATTTAATGTGAGCTTATAAACTCCCGGTTTCAAAGTATAAACCACATCTCCTTGTATTAAAGAATCCAAAGTAAATTTAGCGGCACCGGCAGCCATAGCACTTCCTTGTGTGGTGCCGATAGTTCCTGCGGTACCATTGCCCATAAGCACAACCTGGATCATACCCTTAGGATAGTCGCCCGCTGATGCAACAGCCCATTTTACTTCGACTTCGCTACCTGTCATCCATGTTTGTTCCAAAGTAGGAGATAGAATTTTTATTTTCTTTTTTTCTTCGACAGGACAAGCTTTAAATTCGCAGGAAGGGCCTGACCGCCCAACCGATGAACCATCAGCACAAAGCTTGGCATCTTGGGTGCAAGCAACTATTTGTTTTGGCATTTTAGTCGGCACA
>Ga0163144_10020901_pt1 | contig 13045 bp, 13 predicted proteins | sample OliLak19BULKMAT1_FD_123175 | JGI IMG/M metagenome (GOLD analysis project Ga0163144, IMG submission 123175) | Freshwater microbial mat bacterial communities from Lake Vanda, McMurdo Dry Valleys, Antarctica - Oligotrophic Lake LV.19.BULKMAT1 | ecosystem: Environmental > Aquatic > Freshwater >...
CCGTTCCTGTGTCGCTGACTCGCAAGACCACATACCTGCCCGGTTTGGCATCTGGAACGGAACTGGAATAGGCAGCGTCCACCTCAATATGCTGGGCCTCCAAAGTAAGTTGGCCACCGTGGGACATGGCGTCGCGGGCGTTAACGCACAGGCTTGCAACAGTTACGGCATTCAACGGTTGATTGGTTGCCTGGAAGTTGGTTCTCGTTTTGACACAATAGCATCGTAGTTTTTGTGTCAGATAGAGCATGGCGAAACATTCGACATCCTCCGACAGCAAGGTTCTGGATCGCATCCGTGGGCATCGACGCGGGTGGGTGTTCACGCCTACCCATTTGACCGATCTCGGCACTCGAAATGGAATCGGTTCAGCCCTCAAGCGTTTCAAAGCCAGCGGAACAATCCGCCAACTTGCTCGGGGGCTTTACGATTACCCGATCCACGACCCTGTGCTCGGGATGGTGGCTCCCTCCGCCGACGCCATTGCCTGGGCTTTGGTTGTTCGGGATGCCATCCGGCTGCAACCCTCGGGAGCCTACGCCGCGAACGTGCTGGGACTTTCTGAGCAGGTGCCTTCCCGCATCGTTTTCCTCACCGACGGTCCGGCGAGGAAGGTGAAGATTGGGAAGCGCGAAATCCTCCTCCAGCACACCACGCCGCGAAACATGGCCACCGCCGGGCGCAAAAGCGAACCTTGATCCAAGCCCTCCGCCATCTCGGCCAGGACCAGATGAACGAGACCGTGCTGGCGACAATCCGCCGCCATATCAGCGACGCGGATCGTCCGGGCATTTTGAAAGACCTCCGGCATGCCCCGGCCTGGATTGCCGATTTCCTCCGTCCGCTGATCGTCCCACCGCCCTGAACCGCTTTTCAGTCGGGTCGCCGAGCATCGCGGGATCTTTTTCCGCTACTCCTGGGTCGATTACTCCACACACAAGCCCGGAACCTTTCGTCTGTCACCTCCGGCGGACCACGTTGCCAATTGGCGCGCCGATTACCGCGAGATGCTTGGCCCAATGTTTTTCGGCGAGACCCCAACGTTCGAGCCGTTAATGGAAGCGGCGGCAGAATTCGAGAAGACACCAAGTGGATGCTGCTCTGTTCGCGTTCAATTCACCGCTCTCGAAAGGCGCGCTACTGGCCGATGAAGTCGGCCTCGGCAAGACCATCGAAGCAGGGCTCGTGCGCGTTGTTGCGCTCGAGTCGTTGGTGTAGCAATTGGTGGAATCTACGTGCGCAAGAGGGCAAAAGGTGGATCAAGAGTTTAAAGTGTCATTGGTGTCCAGCGTGACTCACCATCCACCGCAGCGCCGCTTCTTCTCCGATGGCGGCCACTTGATCGTGATAGCTGATCCAATCCTGGTCTGTGAGCTTTTCCCATAACGGATCGGCCCGCGCGCTGATTACGTGGATGGCTTCCTTGCGCTGCACAAGTTGGTCGAGACGTTCCTGAACTGTTTGGCCAGTTGTGCCGTAGGGGTTGGCGGGATCCAGCACCGCCAAAGTCGCTCGCTCGATGCTGATCCCGACGAGTTGATTCACCAAAGGGACCTCCGGGGCGGGGTCGCCGAAACGCCGACCCAAGTCCACAGCCATTTGCACCGCGTTCTGCCGGGAATCTTCGTCGCCCGACCGGCGGTACGAATCCGCCATGGCAATCAGGGACTGGCCCAGTTCACGAAACTGCACCAGATGCGGCTCAATCAGGAACATATTCCCCATCATTTTCGCCTCGCCTGGTGGATAACCTGCCGCCAGGTACGCCTCCTCATCCGTTTGTTTGCGATCACGCCCGTAATCCAGGAACTGCGCCTTCCCGGCGGCGGCGACCAGATCCTTCACGGTCGCATCCGTTTCTCCCGTCTTGAAGTGTTCCAGCGCCGAAAGGTAATTGGCCAACGAGTTCTCCGGATCAGCCTGTTTGAATGCCTCCAAATTCCGCCGACGATCTTCGGGCGAGGCGTCCTTCTGGATGGCCGCTTCAAAGCTCACTTGCGGATCGTTGGGAAATGTTTGTATCGCTTCGGCGAGCAGGCGCGGATCGGTCGTCGTGCGAAACGCCGCCAGCAGACTGGCCGCGCTCCGGCCGTTGGCTTTCAAATACGGTTCGACTTGCGCGAGCGTCAACCGGGGTTGCTTTTGCTTCATGAGTTCGTAGATCTGCGTCGAGGGGAAAGAGACCGCAGCCGATTTCGCTTTCAAGGCTGAGACCGGTTTTGGAGCTACGGTCGGCTGCAGGGTGATTGGACGCCGCGGCGGCGCCGGTGGCTTGTCGGCGGCGGCCTCGGGCGTGGGTGAAGACGCAGGCAGGGGAGTTTGGTCGCGAGTCCGGACCACTAGCTGCCGGTGGGTGGTTTGGCGGGCTTTATAAATTCCCGTTCCGATAACGGCGACAAGAGTAGCTGTGACGATGGTTTTTTGTAGTGTTGTCATGGCAATAAGTTTGGCCGAAGTGATGACGGTTGAACTGTGGACGGCCGCGCCAACCAGGGCAGCGGCGGATGAAATGGTGAAGGCCAAACCAACCGGCGCGGCTTGGACCGCATTGGCGGATAGCGCGACGACGAGTCCGCTCGCGCCGACGGAAACGCCGCGTTTGGCAAAGAATTCGCGCATACGTTCCACGGCACGGCCGAGGCGTTTCTGCGCCGCGTTTTCGCTCGTGCCCAGAGTTTGGCCGACTTCGCGCAAGGATTTGTTCTCGAAGTAGCGGAGCAGGACGGCGGCGCGGTCGGTGTCGTCGAGCGCGTGCATGGCTTCATCGAGCAAGGGTTGGATGTGCGTCCAGTCGGCGGCGGTGGCGTTCATGGCGTGGAGTTCCTGGGCGACTTGTTCTCGAAGTTGTCGGCTGGTCTCGCGACGCACGACATCAATGGCGGTGCGGCGACTGACCTGGTAGAGCCACGCGGGCACCACCGTGTCGGGCGGCAGACGATGTGCCTGGCGGGCGAGGTCGAGAAAGGCGGCTTGCGCAACTTCCTCGGCCAGTTCTGGGGAACGGACCTGACGGAGCGCGGCGGAATGAACGAGGTCCAGGTGGCGGCGCACGATCTCGGTGAACGCATCCTCGGCGTGATGCCGGGCGTAGCGCGCGAGCAGTTGCTGGTCGGTGTCGCTCATGTTCATCAATATGTCGGAGCCGAGTTCCGGAATACGCCAAAGAATCTTTCGTTCCCAGCCGCAGGTTGTTTGCCCAAGACCCGTAGAAAGTGAGCATGGCGAGCCTCGCCGAGGGTTCTTCGGGTTTGCGCGTAGAGCTTCTCTTCGACTGCTTGCCTCAATGACTCATCTGCGGGCGGGCTGCTTTGGTTCGTGATGGTATCTTCAAACTCTTTTCTGTAACTGAAAATGCTCGGGAAATCCTGTTCGGTCGGCTCGAATGTAAACAGATTCTCTCTCATCTTGGCGGCAGTTTGCGACAGCCGGAGATCGTGTTCCTCCTTTTCTTGCGGAGTCATGAATCGGGATAGATCCCGCTCCATTTGTCGCTCCGCCTTCCGCACTCTCTGCTTGCGTTCTTCGTCCGTGAAACTCCCGGCCATGCTTTGCTGCAAAGTGCTCTTGAATCGCTCGCGGGTTTCAGCGACTTGCTGCTGTTGTTGCGGAGAAAGGAATGTGAGCACGTCGGTGGACGGATTGTTCTCTGAAATGGCATCATTTCCCGGTTCCTTGCCGAGCAGATCCTTGAGAGCAATCCCTGTTAGACACGCGGGCGCCCTTCAGGGTCATTTCCCGGTTCCTTGCCGAGCAGATCCTTGAGAGTGGCACGTTGTTCGCGCGTTAACTCCCCTTGCTTCTGGAGCATCTCCGGGTTCATCGCTCGGGCGAACGGGTTGCCGGGCTCCCAAAACTTGAACCCTTCGGTTGAGTCGGCGAGGGCTTTGCGCCGGGACTGGAACAGTTTGTTGACGTCGGCTCTGATAATGTCGGCCATGGTTTCCTCCAGGCAGCCAATCGCCCGCAGATTGGCGATCTAATGACGTTAGTCCTCCGACTCGACTGATCTCCAGTCGAGTCTTTCGATCACCCGGTTGTCCCCAGTCTAGTAGATCACTTTGCCCTGATCGGTGACTTCGATTATTCGCGCCTGGCTGAAGGGACAGCGCAAGAAATACTGCATCAGTCGCTGAATGGCCTCCCGGTCGCCCGCTTCCACCCGCACGCTCTGGCCCACGCTGAAGCCCGAATGTTTCCAAGATCGAATGTTGGCGACGACAGCTATCCTGATGCGAACCCGAATCCATTTTAAGGTTGCTCCATCACTCTGAAATATTGTTGAGAAGTTTTGCCGGCCTCCGGCGTTCCGGTCCAAATCTGAGAGGCGTTGAAATTTGTTATCCCGATCAAAAAATCCCACTGTTTAAAATCGATCGATGTTTCGACCGTATACGTGCTCCCTTTGCCGCCCTTCAACCCGAGAACAATCTCTCCCGTCGTCTCCTTCCGTTGGGTGGATAGTTTAGATGGCTCTGGAACTTTGAAAACCTGGCCTGTTTTCACATGGTTAAAGTCCTGCACAACGCCCGAGGGCCATTCCACGCGCAGGACTTCGACGTCCGCAGCATCACCCAAACCAAAACCTGTTCGGAGGTCAGATTGAAATCCGACTTCACGGGTTTGCCAAAAAGTTTTTCCGCCAATGGTGGCCTTCACCCGGACCTTGGTGCCGATGGCTGAGCGATTGGAGACCCTTCCGTCGCATACGACCGTAATCCAATGGTTGCTGTTGCCATTGTTCAGATAAAAATACCCGGCATTCCCACGGTAATTGGGAAGCAATAAATCAGGGAACCCGTCATTGTTGGCGTCCACCCAAACAGGGCTTGTGCATTCTCCTCCATCGGTTGAGGCACTGCCAGCGGGAACCTTTGTGAATGTTCCGTCGCCATTGTTATGAAACAGAATATTCGGTCCGCCAAACTGGGTCATAAATATATCAGGATAACCATCGTTGTCATAATCGGCAGCAGCGGCTCCGGTTCCAGAAAGCACATCACTCACTAATGCGTTAGTGGTGATTTTGGCAAACGTGCCGTCTCCCTTGTTTGCATAAAGGAAAGACTTCGCGTTGTAGTTCACGACTAACAGATCAAGGAGTCCGTCGTTGTTGTAATCAAACCATAAACCACCTCCACCGGCTTCCTTTGACATGGGTGCTGAGGCCATGAGGGTGAAGTTGCCTTTTTTATCGTTGTGGTAGAGGGCATTATTGACACCCCCTTTGGCCACAAACAGATCCGGGTAGCCGTCGTTGTCGTAATCGGCCCAGGCGCAACCCTGCGAGTTTCCAGTGTTCAGGACAATGCTGTTGGTCATGATTCGTTTAAAAGTGCCATCGCCATTATTGTGATAGAGGAAATTGTTCTGATCTGAATTGCACACGTAAAGATCAAGAAATCCGTCGTTGTCATAATCGGCCCAGGCACATCCGTTGCCATTTCCACCGCTGTTTACGATCGATCCGGCACCAATCTTCACGAGGTTTTTTCCATCGTGGTGATAAAGTAAGTCGTTAGCCTGGCCATTCACCGAGACAAATATGTCAGGCCGCCCGTCATTGTCGTAATCCCCCCAGGCCGCGCTGGCGGAGGCCTGCGAGCCCGAGGCAACGGGATTTGGATTCACCCGCGTAAACATTCCATGGCCGTTATTGGTCAAAAGCAAATTCGATCCGTAAACGACGGAAAGAAAAAGATCTGGCCAGTTATCGTGGTTTACATCCGCGACCGATATCGATGTCACCCGTCCGAGCACAGTTGCCATGGGATCATTAAGAACTTTGGTGAATAGCGGATTTACCGACACGTTCCAACTCTCACTCCGAGCAGGTCCATCGGCATCGGTCACAATCACCGAATAATCGCCCGACTGGCTCGATTGGAGGTTTGTCAGGACGAGAACCCTATTGGTGAACCCCGGGAGGTCGGTCTGGTTCAACTGCCACTGATAGGTGAGTGGGAGGTTTGTGGTGGTGACAGACACCTTGTTGGTCAGACTGGCCCCAACGCTGACCGAATTTGAACGGGGATTTGGCTGGACTGTGAAGACCGGGGTGGCGAAAGCAATCGTGAGAAAGGACGAAATGGTCAGAGGGATGATAAGTGACTTATAGACGGCGACAAGAGTAGCTGTGATGATGTTTTTTTGTAGTGTTGGTGTTGTCATGGCAATAATGTTGGCCGAAGTGATGACGGTTGAACTGTGGACGGCGGGCATTTCAGGGAGAATCCATCTCCTGGGTTCTAAAAAAGACCGCCGGTTGATCCGAAGCTTGCGGCGACGTGACGGTGATTCTCCCAGTTCCAAAGGGCGAATCAGTGACTTGGCTCCACGTTTTCAAATAAGCGGAGCTCTCCAGCCGGTAGGCCGCCTTGCCGCCTTCCAAGTCGAAGATGAAATCAGTCCCGACCGTTGAGACCGCCCGCAACCGGGAAGGTTCCTTCGCGGCCAGAAGCTGACGGGGAGCGACATTGGTGAGTTCCTGAACCATCCCCGACGGCCACTCAACGCGGACAATGGCGATGTTCGTCGCGTCACCCAGGCCGAACATCGCTTCGGGACTGTGCTGGCTGATGTAAGCACCGCCGCCGGAAATCTCGCGTAACTGCCAAGTCTCCTTGCCACCGATGCGCGCCTTAACACGGACCTTCGCGCCGATTCCGGTGGTGTTCGACACGCGGCCGGCGCAGCGGATGGTCAGCCAGGCATTGGAATTTCCGTTATTGAGGTAGAGATAATTTTCCTTGTCTCCGGTGGACATATTCTGCCAGTTGGAGACGAACAGGTCCGGAAAGCCGTCGCGATTGTAGTCTCCCCAGGCCGCTCCCCCGCCCTCGCCGTTGTCGTTGACGAGGCTGCCGCGGGTGATTTTCGTGAAGGTCCCGTCGCCATTGTTGTGATAAAGGAAATCCTTCATCCCGTGCGTGGGGCCGCCCCCGCAAACGAAGAGGTCGAGAAAGCCATCGTTGTCGTAATCGGCCCAGCCACAGGCCTGGTCGTCGCCGATGTCGGTGGCGATAGAGCCGGCGTTCGTGACCGATTTGAACGTCCCGTTGCCCTCGTTGTGAAAGAGGCGGTGCTGCTGGTTGTAACCGCAAACGAACAAATCGGGAAAGCCATCGTTGTCGTAGTCGCCCCAGGCTCCGCAGGCGTAGTTGCCGGCCTGGGCCACCACCGGGCTGTTGGTGATTTTCTCGAAATTGCCGCCCCCGAGATTGTGGTAAAGAAAGCATTTTTGGCCGCTGGTGACCGCGACAAACAAATCCAGTTTCCCGTCGTTGTCGTAATCCGCCCAGGAAATGCCCTGGGTGCTGCCCGTGTCTTTCGCAAGTATGTTAGTGGTAATGCGGGTGAACGTGCCATCCCCTTTGTTGTGGAACAGAGCGCTTTGCCCGCCGGTGTAGTAATTTCCGGCGAACAAATCGACGAAGCCGTCATTGTCGTAATCGCCCCAGGCGGCGCAGTAAGTGTTGGCTCCGCTGAATGTGGCCGCGCCTTTGACGAAGTTTGTCCCGGTTCCGAGATAAATCAGATTGGCTCCCCCCAAAAACACATCAAGGACGCCGTCATTGTTTATATCGGCCCATGACCCGCTGCCGAGGCCGCTGCCCGGAAACCCGGCGCCGGCACCCAGCTTGCCAAATCTCCCTCTCCCGTCGTTGGTCAGAATCATCCCCCCGCTTCCCTTGGCGAGAATCATGAGGTCGAGGCGGCCGTCGCGGTTGAAATCGACCCAGGAAACTCCCGAGGCGCCTCCGGCAATATTAAAGATCGGGTCGGCAATTTTGGTGAAGGTGGTTTCGACATCAAGGCGGGCCACGGCGCTGGTCACAGAGCCAAATGCGTTGGAAGCCAGAACCCTGTATTCGCCGGCCTGTTCGGCAAGGATGTTCGTGAGCGTGAGCGAGGACTTAGTCGCGCCAGGGACTTCAGCGGAATTGAACCGCCATTGATAGTTAATGGGGCTCGACCCGGAAGCGGTGATGAAAAACACGGCTTTCGCGCCGAGACTGACCGACCCATCAGCCGGCTGTTTTGTGATGGAAGGCGCCGTTTGTCCAAAGGCGCAAAGGGCTCCGGCGGAAAAGAACATGCAGGCGAGGGCGGACTTCAAAAAACGGCGCACGTGTGTCATTCCGCGAAAATAGAGGCCCTTCCCCGGCTCTGAAATTCTTTTGCGATGAAGGCCCGGTTTTTGTCGATGAGCTCCGGCGAATCGGCGACGAGCGAACAGAGAAGCGCGGGGAATCCGCGCGAAACTCACAGCCTGTTCCCGAACTTTTCCTGAAGGGCTTTGAGGTGATTTTTGCTGCCGGCCAAACGAGTTCCGTTGCGGAGAACGACGACCGATTCGCCCGCCCGCAAGGGGCGCACTTCCCGGACGCGGTCAATGTTGACCAAACGCGAGCGATGGATGCGCGCGAAACCGTGCGGGGCGAGGCGCTTTTCCATTTCGGCCATCGTCTCGCGAAGGAGATGGGATTCGACGCCCAGATGAATCTTCATGTAATCGCCCAGGGCCTCCACCCAATCGATTTCAGCCGGCTTGAGAAAAAAAAGGCGGCCATCGCATTTCACGAGCAGGAGGCCGTCCAGCTTTTGCTGAAAGCCCGGCGAGCCCCGACCCCGCAGGTGGATTTCGGCCCGCTGAAGCGCGGTCTGAAAGCGATCCTCGCCGAACGGTTTCAGCAGGTAATCGAGCGCCTGGGACTCGAACGCGCGCAGGGCAAACTCATCGAAAGCGGTCACGAAAATGACAATGGGCCTGAGCGGGGGATCGATGGCCTGCAACACCTGAAAGCCGCTTATTTCCGGCATCTGGACATCAAGGAAAACCAGGTCGGGTTTCAGCGTCTGGATGGCCTCCATAGCGGCGTGGCCGTCGGCGCATTCACCCGCCAGAACCCAGCCGGGCGCGGAGGCCAGAAACCGCTTGAGCCGCTTCCGCGCCATCGGCTCGTCGTCAACAATGAGCGCGCGCCAGTTCATTTGGGCGCGGCCTGACTGGCGAGCGAGAAGGGAATGGCGACTGTCACCGCGAGGCCGCGATCATTGACCAATTGTAAGCTCTGCCGGTCCCCAAAAAGCCCGCGCAACCGGGCCTCGGTGTTGGCGAGACCAATCCCATGCCCGGCCCGGCCAGGAGCGGTTTGCGGAAGCCCCGGCCCGCTGTCCCGCACCTGGAGGAGGAGGGTTTCCCCCGAGCGGCGCGCCTGGATGGCAAGATAGCCGGACTTTTTGAACGGGGCGATTCCATGTCGAATCGCGTTTTCGACGAGAGGCTGCAAAATAAAATTCGGAACCTGGGCCCCCATCGTTTCGGCGGCGAGATCCCACTCGATTTGCAGCCGCGAGCCCAGCCGGGCCTGCTCGATTTCGAGATAGCTTTTGAGGAAGCTGATTTCTTCGGCGAGCGGCGTTTGCTGGAGGCGCTGCGACTGGAGGGTGAGCCGAAGCAACTCGCCGAGGCGCAGAATCATTTGCTCGGCTTTCGCGGGATCTTCGTAAACCATTTCGGCAATCGTGTTGAGAGTGTTGAAGAGAAAATGGGGCTGCAACTGGGCCCGCAGGGCCTGCAACTGGGCCTGGGCCAACTGAGTTTCCAGTTCCGCCGCTTTCACGGCCCGCTCGCCGGCCTCCCGATGGTAATGCAGCGCGTTCCAGCCGAGGACGATGGCGGCGTAAACCAGAAGATTAAAATGCAAATGGTTCACGAGGGTGAATTGCAGAGCCTCGAGAAAGGAATACTCGCCCATCGGGGTGGGCGGCCACCCTTTGAGCCACATTTCGATAAATCCCGCGACCGAGGCAATGAAAGCCTGAATGAGCGAAAACATGATTCCCAAACCCATATGGCAAACCACATAACGCCCCCAGCGGCCCCGCGGGACGTCCAGCCGACGGCAGGCCCTGGCCACCAGCAGGGTCAGCACACCCCAGGTGTGCCACTCCATCAGTTGCCACCAAAGGGCTTTGGTCCAGGGATAGCTCCTCCCCATCATCCGCTGCTCCATGACAATTTTTGAGGCGAACAACAGCCCCAAAACCGTCCAGAGAGCGAGCCAGAGAGCAACTCTCCAGCGCGATTGGGTGTTGTTTTTAGCGGCGTTCATGATTGGGCCGGCAGTGAAAAGAGATGCATGGCGCGGCCCTCATATAACAACTCATGCGGCGATGGTCATCCTTTTTCCTCCTCCTCCCTTTTCCTTCCTTCGGGGTCAGGAGGCCTGAGACCGCAACACTGATGATTGGCGGGATCGGTTGGGGGCTCTTGTGTTTCAGAACACCATCCAGGATTTGAACTCGGTGACGCGACGCACGAATCGCGACGAATAGGAGGGGCCGAATCGCCTCGTGGATGAGATCGGTGGACCCATCTGGAACGTTCTTCATTGCGTGAGCTCCACACACTTTTGCGGGAAAGTGACAGCGTCTCGCCATTTCTCGACATCCTGAACCTTTTCCCGCTGATAAATCTGGTGAACTAAATCGGAAGCATGGTTGACCAAGCGCATGGCCGCTTCTCTGGGAACCCCAGCACGGCGCAACCGATTTACGCAGGTCACACGCAGGCAGTGGAAGCAAAGATGGGACAATTTCACCTTGATGAAAAATTGCTGCCATCGGCGGGAGGGTTGAAACGGAAAATCCAACGTGAACTTCCGCCGCTCCTTTACCAACCTCTCTAGCAGCGGTCGAAGTGCGGTAGGCATCGGAATCGAGAAAGCCCGCTCCTCGCCGCCCTTGGGCGACGGAAATGTGATCTTGTTTTCGGTGAAATCGACGCAGTTCATGGGAATCCGCGTTTCCCGGAGACGGCAGCCAGTCTGTAGCGCAATTTCGAAGGCGATCATCATCCACTCGGGTTCCTCGGTGAGTGCCGACCGAAGGCTGACAATTTCCTCGTCGGACAGTTCCGGTTTTTTAGCGGCATTGTCCTTCTTGAGCTTGAGACTGACGAGCGGATTGGCATCCGCGTGACCGAGGCGAACCGCCTCGCCAATGATCATGGCGAGCGTCTTCAATTCGAAAATGGCCGTGTTGCGCCCGACGGTTTTCCCCGACTTCTTTTTGTAGGCGGTCCGCCAGTCGATGTATTCGAGGGCGTTCCGGTAGGTGATGTCGCGGGGGAATGGAATTTCCGGACTTGAAGCCAAAGGGCCAACCACTTCCATGCGTCCATGTATGGCTCATGCGTGCGCGGGGACTCGCAATGGCGGTCCAGGAACTTGCTGACCCAACTGTCCCAACCTTGGCTGTCCACGACTGGAGCGCTCCTTCGCTTCGAGTTCAGCGCGCAAAGCGTTCGCCTTGACGGTTTCATTCGGATCGTCTGCCCCGGAGCCCGGTCGAACGGTGCCGCTCCTTTTGGTCCGCGTCCATGTAAACGGCGTACCAAAACGGCGACCGTCTCCTCGTCGGTCATGGCGGGCTTTTCGGCGGGCTTGTTCTTCATGATGCCCGGATGCAGGAGAGGGTTGCCATCAGCGAAGCCGCGCCGGACGGCCTGGGTCATTAACATGGTGAGGAATTTGATTTCATGGATGGCGGTATTGTGGCTGGCCGCCTTGATGGCGTCTTTCGAGGAACCGGCCTTCCGCAATTCCAGATATTTCCAGGCGTGCTCGTAGGTGATCTGGCGTGGATATGGCTATCGATTGCGTTTCGATTTTGACTGGCCTTGGGCTCTGCCGCATCAAATCCTGTCGTCGCCGCATGCGCTGATTTTCCACATGGACAGAGTTTGTCCATCCAGGTGACGAACAATGACGGAATGAAAACACTTGCCGTGGCAAATTTAGAAACCCAAACCGTCCAATGGATCCCAGTCTTCTCCCCGGATGAGCTTTCCCAAATGGATGATCCTGGCGAACTGGCGCGGATCTTAAAAAAGCAAAGGGTTGATTCCCTCGACCATTCAAGATCTCAGTTCAGAACCTGCCGGAGCTGCCAGCAGCCAATGACACCAAAAACCAGCGGCTTGAACATTTGGTGGGAGTGCAAAGTTTGCACCCTGGCGAATCAACCGTTTTGATATCAGGAACCGCTCCGCATTGGCGAATGAGTGCAGAATTCGCGGGGGGACTTTGTAATGGCACGCCTGATTCAATCCCAGCAATTGCGTATTCCGGCGAAATTGGACACCTGTTCCAATTGATGTCGAACAGCGTTCCAGGATTGGCCAGATATGGCGCATCTGCTTGTGAGATCTTTTAAGGACCCAGGGAAACCGATTTCAGCATTGAATCCCCCCAGGGATTCCGGGTCGGCTCAATGAGGACTTGGAATATTCCAAGTTCTTCATTCTCCAGCTTGTCCATGGCTCCGCAGATGGCGACGAGAGGGTCGGCAGGAAGGTTCTTCAAGTTGTTGATCGGGATCACGAATTCCTTTTCCAATCCGAAATCGACGACACCAAGCTCTGATCCTGGAATCAGGTCGATTTTGTGATGAAGGTAATCCTTCTCCTTTGTGATCACCGACTCCGGGAAGTATGCTTTGAGCTGCGACCAGATGTTTTTGGCATCACGGGTCACAACGTGTGCAAGTTTCCGTCAATCGGTCCCCCGAGGGTGGGGGAGTTCGGGATGCCTTGAGGCTGGCTCAACCCCGCAACCACGTCCTTAATGGCAGCAAAAACGAGGGTCAGGAAAGCGTGATGAAAGTTTTGCCGGAAATAGGTGTCCGGCCTGAACCAGCCTAGGTAAAGCGCTCCCAGGATCGGGACTTCATGCAGATGCTCGGCCATCCAGCCTTTTTTGGACACGGAGGTGGAACGAAGAATGGACCAGACAAGCGCCAAGCTGATCATCCAAACCACCAAACTTTTACGATTCCCATCACCGTATAGAGGTCCAAGCCCCCAAGCCAGTTCCTTTGTCTGGGCTTTTGGTGGTGAAGAAGGGGTCAAAAATCCGATCAATTACTTCCGCAGGAATACCCGTTCCTGTGTCGCTGACTCGCAAGACCACATACCTGCCCGGTTTGGCATCTGGAACGGAACTGGAATAGGCAGCGTCCACCTCAATATGCTGGGCCTCCA
>Ga0163144_10020903_pt1 | contig 13045 bp, 8 predicted proteins | sample OliLak19BULKMAT1_FD_123175 | JGI IMG/M metagenome (GOLD analysis project Ga0163144, IMG submission 123175) | Freshwater microbial mat bacterial communities from Lake Vanda, McMurdo Dry Valleys, Antarctica - Oligotrophic Lake LV.19.BULKMAT1 | ecosystem: Environmental > Aquatic > Freshwater > Lake...
GCTCGCTGCAAATGTCCAGTTCAAATGGTATGAACCAATGGAGTCGTTATCCGCGATACCAATTCCGATCGACTCGCCGGCCGCTACTGCGAACGACACACGACCATTTACTGCTAGAACAGTCGTCTCCTGGCTGCCTCGCCACAAGCTAAAGACGGCATCGTCTACGTAGTTGCTGCCCAGCTGCACCGAGACTGTACCGTTCTGTGAAGGAGCAAGTTTGTAAACATCTCGGTCTGCAAGCGAATTAATCCAGCCGTCAGTTTGCCAAGTGTTCTGGATAGTGGTCAACTGACCGGTCGCTAGTGTATCACCCACAGCATCGCGCGGGAGCAAGCTCTCGATCGCTCGATCAAGGTCCAAAGACCGATAGCTCTGCTGGGTGATGCTGTCCCAAACGGAGTTCGCCGTCGATTTTAAATGCTCGTAGATCGATTGCGCCGTTATGTTTTGAATGCCGACCAATTCCATTGCTTCGCGAACCAGTACGCTCGCGCCCGCGATGTAGGGAGCTGCCATGCTCGTTCCGCTTGAGTTGGCCCAGTCGTTGGAGACGCCATCTTTACCGTAGAAGTAGTCCGGAACAGTGCTTTCGATGGATCGACCTGGAGCGGCTATCGAACGCGAATCGCGTTGACTGAAATCGCTAAGCTGTCCGTCGGCATCGATACTAGATACGGGAATGACATAAGGGCTGGCCGCTGGATAGGACAGACCAGGTGCTTTGTATCGTTGGAACGAGTTGCCAGCTGATGCAACGACGACGATCCCATCCCGTTGCAACTGAGCAAGCTCGTCTTCTAAAATCCCCCATGATGGCACTGTGCTGGAGTTCCAAGCGGAACCCAAAGATAGATTCACAGTCGTGATTGGATTGGCAAAGCTGTGGCGGTTCTCATGCACCCATTTCAAAGCGCTTTCCGTCCAGGCCAACTCACCCTTACCGGAATCGGTAAAGACTCTTAACGCGACCAAGTCGACATTGGGTGCAACGCCCAGGTGGACGCCATTGTTGGCTCCGATAATACCAGCAACGTGTGTACCGTGAAAACCAGCCGGTGCGTCATCGTACGGACGGGCGTCATTTTCGGCAAAGTCCCAGCCGCCCACTACTTTATAACCCGGCCCATACCCTTTCCCCAATGCCACGTGATCAAATGCGATTCCACTGTCGATAACCGCAACCGTCTGCCCGCTTCCAGTCAATCCATACTGCGAGTGAACTTGATTCCAACCTGTTTGCGAGTGGGCTTGACTGAGGTGCTGTTCGATCAGCGGTGCAACGAATGGTTCGGGCGATTGATTTATCTGATTTGTAACAGCAGGGTTGACCAACTCATTGGCAGGGATCGGCGTTCCTGCGAAAGCACTGCAATAGGCCTCCTGTCCCCCCATCTCCCAAGGCATCCAGGGCATGGCTGACAGTGCTAGTCGGCGCTCGCAAGTTTCCCAAATCGGTTGGTACGACCAAGCAGAGCCGGCGAATTTTGCATTTCCCGTAGAAGTCTCACCTTCTGCAGTTATAGGACTTTGTCTTGTTCGCTTAGGTTTCATGGCAAGCAGGTTCGGAGTTGTCGCTTTGGGAAGTACATCGCTGGTTGGGTATGCCCTTAGTTGTGCGACGCTCCGCGTCGCAATTATCACGACGCGGAGCGTCGTGCAACTAAGTCTGGACGACGCTCAAGCAGCAAAAAATAAACGGCTTGTAGAAAGCTAGGTCACAACTTGGGCTCGCAAAAAATTACAGCACGGACGACTGCTCTTCCTATTGGCGATTGCTAGCGTAATCGGCAGGATCGATACAATAGGTGCTCTGGACAAGAGTTTCCGTTAACAACATAGGATGTAAATTCGCGAGCGATCGCGTGCCGAACAAAAGGCAGGAGAAGGTGAAAAGGATTTTTCACCAAGTCTCATTTTCGCCAGCGGAGCTAGCTCCTTGCACGGAGGCAAACGAGCTCGATTCTGCATTCAATGGTGGAAATGTTTTTGCCGCTTGGGTGCTGGGACCATGCATGGATGCAGAAGTCCGGTGCCGAACGTGGCACTTTGCTCTTTATTAACCGAATTTCAGTTTGCGATTGAACCGGAGATATCGAATCATGGCTCGGTTGAGTTGGGTACAACGTCTCTACTGGCGCTATCTCTCCAAACCCGCAAGTGAGCGATCGCTTTACTTGCATGCGATCGAGAATCCGCTTGCCTCGATTCTAGAGATTGGAATGGGGCCTGGGGAACGGATTCGGCGATTACTTCCACTGTGTACGATATCGGAGGGGGCATCTCAGATCCGATACGTGGGAGTCGATGCGTTCGAGTCTGCGGCACCAAGTGTTCCGCATATGAACTTGAAAACGGCGCATCGGATGCTTGCTGAATTCGGTGTCAAAGCGCACTTGATTCCAGGGGAGCCAACCAACGCTTTAGCGAGAGTCGCGCACACGGTTTTGCCGAGCGACTTAATTGTGATCGATGGCTCCTGGGGTGAGGACAGTCCACAAGGCCGCGCGATCGCCGACTGGCTTCCTCGTTTGTGTCATTCGAACTCCACTATTTTTGCAACGGCATCGCAAGGTGGTATGTTGAATCGAGTGGAGTTGCCACCCACCGCGATAGATCAATCCACAATCAAGCGAGCAGCTTGACATCGAACCAGCTTTGGGGGTCTCGCCGCCCCCTACGAGTTCACTCGTGGGAGCGCAAGCTTTGTGGCTAAGCCTAGTGTTAGCTGAGAAGCTTTGGTTCCCATGAGCAAGCTCACGGGGGACCAGGGGTCTCGCCGCCCCCTACGAGTTCACTCGTGGGAGCGAAAGCTTTGTGGCTAAGACGCGCTCGACTCACACGCCCTTCGTACCTCAGGGCGTGCCACCCCCTTCAATGTCCACACGCGTTAGCGGATTGCTGACCAACGTTTTCGTCCACCGACAAAGGTACACACTACCATTCCGAAAAGTTCGGTTCCGTTGAGCGGCGTATTGTAGGATTTGCTTTGCAACGCGGTGGCATCCACTCGCCAACACTTGTCTGGCTCTGCAATAAAAAAGTCTGCAGGCTTGCCTGTTTCTAAACTTCCACCGGTTTGGCCGAGAAGTTTGGCTGGATTCAAACTCATTTTTTCCAATGCTTGGCACCATGTCAAAACGCCTGTGCGAATCAAATGCGTGACTACTTGTGCGAAAGCCGTTTCCAAAGCGATCATGCCAAAAGGGGCTGAATCGATCTCCAGCATCTTCTTTTCCAACGAACACGGACGATGTCCACTGCTAATGATATCGATCGTACCGTCCCGAAGACCCTCAACGCATGCATCAACATGATCTTGCGAACGAAGAGGCGGATTCACTTTGCAATTGGCATCAAACGAACGCATGAGCGTATCGCACATATGCACATTCGCAATGAAAATACCCGAGGTGAATTGGATTCCGCGCGCCTTCGCGCGACGACACAACTCCACACTTCCGGACGTGCTGATACTTGTCAAATGCAGTCGCCCTCCCGTCGCCTCAATGAGACGTAGGTCTCGCGAAGTGGCGAGGTCCTCGGCCTCGGCGGGAATAGGTGCCATTCCCAATTTCAGCTGCTCCAGCCCTTCGTGCATGACGCCACCGCCAGACAGAGAGGCGATTTCGGGGTGATCGAAAACAACACGGTCAAACATCCCGCAATATTCCAATGCCCGTCTTAGTAAAGCGGTGTTTTCGATTGGACGAGGGCCGTCACTCAATGCCACTGCTCCCGCTTCAACCAAGGATCCAATCTCGGCAAGCGACTCTCCATTCTGACCTTTGCTGACACATCCCAAAGCGTACAAGCGGCAGTTATCAGCCCTCACACCCTTCTGTCGAATAAACTCAACGCTGGCTGCGGTGTCGATGGGGGGCTCCGAATTGGATGAAAGCGCAACTGCCGTATAACCGCCAGCCAAAGCGGCTGTCGTCCCAGTGACAATCGTTTCATCCTCTTCGCGGCCAGGCTCGCCAAACTCCGTTGCAAGGTCGACCAGGCCAGGCGCAAGAATGCATCCTGATGCATCGAGCGTCTGTAAATGCTCCGGTAAATCGCCATCCAGTGTATCGACGCCCGCAAAGCGTCCATCAATGACCAGCAAACGACCTATGCGATCCATGCCATTGCTCGGGTCAATGAGTCGTGCATTTTCGATAAGCCATGATGAGTCAGGTTGCAAGGATTGCATGGGATTAGTTTATGCGAAAGGAAAAGGAGAATATGCCAAACCGAGAACCGATGATTCGTTACGCTTTTCCGCCCAACAAAAGCCAGAGTGTCGCCATCCGTATGGCGATTCCGTTCGTGACTTGCTCCAAGATGACAGAATGTGGACCATCAGCGACCTCAGGTGTCAATTCGACCCCCCGATTAATTGGGCCAGGGGCCATGATAAGGATCTCAGGCTTGCTGCGACGAATCCGTTCTTGATTCATTGCATAGAGCAATGTGTACTCATGAACCGATGGAAATGGCCTAATGGCTTGCCGTTCAAACTGAATCCGCAACAGATTTAAAACGTCACAACGCGGCAAGATTTTGTCTAAGCTATACGAAACCTCGACGCCCAGTTTTTCCCAATGTTTGGAAACCAAAGTGGCCGGCCCGCATACGATCACGTGCGCCCCAAGCTTTAGCAGTCCCCAAATGTTGGACCTAGCTGTTCTGGAGTGGGCGATGTCACCGACCAACGCCACCGTCAACCCGGCAAGCGATTTTCGATGCTGCCGAATGGTCAAAATATCGAGTAGCCCCTGAGTCGGGTGTTCATGCGGCCCGTCGCCCGCGTTGATAACGCTACAAGCCAAATGATTAGACAGCATGTGCGGAGTACCAGGCGAACTGTGCCGGACCACGACCGCGTCCACGAGCATTGCTTCAATCGTCTTGGCTGTATCAATAAACGTTTCGCCCTTTGCAACGCTGGAACCGCTAGACGAAAACTCAACAGTGTCCGCACCCAACCGCTTTGCCGCCAGGGAAAAACTATTCTTTGTTCGAGTACTGTTTTCGAAGAATAGATTCGCAATTGTCCGCCCCTTAAGCAGGTCCAGTTTGTGCCGGCCTTTCGAGGTTGCTGCATGAAAAAACTCAGCATAGTCCAAGATCAGCGTGATCTCGTCCGCTGACATGTTCTCAAGCCCCAACAGATGCTTGTGATTCCATGAGTGCGGAACCATGGGAGCATCGATTGGTGAATGCGGAGGTGTCAATGCTAATCCGGACCCGTGCGTCATGAACGTTCTCTCAGTGCTTCGATGTTGCGAAGCCGCTGATTCTAAAGTTCATTTGCCAGATAGGGAAGGAGCCGAACTACTTGCCCTCACCGCTTGACACAAGATTGTCATCTTCGTCGGTAATAACTACTTCTTTCGTTTCGCCCAGAATCAAATCGCAATCAGCTCGTAGCTTCTGGACCGATTTCGCAACTGCAAAAGAGAGGGTCGACAGGTCAGTCACTTTATCGTCATTGAGTTCTTTTTGGAAGGCGTCGACGCTGGACAATAAGCTAGTAAGCTTTGCCTTTTCGCCTTCAGGGATGAATACAACGAGTCCTTTGTCGTCTGAGGGCTTGCCAAGCTTCTTCTGCAACACGTAGTCAAGCGGATTTCCATTCAAGGCCAGGTGGATGCGTTCAAATCTTTGGTGAGCAATTCTCCTCGCATTCTTCACTTCTTTCGGTTGATCTTCAAAAGGTCTCTTTGGCTTGTTTCCTCCACCTGCTCCAGGACCTCCACTATAACCACTGCCGCTACTGCCTTCGCCACCGCCCCCTCTCCCTGACCCTTCACCCATGCCCGGTCCGCCATCCATACCCGATCCCATGCTACCCATACCACCGCCAGCCATCGACCCGCCAGAATTAGCAATCCGCTTTTTCCAATCCTTAAGCGATTGCTTGATGAATTTTGCGATGGCTTTTTCAAGTGTCACGGCATCCTCTGGCGTCAGGGCGACGTGCTTTATCGAGCCAAAACTGTGCAAAGCTATCTCAACCAACCATTCGGATTTTTGTTCGTCAATGATCTTTATCAAGGCGGGAGTCAAGGCGGCTGTCGCAAGCTTCGATGCATCCTTGTCCGTATCGGTCTTTGCAATCTCAGTAAGGCACTCAATGACCTGTTCCAAAATATAATTGTGGGCGTCCCGGTCTCTGGTCAACGGTGCCGGTGTGGACAGAACTGACTGAAGGCTTTGCACAAATCGATTGCGTCCAGCCTCACTCACTGCCCCGGAAGCTCTTAGATGACGAAGCATTGTGACTAATGCAGAGCTGATGAGCCCGTCGTTATCTTTTTGATCGATCAGCCCTGGTAGAATTGTCTGGATTGCAATGTAGGGCTTCGCAGGCTCAGAATTGAGTTTACCCAGAAGAAACGCCGCTTCGATACGCGTCCATGGAGAATAAGCCTTTCCGTCTGCCCCCTTTCTCGCTAACTCTACCATTTCCCTTGCAAAATACGGATTGAACTTGGCCGCGAGCTCTTTGTTCTTTTCGATCGCTTCGAAATCGTCAATAAACTCCTTTCGAGCCGAGTTGATGTTTTCGGGAGATGGCTGCGTCAATTGTGGAATCAAATAGTCACGGTAGTATTCCTCAATCGAAGCCAAATCCGCTCTTTCCTTTAAGCTCTTGGCTCTGTTTTTTTCCTTTGCCTTTTCTCCGATTTCCCTGATGTCCTTGAGCTTTGCCTCCCTAACCTTGTATTCTGGTGCTGGCGGCGGTCCTTGTGCGATCGATTTTACCTCGAGTACGTACATCGAAATGCAAAGAAGGGATGCACCCAATAGCGATTTTGGAACGAACTGACCAATGTGTGTTCGTCGGCGCATAAGATCACCTCGTTGGTAGTGAAAAGAGAAGCAATTGTTCTGGAAAAGCAAGTGTGGAAATCGCACACTCATTTAAGGTACGGTAGATGGCCACCTAATGTCAACTTTTCCATTCCCGAATCGGTCCAGATCTTTGGATTTTCCTAAACAAATGGCCTGTGGAATCCTGAAATCCGGTTTGATGCAGGGCCTAACGCCCTTCCCTGAGCCGCTCACCCAGGAAATTGTCCAGCTCAGGAATAGCAAAAATCTTGTTTACGGCCGTATCGATGTCATACTCCACGCGGCGAAACTCGATGTTGGGATACTCAAGAATCACAAAGCAACTACGCCAGTCGCCGTCGCGAGGTTGCCCAACGCTTCCGACATTGACCATCGCCTTGTCGTCAGGCAACGTCATCTGGTAGCTAAACTCGTCCGGCCTCTGGAATTGCATGTTCGTTGTGAAGACTCCAGGCGCATGCGTGTGACCTTGAAAGGTATATCCCTGAATCATGGAAAACAGCTTTTCCATTTTTCGTCGATTGAAAACGTCCTCAGGAAAAACGTACTCGTTCAACGGGTTTCGGACGGAACCATGTACAAACAGGACGTTGTCTTCCGAAATCATGCGTGGCAACCTAGCCAAATACTCAAGCCGCCGCAGCGCTTCAGTAGGATTCGTATTGTCTTCTAGCTGTTTACGAGTCCAAAAAATCGCTTGCTCCGCCGCAGCACTAAATCCTTCTGGGTCAATCAACGCACCGTAATCATGGTTTCCAAGCACGCAGTTGCCAAACGTCGAAACGATGTCCAAACACTCACAGGGATTGGCGCCATAGCCAACCACGTCGCCCAGGCAGACAATTCGATCGCATCGCTGCGACCCAATATCCTTTAGCACAGCCTGCAACGCTTCCAAGTTGCCATGTATATCGCTTACGATTGCAGTCCGCACGTATTTTTGTCTCGATGTTGGAGGTTTGGACGCCTGAATTTAACGCCCGGTGCGTAAACGATCGCCTAACATGTTGTCCAGCTCTGGAACGCCGTAAATCTTTTGACAAGTAATCTCAAAATCGTATCCAACCCTACGGAAATATAGCTTGCGTGCATCGTGATCAATGATGACGTAGCAAGCTCGGTTGTCTTCGTCACGTGGCTGCCCAACACTTCCCACGTTCACCATCAATTTTTCCTTCCCAAGAGCGAAAACGCCATCGCACTGAGATGGTTTGATGAACTCAAGGTCGGGCGTAAACACCCCCGGCATGTGCGTGTGCCCCTGGAAACAATATTGCGTTACGCGGGTGAAAATGTTCTCCATTTTGTTCTTGTCGTAAATGGTTTCCGGAAACACATACTCGTTTGTGGGGTCGCGAGGGGAGCCATGAACGAACATGAATTTGTCCTGATGGTGGAGTTTCGGCAACTCGCTCAAATAGTCCCATCGCTTATTGACGACACTTAATATCCCAGCATCCAGCCGATCTCGCGTCCAATAAATGGCGCGCAAAGCTACTGGATTAAACCCCTCGGGATCAAACAACGCCGCTTGATCATGGTTCCCCATGATGGTTAGCGACGACTTTCGCATGACTAAGTCCAAGCACTCGCATGGGTTAGGTCCGTATCCGACGATATCACCCAAGCAAACTATTTGCTCAACGGATTGGGTTGCGATATCCGCAAGCACCGCTTGGAGCGCTTCGAAATTGCCATGAATATCGCTAATCAGTGCTTGCCTCACTACGGGCTCCTCGACAGGACGACTTGCATCACCGCCAAAAAGGCGGATAGTTCAAAAAATTCCGGGAATTATGCCAAATTGCATTCTAGTCCGTGTTGTTGGGCCTGGGCAGCCCATATGCTCTTGCCAACGAGTAATTTGTCTCTGGGCTCGGACCGCAGGCTGTCAAATCCTCCAATCCCGACTCCGACTTGCCGCTCTTTTGAAGTGCTAACTCCAAACTTTGGGTGGAAACTGTAGCGGAAGTCGCCAAGACTTTCGGTGATTCCTTTGGGTGGAAACTGTAGCGGAAGTCGCGAAGACTTTCGGTGATTCCCAAGCTAAGGTCGAAATCCTGATGGCACAAAGAGGTCCTGCAGCTATCGCCCCGAATCGGGCAATAACATACTAGCCCAGGGCAGAGTGCAGCGTCGGAACGTCGCGGAGCGTTGCCCTGGGGACAACGAAACGCCCAAAAGTTGCCCTGAAGGGGCCCACAAAGAGAATGCGTCAGCGATCGCTACTTAGTTCGGCCCCTTCAGAAGTTCGGGCTGTACCATCGATTCTAGCCGCTAACCTTTTGCACCAGTTGGACAAGCCAACTGGGGGCAATACATCCAAACGATTATGCCAGTAAGCAAAAATCGATTTCAGACTATCTCGTTAAGTCCACCCGTCGAATCGCCAAAGGATTCGGTGGCGACTCCAAACCGATTCAACATCTCAACAAATAAATTCGACATCGGCTTGTCGTCCACCTTCAACATGCGACCTGTTGTCAGCTTCCCTCCGCCACATCCAGCCAGGATCACGGGCAGGTTTGCATGCGTGTGGCGATTGCCGTCTGCGATCGCCCCTCCATAAACAATCATACTGTTGTGCAATAACGACTTGCCATCGACATCCTGGGTCGAATCCATCTTTTGTAAAAACTCCGCAAACCGTTCAATGTAAAACCGATCAATTCTCGCTACCTTTTCCGCAAGCTCCGGAACCCGCTGATTGTGGGTCAAGTAATGATGCCCCTCGCTGATTCCGAGATCCGGGAACGTTCGGTTACTGCCATCGTAACCAATCAACAATGACGCGATCCGCGTCGAATCGGTCTGAAACGCTAACAGCATCAAATCAAAATTAATCTCGATGTGCTTGCCAAAATCGCTCGGAATACCCTTGGGGGTCTGTTGTGCCGGGTCCGGCACTGCACCAAATTTTTCCGTCGAGCGAATTCCTTCCTCAACGCGCCGAACACTCGAGACATACTCATCCAACTTGTGCCGATCGTCCGCACCGAGTCTTCGTTGCAAATCGCGGGCATCCTCGAGAACAAAATCGAGGACCGATCGATTTGAATTTTGTCGAAGCTCAAAGTTCTTGTTGCGTTGGCCATGCTCGCCAGTGCCAAACAATCGCTCAAAAACCAATCGCGGGTTCGGTTCTGGCGTGACCGGTGTCGTTGCGGAACTCCAAGACAAATTGTACTGATACGCACATGCATAGCCGGAGTCGCAGCTACCCGAATTGCGAACGGCGTCACTCGAAAGCTCTAACGAATTGAAACGTGTCGCGTTGCCCGCCGCTTGTGCTGCTACTTGATCAACGGACACTCCAACATGAATATCCTTGCCCGCCGTCTTTCTTGCGCGAGCACCTGTCAAAAAAGTCGCGTTTGCCCGTGCGTGGTCACCTGCACCGTCATTGCCAGCAGTCGCGTTGTCATGTTTTAATCCGCTGATAACTTGCAACTTGCCCTTTACGGGCTCCAGCGGTAGCAACGTCGAACTCAATTCAAACTTGCCATCTTGTTCTGATGGAAACCAATGCTGTTGTTGCACTCCATTGGGAATGGACATAAATGCCATTCGAAGCGGTGCACCCGATTCGGTTGTCGCTGCGACAGGCCCCACCCCCGTCTGCGCCATGACCTCGCTGCGAGTCATATGCGAAAGCAACGGCGGCACCGCAAGACTTACGCCCGCTCCGCGAAGAAACGCGCGACGATTTTGGAAAGATGTCTTCATCGATTTCATTCCTTTAAATTAAGGCATTTCTGCTTGTGGGCGACTTCGGCGTTGAAAGGCGGCGGAGTTCACGACTCCTTCTAACAGGACGCTAAAACGACCGCCATGACGGTCCAATTCTTCTACAATGCGTTCAACAGCATCGTCATCATGGTACTCCAGCCCCCGCCCCATCGCATAGACGAACAGTTTCTCAGTAACACACCTGTAGAAATCCATTCTTCGATCCGTTTTTAAAATCTTTTTAAGCTCGCGAATATCCGCAAATTTTTCCCCTGTGATCAACTCGCCTTTGCTATCAATTGCCTGATCGCCGTCCTTTTCTCGCCAAGCCCCGATGGCATTGAAGCTCTCCAGAGCCAAGCCCAGTGGGTCCATTCGTGAATGGCACGATGAACACAATGCCGCCTCACGGTGAGCTGCCAACAGCTCCCGTAGCGATGGTTCGCGTCCACCGAATCTGTCTGCCGCGTCCTCTAGGGCTGGGACATTCGGTGGTGCTGGAGGTGCTGGCGTACCAAGGATATTGTCGAGCACAAAGAGTCCGCGCTTGACTGGTGAAGTCCGTGTCGGGTTGGACGTAACCGCCAACATCGTGCCCTGCGTAAGCACTCCGCCACGAGGACTTCCCGCCGGCAACGGAACACGCCGCATTTCTTTACCTCCCACACCGTCCAACTCATATAAACTCGCCAGCTTTTCATTCACAAACACATAATCCGCATCGATCAACTCCAATAAGCTTCGGTCCTCGCGAACAATAAACTCAAAAGACATTTCGGTCTCGCTTCGCATCGCGCTGCGAACACTCGCATCAAAACGATCTCGCAACGCCCCGAGCTCCTTAAGGCGAGCGATGGCCAACTTCGTTTCAGGCGAATCGGTCGCCTCCTCTTCTTTGGTCCGTCGTCCCCTACCTCCGAAACTCGCACGCAGCATAGCGTATTCCTTTTGAAATCCCAAAGCAGCAATCGGATCAATCGAGACTTTCTCGACATCGCTCGAGCGCAGCCACTGACCTGCAAAGCTCGATGTAAACTCTTCGAAGCGATTGTCTCGAACCAAGCGTTGCACCTGTGCGGCCAAGTTCTTCCGAAGCTCCCCTTTTTCCGCGAGCAAAAACAATTCATCATCCGGCATCGTGGACCACAACAAGTAAGAAAGCCTTGATGCAAGAGCGTATTCGTCCACATTCGGATACTGACTTGTTTCATCCAACGTTTCGACGTCTTCAACCCGGAAAAGGAATTGCGGGGATGCTAGGACGGCCATCACGGCTTTTTCAATACCCGCTTCAAATGTCTGTCCAGGTTGCTGGTAGACCGATTCCGCGATTGCCACGAGCCTATCGCAAGTAAGCTGGCTAGCAGGTCTCCGATAAGCCTTGGCCGCAAACTTCGATAAGACTTCCAACGCGTATTGCTTTCGTTCGGCCAAATCGAATGGCGGCGAGTCGCGATGAAAGTATCGTTCGTAGCCAACGGGATGCTCCCAAAGCGATTCATCCATCGGACCGTCGACAGAAAACGATACGACCTCGTAACTTACAAAACGATCCTTAAGTTCCGCTACCTCTTCACTATTCTCTAACGTAGTCAGCACGATCACCAGTTCGTGACTGCCCAGCTCCAATTCAAGCAGGAAATCGTTGTTCACAAACTTGTCTTCCTCCCATTTGTTCGAAGCCGTATAGAGCTCTTTGCCATCCAGTGAGCAAGTGATTCGATAACGACCAGGGTGGAACTCGAAGGAGCCATCAAGTTTTTCTCGCACACTCAGTCGGTATTCGCCAGCATGCTTTATTTTAAAACCTCGATTAATCGTTTGAGGTCGATCGTGGCGCAGTCCTGTTCCGTCTTTTGAATTGTCCTCCGCAACGAAGTCTTTGCCCTTCCACTTCATGGATGGCATGATCCAAGTAACCTTTGGGATGGCTTCCTCAGCAATCGACTTGGCAGCCTGCAAATACTTTTCTATCAAAATAGGCGACAGCGACATCGCCTCGCTAACATTGTCGAAGCCGAAGCCGGTATCGTCCGGTGGGAAAACCACTTCCGCATTGAAATCCACTCCTAAAAGATCGCGAATGGTATTTCGATACTCGCGTCGATTGAGTCTGCGAATTGGCGCAACACCTGGCGATGGGTCTTCCGCATTCATTTCAAAGACTTCGGAATGAACCCAATCCTCCACCATGCGTTTGGATTCCTTAGATGGCTTGTCACAGTCGCGGGGAGGCATCATGTCCGCTCTCAGGTTGCGAAGGACCTTGAGCCAAAGCGCGTTATCCGTTAGTAACTCTGCTTTCCTCTCCAAATCGAAAGACACGCCACCTTCTTTGGAATCCCCAGAATGGCAATCAAAGCAATACTCTTTGAGCGTAGGCAGCACCTGGCTTTCGAAGCGATCCAAATTGCTTTGGGCATAGCTCTTATCAACCGAAAGCAGATTGAGCAGGAGCATCGAAACCAAA
>Ga0163144_10020904_pt1 | contig 13044 bp, 9 predicted proteins | sample OliLak19BULKMAT1_FD_123175 | JGI IMG/M metagenome (GOLD analysis project Ga0163144, IMG submission 123175) | Freshwater microbial mat bacterial communities from Lake Vanda, McMurdo Dry Valleys, Antarctica - Oligotrophic Lake LV.19.BULKMAT1 | ecosystem: Environmental > Aquatic > Freshwater > Lake...
CGCCATGCCGACGAACATGGAGGCAGGCAGCGCGGGCGTGTTGAAGCTCACGGTGCCAAGCTGGCTCCATTGGTTTCCATCGACTCCTGCGTAGGCGGTAAAGGTATTCGTGGTCCCGATAATCGTCCGTTTGAGGCGCAGCCAACTGTTCGGATATGTCGCGGGAAAAGAACCCGTATTGGTCGTCGCGCCAGCCGTCGTCAGACGGGCCTGCAAATAACTTCCCCCGATGTTCGGCGTCACAAACGCCGCCGCGTAACGGCTTCCGCCGTTCAGATTCTCGCGCGCCACCAGACCGGCCTTCGACCAGGCATCCAGGTTTGAAAGCGATTCCACCTTCACCTTCAGGTCGAAGTCACCGGCGTGCATCTGGTAATTGAACTGGAACTGGTCGTTGGTCCCGCCGATGTCGCTGCCTGCGCCATTGACGGCAAATCCGCCGGCCACCGGCGTGGTCGATCCCGCCACTGCGGGGGTGCCCACATCCACCGCAGTAAACTGGGCTTCGACCTGGGCCAGACCCGCAGCCAGCACGAGGCCGGCGAGGCACGTTATTTTTGAAGTAATTCTTTTCATTCGGTTGTTCTCCATGTGGTTGTTGTCATCCGACTGTTCCATTCAGAACTGCCATCTTTGCGGTTTGCTGCAGCGCGTTCATCCGGGGAAATCACGGACAGGATTTTCATGGCCGGGGGTAAACAATGTAAAACGCTTCGCAGGAAATGCGGAGCGTGGGCGTACGACGCGATACGACAAGCTGCATGGGTTGTTGGGCGAAGAGTCTCCCAATTACGTTACAAAATTGCAACGAAAGAAGTAGGCGAACTCAGTGTCCCGCCTGCATCCCTTCCGATGAGCGTCTTCCCGCGCCTATGCCGGGGTTGCTGCAGGCAGACGCTTAAGAAAGACAATGCGAGAGATTCCCGTGATGACCGGCGGCTTGAGCCGCTGCTTGATCGCGGGCAGTTCAGCGCTGCTTCCAGTCACTTCATGCAGTCCAATATAGAACCATTTTCCGCCTTCCTCCCGCCGCACATAGACCGGGAGCGGTCCTGTGGTTTCGGCGAGCTTGATTGCCCACTTGGGCAGATCGCCCTTGCGTCCCACCCAGACTTCCGCCGGATCTTCCTCCGCCAGCGGATTCCACATCAAGCCCAGGCACAGGCCAAGGATGGCTCCTTCCCGGTGAATCACGAAATTGGGCGGAATCGATTCACCGCCCAGACGGGCGCGAACAGCGGCGAAGTCATAACCTTCGCCCACAATGTGGGGTGTGAGCGGGAGCGCGGACGATTGATCAGGCATCGGCGTAAGACAATCAACCGCACCCCGCGCCGTCAACGCCCATTCAGAGAACGCCGTGCTTTCCACCCTGGGCGACGAAGAACCAGTCACGATGCGCAATCACAAACAAAGACCACGCTCTTGCGAACTGCGCTTGGCGAGTCTTCAGGTCAGGGCATAGACTGTCGCCATCCGCATGGAATTGCCGCCTATATTGCCGGGCCTGACGCCGTCCGAGTTGACTGACTTGGCGCGGGCCAAGGCGCTGCTCGAAAATCCTGGCTTCACGGCGCGACTGGCGGGCGCCTTGGGAAAGCCAATCGAGCATGGCTTCAAGCTGCTGCCCAGCGGCTGGCAGGGAGTCGTGAACAAGGCCGCAAAGGCGTCTCTCTCCGCCGCGCTGAACGCCGCCCTTACGACGATGCGAACTCGTCAGCCCCGGCGTTCCTCGGAACGCTTTCACAAGCTGCTGGTCGGTGCATCCGGCGGCGTGGGTGGATTGTTCGGACTCATCTCGCTGCCCGTGGAACTGCCGCTCTCGACCACGCTCATGCTCAGGTCAATCGCGGACATTGCGCGCAGCGAAGGCCATGACGTCGGGTCCGCGCAGACCCGCATCTCGTGCCTCGAAGTCTTTGCGCTGGGCAGCAGATCAACGCTGGATGACGCGGCGGAAGGAAGTTACTGGGCCGTCCGTGCAGCCCTCGCCAAAGCCGTCTCCGAAGCCGCCGCTTATCTCGCTGAGAAGTCCGTCATCGAGAAATCCGCCCCTGCCCTGCTCCGCCTGATCACTGCCATCGCCGGGCGGTTTGGCGTGATGGTGTCCGAGCAGGTGGCGGCCAAGGCCGTGCCCATCGTGGGTGCGGCGGGAGGCGCGACGATCAATGTTTTGTTCATGGCCCACTTTCAAGACATGGCGCGCGGACACTTCATCGTGCGGCGGCTCGAAGCCAAACATGGAATGCAACTGGTTCGCGAAGTGTACCAGAGCATCCTCCTCCCGACGTGAGATTGCCCGGTTCTCTGAACACGTCGGCCAGATTGTCCACCTGCAATTGCTCCTCGCCTATCACCAGTGGGACTCCTTTCGGAATTAGCTTCCACTGCTTTTAATCACATACGGAACCCGACTCCTCGTCCTCCTGTAGCATTTACGTTTTCCGTTTCACGTTTTACGCTCCGCCCATGCTTCAGTATCACCAGTTGCTCCGGCTCGTTTTGGAGCAGGGCAAGTTCAAGCCGGACCGCACCGGGACCGGGACGCATTCCGTCTTCGGCGCGCAGGCCCGCTTTCCGTTGCAGGACGGATTCCCGCTCCTGACCACCAAGAAGCTGCACACCAAGTCCATCCTTTACGAGCTGCTCTGGTTCCTGCGAGGCGACACGAACGTGAAGTGGCTGAACGATCACGGCGTGAGCATCTGGAACGAGTGGGCGGACGAGAAGGGCGACCTCGGCCGCATCTACAGCGCGCAATGGTGCGACTGGCGCACGGCGGACGGACGTTCGATTCATCAGATCGACCAGGTCATTGAGCAGATCAAGAAGACTCCCGACAGCCGTCGCCTCATCGTGAGCGCATGGAACGTCGGCGAGATCGAGACGATGGCGCTGCCCCCGTGTCACACGCTGTTCCAGTTCTTCGTGCAGGACGGCGAACTGAGCTGCCAGCTTTACCAGCGCAGTGCGGATTTGTTCCTCGGTGTGCCGTTCAACCTCGCTTCCTATGCGCTGCTCACGCTGATGGTCGCGCAGGTGTGCGGCTTGAAGCCGGGCACGTTCATCCATACGTTTGGCGACCTGCATCTCTACAGCAATCATCTCGAACAGGCGAAGCTCCAGCTCACGCGCGAGCCGCGTCCCCTGCCCCAGATGACGCTGAATCCGGCGGTGAAGAGCATCCACGACTTCAAGTTCGAGGACTTCGAGCTCACCGGCTACGACCCGCATCCGCACATCAAGGCGCAGGTGGCGGTCTAGCCGTCCTCGCAACTTTTTCTGTGAAACATTTCAAAGCCATCGCCGCGATGAGCGAGAACCGCGTCATCGGCCAGGGCAGCAAGATACCGTGGCATCTCCCAGAGGACTTCAAGTGGTTCAAGAAGATGACCGCGGGGCAGATTGTCATCATGGGCCGGAAGACCTTCGAGTCCATCGGCCGGCCGCTGCCGAACCGCACGACCATCGTGCTGAGCCGGTCCGAATTGAAGCTCGACGGAGTCCAGGTGGTGAACTGCCTGAGCCAGATCGACCCGGCTTCCGATGCTCGCGAGTTCTACATCTGCGGCGGCGCGCAACTTTACAAGCACGCGCTGCCGCTCTGCTCAGATTTGTATCTCACGCAAGTAAAGCGGCAGGTCGAAGGCGACATCTTGTTCCCGCCATTCGAGAACGATTTCGCGCTGCACGAACAGCTCTTCGACGGCCCGGACTTCAGCATTCTCCACTACCGCAATCGGACCCTCGCCAGTTGACGGGAGGCGACACTTTGGGCCTTGCGCCGGGCGGGTTGAACTCTGAACAATCCGCGCCACATGTCGCAGTTGCTCAAATCCTCCGGTGCCATGGGCGCGGCCACGATGCTCAGCCGCGTTCTCGGACTGGGCCGGGAGATCGTTTATACGTGGTTCATGGGCACGTCCTGGATCGCGGACGCCTTCAACCTCGCCTTTGCCGTTCCCAACCTTTTTCGCCGGATGCTCGGCGAAGGCGCGTTGACGGCGGCGTTCATCCCCGTCTTCAAGGCCAAGGAGAAAACCGAAGGCGAACCCGCGATGTGGCAGGCGGCAAACGCCGTCATCTCCGGCCTCGTCGTCTCGGCGGCGATCATCGTCATGCTCGGCATCCTCGGCATCTCCGCCGCGCTCGCGCTCGGCTTCATCCAGGATGGAAAGACCCTGCTGATGCTCGGCCTCTTGCGCGTGCTCCTGCCGTACCTGCTGCTGGTCTGCCTGGCGGCGGTGTTCATGGCCATGCTGAATGCGCGCGGCCATTTCTTCGTTCCGGCGATGGGCGCGACGATGCTGAACATCGTCATGATTTCGTCGGTGGGGCTGTCCGTTTGGATCGGCCGCAAAAACGGCTGGCCGCTCGAACAGCAAATCTACGGCCTCGCCATCGGCGTGATCATCGCCGGGATTGCCCAGGCGGCGTTCCAGATTCCGCTGCTGCGCAAGGAAGGCTTCCTCTACCGATGGACCTCGCCGTGGAAGGACCCCACGGTGCGGCGCGTCGTGGCCCAGATGATTCCCGGATCCATCGGCGTCGCCGCGTTTCAGATCAACGTGCTGATGACGCAAGGCCTGGCCTTCGTCGTGGATCAAGGTGTCCTCACCTCGTTCAGCGTCGCGATCCGCCTGATGGAACTGCCCCAGGGAGTCTTCGGCATTTCCATGGCGGCGATCCTTCTGCCGGCCTTGTCGGGTCTCGCGGCTGAGAAAAAATATCCCGAGTTCAGGGCCACGCTCGGACAGGGATTGAACTGGCTGATGTTCGTGAACCTGCTGGCGTCCGTGCTGCTCGTGGCCTTGGCCGAGCCGATGATCCGGCTGATCTTTGAACGCGGCGCTTTCGACGCGGCTTCAACCCAGGCGTCCGCCCAGGCACTGATGTTTCTCGCGCCGGGCCTCGTCGCCTTCTCCTTCGTCAACGTGCTGGCGCGCGCGTTCTACGCGCTGGGCGACATCAGGACGCCGATGTGGATCAGCATCTTTTGTCTCGTGACGAACCTGATCATCACCGCCGCCGTCATCTGGAGATTCAAGCAGGCGGGCATGGGCTTCGCCAATACGCTGACCGGACTGATGAACGTCAGCCTGCTGTTCTACGCGCTGCGCAAGAAGCTCAAGACAATGGAACTCGTCGAGCTGCGGCGGCACATCGCGGTCCTGCTCGGGGCCGCGCTGGTGGCCGGCGGTGCGGCGTGGCTGCTCTACCGATGGTGGTCGAACTCTCTCGGACACGACAGCTTCGCCCTGAGGCTGGGGGAAGTGTTCGTGCCGATGACGCTGGCGACCGCGATCTATTTCGGAATCACCGCCGCCTGCAAAACCGGTCACGCGCAGGAGATGCTCGGCATGTTCGGCTCACGCTTCAACCGCGCGAAGCATTAACCCTAAATCCGGCAGTTCAAGTTTGAGGATTTTTTGTTAACCACGGATGGACACGGATGAACACGGATAAATTCGCTGCGAGTGGCTCACCCGCTTGGTGAAGCCATCTCTCGATGGAACCGACTCTCCATCCGTGTCTATCCCGTGTTCATCCGTGGTTTAACTGCTTTTTCCAGGTTCAAGACGCCAGCAACCACCACGAGTGCGTTGAACAAATGGACATTCATGGGAGAACTGCGTCGGAGTTCCGTTTGACTTGCGCCATCAAACTCAACTGAAGTTCCGTGAGTTTCCTGAAGGCAATCGCAACGAGCCCGAGGCGGGCGTTTGCGCGAAAACCTGGCCGGTGGCCAGCAGGAAACCAGCGAGAAAAACCCATCGGGTCATGGTCGGCATGACGCCGGAAAAGATCACTGATTCTTTTAAGGATGGTGGAGCCTAAGGGATTCGAACCCTTGACCCCCACAATGCCATTGTGGTGCTCTACCAACTGAGCTAAGACCCCATCCGTTCGGGGAGCGATACCGTAGAAAAAGTGGATGGGCTTTGTCAAAAACAATTTCCGTCGCAGGACAAGACTGGACGCATCCTGCCACTGCCCCCGAACACAACGGCGTAGGAGCGCGGCGTTTACGCCGCTTCGTGTGGTCAGGCCGACAGATGAAGGGTTTTACCGCAAACACCCGGACGTTGAAGCGGCCTGAAGGCCGCGCCCGGCGGGCAGTGTAAAGATGCGCCCACCAAGGCTGCCGCGCAGTCACTCCAACCCATGCCGGATGTGACAGCGCCATTCGCAGCCCACCGCGCCGGTCAGCGGTCGTGTTTCACCAAATTCTTCTTCACGAGCTGACGCTCGAATTGGAAGACGTTTGGATTGCGGCTGTCCACGATGGCGCGAATCCAGTGAACGTCCGGGTTCCCGAAAGTTTCCACGCGCGTGAAGTTTTCGATGCGCCGCCGGCTCTTGGAACCCATCATCGGCTGGTCAATGCGGAAGTAATGGCTGTCGCCGTGGACGAGCACGACGGGCTTCTGGAACGCCACAGTCTCTTCCTCCAGCACCTTGAGCATCTGATTGAAACCCTTCCTCGTGCGGTTGGTGGACGCGACATCGAAGTTCGGATTTGCCTGAATGATGATCATAACGGCGCGCGCGCCGTCCCTCGTGGCCAGCGCGAACGCCTCCTTCATCCACGCGATGTTGGCGGCATTGCGCGCTTCGAATTCCGGCGTGCCGAAATGATTGTCGCTGCCCGGCACATTCAGTCCGGCAAACACCACGCCGCCCTTGGTCCAGCGGACGTTCTCACGGAAGGCGGCGAACTGAGGATCGGTGCTCTGCCGATGCAGCGGCATGGTGCGGCGGCCGAGGGATTGATCACCCTGATGAAACATGTCTCGCAATTTTTGCAGGCGTTCCAGCGGATCAAAAGCGTGCGTCTTCACCTTGCCGCAGTCCCTCCATTCGTTGTCGCCGAGGATGTAAACCAGCGGATGACGGATGGTCTGGAACTGCGCATGAACCTGCTCGAAGCAGCCGTCCGTGCAGGGAGTCGCGCCGGACTTGATGTCTCCGTCATGCACGACAAACGCCAGGTCTGCGGCGTTGATTTCCCCGATCATGTTCGGGAATCCGTTGGTCGCCTGCTCGTCGTCGTAAGGCACGTCTCCGATCAGTGCGAACTCGAAACGAGTCACCGACGCGGAAGATTCCCCCGCTCCAAACCGAGCCTGATCCGTCGCGCAGCCAGTGCTCAGCAGCAGGGCAGTGAGAAGCCAGAAGCATTGATGGCCGCGAGTAGTCATGATGAAAAGGCAGGCGCGACTTTGGCCGAAGCGCCTGACTGGTGGCAACAGATTATCACCTTGGACGAGGGATGAGATGGCAGGAATGCCACCCGGCTCGCTGCATGGATGAACTCGGAACAATGGACTTTACTCGCGTTGTTCATCCATTACCCTGCGCCGGAAATGAAACGTATCCTCTTAGTCGAGGACGACGACGCCATTCGGAGAAGTTTAGAGGCTGTGCTCGCCAAATCAGGATTCATTGCGGTGGAGGCCGCCAATGGACGGGATGCCCTGGCAGCGTACGATCCAAGACGAATTGACGCCGTGGTCCTCGATCTCATCATGCCTGACGTGGAGGGCCTGGAAACCCTGCGTGCGCTGCGCCGAATTTCAACGGACGTCCGGGTGCTGGCCATCTCAGGTGGCGGCCAGAAACTCCCCGATGATCTGCTGGAGACAGCCCTTCAATTCGGCGCCCGTGAAACGCTTGCCAAGCCGTTCACTTCCGAAACTTTTATCCAAACCTTGAACCGAGTGCTGGCCGACCCGTCGCCGTGCCGATGGCGCACCTCGCCAGTGCAATGCCGCGCAACGGAAGCCCGCCGAGCGCCAGAATGCAGGCAGGTTCCAGGCCGGGCAGACATGAAGGCGCAGCAGCCTGCTTTTGATCAATCCATGACTATTCGCTCGTTGCCTGTCCGGTTGCCGATGCGCAGTGAAACGTGTTTCTCCAGACACCTCGTCATCGCCCTGCATGAGATGATTCCCGCGAAGCGCCGTGGCGTGACTCGCATCGCGCTGTTGATGATCATCATTGGAGGAGCGTTCACTCCAGTTCTCGGTGCGGCAGCGGACCGCCAGTTGACCACCGCAAAAGAGGTGGGAGCTCTCAGCTCCGAAGAAGCGGCGACGCGTCTTCCCATCCGTCTGAGCGGTGTCGTTACTTTCCTCAATGAGGAGAAACGCGTTTTGTTCGTGCAGGACGAGACCGGCGGAATTTTTGTCGAATACGATGCGCGGTTCCCCGCCTGCGAGGCAGGCAGCCAGGTGGAAATCCTGGGGCGCTCCGGAGCCGGCCGCTACAATCCAATCGTCACGCTCGCTTCCATGCAGGTCGTCGGGAAGGGCGCCTTTCCACGCACCAACCCGGTGGCTCTTGCCGATCTCTGGAGCGGGTCGCATGACTGCAATTGGGTCACCGTTCGAGCGCATGTCCAGAGCTACGAAATCGAGGGGCGTCTCACCTGTCTCAAGCTGGCCCACGCCAGCACCACAGCGGATGCGTGGGTCAACAATCTGCCCGTCGGCTGGCTGCCGCACATGGACTTCGCCGAAGTGGAATTCAGCGGACCCAGCAGCGTCGCCGTTACGGATGCACGCAAGATAATCGGGATCAGCCTTTGGCTGCCGGACACCAATCTGTTCCGCATCTTGCGGACGGGAGCAGAGGTGATTGCGAGCCTGCCGGAAGCATCCTTCCAATCCCTCGTGACGACCAATCTGCCTTTGGATTCTTCGCGTCCCATCCGCATCCGCGGCACCGTCACCCACGCTTCCAGAAGATCTGGCATCCAGCTTCAGGAGGGAACATTGGGACTGACGCTCTTCAGCCACGACCAGGCTCTTCCGCCGGCCGGACGTCGTATCGAGGCCATCGGATGGCCGCACCGCGCCGAAAGCAAGACCGAGATCCTGGGCGCGCGCGTCAGGGAGATTGGCATCGGAACGGCCCCCGTTCCGCTTTCCGTTTCCATCCGGGACATGCGACGCGGAACAGGCCAGGGCACCGTGGTCACGATGGAAGGAGTGCTGCGCCATCGCATGGTGGCGAATGGAGATGCTCTCTGGATTTTGGAGCAGGACGGTGTTTTTTTGAAGCCGCTCTTCCGCCCGGAATGGAGGATGCCCGAAATCCCATGGTGCCCGCCGGCACCTCGGTAAAGTTGACCGGAGTGCTCGCCTTGGGTGATCCGGAAGATGACAAACCGAGCGAGCCATGCATCCTCCTGCGCTCCTCCGCAGACATCGAGATTCTCTCCTCTGCTCCTTGGCCGCTGGAACGCATGCTCGCCATCATCTCCCTCATGCTCGGCCTGCAAGCCCTCGGCCTCATGGCGCTCACGGCGGTTTACGCCCGCCTCCGTCGGCGCACGGCCGACCTCACGGCGACGCGCAGCGCTTTGGAATCCGTCAATCGCAATCTGGAAAGCCGTGTCGAGGCGCGCACCCAGACCATCCTTGCCGCTCACGAGGCGCTGCGGGAAAGCGAGGAACGGTTTCGCCAGTTGGCGGGCAACATCGATCAAATCTTTTGGATGAGCACGCCCGACAACAAGCAGTTGCTCTACCTCAGCCCTGGGTTTGAAAAGATCTGCGGCCGCCCGATCAAGGATGTCTATCAGGCGCCGGAATTTTGGTTGCAACTCGTGCATCCAGATGACCGCGAACTCGTATTCAACGCCGCTTTCGGCCAGCCCATCACAAAGGAATACGAGATTGAATACCGCGTCCTCCGGCCCGATGGGACAGTGCGCTGGCTGCTGGACCGGGGCTTCCCGGTCCGTGACTCCTCCGGCGTCGTCTATCGCGTCGCCGGCATTGCCAAGGACATCACCCGGCGCAGGCACGACGAGGAAGAATTCCGCGAGCAGCACGTCGCCCTGACGAACGCCATGCCCGGCATCTCCCGGCTCGATCTCGCGGGGAACTACACGCACGTCAACCATCACTACGCGCAGCTGGTGGGATGCACCCCCGAGCAGCTCATCGGGACGCCCTTCTCCACCACCATCCATCCCGAAGACATGCACCTCGCCATGCGCGCGTTTGAACAGATGCAGCTCACCGGCAAGAGCGAGGCGGAGATCCGGTGGATCAGGACGGACAGTTCCGTGTTCTGGAAGCAGGTGCTGCTCGTCCGCATCACGCAATCCGACGGCAAGATGACCGGCCACCACTGCTTCATGCGCGACATCACCGCCCGCAAGCTGAACGAGCTGCTGCTGGAGGGACAGAACGCCGTGCTGGAAATGATCGCAGCAGGCGCGTCCTCGCAGGAAACTCTCGGCACCATCGCGCGGTTCATCGAGACCCGCGCCCATGGGGCCTCCGCATCCATCCTCCTGCTTTCAGGCGACGGACTGCATCTCGTCCCGGGCACATCGCCCAGCCTGCCGGAAGACTTCACCCGCACGCTCAAACCTGCCAATAGGTCCGGCAACCGATGTGTGCGGAGTCGCAGCGTTTACGCGACAGCGTGTCACCGTCACCGATATCACCACTGATCCGCTCGCCGCCGCGTACAAGGAGCATGCCGCGGCCCTCGGGCTGCGGGCCTGCACCACCACACCGATCCTGAGCAGCGGCGGAAACGTGCTCGGCACGCTCACCGTCTTTTTCAAGAAGCAGCGCGGGCCGGCTCCTGATGAGGAGCAACTCGCCCGTCTCGCCACGCAGCTTGCCGCCATCGCCATCGAACAGGAGCGCACCCGGCGCGCCGAGCGTGACGCACAGGACCGCTACCGCAGCATCATCGCCTCCGCGATGGACGCCGTAATCACCCTGGATGAAAACCAGCGGGTGCAGGTCTTCAATCACGCGGCAGAAAAAATGTTCGGCTGCGCAGAGGAGGAGGCATTCAATCAGCCCTTGGCCAGCTTCATCCCCGAACAACAGCGCGCGCTGCTCTGCGAGCACCTGCAACGGTTCGGGACTTCAGGCGAACGACCAGGAATGACCGTCCTCATCAGCGGGCTGCGGTGCAATGGCGAGGTGTTCCCCATCGAGGCATCGATCTCCCAGACGACGATCAGCGGGCGGACGCTGATCACCGCCATCCTGCGGGACGTGACGGACAAGCAGAAGGCGGAGAGGATTCGTTCCCAGCTCGAAAGCCGCCTGCGTCAGGCTCAGAAGATGGAAGCCATCGGCACCCTGGCCGGCGGCATCGCGCATGATTTCAACAACATCCTCGGCGCAGTCATGCTGAACATCGAGCTCGTGCGCGGCGACATCGATCCGGATCATTCCTCGCAGGAATACCTCAGTGCCCTCCGCGTCTCCAGCATCCGCGCCCGCGATCTGGTCCGGCAGATCCTCGCCTTCAGCCGCCAGCAGGAAAAGCAGCGCGCCATTCTCCGGCTGGAACGCGTGGTCGCTGAAACGATCAAGTTCATCCGCGCCGCGCTTCCCGCCAGCATCGAAATCAATCTGAACCTCACCAGCGACGGCCCCGGCATCATCGCCGACCCGACCCAGCTTCACCAGATGTTCACCAACCTCTGCACCAACGCCGCTCATGCCATGATCGCAAAAGGCGGCCGCCTCGACATACGGCAGCAGGCCGTCACCGTGGACGAATCCCTCGCCACCACCTCCCCCGATTTGCAGCCTGGAGACTACGTTGAACTGATCATCAGTGACACCGGCACTGGCATGACCCCCGAGGTCATCGAGCGCATCTTTGATCCGTTCTTCACCACCAAGGCCATCGGCGAAGGCACCGGACTCGGGCTCGCCGTGGTGCATGGCATCATGAAGGATCACGATGGCGCCATCGTGGTCGAAAGCACTCCGGACAAAGGCTCCACCTTCCACCTCTACTTCCCCGCCGTGGACATCCCGGAAGCAAGCCCGGCGGAAGTTCCGACGCCGGTTCCCCACGGCAACGGCCAGCGCCTTCTCATCGTTGACGATGAGGATGCCCTGCTCAAGGTCCAACAACGGACGCTTGAACGTCTCGGCTACGCCGTCACGGGACACACCAGTCCGACGCTCGCACTGGAAGCCTTCCGGGCCAGCCCCGGCCACTACGACTTGGTCATCACGGACTTTGCCATGCCTGGCATGTCCGGCGTGGCTCTCTCCCGTGAACTCCGGAACCTGCGCCCGCAATGCCCGGTCATCATCACCACCGGCTACACCACCAGCCTCGACCCGCAGAACCTCAAGAGCCTTGGCCTCGCCGGCTTGATCTTCAAGCCCGCGACCGCCGCCACGACAGCCGAAACCGTCCACCGCGCCCTCGCCTCCGCAAGGTCGATGTGAAAAACTCCCGTGGCCGACAGCGTGAGGAGGCGAAACGGGTGGCGCGCTTCGCAGCATCTGTCTCCTCACGTCGGCGGCTAGACTGCGCGCTTCGATTATTCGGGCGGGCTCTATATCGCCGACAAGAAACACGGCACCGCAACATTGCTGCTGCGTGCCGTAATCTGCTTCCAAATGTTCAGCTCCGAACTACGCCGCAATGGCTCCCGCGAAGACGGCGACATTGGGGTCGCTCGGCATGCCTACCTGCGTATCGCCGATGTAACCCTGCACAATGTACTCGCGAATCTCTGGCACACCCGGTGTGCGCAGCGGGACAGTGTCATCGAACACCGCGCGGGTGGCCCGCCCCAGCAAACGCCATTCAGTCTCACCGGCACACCGGCAAAAGACGGCCACATTATCGGCTCCGTAGCGGCGCACTCGCAGACGCACGAAACCCATGTTCACCGTGGCCACCACGCTTGGTTTGATTTGGGCAGGATCAATCGGCTGATCCGCAGCCACAATTCCCAGAGCCTCACCAATGGTGGGCGTATAGGCAGCGGAAGATTTCATGCGCCGCACGATGGGCCGAAGTGTAGCCGAAAATTCCTCGACCGATTGAACTCGACTGGCCAAGGCACTGTCAAAATCGTTGGATTTCGCAACAAAATTATCAATGGCTCCCGTGGCCGCACCCCCAGTATTGGTGAGTTCCGTTACTTCTGCTGCTTGAGGTGGACCCCAAAAACTGGACCAGAGGTTAAGTTATGGTTTTGCGGGTTTGATCCTGAAGAAAGTGATCAGACCAATGAAAACAAAACCGAAG
>Ga0163144_10020905_pt1 | contig 13044 bp, 9 predicted proteins | sample OliLak19BULKMAT1_FD_123175 | JGI IMG/M metagenome (GOLD analysis project Ga0163144, IMG submission 123175) | Freshwater microbial mat bacterial communities from Lake Vanda, McMurdo Dry Valleys, Antarctica - Oligotrophic Lake LV.19.BULKMAT1 | ecosystem: Environmental > Aquatic > Freshwater > Lake...
CACAGGCATGTGCAGACCGTTTCGCAGGCGGTCAGCATGCTGACCGAATTCCCTGCTACACCCTTGCCAGAAAGCCGCAAAAACATACACTCACACCCGTCCAACTGAGGATTCTAGGTTAAAGCCTGTCGGAAATGAAAAGTCAGCGGCATATTGGCCAGCGATGGCGTTGCGCCGTACAGATTTTGTTGTAAACATACCAATAAGCCCGATGGGTTATTGCATTTATCCCAAAGCGGTAGCAAAGTAGCGTAGTGGTAGTTTATTGGTATTAACGTCCCTTCGCCAATTGGTGGCAGGCGATGTTGGGGAGAGGCCCTTTGTTGCATCACTTGCGCGCGATTCCGGCAAGGGTGGTAAGGCATTTCGGTATGCGCTCCTCGTGCTGTGAAAATCATTTAACGTCTAGACAGGGAGAACGCGCCGTGAAATTAAAGAAGCTAGCTCAGGTTATCTCACTCATCTGCATCGCAACTCCTGCCGCTGCGCAGCAAGCGAGCCCATCGGCGACGGCAGAGGCTCAAAAAGTACAAAAAGTCGAAGTCACGGGCAGTAGCATCAAGCGCGTTCAGGATGAAGGCGCACTTCCGATTCAGGTCATCACAAAAGAAGATATTGATCGCGCAGGCATCACCAGCGCCGAACAATTGCTCGCGACGATCACATCCAATGGTACCGGCGCTGACAATCTTTCCTCCAATACCGGCATCCAGTTGGGCAGCACTGACCGCAACAACAACGGCAACACTAGCGCCAATCTACGCGGCCTCGGCGCATCCAGTACGCTCGTGCTACTTAACGGTCGGCGTGTTTCCACTCACGGCGCCAAAGGCAATGCGGTCGATCTGAACTCGATTCCCCTGGCGGCGGTGGAGCGAGTCGAGGTGCTTAAGGATGGTGCCTCGGCCATCTATGGAACAGACGCCATCGGTGGGGTAATTAACTTTATTCTGCGTAAGGACTACAGTGGCGTCCAGTTGACGGCCTTTAGCGATATAACCAACGACGGCGGCGGCAATATCAATCGCGGTTCGATCCTGGCTGGCTGGGGAGACCTTGCAAAGAATCGTTTCAACGTGATGGCTAGCCTCACTTTTGATAAGCAGGAAAAACTTGCCGGTAGTCAGCGGGGATTTAGTAACGGCTTCCAGCCTGATCGCGGGTTGTCGCCTGATACGACAGGTACGCCATTTGCCACCCAGACTGGCGGCGTAGGTACCGCCATTGGTTCGACATTCACGACGCCAAATCTCGGTACCGGCACGCAGACATTCAATCGCGCAAACTTGTTGAGCTTCCAGGGCAATTGCGGAACGGGCCAGCAAATGTCGCAATACCAGTTTGGTTTGTGGGGCAGTCCGGGTTTCCGCCATGCCTGTGCATTTGACTACACCGGCCAGGCAATTCTCATTCAGCCCGTCGAGCGCACCAATCTGGTGTCTCGGGCAACCTTCCAAGTTGCACCAGAGCACACTGCATTTTTTGAAGTTGTGGCCTCGCGTAGCGAGTCGCAAAAACAGTTTGAACAAAGTCAGGTGACGACCAGTATTGCGGCGGGTAACGCTTATCCGGTCGGCGGACCGTTTTATCAAAATCTTAGCGCGTTTATTCCCGGTTTTAATGCGACCAGGCCTATTGCATATCGCTGGCGCTGCACAGATTGCGGAAGGCGGACCATCGACTCCGTTTCTGACGCTTATCGTTATTTGGTCGGCATAGAGGGGCTGATTGGAACGTGGGATTACAAGCTTGGTGTTTCGTCAGCAGGTAACAAGGCGAATTCCGTGCTGGGTGATGGCTACATGCGCAATACGGACCGGAACGGTGTAGCGGGCTTCAATACGGCGCTGGCGACCGGGTTGATTAATCCCTGGTTGCTGCCGGGCCAGTCCCAAACTGCGGCGGCGCAGGCACTGATCAACGGCGCCAAGGCGAGTGGCACATCGTTGTTTGGCGGCGAGGCGACGCTCACGCAGTTCGACGGTGCGGTCTCGGGTGAGTTGATGGCGTTGCCAGCTGGCCCGTTGGCGGTCGCCGCCGGTTTTGATGTGCGTAAAGAGAGCTATAAATTCCGCACCGATCAGGTGACCACGGAAGTAATTCGCGACGCGCCATTTGATGCAGAGTTTCCAAAAGTATCGCGGAACATCAAGGCCATTTACGCGGAGGCGGCGGTACCCATATTTAAACAGCTGGAAATGTCCTTCGCGGTCCGCCACGACCGTTACAGCGATTTTGGCGGCACCACGAATCCGAAAGTGTCGTTCAAGTTCACGCCGACTAAAGATTTGCTGTTCCGCGGGTCTTACAACACCGGTTTCCGCGCGCCTAGCTTTTTCCAGCTCTACGGCGCGACATCGGAGTCGCCGGTGCCCGGTAACATTGCAGATCCAATCCTGTGCCCACAAGCGCCGACCGATCTTTCCGTTTGTGCGATTCGACCTAATTCGCGTTTCGGTGGTAACAGGGATTTGGCGCCAGAGAAATCCACCCAGTACTCCATCGGCATGGTTGTGTCACCGCTAGACTGGATGACCGCGAGCGTAGACGTTTGGGATATCAAGCGTAGCGACCGTATCTACGAATTGACGCCCCAACAGGTTATTGCCAACTTCAACACGTTCCCGGAAAACCTGGTGCGCGGCGCCAACGGCCGTCTTGACGGGCTAGGCGGCTTTATTCGTGCCGGCTTCGTCAATGCCGAAGGTGACGTGACCCACGGCGTCGACGTGAGTTTGCAGGGCAATGGCAAGCTGGGATCAGGCAAATGGAGCGCCGGTATTGATGGCACCTACATCGATAGCTTCCGTTCACGCGTCTTTGCCAATCAGGTCTTCACCGAGACTGTAGGCCGCTACAATTCGCGCGACTTGTTTGTGCGCTGGAAACATCAGGCGCGGTTCACTTACACGCAAGGTCCCTGGAGTGGTACTTTTTCTCAGAGCTACACCGCTGGCTATCTGGACGAAGTTCCAGTAGGGGTGGTGCCACCGGGATTCAACCCCAACGTCAAAGCCTATATCCGCTACAACGCGTCGGCAACGTATACCGGGTTCAAGAACCTGACGATCACGGGCGGCATAAAAAATCTGTTGAATACCGATCCCCCGTTTACGGCACATAACGTCGATTTTGCGGGAGGTGCTGGCTGGGAACCGCGTGTCGCCGATCCGCGTGGCCGCGCCTTCACCGCGCGCGTCACCTATCGCTTCTAACCGTAGCCAACGTACGCCATCCAGCCAGCAAGGGGGATGGCAGAAGAATGCAGGGCGCTTCCAATGGCCCTGCATTTTTTATCGCGAAACCCAACGCAAGCGGCGAACTGAAAATGAACCGGCGACATTTCGGCAAGTGGCTTGCGACGGCTCTTGTGTCCGCCAACACATATGCGCACGCGGGCCGCCCGGACAAACCCGTTCGAGTGGCGGGTAGCGCACAACTGGCCGCGTCAACTCCTCGTAAGTTGATCAAACCCGCCATGCTCAAGCCAGGCGATCTGGTCGGATTGATCGCCCCCAGCGGTGTGATGGAAGACGCGCTGATCGAAAAAGGCGTAAAGAATCTGGAGTCCTACGGATTCAAGGTAAAAGTCGGCGCCAATATCCGCGCCGCACGCGGCGGCTACGCTGGCACCGTCGCGCAACGCATTGATGACCTCCACGGCATGTTTCTCGACAAGGACGTGAAGGCCATTTGGGCTGCGCGAGGCGGCTCCGGCTGCAGCGCGCTTTTGCCGTCAATTCACTACGACTTGATCCGTGCGAATCCGAAAGTTCTTGTCGGCTATTCCGACATCACCGCGCTGCATCTCGCCATTTATCGGCGTGCCCGGCTGGTGACATTTCACGGGCCGGTCGCGCCATCGTCGCCGACTGACTACACGGTTGCGCAAATGCAGGCCGTGCTGATGTCGCCAAGGCCGCAGACCGAAATCAACATGTCGATCGAAAACGAACGCAAGACCACAGCGCAATCGGAGTTCAAGTTGCGGACATTCAAACACGGCGTTGCTGAAGGCCCGCTGGTGGGCGGCAACTTGAGTGTGCTCAGCGCCTTGATCGGCACACCCTATGCGGCCGAGATCGAAAAACACCTCGTCTTTCTGGAGGATGTTCGCGAGCCACCCTACCGTATCGACCGCATGCTCACGCAGTTACAGCAAAGCGTCGGCAATCGCGGCGAGCGCGATGGACTAAAACGCGCTGCCGGCATCATACTCGGCGTCTTTTCCCGAAGCCGCGCCACCGACAACGATGCCTCCCTGACTCTGGAGGAAGTGCTTGACGATCATTTCGCCACGCTGCCAATTCCCGCAGTCGGCGGATATTCTTTTGGTCATATCCCCCATCAGTTCACTATTCCCATGGGGGTCAATGCGCGGCTCGATACGCAAAGTCAGACGCTGACGTTGCTGGAGGCGGCGGTGAGGGGATAAGTAGTTGGTCGAGTCCGTGCGGCAGTAAACTAAAATGGCTACGCTGCACGTTCGGAGAGGGGCTGTCTTTCTTCCCTCTCCCCTCGTGGGAGAGGGTGGAGCGGGGAATTCGCGTCCCATAGGACGTGTCTGCGGAACGGCCAGTCGCGACAACGAATGGTGCGTCCTGCAGGGATCGAGGGAGAGGGGGTAGATGCATGGGCTTTCACAATTCCCCAAGCACCAACCCCTCATCCCCTTTGTAGGGCGCGTGGTCCGCTACATCGGTCCACCGTTCAGCGGGCGTAACGCATGCGTTACGAAACCCCCGCTTCACCCCTTCTCCCCAGGGAGCAGGACCAAAAAACCAAACACAAGCACCAGCGCCCGTCACCAGCCAAAAACACCTGAAAACCCGCCCCAGTCCTTGAGTTTCATCTTCAAAAACCGCAACCGGACAAACCACAAATGTTCGAACAAGCCTTCAAAAATATCGACAACATCGTCTGGAAAGAAGCCGGCTGCACCACCGAGCTGGACTACACCGAGCAGACCTCGTGGGTGCTGTTCCTCAAATATCTGGACGCACTCGAAACCGAAAAGGAGATGGAGGCCAAGCTCGAAGGCGGGCGTGTGGCCAAAGAGTACAAACCCATCATCGAAGGCGAATTTCGCTGGGAAAAATGGGCGGTGCCGAAAACGGTTGACGGCAAGATCGACCATCACACCGCGCGCACCGGCAACGACCTGACCGATTTCGTCGATGCAAAACTGTTCCCTTATCTGCGCAGCTTCAAGCACCGCGCCACCGGCCCAGACACCATCGAATACAAGATCGGCGAAATCTTCGGCGAGATCAAAAGCAAATTCCAGAGTGGCTACTCCTTGCGCGAAGTGCTGGAGATCATCGATACGCTCAGATTCAATTCGCAGGCCGAGAAGCACGAGCTCTCGCATCTCTACGAAGCCAAGATCAAGAACATGGGCAACGCGGGCCGCAACGGTGGCGAATACTACACGCCGCGCCCGCTGATCCGCGCCATGATCGCCGTGGTGCAACCGAAGATCGGCGAGAAGGTCTACGACGGCGCCGTCGGCTCGGCAGGATTTCTGTGCGAAGCCTACGATTACTTGCGCCCCATGGCCAACAAAGCGGCTGATCTGAAAACCCTGCAAGAGCGCACCTTTTACGGCAAGGAAAAGAAAAGCCTCGCCTACGTGATCGCCATCATGAACATGATCCTGCATGGGATTGAGGCGCCCAACATCATCCACACCAATACGCTGGGCGAAAACGTCAACGACATCCAGGACAAAGACCGCGTCGATGTCATCCTCGCCAACCCGCCCTTCGGCGGCAAGGAGCGGAAGGAAGTGCAGCAGAACTTCCCCATCAAGACGGGAGAGACCGCGTTTCTGTTCCTGCAACACTTCATCAAGATGCTCAAGGCCGGCGGGCGCGCGGGCATCGTCATCAAGAACACGTTTCTCTCCAACACCGACAACGCTTCAGTGAGTTTGCGTAAGCTGCTTCTGGAAAGCTGCAATCTGCACACTGTGCTCGATTGCCCCGGCGGCACGTTTCAGGGCGCGGGCGTGAAAACGGTGGTGCTGTTTTTTGAGAAGGGCAGCAAGACGAGGAAGGTTTGGTACTACCAGTTGAAGCCGGGACGCAATCTCGGCAAGACCAATCCGCTGAATGATGAGGACATGGCGGATTTTGTGCGGCAGCAGAAGGGGTTTGCGGATTCGGCGAACTCGTGGTCGGTGGACTTGGCGGGGATTGATACTGGGACGTTTGATCTGTCGGTGAAGAATCCGGATGGTGGGGATGAAGTGGCGCTGCGCAGTCCTCGGGAGATCATGGATGAGATTGCGGAACTCGATCGCGAGAGTGCGGAAGTGTTGGCGGCGATTCGGGAGTTGGTGTGAAGGAAGGCTGGGCGGTTAAGCCGCTAGGTGATGTTTCTGCGATTAACTACGGCTTCACCGAGAGTGCTGCACGCGAGCCCGTCGGCCCCAAGTTCTTGCGCATTACGGATATTCAGAATGACGGCGTTGAGTGGGACGCTGTGCCGTATTGCAGGATTGATTCATCAGAGTTGCCAAAATTTCGCTTGAAAACAGGTGATATTGTTTTTGCGCGGACAGGAGCGACAACGGGTAAGAGCTTTCTTGTGCACGAGCCACCTGAAGCTGTTTTTGCCTCGTATCTAATTCGACTTCGACTTCTTGACACAGGGATATCGCCTGAGTTCGTATCGCTTTTCTTTCAATCAGCAAAGTATTGGGAAGAGATCAAGAGCGGCGTTGCGGGCAGCGCGCAGGGTGGGTTTAATGCGTCAAAACTCGCTGCAATTCGCCTGCCTTTTCCAGCGCGAAAAGAACAACAACGCATCGTCGCCATCCTCGACGAAGCGTTTGACGGCATCGCCACCGCCAAAGCCAACGCCGAAAAGAATCTGCAAAACGCCCGCGCGTTGTTTGAGGGCTTTGTGCAAACCGTTTTCGCGAAGCGCGGTAATGGCTGGACGGAAAGACCGATTGCCGAGATTGCGAAACACTCGCTGGGCAAGATGCTCGATCGAGCCAAGAATCAGGGTGAGATGAAGCCCTATTTGCGAAACCTGAATGTGCGTTGGTTCAGTTTTGATCTGGGCGATTTGCTTGAAATGCGCTTTACACCGACAGAGTCTGACAAATACAGGGCTATTCGCGGCGATGTGCTGATCTGCGAAGGCGGCTACCCGGGACGGTCAGCAATTTGGGAAGAGGACTATCCGATTTATTTTCAGAAAGCGTTGCATCGTGTTCGCTTCAACGAGCCATTGCACTGCAAATGGTTTGTCCATTACCTGCAGATGCTCGACGCGACTGACCGCCTCAAAGAAAATTTTAGCGGCTCGGGGATTCAGCATTTCACTGGTGAGGCGTTGGCGCGATTTAAGCTGCCAATTGCGCCGGTGCCGGAGCTAAAAATTCTATTGGCCAGGTTCGATGAACTATCGAGCAAGGCTAGCGAGCTCGAATCCCTCTACCAACAAAAACTCGCCGCCCTGAACGAACTCAAGAAATCCCTGCTGCATGAGGCATTTTCGGGAAAACTCTAGCACTGGCGCGCATTTACAGCCATTTTATGCCGGGAAGCCGCTCTGGTGCTTGGGCTCGTCATTCCATCGAAGGCTGGAATCTAGTCCTTCCACCCTCACTTTGATTTACAACTGGTTTGGTCAGATTGTGGATTGGAGTGGGTCCGTTCCCACGGAAAGCCATGCACGGCTTTCCGGTTCAACAGGCACGATGCATGCATCGCGAAACCCCTTCTTCACCCTTCGCTGGAATGACGAATTTTTTTACCGTTCCCACGTTTATCGACGACACATCACGCCGCCAGCGGCATCACTTCCCTGCTGATCTTTGGCGCCAGTTCCTTCTGCGCATTCTTGAGGTCGTAGGCATTTTGCAGATTGAGCCAGGACTGCGCGTCGCCGCCGAAGTAACGCGCCAGCCGCAGCGCGGTATCGAGAGTGACGCCGCGACGCTCAAGCACGATGTCGTTGATGCGCGAGGCAGGCACGCGCAGCGCGATGGCGAGCGCGTGCGGGGTCATTTGCAGCGGCGTCAGAAAATCCTCCCGCAATACCTCGCCGGGATGGATGGGGCGCATCTTGTTTTGCGGTTTCATGGTGGCGTCCTTCTGTTGATTAATGGTAGTCGACGATTTCCACATCGCTTGCATGGCCGTCATTCCAGACAAAGCACAGGCGAAACTGGTCGTTGATACGAATGCTGTGCTGCCCCGTTCGATCACCAGCCAATGCTTCAAGTCGATTGCCCGGCGGCGAGCGCAGGAATTCGAGTGTTACGGCACTATCGAGTTGCTGCAGCTTGCGCTGGGCGATGGCTTCAATATTGACGAAACGTTTAACGCGTTTGCCGCCGAACAGGGCTTGTGTGTCCTTGCAACGGAACGATTCGATCATGGTGGCATGATATACCGAGCAACGGTAAGCGGCAATCGGTAGATGCGTCGCGATGTGTCCTAGACTCCTTACGGCTAAATGACCACAACTTGCACAGCGCCGATCGGGCCCGCATCTCGCGTTGACAACCATGTACCCGAGAAATAAACTCCTGACGACCTCAAACGCTTTCTAAACGTTGAGCAATCCAAATGTTCAGCTTCTTTTCAAAGACCAAACCTGTCGCCTCCACGCCGTTTTCGGAGTTCATCCGCAATGCCAAAGCGGGTGAGAAAAAGCGCGTGTATGTCGAGGTGATGAAGAAGGCGACTGACCGGCAAAATGCCGTGATCCGTGGGCTCGCTGAGGCTACCAAGTAGGCTTTCTCTTGGTGGTGTTCTGCTGCCAAAACAGCTTCTGCAATTTGCGAAAAAGCAGTAAAACTCTAGTATTGGCGGGTGTTTCCAGCCATTTTCGGTCTGGAGGCCTCGCCAGTGCTGGAGATTTCTGTTTTATCGCTTCCGTTGTCGGCTGCACTATCGTCGACTGGCTTTGCTTACGTTATCGTAACCCGGCTGTTTTGAAGTTGTTATATTCAATATAATCAATGAAGTAAGTATTGATTCGATGTATTTTTCTCATGTTGTCGCCAGCGATATATATGCTTCATATGTCGCAAAAACACGAAAATTACAACAATAATTGTTGACGTGTTGTCTGCGACAACATATGCTGAAAACATGTCGCAAAAAGACCTGAATTCAACCATGACACCTTCCGCTTGGCGCGCAGACCAGCCCTATAACAATCTGCCGACGTTGCCGCCAGCCGCCGACCTTGAGTCGCGTGCGATCCTGAAGCAGTGCATCCTCTCGCGTGCAGCGCTGGCAGAATTGAAGCAGGCGGCCGACCTGATTCCGAATCCTGCGATGCTCATCAATACCCTGCCGTTACTGGAAGCGCAGGCCAGTTCGGAAATCGAGAATATCGTCACCACCGCCGACCGCCTGTTCCAGTTTCGCGACTTCGGCGAGCGGGCCGACGCGAACACCAAGGAGGCACTGCGCCATAGCCAGGCGCTGTTGACGGGCTACAACGAGATGGCGACGCGGCCATTGAACACCCGTACCGCCGAGCAGATCTGCACACATCTGAAGGGCGTGGAGATGCAGGTGCGCCGCGTGCCGGGCACCACGCTCGCCAACGCCCGCACCGGCGAGGTCATCTACACGCCGCCGACGGGCGAAGAACAATTGCGCAACCTGCTCGCCAATTGGGAGCGGTTCCTGCACAACGCCGTCGAGATTGATCCGTTGATTCGGATGGCGGTCGCGCATTATCAGTTTGAAGCGATCCATCCGTTCACCGACGGCAATGGCCGCACCGGGCGGGTGTTGAACAGCCTGTTCCTGATTCAGGAGAATCTGCTGACCCTGCCTATCCTGTATCTGAGCCGCTACATCATTGTCCACAAAGCGGCGTACTACGCGCTGCTGTTGGGCGTGACCCGCGAGCAGGCTTGGGAAGCGTGGGTGCTGTATGTGCTCAAGGGCGTTGAAGAAACCGCGACGTGGACAACTGCCAAGATCGCCGCGATCCGGGAATTATTGAAGCACACGACCACGCACGTCAAAGCAAAAGCCGAAAAAATATACAGCCGCGAACTGGTCGAACTGATTTTCGAGCAGCCGTATTGCCGCATCGTCAATCTCACTGATGCCGGCATCGGCGGAAGGCAGGCTGCATCGCGCTACCTGAAACGGCTGGTGGAAATCGGTGTGCTGCAGGAAATGGAGATGGGCAAGGACAAGCTGTTCATTCATCCCAAGTTGATGCGTTTGCTGACAGCAGACAGTAACGAATTCGTTCGCTATCCTGATAAAGAATGAACGAAGCCGAAACCCGCGCCGAGCTGATCGATCCCGCACTGAAAGCGGCGGGCTGGGGCGTGGCAGACGGCAGCCGCGTGCGGCGAGAAATGATTACGCCGGGGCGCATTCAGGGTGGTGGGCAGCGCAGCAAGGCGGAGATTGCCGATTACGTGCTCGTCTACCGCAATCACAAACTGGCGGTGATTGAGGCGAAGCGGCGTGATTTGCCGGTCAGCGAGGGTGTGGGGCAGGCCAAGGCGTACGCGAACAAATTGGCGGTGCGGTTCACCTACGCGACCAATGGCGTCGCGATTTACGGCATCGATATGCAGACGGCGGACGAGGGCGATGTAGCACGCTTTCCGACGCCGGAGGAATTGTGGCACCGCACGTTCGCGGTGGAGAACGATTGGCGCAATCGATTCGCTGCCGTTGCATTCGAAGATCGCGGTGGCACTTGGGGCTCGCGTTATTACCAGGCAATCGCCATCGACAACGTGCTGGAGGCGATTGCTGCAGGACGCGAACGCATTCTTCTTACGCTGGCGACCGGCACCGGCAAGACCTTTATCGCGTTTCAGATCGCGTGGAAACTATTTCAAAGTCGCTGGAATTTGCAGCGCGATGCGCACGACGAAAATTCGAGAAGGCCGCGCATTTTATTTCTGGCTGATCGCAATATCCTCGCCGATCAGGCCTACAACGCGTTCTCTGCATTCGAGGACCAGATGCCGGGTTCGCTGGTGCGGATTTCGCCGGACGATATCCGTAAGCATGGGCGGGTGCCGACCAACGGCAGCGTGTTCTTTACGATCTTTCAGACGTTCATGAGTGGGCCAAATGATGAACCGTACTTTGGAACGTATCCAGCCGACTTCTTCGATTTCATCGTCATCGACGAATGCCATCGCGGCGGCGCCAACGACGAAAGCAACTGGCGCGGCATCCTCGATTATTTCTCCCCTGCGGTGCAGCTTGGTCTGACGGCTACGCCGAAACGAACGCTTAACGTCGATACTTACAACTATTTCGGCGAACCGGTTTATACCTATTCGCTGAAAGAAGGCATCAACGACGGCTTCCTGACGCCGTTCAAAGTAAAGCAGGTCGCGACGACGCTCGACGAGTATGTGTACACACCGGACGACCAAGTCGTGGAAGGCGAGATCGAAACCGGCAAGCGATACGTTGAGGAGGATTTCAACCGCATCATCGAAATCAAAGAGCGCGAGAAGTACCGGGTGAAAGTCCTCATGGACCTGATCGACCAGCGCGAAAAGACGCTGGTGTTCTGCGCCACGCAGGAACATGCCGCTGCCGTGCGCGACCTGATCAACCAGATGAAAACCAGCAAAGACCCCGATTACTGCGTGCGGGTGACGGCCAACGACGGCGCGCGCGGCGATCAATTTCTGCGGGAATTCCAGGATAACGAAAAATCGATTCCGACCATTCTCACCACATCACAGAAACTTTCCACCGGTGTGGACGCGCGCAATGTGCGCAACATCGTGTTGATGCGGCCAGTGGGTTCGATAATCGAGTTCAAGCAAATCATCGGCCGTGGCACGCGGCTATACGAGGGCAAGGATTACTTCACGATCATCGATTTCGTCAAAGCCCATCATCACTTCAACGATCCGGAATGGGATGGCGAGCCGATTGCCGAGATCAGCAACACGGCTGCGGATAGCGGCAGGTCGCCGCGCGAGCCACGAGCCTACATCGCCCCTTCTGAGGAATACGTCATTCCGAAGCGCATCAAGGTCACGTTGCGCGACGGCAAGGAGCGCAGCATCCAGCACATGATGGCGACGACGTTTTACAGCGCCGATGGCACGCTCATGTCGGCCGCGCAATTCCTCGAAAGTCTGTTCGGCACGCTGCCGGAATTCTTCAGGGACGAGGACGAGCTGCGCGCCATCTGGAGTGTGCCGGATACGCGCAAGGCATTCCTTGCCGGGCTGGCCGACAAGGGTTTTGGCTTCGATCAGATGGCCGAAATGCAAAAAATTATCGATGCCGAAAACAGCGATCTCTTCGACGTACTGGCATTTGTGGCGTTTGCGCGCTCACCCATCGCGCGCGTTGAGCGTGCAAAAAGTGCAAGGCACCGAGTGCATGCAAATTTCAACGACAAGCAGCAGGCGTTTCTCGACTTCGTACTTTCCCAATACGAAAAAGAGGGCGTGCAGGAACTTGATCAAGACAAGCTCTCGCCGCTGTTACGACTCAAGTACAGCGCAATTGGCGACGCGGTGGCCGATCTCGGCGGCCCCGACCAAATTCGTGAATTGTTTGTTGGGTTTCAGAAGTACTTGTATGAGGCGCGGCCCTGAGCGCAGGTATTGGATTATTCATGCTTCCATTGTTGGGTCCTTGATCGCCAATCAGGTCCGCGTTTCAATAATTGACAATTCAGCGCAGTAAATCGGCAGCAACATTCAGGTTTTTCCGCTCAGGCACGTAAACTATCAGTGTCGTAATACGGCACGACTTGCTCACGCTTCGGCGGGGTCAGTCGCGTGTCGGACAGCGGCAAAACACTCCCGTTCTATTTCTATTAAGGATTTACCATGAAGAAGTTTGCCTCATTAATCGTCTGCCTCGGTTTCTTGTTCCAGGGCAGCGCGTTCGCTATTGGTGCCATTGCTGTCGACGACTCCGTCGGTGATACTGATCCCGGCTACGGCTTTGTGACCGGCGAAGATTCCGAGTCAGACGCCAAAAAAGCGGCGTTAAAGCAATGCAAATCCAGCGGCAACGATAACTGCAGGGTCGTCGTCTGGTTCAAGAC
>Ga0163144_10020906_pt1 | contig 13044 bp, 7 predicted proteins | sample OliLak19BULKMAT1_FD_123175 | JGI IMG/M metagenome (GOLD analysis project Ga0163144, IMG submission 123175) | Freshwater microbial mat bacterial communities from Lake Vanda, McMurdo Dry Valleys, Antarctica - Oligotrophic Lake LV.19.BULKMAT1 | ecosystem: Environmental > Aquatic > Freshwater > Lake...
CCACGCCGGTGCGCTGCGCGATCTCGTCGGTCGACGACGCCGACGACGACGTCGGCGCCGCGCCGCCTGGGTCCGCCACTGCCATCGGCTGCGCGTCGTCGATCGCGTACCCCGGCAGCCCCGTGCGCCCGACGTGCCCGCCGACCAGCGGCTGGTAGCTCGCGCCCACCGCCGCCGCGATCTCCAGGTCGCCGCGATCGGTGTCGATCACGTAGAGCAGCCCGCCCGCCGCGCCGGTCTGCTTGACCGCGAGCCGGACCGCGCGCTGCAGCCGCTCGCGATCGCTCTGCGTGGCGAGCAGCGCCTCCGCCGTGCGGACCGTCGACAGCAGGTCTCGCAGCCGGTCGACAAAGTCCGCGGGCAAGCGCCGCAACGTCGGGAGGTTGCTCACTAGGAGGCGCAGTAGAAGTCGTACTCGAGGGTGCCGGCGAGCACCGTGCCGCCGGCGACGGGCGTGACGAACACCGAGACGTTCACCGGATCACCGGTGCTGGGATCGAACGCGATCGCGCAGAACGTGTTGAGGTTGTAGAGCAGCGTGGTGTGACCGGCGCGATCGATCTTGAGATCGAACGTCCCCGAGCTCGAGCCGAACAGCGGCAGATCGACCGGCGAGTACGACACCGTGAACGGCACGTCCGAGGCGGGCTGGTCGACGAGCAGGCCCGCGTCCCGGTACTCGAGATCGAGCGACACGCCGATCACGCCGGGCTGGCTGTCGTCGATGAACTGATCGATCACCTCGTAGCCGGGGAACGCCTCGCCGTCGAGCACGAGCTCGCCGGTGGTCGCGTTGGCCCCGGTCAGCGACGCGACGTCACGCTTGAACTCGCCGCCGCCTTCGCCGCCGACCGCGACGAACGGTCCGCGCTCGTGCACGAACGTGGCGAGGTTGCGCCCGCTCTGGGTCTGCCACCGGATCCGCGCCCAGCCCTCGAACCCCGACGACGCCGCCGGGCAGTCGAGCGCGTCGACCGGCAGCACCTGGACCGGCGCGCCCTCCGCGGGCCCGATGAACTCGACGTCCGGGATCCCGACGAAGTCCGCCGCGCGGACGTAGCCCTCGGGGACGTTGGTCGCGACGCACACCTCGTGCTCGACGACGCCGGGGAGCAGCCGGACCGCCAGCGGCACGCCGGTCTCGAACACCGCGATCTCACCCTCGGTGCCGTTGCCGATCACGCAACCACCGAGCAGCCCGGTGAGCAGGAGCGCGTGCGTCTTCATGGTCATTCGCCTCCGTCGTAGCCGCCGGGCTCGCTGCGCGAGCCCTGGTCACTGGACGCGTCGAAGGTGGTCGCACCACCGCCGCGGAACCGGTTGATGACGTTCGTGAACGCGCGCTCGAACAGATCGTAGTCGAACGACAGGCCCATCGTGATGCCGCCGACGAAGCCGGTGCCGGAGGCGTAGTGATCCGACACGTCGGGCGACGCGTCCGTCGAGGTGAACGTGTCGCCGGCGCGGACGCCGAGCAGCACGTCGCGGCGCGAGATGTGCGCGAGCACGTCGAGCGAGATGCCGTTGCCGACCGGGAGCCCGACGCCGCCGTAGAAGTCGTGGAACGGCGACTTGAGCCCCTTGACGCCGAACCCGGCGAGCAGCGCGAAGCTCTTCCAGTACTCGGCCGTCCACGGCTTGAACGAGAACCGGCGCGGATCGCGGCCGAACGGGTAGACCGCCATCAGCACGGCGACGTCGTAGTCGGTCGCGTACGGGGCCGTCTCGACGACCTCGAACCCGCCGCCGCCGAGCGGCTGCGCGCCGTACTGCGCGAGCGCCGGGTACGCGGTGTAGCCGAAGAACAGCTTGACGCCGAAGTGGCTCGAGCCGTGGATGAACATCTTCTCGTCGACGATCACGCGGCCACCGCTGGCGCACCCGCTGACCGCGCCCGCCCCGACGCCCTGGTTGATCAGCGCGGTGTCGGCGCCGATCTTGGTGCACACGCGGAGCGGGAACTCGTAGTTGCCCTTGGGCGCACCGAGGCGCAGCACGCGCGAGCCGGGATAGCGGGCGCGGCGCGGCAGCAGCGGCAGGTCGACGGCGGCCATCGCCATGCCGATCGAGCTGCCCGGCTCGTAGCCCGGGTTCTTCGCGTACAGCGGGTTGCCGTCGGCGTCGTAGCCGATCGGCACGAGCTCGAGGCCGCTGTCGTCCGGCGGCGACGCCGGCGGCTCGGGCTCACCGAGCAACGGCGGCGGCTGGTAGCCGACGTACTGGCCGGCCGCGTACTCGATCATCACCGAGCCCGACGGCTCGATGTCCTTGACCCAAAGCATGATCGCGTCGCCCTCGTCGAGGCGCTGGGTCTCGCCGACGCGGCCGCGGCCGAACTCGATCGGGATCACCGCCTGCCGATCCGGGTCGCCGATCGGCACCTCGTGGTCGACGACGGGCACCCACGACCGCGCCATCCGGCACGCCTCTTCCTGGTTGGCCTGGATGTCGGTGATGTTGTTGACGCGGAGCACCTCGGCGAGCGAGACGCCGTGCGCCTTGCCGAACACGTGGAGGTTGAGCACGTCGTCGCGCGTGACCTTGCGATCGATCAGCCGGCCGATCTGCATCGTCTCGCCCGGCCACACGCGCTCGGGGACGCTGCCGGTCGCGTCGAGGCCGATCGTCACCATCAGCGGCGAGTCGGGGTGGAAGTCGGAGACGTCGACGCACAGCGTCGCGTTGCGGCGCTGCTTGCCGGTGGTGAGCGGCGAGTTGAGGTGGAGCTCGCCGCGCTCGTCGATGTAGATGTCGGCGTCGCGGCAGCTCGCGGCGTTGACGTCGGACAGGGCGAGCTCGTTGCACATGCCCCACTTCACCGCGCCGTCCTTGGGCGCCCACATCGAGTCGGAGCGGTCCGGGACGAACGACTTGCGCTCGAGGATCGTCGCCTCGCGCATGCCGCTCGCGGGCGCCTCGTCGGGGAACATGCACATCGAGCGGCGCACGCCGACGAAGTTCTCGGGCGTGACCGACAGGAACCGGCCATCGGTGAGGTCGGCGACCGTGGCGACGGTGATCGCGACCGCGAGCGGGAGCGGCGCGGACAGCGAGAACAGCCCGGGCAGCCCTTCTCCGCCGCCGAGCTCCGCGATGACCTGATCCTCCATCGCCTCGCACGCGCCGCGCAGCAGCGAGTTCGAGCCGCGCTCCGGGCTCGCGCACACCTCGTAGCTCAGCACCAGCTCGGCGCGGTCGACGATGATCTCGTCGTAGGTGCGCAGGTTGGTCAGCTGGCCGCGCACGCCCTCGCAGTCACCGCCGCTCTTCGGGGTGGTGGTGAGGCACGCGGCGATGTCCTCCTCCTCGGGGCGGAACAGGTTCGACGCGATCGAGTCGATCTTCTCGGCGACCTTGAGCAGCCCGGCGCACGGGCCGATCACCGCGGCGTACGCGTCCGCGAACTGGTTCATCTCCGCGGCCTCGCAGTAGCCGAACGCGGCCGCGCTGATCACGAGGTCGCGCTGGAGATCGCGCTGGCGCGCGAACCGCGCCGGGCCGATCTCCTGCCGCACCTCCGTCAACGGGAACCGCCAGCCACCCGCGCACTGCAGCGTCTCGCCGTTGAGCGTGTAGATCGCGCCGGCGCCATCGCCGGAGGAGGGGAACGGGAGGCCGGTGGCGGGATCGATGCCCTGCGCCGCCGCCGTGGTGGCGGTCCCGGCGAGCAGCATGGCGGCAAACAGGTAGCGGCTGGACGTAGAAAGGCTGCGTTGCACGGATCCCCCAGGTGCTGGTCGAAAGGTAACCGGTCCGGCTAACGACGGGCAAGGAACCTGGTTCTTCAAGAACTTGCGGGTCACTCCCGGGGTCGGAAAACCGTGGGCCGGCGCCCTGGCCGAGGGCCCTGGCGCACCCCGGCCGCGGTTTTCTACGCGGGGACGGAAACCACCGCGATCTCGCCGGCCGCGTCGCCGATCACGAGCGTGTTCGCGCCGGCCCACGCCAGCGCGAGCGGCGGCGCGTCGCAGGTCCAGCGCGCCAGCTCGGCGCCGGAGTCGGCGCGCCACACCACCACGCAGTCGTCGCGGGTCGCGGACGCGATGCGCGCGCCGTCCGCGGTGATCGCGAGCGCGCGCGGCGCGCCCGCGTGGGTGTCGAGCGTCCGCCCGGGCGCGCCGGCTGGATCCCACACGATGATCGCGCCGTCGCGCGCCGCGGTGACCACGACCCCGGCGGCGACCGCGGCGGCGTGGACGTCCCACGAGTGACCCCGCCACGGCGGCCCATCGTCCGACGCCCGGACGTAGGCGTCGGCGCCTCCGGACACGACGCGGTCGCCATCCGCGGCCAGCGCGAGCGCGGCGGCGTCGTGGCGGCGTCGCGCGACACCCCAGCCGGTGGCTCGGGTCCACGGCACGACCGTGCCGTCGGCGCACGCGGCGAGCAGCGCGTCCGGGCCGAGCGCGACGAGGGCGTGGACCGGCGACGGCGCGGCGGCGAGCGGCTGCGTGGTCACCGCCCCGCCCGCGGCGACGCGGTGCTCGTGGACCGCCGTGCCGGCCGCGGTCCACGCGATCGCGCCGTCACCCGAGGCGATCGCGGCGAGCCCGGTCACCCCGTCGGGGTGTGCCGGCACCGTGCGCAGCGACTGCCCCGTCGACGCGTCCCAGATCTTCAGCGCGCCATCCGAGCCGGTGGACAGGACGACCCGCGGGTGCGGCGCCGCGACGCCGGTGATCGCGCCCGCGTGCGAGGGCCGCGCGGACGCGGCGGCCTCGAGATCGACGAGCCGCACGACCTTGTCGTCGCCGCCGGTGGCGGCGCGCCGCTCGCCCATCGCGACGACCGCGGCGACCGGACCCGCGTGCACGCGCGCGGTCGCGACCACGGTCAGCTCGGGCAGGCGCACGCGGCACAGCTCGCCGCCGCGGCCGCCCACCAGCGCCACCGTCGGGGAGCTCGCCGTCACCGACCACGCGCCGCCCGCCGCGGTCACGCGGCCGAGCAGGCGCCGCGACGGCACGTCCCACAGCGCGACCGTGCCGTCGAGGCTGGTCGACAGCACCCACGCGCCGCCGGGCACCGCGGCCAGGGCGCGCACCGGGCCGTCGTGGCCGCGCAGCTCGCCGACGCACGCGAGCGTCGCGGGATCGAGGACGCTCAGGCCGCGGCTGCGCCCCGCGACGACCAGCGCGTCGCCGACGACCGCGGCCGCGATCAGGTACGCGGGGCCGTTGCCCTGCGCGGCGGGCACCTTCGCGTCGGTCGCGAGCTGCGCGAGGGTCGTCGCGTCGAGCACGCGGAGCACGCCGTCGTCGCACGGCACGACGAGCCTGTCCCCCGACACCGCGAGGCTCCACGCATAGGTCCGCAGCGCCGCTTCGACGAGGCACGCGCCGGTGTCCAGGTCCCAGATCCGCAGCGTGCCGTCGCCGTGCGCGGCGGCGACGCGGCCGCCCGGCAAGCCGACCACGGCGTGCACGCCCAGCACCGGCATCGTCCCGGCGAGCTCCGGTGAGGCCGAGGGCGCCGCGGCGCGGGTCAGCGACGACAGCGCCGACGGCGGCGGCGACAGCACGCGGACCAGGCTGCCGTCGTCGGCGTCCCACACCCGCAGCGTGCCGTCGCCCGACGCGCTGACCAGCGCGTCGCCGACCGCGACGAGCGCGCGCACCGGCGCGGCGTGGCCGACCATCGTGCGCTGGCGAGCGCCGCGGTGACGCTTCGCGGGGCGGTCGATCCGCCGGATCGCGCGGCTCGGCGCGGTGCGCTCGGCGATCGCCGACACCGGCGAGTCGTCGCCGTCGGCGAGCGCGGCCTGGATCAGCGCGAGCACGCCGCCGCGCTCGAGGTGATGCGCGGCGCCGCGCACGAACCCGCGCAGCTCGCCCACCGGGATCCCGCCCGCGGTGCGCGTCGGATCGCGTTCGGCGACGCGCTGGAGATCGTCGAGCACGGCGGTCAGCGCGCGCGGCTTCGCGAGTCGCGCGATCAGCCTCGGCCAGGCCAGCGCCGCCGCCGCCGCGTCGAGCTCGCCGGCCTCGACGAGGTGCGCGACGCCGTGATCGTCGAGGTAGCCCCGCGCCGCGTCGGGCAGGTTCGTCTTCGCCGCGATCGCCATCGCCGTCCGCGCGGTCGCGACCGCCATCCGCAGGTCGGCGGCGCCGACGACGTGATCGCGCAGCGTCGGGTGGAACAGCGCGAACCGCGGCTCGCCGGGCGCGTCGTCGTCGACGCGGTGGACCAGCCCACCGAGCTGCGCGAGCGCCTCGCCGGTCGCGGCGCGGCCCGCGGCGTCGTCCGTGGCGAGGATCCGCCGCACCATCAGCGCGTGCAGCGCCGCCGCGGTCAGCGGCTCGTGGGCGATCGCGAGCGTCGCGACCACCGGCGTGACCAGCTGCTGCGCGGCGCCGGCCCCGCCCTTGCGCAGCACCTGCGCGTGGTACGCGCCCAGCGACGGCGGCAGCTGCGCGCCGTCCAGCGAGGTGATCCGCCCGGCGAGGACGTCGCCGATCACGTAGCTGACGTAGATCGGCAGGCCACCGGCGCGCGCGATCACCGCGTCGACGAACGGGTTCACCACGGCGGGCTGCGCCCGCAGGGAGCCGTGATCTGACATAGGCGCTTGCGCGCCGGGGGCACCAGCGCCGTCGCGATCGAGCGCGACCAGCTTCTTCGACAGCGGGCCGATCTTGTCGAGCAGCATCGCGCGCGCGTCGGCCGGCGACATCGGCGGCAGCCCGCCGTCGAACACCGCCACGCCGCCCGCGGCCGCGATCGCCACGCTGAGCGCCGCCTCGGGCCGGCCCGCCGCGACGATCCGCGTCACCTTGGCGAGGGACGCGAGCACGTCGGGCACGATCCCGGGATCGATCGCGAACATCTCCTCGACGCCGTCGATCACGATCGCGCTCCGCGCGCCGAGCGTCGCGAGCAGCGCCCGCGCCTGCTCGCGCACCGGCTTGCCCTTCGCCGGGGGCTCGCCCGCGAGCTGGGACGCGCGCTCGACGACGAACCGCAGGAACGTCTCGCGCGTGCACCGGCCGTCGCCGCCCTTGAACCGGAACACCAGCAGCGCCGGCACGCCCGGTCCGGACTCTGGCGCGTGGCGGACCGCCTTCGCGACGACCAGCGACTTGCCGCTGCCCGCCGGACCGGTGATCCACCGCAGCCCCGCGGCGCCGGTCGTCGCCGCGATCACGGCCGCGACCTCGTCGACGCGGCCGTTGCACTGCCCGGCCTCGCGCTCGAGCTCCTTGTCGAACCCGGCGATCTCGAGCTCGACCGGCGGCTTGCGCGGCGGCTCGCCGATCAGCCCCGCGCCCAGCAGCGCGGTGACCGCGGCGTCGCTCGACTCGGCGACCGCGGCGCGCTCGGCGCCGAGCGGCGTCATCACCAGCCGCACCTCGCCGCGGCGCACGTAGACCTGCGGCACCGCCCGCGGCTCGCCTTCGGGCGACGCGTAGGCGAGCAGCGGCCACAGCGGCAGCACCGCCTTGCCACGCACCGCGACCACGGCCTCGATCGCGACGTCCCGGCCTTGCAGCCACGCGACGGCGACGCTGCGCGCCGCGGGATCGTCGGCGCCCAGCACGACCCCGCCGTCGGCCGCGCGCGGCGCGATCAGCCGCAGATCGACGAGCGAGGCGAGCCCGCCGAACGCGACCGCGAGCCGCGGCGACCACGTGGCGATCAGCTCGGCGGCGAGCGCCTGCGGCAGCCCGCCACCGTGCGCGAGGCGGTTGCGCAGCTCGGTCAGCGAGGTCGCGACCGTCGGGGCGGGCGGCCCGAGCAGCGGCTCGAGCGTGCCGGCGATCCACGTCCACAGATCACCGAGCGGCGTCCCCGGCGCCGGTGACGCGGCGAACGCGAGCGCCATCCCACGCCACCTCCCGAGCGTCGGCTGCTCGAGCCGCCGCGCGACCTCGGCCCGCACGGCCTCGGGCACCCCGCCCGCGCGCGTCCAGTCGCCGACGCCGAGCGCGACCGCGAACCGCAGCGTCATCTCGACGGCGTCGCACGCGTGCCACAGCGCGAGCCGCGGATCGACCTCGTGGGCCCACTCGCCGAGCGGGCCCGCCATCACCGGCGGCAGCGCGCTCAGCGCGTCGGCGCAGGCCCCCAGCCGCGCAGCAGGATCCACGGCGTCATCCTAGCCGGTTTCACAAACCGGCCGTAGCGCCGCTCACTTCCCTTTGAAGGCGCCCGCGCGGCGCTGGACGAACGACGCGAGCCCCTCCTGCATGTCCTCGCTCGCCAGCAGCGGCGCGAGATCGGGCAGGAGGCGGCGCGCGGCCTCGGTCTCCTCCTGCGGGAGGCCCATCCGCGACGACGCCATCGTCGCGTAGACCCCGAGCGGTGCCTGGGCGGCGATGACCCCGGCGAGCGCCACCGCGCGCGCGAGCTGCTCGCCGGCGGGCGCGACCTCCTGGACCAGGCCGATCCGCAGCGCCTCGGCGGCGTCGAACTCGTCGCCGGTGAGCAGCCACCGCATCGCGTTGCCCCAGCCGACCTCGCGCGGGAACCGCAGCGTCGCGCCGCCCACCGGGTAGATCCCGCGCTTGATCTCGATCTGCGCGAACTTCGCCGTCGCCGACGCGACCCGGACGTCGGTCGCGAGCAGCAGCTCGATGCCGATCGTGAGGCACATGCCCTGGACCGCGGCGATGATCGGCTTGCGCAGCCGCGGGCCGGTGAGCCCGAGCGCGTCGAGCCCGCCATCCGGGACGCTCCACTTCCCGCTCGCGAACACCGGCGCCCACTGCGGGAGATCGAGCCCGGCGGTGAAGTGATCGCCGGCGGCGTGCAGGACGCCCGCGCGCAGGTCGTCGTCGCGATCGAGCTCGCCGTACGCGCGACACAGGTCGTCCCACAGCGGGAGGTCGAACGCGTTGCGCTTGGCCGCGCGATCGAGGCCGATCAGCAGCACGTGGCCGCGACGTTCGAGAGAGACGCGTCCGGTGGTCATGCGGACGAGCGTGCTACGTTCCGCGGCGGATGCGCAACGGCTGGCCGGTCCTCCTCCTCTTGCTCGCGGCGTGCCGCAAGGACGAGCCGGAGACCAGCAAGGTCGTCAAGCACGACGCGGCGCCCGCGCCGTCGCCGGTCGACGACACCGCGGCGGTCGATCCGATCGCCGAGACCGGGCCGGGCTGCACCGACGACGCGACGTGCACGGCGCGCTGCGCGCTGCGGTTCTCGCGCGCGTGCCGGGAGCTCGCGCGCGGTGACGTCGCGCGGGCGTGCGCCGAGGGCGACGGGCTGTCGTGCTTCGAGGCCGCGGTGGCCGCGCCCGCCGATCAGCGCGCGGCGCTCGAGACCACGGCCCGCGAGACGATGACGCGATCGTGCGACGCCGGCGACGCGATGGCCTGCCACGACCTCGCGCACCTCGATCGCCACGGCCTGCTCGATCGCCGCGACGTCGCCGGCGCGCAGGTGCTCGACCGCCGCGCGTGCGAGCTCGGCCTCGCCCAGGGCTGCTTCGAGACGTTCGACGTCGAGCGCGCGCTGGCGATCCACCTCACCGCGTGCGATCGCGGCGACGTCGAGGCGTGCGCGGGCGCGATGGCGCCGGCCGAGCAGATCAACGCCGAGCGCGCCGCGCGGGTGAAGCGTCGCGTCGTGCCGGTGCTGGCGCGCGCGTGCGAGACCGATCCGGACGCGTGCTACCAGGGCGCGCTGGTCGCCGACGACGCCAGCGTGATCACCAAGCTGTGGGCGCGCGCGGACGCGCAGTGGACCGCGGCGTGTGACGGCGGCGACCGCGAGGCGTGCGTCGAGCTCGCGACCGTGCTCGCGCCCGGCGTCGACGACGCGCCGCCGCCGCAGCTCGATCGCCACCGCGATCCGTTCCGCGGCAGGAAGCTGTGGCAACGCGCGTGCGCGCTCGATCCCGAGGACGAGCTGTCGTGCGAGGCCGCGAAGGGGAGCCACCCGTGACCGCGACGCTCGCGACGCTGCTCGTCAGCTGCCCGGACCGCAAGGGCATCGTCGCCTCGCTGGCGCAGACGCTGTACGGCCACGGCGCGAACATCCTCGACTCGGATCAGCACAGCGATCCGGGCGCCGGGATGTTCTTCCAGCGGATCCGGTTCGACCTCGCGACGCTCAGCACCGACCGCGTCGCGCTCGAGCACGGCCTGCGCGAGGTCGCCGAGCGGTTCGGGATGACGTGGCGGCTCGCGTACGCGACGCACCGCGCGCGCGTCGCGATCTTCGTCTCGAAGTACGATCACTGTCTCTACGACCTGCTGCTCCGGCACCGCGCCGGCGAGCTGCCGTGCGAGCTGGCGATGGTGATCTCCAACCACGCCGACCTCGCGCCGGTGGCGGCGCAGTTCGGCGTCCCGTACCACCACGCGCCGATCACCGCGGCGACCCGCCCCGCCGTCGAGGAGGCGACGCTGAAGACGCTCGACGACGCGAAGGTCGAGCTGGTCGTGCTCGCGCGCTACATGCAGATCCTGTCGCCGGCGTTCGTCGCCGCGCGTGGGCCGGGCGGCATCATCAACATCCACCACTCGTTCCTGCCCGCGTTCGTCGGCGCCAGCCCGTACCACCAGGCCTACGAGCGCGGCGTCAAGCTGATCGGCGCGACCGCGCACTACGTCACCGATGATCTCGACGAGGGCCCGATCATCGAGCAGGGCGTGGTGCGCAGCTCGCACCGCGACGCCGTCTCGGATCTGATCCGCAAGGGCCGCGATCTCGAGAAGGTCACGCTCGCCGCGGCGGTGCGCTGGCACCTCGAGGATCGCGTGCTCGTGTACGCCGGCAAGACCGTGGTGTTCGACTGAGATGTACCGGCTCGTCTACTGGCTGATCCTCCAGCGCCTGCCGGCCGAGCTCGCGCACCGCGCGCTGTTCGCGCTGCTCCGCGTGACGATGGCGATCCCCGGCGTGCGCGGGCTCGCGGCGGGGTGGCTCGCGCCGCGGGATCGCGCCCTCGAGGTCCGCGCGCTGGGCCGCGCGTTCCCGGGCCCGCTCGGGCTCGCGGCCGGGTTCGACAAGGACGCGCGCGGCGTCGACGCGCTGCTCGCGCTCGGGTTCGGCTCCGTCGAGGTCGGCACGATCACGGCGCACGGCCAGCCAGGCAACCCGAAGCCGCGGATGTTCCGGCTGACGCGTGATCGCGCGCTGATCAACCGGCTCGGGTTCAACAACCGCGGCGCGGCGGTCGCCGAGGCGCGGCTGCGCGCGTCGCCGCCGCACGGCGTCGTCGGCATCAACGTCGGCAAGACCAAGCTCGCGACCGACGAGATCACCGACTACGAGGCCAGCGCCGCGCGGCTCGGTCGGCTCGCCGACTACTTCGTGGTCAACGTGTCGTCGCCGAACACGCCCGGCCTGCGCGATCTCCAGGCCGTCGATCGCCTGCGGCCGCTGCTCGCCGCGGTCCGCGCGACGCTCGATCGCGCCTGCGAGGGCGGTCGCCGCGTCCCGCTGCTCGTGAAGATCGCGCCCGACCTCGCCGACGCCGACGTCGACGCGGTCGCGGACCTCGCGCTCGAGCTCCGCCTCGACGGCATCATCGCCACCAACACGACGATCGCGCGCACCGGCCTGGTCACGCCCGGCGTCGAGGCGCTCGGCCACGGCGGCCTGTCGGGCGCGCCGCTCGAGGCCCGATCGCTCGCGGTGCTCCGCCGGCTGCGCGCGCGCGTCGGCACGCGGCTCGTCCTCGTCGCCGCCGGCGGGATCCACGACGCCGCGTCCGCGTGGGCGCGCGTCCGCGCCGGCGCGACCTTGCTCCAGGCCTACACCGGCTTCGTCTACGGCGGCCCGCTGTGGCCGCGCCGCGTGCAGCGCGAGCTGGCCGCGCTCGCCCGCGACGCCGGGTTCGAGCGCGTGCAGGACGCCGTCGGCTCGGGCGCAGCCTAGTTGTCGAACTCCACGCCGTCGCCGCTGGCGCGCGTGACGGTCTCGATGATGCCGTCGATCGAGAAGTCCTGCAGATCGACGTCGGGGATCTCCAGCGCCTGCGCGGTGTAGATCAGCGTCCCGTCGGGCAGCGTGACCACCTCGGGGCGGACCACGTCGAGCGAGCCGTCGAGGATCACCGCGGTCCACGCGCCCACGTCCTCGACGTCCTTCACCTCGATGATCTGCACCGTCGAGCCCTCGACCGCCTCGAACGAGAACTCGGTGCCGTCGGTCGCGATGCCGTCGGGCAGCGGCAGCAGCGCGCCCAGCGACTCGCCCTCGAGCGAGTCGAGCCCGCGGTTGATCCGGTACGACTGCGCCTCGGCGTTCGCGTCGGGATCGGCGTCGGTGTCGTTGCCGGCGAACCCGACGAGGTCGTAGGTCGAGCCGTCGAACAGCGAGGCCTTCGGCGGGCGCGCGGAGAACGGCCCGCTCAGCGGCAGCTGCAGCCGGCCTTCGTCGCCGAGGTTGAGGCGCGCGAGCGCCGACACGGTGTCGGTGCCCGACGGCGCGCTCGGCAACGTCACGTCGGGGTCCTCGAGATCATCACGGTCGGCGAGCTCGAGGGTGAGGTCGTCCTGGTCTTCGCCGTCGTCGACGTCGATGCCGGTCACGTAGGCGAAGTCGGTGAAGACGATGTCGAGGTCGTCGCCGGTCCCCGGCGTGGCGTTGCCGATCAGCGCGTAGACGAGCTGCGGACCGGTGCGCGTCTCCAGCGACCAGTCGCACGCCGTCGCGGTGCCGCCCGCCTTGAAGCACACGTTGCCGTCGCCGGCGGGCTGCGTGACCTCGTTGGCCGGATCGTCGTCGAGGTTCGTCGCCGAGAACCCGACCAGCGCGACCAGGAAGGTGCCATCGAGCGGCTGCATCGTCGTCCAGCCCTCGATCGTGCCGGTCAGCGTCGCCGACGGCGACGCGCTGTCGTCTGGCTCCGCGATCGACAGCGGCACCGTCACGTTCGCGCCGTCGGCGCCGAACCACGTCGACGTCGTGTAGTCATCCGCGATCACCGTGATGACCTGCGGCCCCGAGACGTCGGTCGCGACGAACAGCCCGTCCGCGTCGGTCGCGCCCTCGATCGTCTCACCGACGTGCACCGTCGCGCCGGCGATCGGCTCGTCGGTCTCGTCGTCGATGACGTGGACGTTCACCTCCCCGTCGATGCCGGGATCCCCG
>Ga0163144_10020907_pt1 | contig 13043 bp, 9 predicted proteins | sample OliLak19BULKMAT1_FD_123175 | JGI IMG/M metagenome (GOLD analysis project Ga0163144, IMG submission 123175) | Freshwater microbial mat bacterial communities from Lake Vanda, McMurdo Dry Valleys, Antarctica - Oligotrophic Lake LV.19.BULKMAT1 | ecosystem: Environmental > Aquatic > Freshwater > Lake...
CCGTTGTGACTCCCGTCGTGACTTCCGTCGTGACTCCCGTCGCCTCGATCGTCGCCGCGACCGTGCAGTCCGGACCGGGAGCGCTACCCACTTCCACGGCGACCGCCCCTCGCTCGCTGTCCACGATTTTCCCGCACCGCTGGTACACGCTGCGTTCGATGCCCGACACCGGCGTGCGCAACATGGCCTGCGATCTCGCCCTCATGTCGCGCGCCCGTCGCACCGGCGACGCGGTGTGGCGCTGTTACGCATGGAGCACGCCCACCGTGTCGTTCGGCAGGCATGAACGCACGCGTGGTCACTTCGACACCGACTCCGTCGCCCGTGCCGGACTCGATGCCGTCCGACGGCCCACCGGCGGACGCGCGCTGCTGCACGCGCGCGAGCTTACCTACAGCGTCACGCTACCCATGGAGTCCGACGTCCCGTGGCGCGCTGCGTACGACGCGATCAATGCGATCCTGCTGCACGCACTGCAATCGCTCGGCGTGCCTGCCAGCATGGTGGCCCAGGCGGACGCGACGCCCGTACGCCCGGACGGGCCGCGCTGCTTCGACGCGCCTGCGGTCGGCGAAATCGTGGTGGGCCGCGCCAAACTCGTGGGAAGTGCCGTTTGGCGCGAGCGCGGCGCATTTCTGCAGCACGGCAGCATCCTGCTGCACGATGACCAGTCGCGCCTCGTTGACGCGACGCGTGTCGCTTCGACTTTACCTCCGCCCGCAGCATCACTGCACGACTGCTTCGAATCGTTGGGGCAACCGTGCCCGACGTGGTCCGATGTAGCCGATACGCTCGAAGCCGCGCTCGCCGAGACGCGCACGGTCACGCCGCTGCACCTTGACGCAACCACGGCCGATGAGATCGCAGCGCACGCGCAGGACATCGCACGCGACGCATGGCTCTGGCGCCGGTGATGCGCGCTCCGCATCCTACCCTCGTGGTGGGGCGATGCGTTGCTGTCCGTTCCGATGAGGCGGCACATGCGGTCCCGCCGACTTCTCACGTCGTTTGCCGTCTCTCCGTGGACGCTCTCTCGGTCATTCGTGCCGCCTTTCCCCGCCTGACATGATCTGCGCCCAACTGCACCTCGCTTCGCGGAAGGCTCGGCGCATCGCGCCGATCGCTACGAGTCTCTTGACGGGTTTCCTGCTCGGCTGTGGCACGCGCGACGTCGCGTCCGCCGACGACGGAGACACCGGTGGCTCACTGGTGGTGGTGCAGCCCGCCGAACCTGCCACGCTCTTTCCTCCAAGCACGAACTCCACGGACGCGTTGCCGATCGTCAACGCCCTTTTCGACAAGCTCGCCGAGATCGGTGCCGACTTGTCGGTGAATGGCGACGCGGGATACTCGCCGCGACTCGCCTCCTCGTGGCAATGGGCTGCCGATTCGCTCTCGATCGCGTTTTCGCTCGACCCGAACGCGCGTTGGCACGACGGACAACCGGTTCGTGCGGAAGATGTGCGTTTCACGTTCGCCGCGTACACCTCCGACTCCGTTGGATCGGACAGCAAATCGCTGCTCGGCAACATCGACTCCGTCTCGGTGCCCGATTCGCTCACGCCGGTGTTCTGGTTCAAGCGTCGACTGCCGCAGCAGTTCTTCGATGCGACGTACCACATGTACATCATTCCCGCGCATCTGCTTGGCAGCGTCGGCATGGGCGCGCTCACGAGTGCCCCGTTCGGTCGTGCACCCATCGGCACCGGACGCTTTCGTTTCGTGACCTGGGAACCCGGCGTGCGCCTCGAGATCACGGCGGACACCGCGAACGCGCGTGGTCGGGCGAAACTGGATCGCATCACCTGGAGTTTCGTGAAGGACTTCGGCGCGGCGACGGTCAAGCTGTTCGCGGGCGATGCGGATTTCTACGAAGCCATTCGGCCGGACGACATTCCACAGGTCGAGCGCTCCGCCGAGTTGCGCCTCGAGGCCGCACCGATGCTGCAGTATGGGCTGCTCGCATACAACCTGCGCTCGCGCGCCGACAAGAACGCTCCGCATCCGATCTTCGGCGACCTTCGGGTGCGCCGTGCGCTGGCGATGGCCGTCGACCGGCAGAAGATGGCGCGCAATGTGCTCGAAAGCATGGGACTGGTGGCGCTCGCCAACGCACCACGCGTGCTGATTCCCGACACCGTCTCGTTGAAGCAATTGCCGTACGACCCGAGCGCGGCGCGGGCACTGCTCGACTCCGCCGGCTGGGTGCTGACCGCAGGAGACAGCGTGCGTCGCAAGGCCGGTATCCCGTTCGCGTTCGAACTTATGGCGCCGAAGTCGAGCGTCGTGCGTTCACGCTATGTCGTGTTGCTGCAAGAGCAGCTGCGACCGTTGGGCGTGCGTGTGTCGGCGCGCGTGCTCGAAGGGAACTCGATGGGTGATCTTGTCCAAGCCAACAAATTCGACGCCTGGGTACACATTTGGAACATGACGCCCGGACGGCTCGGCATGGGACAAGTGTGGAGCACCGGCGGCTCGGGGAACATGCAGGGCTACGCCAGCCCCGCGTTCGACGCGTTGATCGACACGGCCTTCACCACGTTCAACGCCGACAGGAGCCGCGCGGTCTGGACGCGGGTATTTCAGCGGCTGCTCGACGACCAGCCCGGACTCCTGCTGTACGAGCCGCGCACGCCGGTCGCGATCCACAGGCGCATTCGCACTACGCCGTGGCGCGCCGACGCATGGTACGTCGGCCTTGCGGACTGGACCGTCGACGCATCGCAGCGGATCGCGCGTGATCGCGTCGGTCTGCGGAGCGCACGCTGAGGGAAATCGTCTCGCGCCTGCTCGCACGTCTCACGCAGGGCGCGCTCGTCGTCCTCGTTGCGGCCACAGCAGCATTTGCGTTGCTTCGCCTTGCGCCGGGCGATCCGTACAGCGACATCGATCGAATGGGATCTGCGTCGGCGGAAACGCGCGTCGTGCTGCGTGCGCAGCGCGGACTCGATCTCCCTCCGGTGCAGCAGTACATGCGCTGGCTGCGGTCATACGCGTCTGGTGACCTCGGTTGGTCCATCGGTCAGCAGCGACCGGTGGCCGACGTGTTGCGCGATGCCATTCCACCGACGCTGCTGTTGATGTCGTTGGCGTTGTTGACCAGTCTGGCCTGCGGAATCGCACTCGGTGCGTGGCAGGGCGCGCACGCGGGATCACGCGGCGATCGCGCCTGGTCCGGCTTCTCGCTGGCCTTGTTCTCGGTCCCGGAGTTCTGGCTCGCACTCATGCTCCTGCTCGTGTTCGTGAGCTGGCTGCACTGGCTGCCATCGGGTGGCATGGCAAGCGACGACGCGGCGTACTACGCCTGGCCCACGCAAGTCGTTGACAGGTTGGAGCATCTGGTGTTGCCCTTGTTGTCGTTGACGCTGGTTGGCGCGGCCCACATCGCACGCTTCCAGCGCGCCGCGATGCGCGATGTCATAACGCTGCCGTTCGTTCGCACGGCGCGCGCCAAGGGCCTGCGTGAACGCGCGGTTCAGCGGCATGCGTTGCGCGCGGCGCTGCTGCCGATGATTGCCGTGAGCGGCATGCTCATTCCGTCGTTGCTGGCGGGCGCCGTCTTCGTGGAAACCATCTTCGCCTGGCCCGGCATGGGTTCGACCATGATCTCCGCGCTCGAGGGTCGTGACTACGACCTGCTGTCCGCGGGCATCGTCGTGATCAGCGCGATGACCGTTCTGGGCAGTCTCGGCGCCGAGGCCGCGACCGCGCTCGCCGACCCCCGCACACGTCGCACGTGAGCCCGTCGATGTCCGCGAGCGCCCGCTGGTCGAGGCCCAAACGCGCGCTCATTGCGCCGCTGGTGCTGGTGGCGGCACTGGCCGTCGTGGCCCTCGCGGCGCCGATCCTGTCGCCGCACGATCCACGCGTGCAGCCGGATATCGTCGCACTCAAGTACCAGTCGCCCTCGTTGAGCCATCCGTTCGGCACCGATGCCGTTTCGCGCGATGTGTTCTCGCGCGTGTTGTACGGCGCGCGCGTCTCGCTCACCGTCGCTTCGATCTCGGTGGCCGTCGCGCTGCTGGTCGGCACCTGTTACGGCGCGTTCGCGGCCTTTGCGGGCGGTGCAATCGATCGATGGCTCATGCGTGCGCTGGATGTGCTGCTGTCGTTGCCGCGCGTGCTGCTCCTGCTGGCGGTGAGCGCGCTCTGGAATCGGCCGTCCACGATCTGGCTCGTGCTGTTGCTCGGCCTCACCGGTTGGTACGGCGTGGCGCGCGTGGTGCGCACCCAGATGCTGGCGCAGTTGGGTCGGGAATACGTGCTGGCGGCACAGGCCGCGGGCGTGCGTCGCGGCCGCCTCTTCACGCGGCATCTCCTGCCACATCTCGTCCCGGTGCTCGCCGTGTATGCCTCGCTCGGCGTCGCGCACACCATCGGGCTCGAGGCCGGACTCAGCTTTCTCGGCTTCGGCGTACAACCGCCGACCGCCAGCTGGGGCACCATCATGCAGGAAGGGTCGAGCGTCGCCAGTACGAGTTGGTGGCTGACAGCCTTCCCCGGCTTCGCCACACTCATCGCGGTCGTCGCCTGCAACTGGCTCGGTGATGCCTTGCGCGACGTCTTCGCGCCTGAGCAGGTTCCCGCGTGACTTCACCACAAACCCGATCTCAGAGACCCGCGCCCGTCGTCGGCAGCGGACCGTTGCTTGATGTGCATGCGCTGCACGTCTCTTTTCCGGCCGGCGGCGGTGCCATCGCGCGCGCCGTGGACGGTGTCAGCTTCACCATCGCACACGGCGAAACGGTGTGCCTCGTCGGCGAGTCCGGCTGCGGCAAATCGGTCACCGCGCTCTCGCTGCTGCGTCTCGTCCCGCCGCCTGGGCGCATCGACAGTGGCAGTGGCATCCACTTCGATGGTCTCGACCTGCTCACGCTTCCGGACGAACAGCTGCGCCGCATTCGTGGCAATCGCATGGCGATGATCTTTCAGGAACCGATGACCGCACTGAATCCGGTGCTCACCGTCGGCGATCAGATCGCGGAAGTCGTGCGCGTGCACACCAAAGCCTCGCGGCGAGAGGCGTGGGAAAGCGCCGTGGCCATGCTCACTCTCGTTGGCATCGCCGATCCCGCCGTGCGCGCGAAGCAATATCCGCACGAACTCTCGGGCGGCATGCGCCAACGCGTGATGATCGCGATGGCGCTCATTCTCGAACCACAACTCGTCATCGCCGACGAACCCACGACCGCACTCGACGTCACGATTCAGGCGCAGATTCTCGAACTCCTGCGCGAACTCAAGGCGCGCACGGGGATGGCGTTGCTGCTCATCACGCACGACCTGGGCGTCGTCGCAGAGATGGCATCGCGTGTGATCGTGATGTACGCCGGTCGTGTCGTGGAGGAAGCGCCGGTGGAAGCGCTGTTCGCCAACGCCTCGCACCCGTACACCGAAGGACTGCTGGCCGCGATTCCACGGCTCGGCGCCGATCAATCGCGATTGACGACCATTCCGGGCACGGTGCCACCACCCACCGAGTGGCCCACAGGCTGTCGCTTTCGCGAGCGCTGCGCCTACGCGTTCGATCGCTGCGTCACCGAAGAACCGGCACTGGTCCAGGTCGGCTCCGCGCATCGCGCCCGCTGTCATCTCGTGCAGGAACCCGAACGGCGAACGGGCACGGTGAGCATCACATGACCAGTCTCGCCCACGCTGACCGCGCGATGGACATCAGCACCGCACCATTGCTGTCCATTCGAGATCTCACCAAGCATTTCCCGATTCGTTCCGGACTCTTGCAGCGCGTCACCGGTGCCGTCAAAGCCGTCGACGGCGTCTCCTTCGATATCGCGCCGGGCGAAACGCTTGCCCTCGTTGGCGAATCCGGCTGCGGCAAGACGACCACCGGTCGCGCCATCCTGCGACTCGTCGAACCGACCAGCGGCAGCATCGTCTTCAAGGGTACGGACGTCCGCGCGCTGCGCGGTGAATCGCTGCGACGCATGCGTCGCTACATGCAGATCGTCTTTCAGGACCCGTACGGGTCGCTCAACCCGCGCATGACCATCGGCGCGGCCATTCGCGAGGGACTCATCGTCCATCAACTCGCCGAAGGGCGCGCGGCCGATCAACGCGTCGCGCAGCTGCTCGACGAAGTGGGACTGCGCGCCGACTACGCCGAACGCTATCCGCACGAGTTCTCCGGCGGACAGCGCCAGCGTGTCGGCATCGCGCGCGCCCTTGCGGTCGAACCCTCGTTCATCGTCTGCGACGAACCGGTCTCCGCGCTCGACGTGAGCGTGCAGGCGCAGGTCGTCAACCTGCTGCGCGATCTGCAGCGCGATCGCGGCCTCGCCTACCTCTTCATCGCGCACGATCTCGCGGTCGTCGCCCACATGGCCGATCGCGTGGCCGTGATGTACCTCGGTCGCATCGTCGAACTCGCGTCGCGTCGCGCGCTCTTCGCCAACCCGCTCATGCCGTACACGCAGGCGCTGCTGTCTGCCGTGCCGGTTCCCGATCCGACATCGACGCGCAAGCGCATCCTGTTGCCGGGTGAACCACCATCACCGGCCAACCCGCCCAGTGGTTGCGTGTTCCATCCGCGTTGCCCGCATCCGCTCAAGGATGAAGCGTGCGCGCGCATCGTGCCGCCGCTCGAAGAGAAGGCATCAGGGCATTTTGTCGCCTGCATCAAGCAGCCCTCGACACTCGTCTCCACTCCCGTGTCCACACTCCCGTCCGCCGACACCACGTGACTCCCGCTACCACGCCACCCGCATCCGCCGGCGCCGACGCCGCGGTCATCGGAGACCGCAGCTTCTTCGGACATCCGCGCGGACTCGGCCTGCTGTTCGCGACCGAGATGTGGGAGCGATTCTCGTTCTACGGCCTGCGTCCGCTGCTGGTGCTCTTCATGGCCGCCGCGCTCAATGAGGGTGGCTTTGGCTTTGAGCGCACACAGGCCTCGGCGATCGTCGGCATCTATGCGGCGAGCGTGTATCTCGCGTCGCTGCCGGGCGGGTGGATCGCTGATCGCTGGCTCGGATTGCGCCGTGCGATCATGACGGGCGCGCTCCTCATCACGACCGGCCATCTCGCTATCGGACTCTCGGGCTTCGCGGGCGTCGCGCTCGGCAAGACGTTCTTCTTTCTCGGCCTGATCCTGATCGTCTGCGGCACCGGACTGCTCAAGCCGAACATCTCGGCCATCGTCGGCGACCTCTATCCGGAAGGTGGCGCGCGTCGCGACGCCGGTTTCTCGATTTTCTACATGGGCATCAACACGGGCGCGTTCCTCGGGCAGTTGGTCACCGGATACCTCGGCGAGCGGGTGGGGTGGCACTGGGGCTTCGGTGCGGCGGGTGTCGGCATGGCGCTCGGTCTCCTCTCCTTCTGGATCGGGGCGCCGCGACTTCTGGGCACACTCGGACGGGACATTGTGCGCGACCCGGATCCCACGGTGCAGCGCATGCGCGAACAGACCGTGCGCAACACGACCTTCGCGGGCCTTGGCATCCTCGCGATGGTGTTTCTGCTCGCCAACGCCGGAGTCGTCGCACTCGATCCGTTGGCGATCGGCAGCGCGATGACCGTCGTGCTCGTGGCCATCGCCGTCGCCTTCTTCACCTATCTGTTCGCCTTCGGCGGACTTTCGCGCGAGGAGAAGAAACGTTCGGCAGTCATCTTCGTGCTCTTCATTTTTGCGGCGATCTTCTGGGCAGCGTTCGAGCAGGCGCCGACATCGTTGCAGCTGTTCGCCATGGACTTCACCGACCGCAGCATGTTCGGCATGGAGATCCCCGCGACCTGGTTCCAGTCGGTCAACTCCGCGTTCATCATCATCTTTTCACCCGTCTTCGCCGCGGTCTGGATCTTCATGGCCAAGCGTGGCTACGACATCTCGAGTCCGGCCAAGTTCGCACTCGGCCTCGCCTTCGCGGGGTTCGGATTTCTGATCATGCTCTTCGCCGCCAATGAGCTCGTCGCCAGCGGCGGTAAGACGCTCGTTTCACCGTGGTGGCTCATCATGAGCTACCTGCTGCAGACGTTCGGTGAGTTGTGCGTGAGCCCCGTCGGCCTCTCGTCGATGACCAAACTCGCGCCTCGGAAGTTCGTCGGGCAGATGATGGGCATCTGGTTCCTCGCCACGTCGGTCGGCAATCTCGTCGCCGGTCTCGTGGGCGGTCGAGTGGACCCCACGAAGCTCGAGCAAACGCCAACCGTTTTCAGTGGAACGGCCATCGCGCTCTTCGTGTCGACGGCAATTCTCTGCATCATGATCGTCCCCATCCGCCGCATGATGACTGGCGTGAAGGACGTCAGCGCCATCTAGCAGCGATCGCCGCGTCGCGTGGTCATGGCCACCGGAAGAGACTTGTCGGCACCGTGCGCGCACGCGCCGGTTCCACGTCGTTGGGTTCGCGCCAGAAGAGTCTCGTCAGGTCGTCGCTGGTGAAGCGCACTTCGAACTTCCTGAACGGATCGTTGCTCACCGGCAACGCGAAATCCACGCGCCACATGCGACGTGACCGCGGGGGCACCGCCGCCAGTACCGACACACCAACGGCGCCGCGCACTGGCGTTTGTACCGCATACGGCACCGACGGGTCGCTCCACAACCGCCCGGCTTCGGCGAACGCCGCCAGGCCGAAGTCGGCCACGTTGTAGCGTGTCGGCACGATCAGACGCTGTTCTGCGCGCATGACCAGTCGCTGCGCACCAGGCTCTCGCGAACGTCCATGTCCGTGCAATCCGCCCCGGGAATCACCCATCGACAGCTGCAACGGCGTGCTCATTTCGCGCACCGAACTGAACTCGGCCTGCACCAGCGTGAGCTGCTTCGCCGCCGGTTTGAAGTACCACGCCATGCGTCCGCTCATGACGACGTTGTCCCACGCTTCGCGATCGCGGTCGTAGCGCGCTTCCCCCACCACCTGCAGGCCGCCAAACGACTTCGGTCCGCCCCAACCCGCGTAGAGCGACGAAGCGAGGAAACGATCGCGATCGGTGGCACCGGCAACCCGCATCGACTGACCGTAACTGCTGCCGAACTCCATGCCGACACGCACGTCCTGCGCACCATTGAGGGCATCGAATCCCTGCACGCGACGGAATCCGATGCGGCGCACGCCAAACAGCGCATTGATACGCGCGACGTTCTGTGTGCGGAATGGGGCGAGCAACGGTGCACCTGAGTCGATCGCGAAACCTTCGCGCGTGATGCGCACCGGCACCGAGTCCACACGGGACTTCTCGCGGGTGACGGACATGCCCACAAGTTTGAGACGACCTACCGGCCCGACGCGAATCAGTCCGCCGAAATCGGCGAATTCGCGCGACACGTTCAGCGCGTTCTCCTGCTCCATCGGCCGCATCAGTCGCGCGAAGTTGCGCGTGCCACCCGCCGAGCCGATCCACGCGAAACGTTGCAGGTCGGTGAAATACGGACGCACGATTTCCGCGCGCAGCTCCTGCCCACGCTCGAATCGCGTGCCGCCGACGCGAAGGATCTGTCGCCCGCCGGCGAACTGATAGTCGGTGAACTCCGCCGAGAGCACGTCGTTGTAGGCGCGCCCTTCCCGCCATTCCACCGCGGTCGCGACAGCGCCGCCGCCGAGATTATTCTCGCCCAGGCGCAGCCCGCGCAGGAACGGCGATGGCGCGCCGGCACGACCGCCCACCACCAGGCTGAATTCGTCGCGCGTCTCCACGTCGAGTCGCACGCCCCCTTCTTCGTCGTCGTATACCTGAATGCGCGCATCCACCAGAAAGGGCTGCGCGCGCAGCACGCGCTCGGATTCGGCACGACGGATCTGATTGCACGGCTGCCCCACATCCAGCAGCAGATAGTTGCGGATGATGTCGTCGCGGGTGGTCGCGTGCAGCGCACGCGCGGCTCGACGCAGGAACTCGAAGCGACGAGGCAACTTGTCCGTGTACGGCGGCTGCGTCACGATCACGATGTTGCTGATCGTCTGACCTGCACACCCCGTGATGGGCAGGCGACCCTTGCTGGACACCGGGGCGACGCGCGGCGTTGTGTTCTGCGCGGCGAGTGCGCAACACGGTGCAAGCATCGCAGCCAACGCGCACGTGGCGCGCCGCACGTCAATCACTTCCCCATGCGTCGCTTCAGAGCCGCCAGACGCTCCTCCGCTTCTGCTTCCTTTTCGGCGCGCGTGCGACGCAGCGGGGCCGCATCCGCAGCCGCGCCGCCCATCGTACCACTGCTGCCCGCGCCAGCGCCGAACCCACCACGGGCGGCGCCATCGTCATCGATGCCACCCGCACTGCCTGACAGAAACGCGTCCACTTCCCGCTGGGCCGACACGTCCGCCGACACACCACCAGGCGCAATACCACTCGCCGCCATGCGCAGCTGCGACGACATCTCCTCGAGCTCGCGCTCCGCCAGGGTCAACTCCTGCTGCTGCACCATCAGCTTCGACTCGAGCACCGAGACGCGCTCGGCGTGCTGGTTGGCGAACTTTTCGGCGATCGCGACCGTCTCGTTGTCACCGATCTGCGCCGCCAGCCCCTGCCGGCGACGCACGGTGTCCAGCTCCGCGCGCTCGGTCGTCAACCGCGCCTGGGTAGACGCGATTCCGTCGCGCAGATCCTGCAGGCCAAGTTTGGCGTGCACCATCGCGTCGCGCATCGCGGAGACGACCCGACGGCGCTCTTCGGGAGCCAGACGATCAGAGAGCGCGCGCAGGGAATCGCGGAGTTGTTCGAACATGCGGGAGACGAAGCGCGACGAAGGCGACCGAGCACTGAACGCGGTCAGCGAAGTGAGACTGGCGGGATATACACCGCCGTGTGACCGCACGATACGCGCCGCATGGCGCGCTCCGCCAGTCTCGGGCATTCCGACTCGGATCATCCAGCGGATCGGGCGGCGGCTCCAGTACCACCGCCTGCCAACTCGGCACGACCGATGCGCTCAGCTTGGCGGCAGCCAGCGCGAATCGTCCTGCACCTGCCGCATCAGCCGCTCGGGGGTGTGGACGTTTGGAAAGAAGAGACGATCGCTCACCCGATTGAGTGCCACCCGCAGCTGAGGAAACTTCTCTGCTGCCGTGGCGAACAGCACCGAAAGCCCATGCTCCGACGCCAGTCGATGATCGGCCGCCAGTCGGAAACCGCGCGTGCCCATCGTCTCGAAGTAGCGCAGGTCGGGTCCACCGCGATTCCATCGACGCCGCTCGATGTGATCCGGAAAGATGCCACTCATCCAGAGCGCGTAGTTGCCCAGATGCGCGCGCGCCAGAAAGCTGCGATTGGCGTCGCCGCCTTCAATCTCCTCGCCCAGTGAGGCCAGCGTGTCGTACGTCGCATCGTCGTGCGTCGTGATCTGCCGAGCGCGTTGCCGCAATCCGAAGTGCAGCAGCAGCGACGAGACATAGTCGGCCAGCATTCGATCGCTCTCCCCCGACGCCAGCAAGGCGTTGCGCACGACGACGTACGTGAAGAGTGGCAGCGAAGCGTGCGCGCCCTGTCGCGAGTCCAGCAGCCCTTCCTGCAGCCGCGGGTCGTCGAGCAACGAATCGAGCCCCTGATCGGCGAGCTTGGCTTCCGCGTCATCGAGCGCTCGCCCGGACCCGCGGGCAACGAGCCGGACCACGAGTTGCGCATCCTCCCGGGTCAGCCGGGACCGCACATTCGCGAGAATCATGGAGTCTCCTCCTGAAACTGTACGCCTCTGGCCAGCGGGTCCTGCACCCGCGAGGCCCCCTTCTCTGTTATTATCGGACGCAGAGCTGCGCACCAGCCGGTTTTCTTCGTGACCCATCGCCCGAACACGTGCTTTACCTCGCCATACCTGCACAGAACGAGGTCGCCACCATCGGCGTGCTGCTTTGGCGGCTGCGCACGGTGCTTGCTGAATTCCCGCGTGAGTACGAAGTCGTGGTCTATGACGACGCCAGCACCGACGAGACAGCGGACGTCGCCGCGCAGTACGCGCACGCCATGCCAGTCACCGTATTGCGAGGCGCGAAGCCCGTGGGGTACGCCGGCGCCGTCGACGCGCTGGTGCGCCACGTCTCGGGACACACGCGCTATCCTCGGCGCGACGCGATGCTGCTCCTGCAGGGAGACTTCACCGATCCACCCGGAATTGTTCCGGAGTTCGCGCGTCGTTTCGAAGGCGGCGCCGATCTCGTGATCGGTGAGCGCACCGCCGTGGTGGACGCCCCGACGCCGGTAAAGCGACTGTTTTCCGCTGCCGGTTGGGCGCTGCGTCCGTTCGTCCGTGTCGATGGCGTGCGTGATCTCACGAGTTCCATGCGTCTGGTCCGCATCTCGGTGCTGCGCGACGCGCTGCGCACCGCGGGCGATGCACCGGTGTGCGAAGGCGATTCGTGGACCGCGAACGCCGATCTGCTGCTGCGGCTTGTGCCGCACGCGCGTCGCGTGGAGTCGGTGCCGATGGAACCCACGTACGGCGTACGCATGCGCGAAACGCGACGGGTGACCGTACGCGATGCGCTGGCCACGCTGCGTTGGGGATGGCGGGCGCGTGGTCGTCGTGCCGTGCCATCCACCGTGCCGGAAGCGGCGGCGGATGCGGGGGTGCGTCCAGCGCGTGGCGCGGCGTCGCCGTCGCGTCGTCGCGACGAGCCGGAGATGACGGCCGAACGCCTGCGTGAACGCAAGCGCGATCGTGATCGTCCGCGCAGCGACTCCGGACTCGAGGACACCGTCGAACTCGCGCGTCGTGAAAAGAGTCGCCGCGATCGTCGCGACGCGCGCAACGCCACCGAGACGCGGGACGCGGCGCCCGCGCGAGAGATCCCCGCCAGCGAGGAAACGCGCCCGCCGCGCGAAGAACGCAAACGCGAGAAAAAGCGTGGCCGTGGTCGCGATGGCGCCCGCGATGGCGTGCGCGACGAGGATCTCCATCTCACGCTCGATGATCCATTTGCCGCTCCCTCGACGCGACGCGACGCACGCGCCGATTCGCCGTACGCCGACGAGCTGCTGCCGGAAGTACCGCGCGCCGTCGATGGCAACAGCGCCGTCGATGGCAACAGCGCCGTCGATCGCGACAGCGCCGTCGATCGCGACAGCGCCGTCGATGGCAGCAGCGCCGTCGA
>Ga0163144_10020908_pt1 | contig 13043 bp, 13 predicted proteins | sample OliLak19BULKMAT1_FD_123175 | JGI IMG/M metagenome (GOLD analysis project Ga0163144, IMG submission 123175) | Freshwater microbial mat bacterial communities from Lake Vanda, McMurdo Dry Valleys, Antarctica - Oligotrophic Lake LV.19.BULKMAT1 | ecosystem: Environmental > Aquatic > Freshwater >...
CGCAGACGTGATCGTCACTTGCCTAGGCACCGCAGGTATGGAATACGCCTGTGTCGGTATTCCCTGCCTGCTCGGTGGAGAGAGCCCCTACAGCGGTTTCGGGTTCACGGTTGAGCCGGATACTGCCGAAGAATACGAGGCCTGCCTGTGCAAACTAGATCGACTCGGCAAGCTTACACCGGAACAGGTCAGGGCCGCCAAGATCGTGATGTATTTTGAGTTGCCGATGATGCACAGTGCCCGCTACTTGTTCTGTCCGCATTATGATTATCGGCAGATCGTGAAGATAACGCCGTCCAAGGTGTTGACCGATGCCACCGACTGGATGCAGCAAGTGGATGACAAGGGTCTCATGCGCCAGATCGATCTGCTGTCCGGCTTTCTGAAGGATTCCAGCCGCACCCAATTTATTGATTTCGATAGCCATCCTTTCATGCGTGACGAGGACCTTGCGCGAACCGCCGAGGCGAGAGTTGGCTGATCGCTGATATGGGACAGTCCGTAATGAAGCGACTCGCAATTGGGCTGCTTCCCCCGCTAGTTACTGAATCAGTACGGGGATTGCGCCGATGGTTGAGTCCCCCCATGGCGGCTCTCGAGTATTCCCCTTGTGGTTGGGACGAAACGCTCATTGCGGGTGCATCGTCTGGCTGGAATTCTGCAGGTGTGGTGGAGGCGACCCAAAGGGAAAACTCTGAGTCCTTTTGGCTTCTGCAGCGTGGTGGCCCGTTCGGTACAGGACATCAGCATAACCTCCATGTCAGCTTTGCTTATGTGCTCGCTTTGGCGGCTCATCACAAAACATCCCTGTCGATCTTGGATTGGGGTGGTGGACTTGGCTATTACTACCACGTTGCGAAAGCGGCACTTCCGGGAGTATCGATTGAGTATCATTGCAAGGAAATTGAGGTGTTGGCGACTGCTGGTAGGCAGACTATTCCAGAAGTCACATGGTACACAGACGAAACCTGTCTTGACTGTCTGTATGATGTCATCATGCTGAGCGGGTCATTGCAATATGCGCAGGATTGGGAAGGGCAACTGCAGCGTATTGCCCAAGCTGTCACCGACTGGCTTTACATTACTCGGTTGCCGGTCGTGGAGCATGTTCCGACCTATGCGGCAGTTCAGCGTGTTTATGGGTCGAAGATGCTGCATTGGCAGTTTAATCGCACCAGGGTGCTTAGTGTAGTTAAGGCGCTTGGTTTTGAGATCGTGCGTGAATTCGAGGTTGGTGATCGGCCTTATATTCAAGGAGCTCCTGAACAGTGTGAGCTTCGTGGCTGGCTGTTCCGGCGTAGCTCCAATGTTTCTGCTGCAAAGGAGAGAAAGTGAAACCCTGTTTGATCTGCAATGCCCCAATTGAGCCATTCATGTCATTCGGCAAGATGCCGATTGCTAATGGCTTTCTTACCCTTGACCAGTATTCCGAGGAATTCTTCTTTGAGCTCAAGACTGCGTTCTGCCCGCACTGCAAAATGGTGCAACTCGCCGAACTGGTGGACGAGCGTAGAATGTTCCACGAAAACTATGCCTTTTTCTCCTCTACTTCGGTGCGTATGGGTGAGCATTTTCAGCGTTTCGCGCAGGGGGTGATAAAGGATTATCTTGCTCCGTCCGATCCTTTCGTCGTTGAAATTGGCAGCAACGACGGCATCATGTTGCAGAATTTCTCGCGCGCGGGTGTGCGCCATCTGGGTATCGAACCCTCGGCCAACGTCGCCGAGGTTGCGCGCTGCAAGGGCATCCAAACCATCTCGGAGTTCTTCAACGAGGATCTTGCCGGTCGCATCGTGGCCGAGTACGGACAGGCTGACGCCTTTCTCGGCGCCAATGTGATGTGCCACATCCCCTACCTGCACTCTGTTGCTGCCGGCATCCGGATCCTGCTCAAGCCACGCGGCGTCCTGATGTTCGAGGATCCTTACATGGGAGACATCGTGCAACAGACCTCGTATGACCAGATCTACGACGAGCATGCCTTCTACTTTTCGGTGGCCTCGATCAGTCATCTGTTCGGCGAGCATGGTCTGGAAGTGATCGATGTACAGCCGCAGAATGTACATGGAGGCTCTATGCGCTACGTTATCGCCCACAAGGGGGTGCGCCCGGTGTCGGCTGCGGTGAATGCCCAGCGTGCGAAGGAAGAAGCGTTAGGCTTGCATCGGCCAGAGACTTACGAGGGCCTGCGCCGCAACATCGAACGCTCGCGCGATGAGCTGATATCCTTGTTGCGCGACGTAAAGAGACAGGGGAGACGCGTGGTCGGCTACGGCGCTACTTCCAAGAGCACCACGGTGACAAACTACTGTGGCATCACGCCGGATCTGATCGAGTTCATCAGCGACACCACCCCGATCAAGCAGGGCAAGTTCAGCCCAGGCGCCCACATCCCGGTACGGCCGTACAGTGCATTCCAGGAGCGGTACCCCGATTACGCACTGCTGTTCGCCTGGAATCATGCCGAAGAGATCATGGCCAATGAGCAGAAATTCCACGACGCCGGAGGCAAGTGGATTGTCTATGTGCCCAAGGTGCAGGTCAGCGCATGATTCAGTGCAGTAATCCATTAGCGCAATACCTCGCATACAAGGAAGAGATTGATGCTGCCGTGCATCGAGTACTTGATAGCGGTTGGTACATCTTGGGCGATGAGACGCGAAGCTTTGAGGCTGAGTTTGCAAAATACAATGGGGTTGCTCATGCGGTTGGTGTGGGTAGTGGGACTGAAGCGATACATATTGCTTTAAGCGCGTGCGGGATCGGGCAGGGGGACGAAGTCATCACGGTATCTCATACCGCAGTGGCGACCATTGCGGCCATAGAAATGACCGGGGCACAGCCTGTCTTGGTCGATATCGATCCGGAAAGTTATTGCATGGACCCAGCCTTGCTGGAGAAGGCGATTACTCCAAGAACCAAGGCTATCATTCCTGTGCATCTTTATGGACAGCCGGCAGATCTCACGCCGATCCTGAATATAGCTCGAAAACACGGTTTGCGTGTTATTGAGGATTGTGCCCAAGCCCACGGGGCACTCTATTCTAGAAGCAGGGTCGGAACGCTGGGGGACATCGGCTGTTTCAGCTTTTACCCTACAAAGAACCTTGGTGGGTTCGGTGATGGTGGGATGGTTGTGACCGGTGATCCTGAGCTTGTGCGCCAGATGGTTTTGATCCGGGAATACGGGTGGAGCGAACGCTATATCAGTTCCACCAAGGGGGTGAATTCCCGCTTGGACGAGTTGCAGGCGGCAGTATTGCGGGTGAAGTTGCGCCAACTGGAGGCTACTAATAGGGCACGCATGAAACTGGCTGACCGGTATAATGCAAAGTTAAAAGATTCCGGCTTGGTGCTTCCAACCTGTAGGAGTGGGTCGACGCATGTCTATCATCTTTACGTGGTGCGTGCTAAGCGAAGGGAGGCTGTTCAGGCCTATTTGAAGACGCATGGCGTAGGCACTTTGGTCCATTACCCAATACCAGTGCACTTGCAGCCTGCATACCTGGGACGACTTCCGGGATGCGAGTCTTTGCCAGAAACTGAACGTGCTTCCGCGGAGATTCTATCCTTGCCAATGTACCCGGAACTAAGCAGCCAGGATCAACAGGAAGTAATCGATACAGTTCTGGCTGAGACGAGTGAACTTTTGGAGGGTGGATCGTGATCGAAGGCGTTGAATTCAAGAGTTTGGTGACGCATACGGATGAGCGTGGTTTCTTCCGCGAGCTCATTCGCGCGACCGATGAATTTTTCGGTGAAGGATTCGGACAATTAAGCCATTCATTGGTTCATGTCGGCATTACCAAGGCTTGGCATATGCACAAGATGCAGTTACAGTGGACTTATGTGATGGGTGGAGTGCTGAAGGTTGCAATGCACGACTGCCGAGAAAAATCGCCAACGTACAGGGAAACGCAGGAATTTCTGATAGGAGATAATCACCCGGCAAGAATTTATCGATTGCCGCCTGGAGTTGCTCACGGGTACCGCTGCCTGAGTGGACCAGCGCATGTGCTGTATGTTACCTCGGGCGTATACGATCCATCGGATGAAGTCCGCATTTCTCATGATGATGCAGAGATTGCTTACGATTGGACAAAACCCCCTCTCATACGGTGATGGAATGAAGCGCTTTCGTTGCCAATCTATTCGGAGTTGATCGGCGTAGTCATCGACGCGTAGCCGGTTTTTTCTGCAAGCCATGAATACATCTCGCCTATCTCAGGTTGGTATCCCGGACACAGTAGCTGCGAATATGGCAAGACAAGAGGACTCGTCACCTAACTGGTTTTCGGGCAAGCGAGTTCTGGTTACTGGCGGCGGCGGCTTTATTGCTGCAAGTATCATCGGCCTGCTTTGTGGTGTCGATTGCCAAATCGTGCGTCTGTTACGGAGGCCGGGCACGGCGTGGTCCGATCCTGGCAAGGCTAAAGTCGAAGATCTGGTCGGGGATATACGCGATCAGGCGCTGTGGCAGTCTTTACCAAAAGCTATCGATGTGGTGTTCCATCTTGCAGCTCAGACCAGCACCTACGAGGCCAACCGTGCTCCCCATTCCGACCTTGATAGCAATGTGTTGCCAATGCTCCTGATGTTGCAGACGTTTCAGGAGCGTGGCGTTAAACCCGTTGTGGTCTCTGCCAGCACGGTCACCATCTGCGGTCTGTCTCAGCGACTGCCGGTCGGCGAAGATCACCCGGACGCGCCGATTACGATCTATGACCTGCACAAACAGATGGCGGAGAATTATCTTAAATACTACGTGCGCATTGACGCGGTGCGTGGAGCAGCGTTGCGTCTAGCGAATGTGTACGGCCCTGGCCCGCGTTCTAGCCGACCTGATCGTGGCATTCTCAACCAGATGGTGGTGCGAGCACTTCGCGGTGAAGCACTTACAATTTACGGTCGTGGTGAGAACCTGCGCGACTATGTGCATGTGGAAGATGTAGCCAGCGCCTTTCTTGCGGCTGCAGTACATATGGATGTCCTGAATGGAGGGCATTTCATTATTGGTCGAGGAGAACGACATAGTATCGGGCAAGCGCTCCAGCTTGTTGCCGAGCGAGTGGCTGTACGAACGGGGAAGCTTGTTCCTGTGACCAGCGTGGAGCCGCCAGCCGGTCTGTCGCCGATCGAGGCCAGAAACTTTGTGGCCGATACGCGTCGCTTTGCTGCAATGACCGGTTGGTGTGCCCGTTATGCGCTGGCTCCGGGAATCGATACCATCGCAGAGAGTCTGTCATGAAAGTTTTGATAATCGGCGGGGCTGGGTTTCTTGGGGCCAACCTTGTACGGCGTTGTCTTGCGGAACCCGGCGTCGAAGTCCTGGTCATGGATTCGCTCGATCCGCATCTCCACGCCACCACAGCCAATCTGCGGCCAGTTTGGAAGCTCATACGTTTCGTGCGGGGTGATTTGCGGGACGAAACGCTTCTTGCCGAGGTGGTTCAAGGGCAGGACGTAATATTCAACTGCGCCGCTCAGACTTCGCACCCTCTTTCTATTCAGTATCCGCTGCTCGATGCTGATATAAATTGCAACGGTAATCTCAAACTGCTAGAGGCGGTAAGACTAGTCAATTCAGAGGCTGTGGTGGTGTACACCTCCAGCAGCACCGTTATCGGCAAGGCTCAGCAGGATGTGGTAGATGAGGACCACCCGGAGCGTCCGTTGGAAATATATTCAGCCAACAAGGGCGTGGCTGAGAAGTATTACCGCATTTATCATACGATCCACGATCTCAACACAGTGGTGTTGCGCTTTGCCAATCTTTTTGGACCTTTTGGCAAAGGGTACCCCGAGTTTGGTTTTATTAACTATTTTATACACCTTGCACGGACAGGAGAGCCTATCAAGATATTCGGTTCTGGCGAGCAGATACGCAATGTGTTGTATGCCGAAGACGCCGCTGACATCCTCTGGATTGCCGCCCGGCAGCCTAAGCTTATTGGACAGATGCAGTTTGCCACCAGTAACGAGCATCTATCTGTTGCGGCTATTGCCAAAGGAATTGTCGAGGTATTCCAGGCCGGCTCGGTAGAACACATCGAGTGGCCGGATGAGCGGCGACGCATGGAAATCGACCACGTTCAGTTTTCCTCTGCACGATTACAAGCGCTCACAGGATGGGAGCCTCGCCATGATTTCCTGTCTGGGCTAAGAAAAACCAGGACTGTCATTGAAGGTAACCATTAACGCATGATCAATAAAATTGTCGTCTGTGGTGCGCTGGGCCATATCGGTTCGCGCTTTATACGCACTCTTCCAGATCAATATCCTGATGCTCAGATAGTGATGTTGGATAATTTGTCCACGCAACGCTATGTATCTCTGTACGACTTACCTCGCCATGGACACTATCGGTTTCACGAATTAGACGTGTTGGATGCAGATCTGAAACCACTGTTCGAGGGCGCTGATGTGGTAGTACAACTTGCCGCGATTACCAATGCAGCGGGAAGCTTTGAGATACGGGAGAAAGTTGAGCGTGAGAACTACCTTGCCACCGAGCGCATCGCGCACGCTTGTCTTTCGACCGGCACGGCACTTGCCCATATCTCCTCAACAAGTGTCTACGGAACCCAGAAAGATATGGTCGACGAAATTTGTGACGAGGAGGACCTTAAACCACAGAGTCCATATGCTGAGACGAAGCTGCGGGAGGAGCGACTGCTTGCCGAACTCGGGGAAAGATCAGATCTGCACTTCGTGACCTGCCGTTTCGGGACGATCTTTGGTGTTTCTCCCGGGATGCGCTTCCACACTGCTGTTAACAAATTCTGCTGGCAGGCGATGACTTGTCAGCCGATAACCGTATGGCGTACTGCGATGCACCAGGTTCGACCATATCTAGATCTTGAGGATGCAATGAGGGCGTTGCACTTTATTATCCATGGCAAGTTATTCGATAGAGGCACCTATAATGTCCTCACCATGAACGCCACAGTTGCAGATATTCTGGACGTGATCCGGATTCACGTTCCAGATATCACTATAGAATACGTAGATACCAAAATTATGAATCAGCTTTCATTTCAAGTCTCCAGTCAGCGCTTCCGTAATTGCGGCTTCGAGTTCCACGGCGATCTTCGTCGAGGTGTTGCCGATACTTTTACCTTGCTGCGCGGGGTGCGATCATGACGTCAGGCGCACGTTGCGCAGATGGAAAAATTCGCCTCAACCTTGGTTGCGGTGGTTCGCCCTTATCTGATTATGTGAACGTGGACATGGATAACCTAGAGGCACTCAGAGAGCGCTATCCACAACAGAAGTTCTCAGATGATTTTCAGGTTCACGACTACGATATTTTCAACCTGCCATATGTTGATGGAACCGTAGATGAGAGTAGAGCCGACTCGTTGATTGAGCATTTGCCGTTCGTTGACGAACCGCGCTTCTTCTACGAGATGAAACGTGTGCTCAAGTCGGGTGGGCTGCTGCGTCTTTCGACACCGGACTTTGAGGCGACAGTCAGAGAATGGCTTGCCGCAAAAGATGAATGGAAAGAGTTCTACAGGAACGATCCTGAGGCCATACGAGATAAACATTGGTTTGGTCAGTACTCCTATTCCACGGAAAATCGATGGGGCTATCTTTCGGCGATGCTTTTCGGCAGCCAGAATGGTAAGGGGCAGTTCCATGTCAATTGCTACACGGTACCTAAGATTCAGGCGATCCTTCAACACTTGGGTTTTAGAGTGCTTGAGATTTCCCGTTATCGCTGGAAGGGTGATCGCGATGTCATGATCCAGGTCTTGGCTCAAAAGCTTTGAAAGGCAAAATGCTTGTCTGTTTTAAAGACTATAGAGGAGGGATTTGTTGAGCGACAGGCCGTATTTCAGCATCGGCGTCACTACCTTCAATCGAAAGGAAATGCTGGTTGAGTGCATCAAATCCATTCTGGGCCAGTCTCTCTCAGATTTCGAAGTGTTGATAGGCAACGATTACACATCAGAGAAACTCTCCCTCCAGGACTTAGGAATTGCTGATCCACGAGTCAAGGTTATCAATCACGCCGTGAATCTTGGCGAAACCGAGAATATGAATTATCTGCTGAAGCACAGCAGCGGAGAATATTTCACCTGGCTGGCTGACGACGATGCCTATCATCCACATTTCCTTCGCATGGCGCATGACGTGTTTCGTCGCGATCCTGCATTGGACTGTGTATTTACAAGCTACTGGTCTGCGGACGTCAAGACATCGATCCCCCGTATTGACCCTACAGAAGTGATTGCTGCGGAACTCCCTATCGACCAGTTCTTGGAACGGTATCTGACCAGACAGATAGCAGTTATTGGCTGCTATGGAGTATTCAGGTCAAGCTTTCTCAGAGATCTTGGGGGTATGAGGAGGGCAGGGACAGGGTTTGGGCCTTACTCCGACAATCTTCTGGGAATCAAGGCAGCAGCCTTAGGGCGGGTTGCTCATATCGACCAGCCGCTGATCTTTTATAGAATACACGGCGGATCCATCTCTTCTTCATCGGATTCCGTAGAGGCCTATACCTCAGCCCAAATTGATGTTGTACAAGAGTTCGACAGACTGGTCTGTAAACGTGTTCATTCGGAAGAGTACAGCCGTCTGAAGCTTCATCTGTTTGAATGGTTTATTCGTGACTTGGCGTCGGTGTGGGGAAGAAGTCGTCAGCATCTCGCTCCTTTGCAGATATGGGGATTCATTAGGTTAGTTAGAGCTTCCTATATTTCCAAGTTAGCTCTTAAGCACAAACTGCGTCTTGTCCTGACCACCACTCAAATGGTCTTTATGTTAATCAGGAAAAGTGTACATGAATCCGTTGTTTCTCATGCGCAATGATGTACGACGTTTCCTGCCGGGCCGTTTTCCCGCCAAGATCGTGATGCGATAACGCTATGGAACAGAATGCCGCAAATAAATGAGATGAAGAAACACCTTTTGAGACGATTGCGAGGAATCGCGAGTCCTCCTGAGCATCATATCGAGAGGCAATTGCTCCTGCAGTGCCTTCTGGTCGCGAAAATGAACCGCGGATTGATTCATCTGAGGACGCTCTCGGAGGCAGAGTTTTCTGGTTTTTCTCAGTGGGGCGAAGATGGAATTATCGACTGGCTGGTCGAGAGATTGCCTGGAATACCGCAGATATTCGTAGAGTTCGGCGTCGAAGACTATCGCGAATCAAACACCCGGTTGTTGCTGAACCTGAGGAACTGGCAGGGTCTAGTGATGGACGGCTCGCAGGAACATATCGCTGATATCATGCGGCAGGATATCTACTGGCGGTACGACCTGACTGCGAAGTGCGCATTCATCGATCGTGAGAACGTCAACGATCTGATTGCCTCTTCGGGAATCTGCGGCGAGATTGGGTTGCTGAGCATCGATGTCGACGGCAATGATTACTGGATCTGGCAGGCGATTGATGTTGTCAACCCGGCCATAGTTGCGTGTGAATACAACGCGCTGTTCGGCGACATGCGTCATGTATCTGTACCCTATCAGTCGGATTTCCAGCGTACCCGCGCACATCACTCAAATCTTTATTTTGGCGCTTCGCTTGCGGCGTTGATCGATCTGGCCGGACGAAAGGGCTATGCCTTCGTCGGCACCAATTCCAATGGATGCAATGCGTTCTTCGTCCGGAACAATTATGCCACCGATATGCTCAACGCAATCGGGGAAGTCCGGTCATTTCCGTCCGCAATCCGCGAATCCCGAGATGTGCTCGGTCAATTGACCTTTGCCCGCGGGAAGAGCCGGGTTGCGGCGATCCGACACCTGCCGGTTTTCGACTTCGAGGCGAACGCAACGAGGCCGCTTGCAGATCTCGGCGAGCTTTGCTCGGAGAAGTGGCGGCGGGTGTACTGAACAGGGATCATGCGGGTTGCGTTCGACCAGCAGGTTTTCCTGTTGCAGGAATATGGCGGCATCTCGCGGTATGTCTGCAGCCTGGCCAGTGGGCTTGCGAAAATTCCTGGTGTTGACGTAACGATCCTCGCCCCTTTGCACCACAATGGCCATCTGGATAAGCTACCGGGAGACCTGACATGGGGTTGGCGAGTTCCCCGCTTTCCCAAGACGGCACGATTCGTTTGTTCTGTGAGCGTGTTGCTTGCGCGGCATGCGATGAGGCGTTTTCGACCGGACATCGTCCATGAGACATACTACTCGGCGGATGCTTTCGCGCCGAAAGGCGCGCGCCGTGTCATTACGGTGTATGACATGATTTATGAGCGGTTTCCGTCTGAGTTTTCCGGTGGGCAACTCACTGCCGCCAAGAAGATTGCTATTTCCCGTGCCGATCATGTTTTGTGCATTTCAGAGAGTACTCGACGGGATTTGATCGACATACTCGGAATTGCTGCCGATCGGGTCTCGGTGGTGTACCTCGGATATGATGAACTGGCATTGCCTGCCATTGCCTCCGGCGAGCCCCAAAATCATGCGGACACGAGCCCTTTTTTACTGTATGTCGGGACTCGCGAGGGGTACAAAAATTTCGAATCATTGTTGCGGGCGTTTGCGAGTTCGTCATACGTAAAAAATAATTTCTCCATCGTGTGTTTCGGGGGAGGAGCATTGCGGAGTGAAGAGCTTTCCCTAATACGGGAATTGAAGCTTGCTGACGGTCAAGTGCGGCACATGGGAGGGGGAGACGAGGTCCTGGCCCGGTTGTATCAGCGGGCCGCCGCTTTCGTTTGCCCTTCGCGCTATGAGGGGTTTGGCATTCCCTTGCTGGAAGCAATGTCTTTGGGATGCCCGGTCATTTGCAGTAATACAAGTTCGATTCCTGAGGTGGTCGGTGATGCCGGGGAATACTTTGATCCGAACGATCCCGGGTCCATATGTGCGGCAATCGAGTCCGTTTTGGAATCCAGGACTCGGCGTGACGAACTTGTAACGAAGGGGTACGGGCGTTGTGCGTTGTTCAGTTGGACGCGTTGCGCAACGGAAACCCTCACTATTTATCGGAGTCTGGTGTGAAGAGAGCTCTTATCTGTGGTGTGTCAGGGCAGGACGGTGCCTATCTCGCCAAGCTGCTTCTCGGCAAGGGGTACCAGGTGTGGGGAACCTCACGCGATGCTCAGGTCGCGAGTTTGGACAACCTGAAGGCGCTCGGCATATTGGAAAGTGTGACGCCGCTGTCGATGGCGCAAACTGATTTCCGCAGTGTGCTGAACAGCCTCATTCGCAGCGACCCGGACGAGGTGTATTTCTTGTCTGGCCAGAGTTCCGTGGGGCTATCTTTTGATCAGCCGGCAGAAACAATGGAGAGCGTATCGCTCGGCGCATTGAATATGCTTGAGGCCGTCCGCTTCGTGGGCAAACCCATCAAGGTCTATCACGCCAGTTCAAGCGAGTGTTTCGGAGATGTCGGACAGAAGCGCGCGACTGAGAGTACGCCTTTTCGTCCGCGCAGCCCCTATGGCGTTGCCAAGGCCTCGGCACACTGGCTCGTCACGAACTATCGCGAAGCCTATGGTCTGTTTGCATGTAACGGCATCCTGTTCAACCACGAATCCCCGTTGCGCCCAACCAGGTTTGTCACCAGGAAAATCATTGCAACGGCCTGTCGCATTGCCAAGGGGGCCAAGGAGACGCTTACGCTCGGGCGCCTCGATATCGTTCGTGATTGGGGGTGGGCGCCTGAATATGTGGAAGCTATGTGGTGCATGCTTCAGGCCGAGTCCCCTGATGACTACGTCATTGCCACGGGACACTCTGCTCCGCTTTCGGACTTTGTGTCGCTTGCTTTTGGAAAGTTAGGGCTCGACTGGCAGGAATTCGTGAAGAGTGATACATCCCTTTTCCGTCCCCTGGACATCACCTTCAGTGCAGGCGATCCGGACAAAGCTATAAAGGTACTGGGGTGGAGTGCGTCAACGCTGCTACCGGAGCTTGTCCCCAGGCTGGTGTCGGCAGAATATGGGGAAACGGCACCCTAACGGAACAGCGATGCATGCAGCCTCTCTTGTCGATTGTCACGGTTACAAAAAATTGCGCCTCCACACTTGAGCGTACGCTCAAGTCTGTTCAGGCAATCAAAGCGTCTGATGTTCAATATATTATTATCGACGGGGAATCCAACGACGGAACTCTTTCTGTGATTGGGCGTTATAAACATGTGGTCGATGTCTTAGTTTCTGAGAAGGATAGTGGAATTTATCATGCTATGAATAAGGGCGCTGGATTGGCCGATGGCCAATATGTTTTGTTTCTCAACGGAGATGATTACATCTTAGTTGATGGGTTTAACGACGCCAAACGACTTCTGGCTAACGAGAAGCCTGAGATTTTGAGTTGTCAGAGCGAGGTGTTTTCGCAAGATGGCGCCAAGCTTGACAAGCTTAGGCCTTCGTTATGGCGACTGCTTTTCTTCAATACGATTCCGCACCTATCTACGTTCGTTTCCGGAGCCTTGCAACAGAAGTACAAATTCAGAGAGCAGTTTCGCATAGCAGCCGACTATGATTTATTCCTGAGGCTGTATCTGGACGGACATCACTTTACAGTGACGGATCTCGTTGCTGCCACACACCATCGTGGCGGCTTTTCCAATAATCAAACTCGATCAATTGCCGAAATGAGAGAGATCAGAAGGGCTAATCTTGGGGTTGCCTTGTATTGCATTTCTCGAACGTTGGAATTGCTAAATAAGTTAATAAACAAGGTAATGCTAACGTGTGGATTGCGCAGTACAGCCTCGAGGCCATAAGCGCACTTATGTTAACTGGTACGCACCTCTTAATGCCTGAATCAGGACCTCATATCCGCACAGAGGCCAGTTGAGACGGGTTCGTATGGTTCTTGTGTATTGCGTGCCTGTTTGCAGTATGTGCGCCCTCCAAAGGTTTCTCTTCCCCTTCGTGTAGAACTATTGTTAGAGGTTCCCCAAGTGCGGATATTATTCGGTTGTCAATTTTATGCACCAAGCGTGGGTGGTGTACAGGAGGTAATGCGACAACTAGCAGAACAACTCGTCGCTCATGGCCATCAGGTGACAGTGGCCACGACCAAATTACCCACGCGTGATTTTCAAGCGCTCAACGGCGTAGACATCA
>Ga0163144_10020909_pt1 | contig 13042 bp, 13 predicted proteins | sample OliLak19BULKMAT1_FD_123175 | JGI IMG/M metagenome (GOLD analysis project Ga0163144, IMG submission 123175) | Freshwater microbial mat bacterial communities from Lake Vanda, McMurdo Dry Valleys, Antarctica - Oligotrophic Lake LV.19.BULKMAT1 | ecosystem: Environmental > Aquatic > Freshwater >...
ACGGCAACTGTAATGCTAGAAGAGGTCTGTGCCCGCGGAGGTCCCGCGAGACCTCCCCGTCAGCGCGCTGACGCGCGCTGCCACCCCTCCTAGCGCTGCGCGCCAGGAGGGGATGCGCGGATTCGGCGATCGATTGCGGGCGCCGGGACATCGTCTCGACGATGTGTGAATCGCCAAGCTCGAAAGAGGAGGAACAGACCGCGCGCAGCGCGGTCGGGGCGGTGAGGAACGGCGCGAACATTACGGGCGTGCGGGCGAACAGCCTTCACCGCCGCGACCCGCCACCCCACGCGACTGCGCCACGCTGCCCCTCCTCGTTCGAGGAGGGGCGACGAGATGTGGAGGATTCACGACTGCTCTGGCCCGGCTTGCTTAAGTCAGCATCCAAGCAGTGAAGCGCTCTTCCGCCTTCTGGCGATTGGCGGCCCACCAATCTTCCTCGGCGAGGATCGTTTTGGGCAGGATGTCCGGCGCCGTGGGCAGCTTCGCGGCGGTGGCGGCGGGGATGTATTTGTAGGCGTTGGGATTGGTCGGGCCGTAGGCGAGCGTCTCCGTGTAGACGGCCTGGCGCTTGGCATTCGCCGTATAGGCCACGAACTTCCGTGCCGTGGCCGCCTTCGGATTGCCCTTGGGAATCCCCCAGCCTTCGATGGAATAGAGCGCCTGGTTCCAGCTGATCTTCACCGGGCCGCCGGCATCGATGACGACCTGCGCGCGCGCGTTCCAGGTCGGGCAGAGGTCGACTTCGCCCGACTGCAGGAGTTGCGTGGTCTGCGCGCCGCCGGTCCACCACACCGCGATGTGTTTCTTGATCTGGTCGAGCTTCTTGAACGCACGATCGACGTCGAGCGGATAGAGTTTGTCCGGGGCGACGCCGTCGGCGAGCAGCGCCGTCTCGAGCGTGTCGATCGGGCTGCGGCGCATCGCGCGGCGGCCCGGGAACTTCTCGACGTCGAAATAATCACGCCAGCTCTGCGGTCCGTTGTTGCCATACTTGTCGGTGCGGTAGCCGAGGATGGACGAATAGACGTCGTGGCCCATCCAATGCGTGTGCCGCGCTTCCTTCATGATCTCGTTCATGTCGGGAAGCGTCCAGTCGAGCGGCTCGAGCATGTCCTGTTTGACCAGGATGTCGCGCGCCGACAGGGTCAGCGTCACGCAATCCCAGGTGAAGTTCTTGGTCTTGACGATGCCGGCGACCTGCGCTGTCGGCTCGTGCTCGCGTGCGATCTGCGCCGTGGAGAAACCGAGATCCTTCTGCACCGTGTCGTGGAACGCGGCCTTGAAGGCGACGCCGAAGGGGCCGCCGGGATCGGCAACGACGATGCGCTCGGCGGCCTGCGCGCTGGCGCGCAGTGGAAGGGTGACGACGGCGAGTGCGGCACCCGTGCCGACGAGCATCGCGCGGCGATCGAGCGAGAGCGCCAGCGGGCGCATCGCATCGGGGTCTCGACGGATCGACATTTGAGCCTCCTGTCTTGGGTTCGAATCTTGTTGATGGATCGGGCTGATCGGCACCTCGTTACGCCACGAATGCGGGCAAACAGACCATGGAGGTCCCGAAGACGTCAACGCGCGCGCTGGTAGCGGTCGACGCCATCCTCATGACGCACGGTCACCTCGCCGCGTGTCGCGAGGTAGCGCAGATGGGCGAGCGCCTCGCCCATCGCGAAGGCGATCTGCTGATCGCGCAGCACACGTTTGAACAGGAGCGGCAGGCAGTCCTGGGCCGAACGCGGTTGCAGGCAAAACTCGCGCAACTCGTCGAGCCGCCGATGATGGAGCGCGCGAATCTCGCCGACGCGCGTCGCGAGGCCACGAAACGGCCCGTGATGGGACGGCAGGACGAGCGGATCGCGGCCGAGCGGCGCGAATTCGTCCAGGCTCTGGAGATATTGCGCCAGCGGGTCTTGCGGCCCGTCCGGCCACACGCTGATGTTGGGCGAGATGCGCGGCAGCACCTGGTCGCCGCCGATCAGGATGTCGTCCGCCTCGCAGAGCAACGAGACATGTTCGGGCGCATGGCCGCGCCCGATGATCGGGCGCCAGCGCCGCGCGCCGATCTCGATCGCCCTGTCGAGCTCCAGCAGTCGCGGCGAGTCGGGCAAGTCATGAACCCAGCGCAGATAGGTCGGCATCTTGGTGACGAGGGTCTCGGCGTCGGACGGCGGCATGCCGTTCGCGGTCCAGAGCGCCACGCGTTCGCGATGCGGATTGCGCGTGCGATCGCCATAGCGTCCGGCGACCTCCCATTCGCCGGCGCTGATTTCGAGCGCGACGTTCCACCGCGCAGCGTGCCAGCCGGCGAGGCCGATATGGTCGGGGTGATGATGCGTCACGATCAGTCGCGTGATCGACCGGCCGCGGAGCAGTGCATGATCCAGCGCCTGTTCCCAGGCGGCGCGCGATTCGGGCCAGTCGAGCCCGGTATCGATCAGCGTCCAGCCGCTGTCGCTTGCCAGCAGATAGACATTGATGTGATCGAGCGCGAAGGGGAGCGGCAATCGCAGCAGCAGAATGCCCGGCGCGACCTCGATGGGTATGGCGTTCACGATATCGAGCGCCTCGGGGCGGATCGCCGGCGGCGTTGAGTTTGCAACACGCGTCATGGATCGGCACAGGACAGGGTAATCTCCGGACATGCAAGCCAGCAGGAGACCGGCGTCAACCTCCAGACCATGTTTGCTGCAGCGGGCGACCGAACGCTGCGCGTCGGCTTGATCGGCGTGGGCGAGTTCGGCGCGACCCTGGCCGCCCAGGCGCGCGCGATCCCGCGGCTCAATCTCACGGCCTTCGCCGACCGCGATCCGCAGCGCGTCCTCGATGTGCTCGCAGCGCCGGGGATCTCACGCGACGCCATCGGGCATTGCGACGCGCTCGCGAAGGCCGAGGCCGCGCTCGCGGCGGGAAGGATCGTGATCAGCGACGACGATGCGATCGTCACCGACGCACCGCTCGATGTGATCGTCGAGGCGACCGGCCATCCCGAAGGCGGCGCGGTCAATGCCGAACGCGCGATCCTCGGCGGCAAGCACGGCGTGCTGGTCAGCAAGGAGGCCCGTTCAGTCGTTGGGCCTTCTCTCGCCTGGCTCAGAGCCGATAGATGCGCACCGCGTTGTCGTGGAAGAGCTGGCGGCGTGATGCGGCGGGGAGTGCCGATGTCGCCTGCTTGAATCCGGTGAAGATGCCGTCGAACGAGCCCGCGAGGCCGTCGACAGGGAAGTTGCTTGCGAACATGCAGCGCTCGGTGCCGAACATCGCGATGGTGTCACGGATGATCGGGCCGTTGTTCGCGACAGTCCATGCCTGACCGGGCAGGCCGATACCCGAGATCTTCACCGCGACGTTCGGCTCGCGCGCCAGCCTGGCCATCGCCGCGCGCCATCCGTTCAGCGCTTCGACGCTGCGGTCCGACGGCAGGCCCGTGTGGTTGAGCACCATCGGCGTTGCGGGAAAATCATGCGCCAGTTCCACCGCGGCATCGAGATGCCACCACGGCGTCTGCAACTCGAAATGCAATCCGTTCGGCGTCAGCAGGGCGTAGCCGTCGCGCCAGCGCCGGTCATCCATCGAGCCGACCGCGCCCCGCCGCACATCGCCGGCGCGCGGAACTGATTTCGGCTTGTGTCGGATCCCGCGCACGAGCGGAGAGGCGGCTTGAGCGCCGAGGACCGACGAAACATCGTCACGATCGAGCCATGCCTGCGCGATCACGGCATTGGGCATCCCATGGGCGCGGGCGATCGTCTCGACCCAGCGCGTCTCGCCGATCGGATCGCGCGGATCCCATTCGGTTTCGATGTAGACGGTCTTGACGACGCGATGACGTCCCGCATCGCGGCGATAATCCGCCGGCAGATAGGGCCGCCTCAGCGCACGATAATCGCCGTAGCGAAACGCGATTGGCGGCTCGTCGCAGAGCCACGGGATGTAGTTGGCCGTGGGATCCCAGAAATGCTGATGCGCATCGACGATGGCGAGGTCGTCATCCATGCGGATCTCCGGCGGCGATGGTGTTTGACATGGCGAGGGTGAAATCTAAAGCTTGAGCGAAGAATTCAGTGAGCGCCGCGCGCGCCCGTCTTGTCAGACGCAGGTCGAATGCCATGCTTTGTCGATCCATTTTGTCGGCTGTGATCATCAGGGCCGCGTGTCTCGTTTCATCGATTGCACTGGCGGCTTGGCCCGACCGGCCGATCATGTTGATCGTGCCCTATCCGCCTGGCGGCGGCACTGACATCGTTGCGCGCGCGATGGCGGGTCAGCTCGAGACCGATCTAAAAGTGCAGGTGAACGTCGTCGAACGCGTCGGCGCCGACGGCTTTACCGGAAATGAAGCGATCGTGAAGGCCGCGCCCGACGGCTACATGCACGGCAGTTTTCTGCGCCGGCGCGCGCTGCGGTCGGCGGCATGAAGCGGGTTTCGATTCACGGAAGCTGGAATGACGATCCCGACGCTGTCACGCTGATCGATGCGCATCATCACATCTGGGATCTCCAGGCCAATCGCTATCCCTGGCTGACGGACGAGCCGGAGACGCATTTCTTCATGGGCGACTACACGCCGCTCAAGCGCAACTATATGCCCGCCGACTACAAGCGCGACGCCGCCGCGCACAATGTCCTGGCGACCGTGCATGTCGAGGCCGAGATGGATCGCGCGACGCAAATCGCCGAGACGCGCTGGCTGGGCGCGATGAACGCGGTCCACGGCATGCCCAACGCGATCGTCGCCCATGCCTGGTTCCATGACGGCTCGACGGCGGAGATCCTCGCGGCACATGCGCGCTTCCCGCTGGTGCGCGGCATCCGCTCCAAGCCGGTCACGTCGCTCTCGCCCGACGCCATGCGCCCGGGCGCGCCGGGCACGATGCAGGATGCGGCCTGGCTCCGTGGCTTTGCGCTGCTGCAGCGCCACGGTTTCTCCTGGGATCTGCGCGTGCCGTTCTGGCATCTCACCGAAGCGGCCGAGGTCGCGCGAGCATTTCCGGGCACGCCCATCGTGCTGAATCACACCGGCTTTCCCTGGATCCGGACGGAGGAGGGGCTGGCGGCATGGCGCCGGCAGATGGCGGTCATCGCGCAATGTCCGAACGTCCATCTCAAGGTGTCCGAATTCGGCCTCAGGGATGCGCCCTGGGATTTTGCGCAGAACGGCCGGGTCGTCCACGAGGCGCTTGCGATCTTCGGTGTCGAGCGCTGCATGTTTGCGAGTAATTTTCCCGTCGCGGGTTTGCGCATCGGCTATGACGCCCTGGTGCGTGCGGTGAAGCGGATGGTCGGCCATCTCGCGACGGATGATCAGGACCGCTTTTTCTGGAAGAACGCGGCCGGCTTCTACCGGCTCTGAACGACTCAAGGGAGGAATTGAGATGAGATCCACAGCCACAGGCCTGCTTGCGGCCGCCATCGCGATCTTCGCGTTGACCGCCGAGGCGCAGACGAATTTGCGTTTCGCCAATACGCTTTCCGGCAGCGACACGCACAACGATGCGGCGCGGCGGATGGCGGAGATCCTCAAGGAGAGATCCGCGGGCCAGCTGACCATGACGGTGCATCCCGCCGGCGAACTGGGCAACGACAGCGCCATCCTCGAGGGTGTGCGGCTCGGCTCGATCGATATCGGGCTGACCGGCAATCCGTTCTTCACGCAATTCGCGCCGCGGCTGAACGTGATGGATCTGCCCTATCTGTTCCGCGACGCCGACCACGCACACAAGGTGATGGATGGTCCGATCGGCGAAGAACTGCTCAAGGATCTCGAACGCAATCGCATGAAGGGCATCGCGTTCTGGGAGATCGGCTTCCGGCACGTGACGAATTCGAAGCTGGCGATCCGCACGCCGGACGATCTCAAGGGCCTGAAGATCCGCACCACGCCGAACAAGGCGCATCTCGAAGCGTTTCGGATCTGGGGCGCGAACCCCGTGCCGATGGCGTTCACGGAGCTCTATCTTGCGCTGCAGACCGGCACGGTCGATGCGCAGGAGAATCCGATCAACAACATCTTCGCCAATCGCATGTACGAGGTGCAGAAGCACCTCTCGCTGACCGGTCATGCCTACACGGCGTCGATCGCCGCGATGAGTCTGGTGAAGTTCAACGCCCTGCCGGCCGATCAGCAGAAGCTCGTGCTCGACTCTGCGCGCGAGGCTGGCCGCTTCCAGCGCGATCTCAACGCCCGCCAGGAGGGCGAGAACCTCGCCAAGATCAAGGCGGCCGGGCTTCAGGTGATCGAGAAGGTCGATACCGAAGCCTTCCGCAAGGCGGTCTACGAGCCGGTCGCCAAGACCTACACCGACCAGCATGGGCGGGAGATCGTCGATCGCGTCCTGGCTGTGAAGTAGGCGCAGCGCGCGGGGAGCAGGGGATCGATGTCGCGCGTCGTTGCTATCCTCGCGCGGCTGCCCGATGTCGTGGCCGCTGTCGTGCTGGCGACGATCACGCTCCTCGTCGTCGCGCAGGTGATCGTGCGCTACGTGCTTGGCGGTTCGCTGGCATGGAGCGAGGAGCTCACGCGACTCCTGTTCGTGTGGATGGTGCTCGTCGCCGCGAGTCGAGCCCAGCCGATGCGCATCGATCAGCTCGTCCTCGCGCTGCCGAGGCGGATCGGGACGCTCATTCAGCTGGTCGGCGAGTTGCTCGTGGCGGCGCTCACCGTCTATCTGATGGTCGGCGCCTGGGGGATGATGGATCTCACGGAGTTCGACAGGTACATCGCCCTGGGCATTTCCGTGCAGTTTCTCTATTGCGCGCTCCTCGTCGGCGGCGGCCTGTGGCTGCTGCGATCGCTGGCGATGATCCTCGCGCATGCACGTTCTCTCTCCTCGTGACGCTCGCGGTTCTGCTTGGCGTTCTGCTCGTGCTCAGCGCGCTTGGTGTGCCGCTCGCTTTCGCCATCCTCGGCGCGTGCTTCGCGACGATCGCGCTGTTCCGGCCGACCCTGCCGATGGAGTTGATGGCGCAGCAATTGGTGAAGGGCATCGACAGTTTTCCGCTCATCGCCATCGCCCTGTTCCTGCTGGCGGGCGAGCTGATGAATTCCGGAGGCATCACAAGGCGGATCGTCGATTTCGCGTCGACGCTGGTCGGCCATGTCCGCGGCGGCCTCGGTCATGTCTGTGTCGTGGCGAGCATGATCATCTCCGGCATCTCCGGCTCCGCGGTCGCGGATGGCGCGGCGATCGGCGCGGTGATGGTGCCGGCGATGAAGCGCGCCGGCTATCCCGCCGCCTTCGCCGCCGCGCTCTGCGAGACGGCCGCCGTCATGGGACCGATCATTCCGCCATCGATCCCGATGGTGATCTACGCGATTCTGGTCGAGGTCTCGGTCGGGCGGATGTTCATCGCCGGAATCATCCCGGGATTTTTGATCGGCGTGATGCTGATGCTCGTCGTCTATCTGATCAGCCGCCTGCGCGACTATCCGCGCGGAAGCTGGGGCGGTTTCGGCGCCGTCGGTCACGCGCTGATCGCCGCGCTCGCGGCGCTGCTGACGCCGATCATCATCCTCGGGGGAATCCTCGGTGGCGTCTTCACCGCGACCGAGTCGGGCGCGATCGCGTGCGTCTATTGTCTGCTCGTCGGCGCCTTCGTATATCGCGAGCTCGGATGGCGCGACACCGGTCGCGCCCTGGTGAATGCCGCACATGGCACCGCGTCGGTGATGGTGATCGTCGGCGCCTCCGCGCTCATGGGGTGGCTGATCGCCGATCTCGGCATCAGCAAGCAGGCGTCCGAGCTGATCTTCGCCCTGACACGCGATCCCCTGGTCTTTCTCGCCATCGTCAATGCGTTCTTCCTGATCGTCGGGCTGTTCATGGACCCGCTGGCGGCGCTGATCGTGTTCGTGCCGATCCTGCTGCCGGCCGCGACCGGGATGGGGATCGATGCGATTCATTTCGGCCTGATCGTGGTGATCAATCTGATGATCGGCTTGTGCACGCCGCCGGTCGGGTACCTGATCTATCTGCTTGCCAACATCGCCGGCGAGCCGCCGCAGCGCGTGATCCGTGAATCCCTGCCCTTTCTGGGCGTGCTTCTGGCCGTGTTGCTGCTCGTGACCTACATCCCCGCACTGACGCTCTCGCTGCCGCGTCTCGTTTTCAGCTGAGGAGTTCGACCATGACGCCAGACACCCCACGCATCGCTTTCGTGATGGGCGATCCCGCGGGCATCTCGAATGAGCTCGGGGCGAGGATTCTTGCCGACCGCGGGCTGACCCGCGATTGCTCGACGGTGGTGATCGGCGATCGCCGGATGCTCGCATGGGGCGAGCGCATCGCCGGCGTGAGCGTCGAGGTGACGATCGTCGCCAACCCGGCCGATGCTTCCGATGCGGCCGGCGCGATCAGCCTGTTCGACCTCGGCCATGGCGATCCGGCGACGATCAAGCTCGCCGAAGCCTCCGCCGCCGGCGGCGCGTTTGCGCTGCGCAATTTCAAATGCGGCCTCGAGCTCGCGCGCGATGGCCGGGCCGATGCGGTATTCTTCACGCCGTTCAACAAATACGCGCTCAAGCTCGGCGGCAACACCTACACCGATGAGATCCAGTTCGCGGCCGATGTGCTGCGCGCCCGCGACCCGCACAGCGAGTTCAATATCCTCGGCGAGATCTGGAACTGCCGGGTCACCTCGCATGTGCCGTTGAAGGACGTGTCGGCCAACATCACGGGCGAGCGGATCATCGAGGCGTTGACCCTGGCCGATCGCTGCATGCGGGAGGCCGGGTTCAAACGGCCGCGCATCGCCGTCGCGGCGCTCAATCCGCACGCCGGCGACAACGGCAATTTTGGACGCGAAGAGATCGAGGTGATCGCTCCGGCGGTGGCGCGCGCGCAGGCGATGCAACTCGCCGTCGAGGGGCCGTATCCGTCGGACACGGTCTATCTGCGGGCGCGGCGCGGCGATTTCGACGGCGTGTTGTCGATGTATCACGACCAGGGACAGATCGCGATCAAGCTCATGGGATTCGAGTGCGGCGTCACGCTGCTTGGCGGCTTGCCCGTGGCGATTTGCACGCCCGCGCATGGCACGGCCTATGAGATCGCGGGCAAGGGCGTCGCCAATGACGGCGCCGCGCGGGAAGCGTTCAAGCTCGCGAAGAAAATGGGGGCGACGAAGCGGGCGAGCCGGACGCGCTGATCGTCGAGGTGCCGCCCCGGCGCATGCACCGGGGCGCGTAGTCAGTAAACGAGCGGCTCAGCCGCCGTGATGGCCGCGATGACCGTGAACCCCACGGCCGCGCCCATCGCCGTCGCCGCGCATGTTCTGCGCCAGAGCGACCTTCTGCTCATCGGTCAGGACGGGCTGCAGCTTCTCCACCGCGGCGCGCATCTGCCTGGTCGAGTCGAGCATCGCGCTCATCCAGCGTTCGCGCGTGGCGAGTTGGGCTGCGAGATCGCCTGGCGTCGGCGCGGCCGGTGCGGCTGCGCAGATCTGCTTCATCGGCGCCGCCGCAGCGCGGGCCGCGGCTGCGAAGTCCGTCCAGGCGCTGCGCTGCGCGCCAGTCGGGCTCAGCTTGGCTTCGGTGTAGGCGAGGCGCGCGGCCAGGCGCGCATCGACGTCCCGGCACATCCGCTCGGACATCTGCCGGCGCGGATCGCGCACGGCATCTGGTGCGGGCGGGGTCTGCGCGAAAGCGGGCAAGGCAGTGGCGGCGACGAGGCAGAGCGCGAGGATGTGTTTCTTCATGTGACTCTCCACTTGGGGGTGCTGCGTGTGGAGCTTCTACGCCAGCCGCGCCCGGATTCGATGTCACCGGCATTTCCGGGTGTAACCATTGGTTACAGGTTACAGCGCAACGCAGCCCGATCGCCCAGGGCATCCAAACTTTCCATCGCCTCCCAAGAAGCCTAGCGTTGAATGGGGTTCGGCGTCGGTCCATGGACCTCGCCAAGATGAAGGGACAGAGATCCATGCTCTCCATGCTCACGCTCATCCGAGGGTCAGGTGACGCCGCATCCATTCTTAGATCGGTGACTGTTTTCCAGAAGAGTATCGATGCGGAGCTACTCGTTGCGCACCCGGATCCCGTCGCTTCGACGCAGGCGGTGATGAGCAGCCCAGATGGCTACGCGGTTCCCATCGACATGGACGAGATGGAACTCACCGCGAAGGCGGCGCGAAGCGCGTTCGACGTCGTTTGCGGCACAAGCGCGGATTGCCGTTTCAAGGTGATGGCGTCCTCGGCCCGGGACACGCTGCTGAAGCAATCGCTGTTCGCCGACATTTGTGTCCTTCCTCGCGAGCATGGGCTGATCGGAGATGATTTCCGTCTCCTCAAGGCGGCTCTGGTCGACGGCGGAACCCCGACCGTGCTGCTCCCGCCGGAGCCTGTGACGACTCCCCTAACGACGGTCGTATTTTCTTGGAACGGTCAGGCAGCTGCGGCGCGGGCAATCAGAGCTGCCATGCCTTTCGCGATGCAAGCGAAGCGTCTCGTGGTGCTCGAGCACGCCGGTAACGAGGTCAACCGCAGCAGGCTGGAGAATTTCCTCCATCGTCACGATGTGAGGCCGGCCGAATGGCGGCCCTATGGGGACAAGGACCTGGCCGCGCGCGGTCGCGCGCGCGCGTTGCTCGCGGCGGCACGATCCGAAGACTGCGACCTGATGGTGATGGGAGCCTATGGCGATATCGGCGATAGTTTTTTCCGCTTCGGCAGAGCCACCGAGAAGGTGGCGAACGCCGCGAGGATACCGGTTCTGTTCAGCCACTGAGTATCGCTTGGCGCGAGTACCTCGGGTTCGCAATGGCGCTGCCCGGGCGTTACGACAGATGATGCACCGGCCCCATGCCATAGACTGGCGTCGGAATGCCCGCCATGCGCGCCTTCAGCTGTAGCGAGAGGAACTGCGAGTAGTGGCGTGACTGGTGCAGATTTCCGCCATGGAACCAAAGCGCCTCCTGGTGCGTGGGCTTCCACATGTTCCGCAATTCGCCCTCCCATGGTCCCGGATCCTTGCGCGTGTCGGAGCCGAGGCCCCAGCACTTGCCCACCTTGTCAGCCACTTCCCGGCTGATGAGTTGCGCGGCCCAGCCGTTCATGGAGCCGTAGCCAGTGGCGAAGACGATCACGTCGGCCGGCAGTTCACTGCCGTCGCTGAAGACGATCGCGCGCTCCTTGATGCGTTCGATGCCGACACCGCTCTTGAGCTTGATCTTGCCGTCGGCCACGAGTTCGCTCGCACCGACGTCGATGTAGTACCCCGAGCCGCGGCGCAGATATTTGAGGAACAGCCCCGAGTCGTCGTCGCCGAAGTCGAGCTTGAAGCCAGCCTGCTCGAGCCGTGCGTAGAAATCGGCGTCGCGCTTCTTCATCTCCGCATAGACCGGCACTTGCAGCGAAGGCAGCACCTTGTAAGGCAGTGACGCGAAGATCAGGTCCGCCTTATCGGTCGTTATGCCGGCCTTCAGCGCGGCTTCGGAATACAGGCCGCCCAGGGCAAGTTCCATCAGCGTGTCGCTGCGCGCCACATGGGTCGAGCTGCGCTGCACCATCGTCACGTCCGCGCCCTCTTCCCACAGCGCGGCGCAGATATCGTGCCCGGAATTGTTGGAGCCGATCACCACCGCCTTCTTGTCGCTGTAGCCGTCGGGCCCCGGATGCTTGCTGCTATGGTGGAGATCGCCCTTGAAAATTTCCATGCCGGGCACCGACGGCATGGTCGGCACCGCCGACATGCCCGTGGCGAGCACGAGCTGCCGCGGCCGCAACGTGATCGGCTTGCCGTTGCGGACGATTTCGACCGTCCACTCCTGCTTCGCGTCGTCGTAGCGCGCACTCTTGCACTCGGCGCTGCCCCAATAGTCGAACTCCATCACCGTCGTGTACATTTCGAGCCAGTCGGCGATCTTGTCCTTGGGGCTGAACACCGGCCAGTGCTCGGGAAACGGCAGGTACGGCAGGTGGTCGTACCAGACGGGATCGTGCAGACACAGGCTCTTGTAGCGCTTGCGCCAGGAGTCACCGGGTCGTGAATTCTTGTCGATGATGATCGTCGGCACGCTCAGCCGCCGCAGCCGCGCGCCGAGCGCGATGCCACCCTGCCCCCCGCCCACGATCACGACGTAGGGCTGCGTGGTCACGCCGAGTTCAGCCTCTTCCTGTTGTCGCCGTTCGAGCCAGGTCGTTCGGCCTGGGCGCACGCCGTGCTCGACGCCCTTGTCACGCGTCGGGCCCTTGTGTTCCTCGAAGCCCTTCAGTTCGGCCATCGTCGTCAGCATCGTCCACGCTTTGCCGCCGATGAGGCGCACATGACCGTAGCCGCGCGCCACGCCGGTCTCGAAGCGGATCCAGCCCTCCGTCACGCCGCCGGCCTCGCTGGCGTCGCCCTCCAATTGCCATGCGGATGGCTTGGCGGGGGATGACCGCACGTTCGATCATCTGCCCCACCTTGGCGTTGCCTTCGGCGGTGGTGATGTTCCAGGTGAACGCCACCAGATCGCGCCAGTAGCTGGCATCACCGAACAACGCAGCGGCGCTCTCGACGTCACCGCGCCCAAGCGCGGAATCGAGTGCGACCAGCCATTCGGAGACGTGCTGTGCCGACGTCTTCTCGCTCATCACCTGTCTCCTGGTTTCGGTTGGACCGCAATGGAACCGGTGCGCCGGCGCGCCCTATCAGAGCAAGTTAATCAGGCCGCCTTCGCGTTCGACCGGCAATAGCACGACGACCGGATCGGTACTTCCGCCCGCGCCACCGCCTGGTCGAGCAGCAGCCGCACATGGTGCCGCTCCACCGTCTCGTCCCTCCGCCCAAGGCATTCGTCGAGGCCGTGGAGGCCTTTCGATTACCCACATCTTCACGCGGCTTGCACTGGAGGAATCGCACGTGATTCCTTGGCTGGCACCGATTCGCAAGCAGCGAGGTGCCGATGGCTGGATCTCAATCGTGGTTGGACGCCGAACTCACGGGCAGTACGTTCGCCGACGAGCGGCTCGGCAAGCGGCTTCGCGTGCTGCTCGAACGGATGGGCGGGGCGGTCGGCAACAGCCTGCCGATGGCCTGCCAGGACTGGGCGGCGACCAAGGCAGCCT
>Ga0163144_10020911_pt1 | contig 13041 bp, 5 predicted proteins | sample OliLak19BULKMAT1_FD_123175 | JGI IMG/M metagenome (GOLD analysis project Ga0163144, IMG submission 123175) | Freshwater microbial mat bacterial communities from Lake Vanda, McMurdo Dry Valleys, Antarctica - Oligotrophic Lake LV.19.BULKMAT1 | ecosystem: Environmental > Aquatic > Freshwater > Lake...
CGAAATGCCGACCAATGCAACCACGGCGGCGATGCCGATGGAGATGCCGACGAGCGTCAGCCCGGTGCGCACGGGACGTCGCAACAATCCGCGGACGATGATGGTGAAAAAGTTCATGTCAGGCTTCGGCAGGGGTTGGCAGTTGGTCGGATACGATCTGTCCGTCCTTCATCCGGATGATCCGCGACGCCCGATTGGCAATCGTCAGATCGTGCGTCACCAGAACCAGCGTCATGTTCCGCTCGCGGCGGAGACGGATGATGAGTTCCAGGATGTGATGGGCGTTTTCGCTGTCGAGATTCCCGGTGGGTTCATCCGCGAGAAGGATCGAAGGATCGTTGGCCAGGCTGCGGGCGATGGCGACGCGTTGCCTTTCCCCGCCGGAAAGCTTGGTGGGGAAATGATTGATGCGATGGCCGAGCCCGACGAGTTTCAGCAACTCGATGGCCCGCCCGCTTCTCTCCGATGCCGGCCGGTCTGTTTCAAACATCGGGATCTGGACATTCTCCACTGCGGTGAAGGTCGGCAGCAGATGGAAGGACTGGAAAATGATGCCGATTTCCCGGGCGCGGTAGGCCGCCTGATCGGGCAATCCGGGTAGTGATTTCCCGCGATAGTCCAATGTTCCCTCGCTGGGCACATCCAGTGCGCCGAGCATCTGCAGCAAGGTCGTCTTGCCACAGCCGCTGGCTCCGGTGATGGCCACGAAATCGCCTTGGTTGATCCTGAGATCCACTCCACGCAGAGCCTGCACGCGACCCCCATCGAATTCCTTCTTGAGTCCTCTCAAGTCGAATATGGCATCTCCGGATTCAGATGGATTTGAATTGGATCGGTTCATGACTGCTTGGAAGATTCCCTCCATTGGGCGCCGACCCGTGGATCGGCGAGGTTCCGTATCAGGTGCACCAGCGCATGGCGGTAGCTCGGGAAGGGGTGGATCTCTTCGGGGGTTCTTGGCTCAAGCTCGTCGGCCAGCATCGGCAGCTCGGCATGGGGAGTACCCACATGCAGGTGGTGCAGGCCGTGATACGGCTCGTGCAACAGTGTGAATGCGAACAGGCGCCCCGCCCAGCCGCGTGCCACGATGCTGCGGGTGGAGCTGTTCACCGTATTCCCTAACAGGCCGACATGTTCGATGTATTTCCGCCAGCTCTGGAGATTTCCCGCGATGAACGTGGGCACGAAATACATCCACAGGAAATACCGCCATACCTGGAAATACGACACTGCGGCGATGATGAGCGCCCAAACCACAACCATGAGCGCGAGTTCCTTCCAGATGCGGCTCCGCACCCTCTTGCTACGGATCGGCGAGCCCTTGCGGAGGAAAGTCCTCATGAACAGGAATGGCGTGAAGAACATCCCGAAGCTGAGTTCAAGGACCGCTGCCAGAATCCTCGCCCAGCGAGGCGTGCCGGTGAAAACGAAGGGCCAGAGTTCCTCGTCCTTCTCGGTGGCGAAGTGGGCATGATGCGACTGGTGCGACGCCCGATAGAGGCTGAAACTCATGAAACTCATCAGTCCGATGAGCACGCCATCGAACTCATTGAAAAGCCGGTTCCGCCGCAGCAGGCCGTGGGACGCTTCGTGAAATCCGACCGCCGCCCCATGCATCAGGTGACTGATGACCAACACCAGCGGGATCACCAGCCAAAGTGACGCGCCGTTTCCCAAAGCCGCGATCAGCGAGATCTCGGTGAGAAAGAACAGGATGATGACGATTTGGAACGCCTGGCGGCTGACCCAGTGGGGTTCGGTGGATTGGGTGTCGTTCATGGCAAGGAGGTCATCAGGGTGGATGTCAGGATTTCAGGTGATCGGCAGACGCCGGCCAGCGCCGCCAGATACATTTTGGACAGGTTCCCGATGTCATCAGGAGGAAAAATGTTTTCGCGGAAGAGCCACAGGACTTCCAAAGCGTCCCCTTGTTCGGTGATCTCGCAGGCGAGGTCGAAGCGGGCGGTGCCGGTGGAGCGCATCCTAAGCTGTAGGGACAAGCCGGGAACCGCCACATCGGGGACGGGATGGTTTTGCAGCGCGAAGCGGACTTCGAACACCGGGTTGTAGCCACGTGCCGGTTTATCCCCCACCGCCCGCGCCAGCTCCGCGAAGGGCATGGCGTTGGCGAAGGAATCCACCGTTGTCCGGTGGGTTTCCTGAAGGGTCTTGGAAAATCCGCGCTGTGGATCGATCTGCCCCCGCAGCGGAACGACGCCTGAACAGTAGCCCATTGTTTCGCGCACCGCCTGCTTGCCGCGGTTTGCGACCGGCGTGCCGACAACGATGTCATCCGCGCCCGTCCATTTTGAAAGGGTGATCTGGAACGCGGCCAAAAGCGTGCTGTAAAGGGTGGCTCCATTACGCCGGGCGAGCTCGCGGATGGATAGGCCGAGCGCCGCCGGGATTGCCGAAGCGCAGCGTCGCAGAACTCCCGAAGTCGCGGCGCGGTCTGCCGGAGGACTCCACAGGCGTGGAGCATCGGCCAGATTCGACCGCCAGTATTCGGCCCGTTTCCCTAGCTCCGCAGGCTGCCAGAAAGCCCGCTCGCCAGCTCCCCAGTCCGAGTAGGAAAGCGGGACCGGGGGGAGCGGCGTCGTAACTCCCCTTACTCCCTGGAGGTATGCGGTGAACAAATCCTGCACGAACACGCCAAGGGTCCAGCCGTCGGCGATGGCATGATGGATGGCGAAAACAAGCACATGATCATCCGCCGCGCGCCGGAACACCTCCGCCCGATAGAGCGGCCCCTGAACAAGATCGAAAGGCTTTCTGAAAATTTCCTGCGCAAGTTCCTCGATCGCCTCTGGATGGTGCTTCGAGGCTGGAAGATCATGGAAAACCAAAACCGGTTTCCCGCTTTTCCGAATCATCTGCAACGGCCCGTCCTTGCCTGGAAGGAAGGACAGGCGAAACACCTCCTGCCTGTCCACCACCCGTTGCATCGCCGCCTCACTGCCTTTCGGCGTCAGGAGGCCGCGCACGTGGATCATGGCGCAAATGTTATTGGATGCGTCCGCAGCAGGCACTGGCGAAGTTTCCCACAGCTCGCGCTGGGGGAAGGTCAGTGGCTGCAGACGGATCTCTCCGCTTGCCAGCCACTGTTTCAATCGCTCTCGGTTGTCCTGGGCCATCGTCGGTTCACACTTTGGATTCGAGCACGAGTTCGTCGAAACTACCTTCGCCAAGCAGACCATCGATGTCGCTGTCGGAAAGCGCTTCGAGATTCACTTTGTCCGAGGACTCCGGCTCTGCGGAAACCACGGGAACGTTGGCTACGCCGCCGCCCATGTGTTCGGAAACCAGCATCGCGATCTGGCCGATGGTGCGCGCCTTCATCAGACTCGCCGGCGGGAGGGCGACCCCGATGGAGTTTTCGATGGAGCTTTCGATTTCCACCGCCATCAGCGAATCGAGGCCGAGATCGGTCAGAGGCTGGTCGAGGCGCAGGCCTTCGGGTTTCACCCGCAGCACCGATCCCACCACATCGCGGACGGCGAGCCCGATCACGTCGATGCGGTCCGCCGGCGCGGCAGCTTCGATCTTGACCCGCCAGTCGCTTTTGGCGCCACCGGTTTCCGGGCCTTCGATGCCTGCGGCGAAAATGTGCTCGAGGAGCGGGCTCTCCTGACGGAAAGCCTGACGCCATTTCGTCCAATCGACCCGCATCGCAAGCGCCTGGATCGTTCCGGAGTTGAGGAAATTTTCCATCAGGACAACCACCTCGCTCGGAGTAAGTGGTGTGGTGCCCTGGCGTGCCAGGAACTCGGCCACGCGTTCGTTCCGCGCCACATACCCTTCACCACCCAGCGCGCCCCAGTTGATCACGAGGGCTGGCAGACCGTTCGCCCGGCGGTGATAGGCGAGCGAATCGAGGAACGCATTCGCCGCAGCGTAGTTCGCCTGGGCGGCGTTCCCGAAGATGCTGGAGATGGAGGAAAACATCACGAAGCAGTCGAGCGCAAGATCGCGGGTTCCCTCATGCAGCAGCCATGCACCGTGGGCTTTCGGAGCGAGCACGTGGTGCATACGCTCGCGGTCGAGAACTGAAATCGGCGCGTCGTCGATGGCCATGGCCAGGTGGAATATCCCCTTGAGTGGATAACCGGCTGCGGAGATTTCTGTTAGAACTCGTGTCACGTCATCCGGCGATCCTGCATCGGCCTTGCACACCTTCACTTCCACTCCACGACCGCGGATTTTGGTGAGAAACGCTTCGGCTTCGGGTGTAGATGCGCCGCTGCGCCCGGAGAGGACAAGGTGACGCGCGCCACAATCGGCCAACCATTCGGCCAGGACTTTTCCAAATCCCCCGAACGCGCCGGTGATGAGATAGCTGCCGTCGGGATTGACCACAAAGGGCTTGGCCTGCGGTTCGCCATGTCTGGCGACGAAGGGTTCCGGGAACGAAACGATCACTTTTCCGGTGTGCTTGCCCTGCGCCATCAGGCGGAAAGCGGCATCGATACGACAGGCCGGGAATGAGCGGAACGGCAGGGGATGAAGCACCTTCTCTTCGACGAGATCCGCCACCTTGCCTAACAGATCTTGGGTCTGTTTCTCATCGCCACTGAAGATCGCATCCATTGCGACGACGTGGAACGAGGCGTTTTTCCGAAGCGGCCATAGCGGGATGCGTGAGTTCTGATAGATGTCGCGCTTGCCGATCTCGATGAAGCGCCCGAACTGTGCGAGGCAGGAAAGCCCCATCGGAATGGCTTCGGCGGAGAGCGCGTTAAGCACGACATCCACGCCCTTGCCATCGGTGATCTGCATCACGTCTTCCGCGAAGTCGGCGCGACGTGAATCGATGATGTGCTTCACACCGAGCACTCCCAGCAGCGCGCGTTTCGCGGGACTACCGGCACTGGCGATGACATCCGCGCCCAGATGATGCGCGATCTGGATCGCCGCCATGCCGACACCGCCGGCACCGGCATGGATGAGAATCGTTTCACCAGCCCGCATGCGAGCCACGGTGTCCAGCGCATGCCATGAGGTCATGAAAACCACCGGCAGCGTCGCAGCTTCCTCGAACGAAAGGCCTTTCGGCATGACGCGGACATCGCCGGCGCGCGCCATCGACTGGGTCGATAGCCCGAACACCGCGAGGCCGAAGACGTGGTCGCCGGGCTTCACATGCGTGACGCCTTCCCCTACCGCCAAGATTACACCCGCCACCTCGTCGCCGAAGATCCGGGCATCCGCCGTTTCCGCAGGATAGAGGGCGAGCGCTTTGAGCACGTCGCGGAAATTCATTCCCGCCGCCTTCACTTCGATCAGCACCTCGCCCTGCCCGCAGGCCGGAGGAGTGAATGGCACCAGTTTCAGCGAATCCAGCAGCCCGCGCTCGCGGGACTCCAGACGTAGCGGCACCGAGCGATCCAGTTCCCGCTCGCGGGGTGCGAAACCCCGGTTGATGCGGCGGATATAGCGCGACTCGCCACGGAAGGCGATTTCGCGCTCCGCGTCTTTCTGCTGCAATTCGTTCCACAAGAGAGTCTCATCCGCAGCCGATGAAACGGGCGGAAGATCGATGGCGCGGCAGGTGAAATTCGGAAGCTCGTTGGCGATCACACGCATCAGGCCGATGGCGGCACCTTGGGCCAGCGCGACGTCCATATTGCGTCCGGTCGCCTGTGCGCCGCGTGTCACCACGTCGATGCGCAGCTTGGCCGCCGGGTTCGCCGCTTCGAGCGCTTTTGCAAGGTGGAACAGGGCATCCGTTCCTAACGAGACCGCAGCCTTGGATGAATCCGGTTCGGTTTCATCGAGTGCCCAAAGGTAAACGAAACGTTCCGGAGCTTCGTCCGCACAGGACTCCAGCAGAAGTTTCCAATCCGCCGCATTCTCAGAGCTCAGGGTGAAATGATCGCCTTTCACCTCGAAGGAATCTCCGCGATGCGCGACACGGCAGCGCGCTCCAACCGCTTTGAGTTGTGCGATGAGCTTGTCAGCAACCCCCTGGTGGTCCGCGAAAATGATCCATGATTTTTCCGCAGGTGCTTCCGCTTCAGCGGTGATCGTAGCCTCCGGTTCAGCCCAAGGCTTGCGAGCCATGAGCCCGATCAGGCTCTCCCCGCCATGACGAACCAGCCCGGACAATGAGGCGGTCTCGCTGAAACCCGAAGCCAGCAAGACTTTCTCCCACTGATCGCGCTGGAGCAACGGATGATGCGGGCGCAGCTCGCGGTCGGTGAAACGCCACCAGCCGCCGGTCAGGCCGAAGACCGCGTTGAGCCACAAGTGCGGAGTCGCCACTTCGACAAATAACAGGCTTCCGCCCGGTGCCAGCAGTTCATGGATGTTCCGCAGGGTGGCGGTGACATCGCTGACGGCGTGAACCACATTGGTGCCGAGGATGATGTCGAAGCCGCCCGCCTCGAGTTCCTGTTCGGTGCCCGGTCGCTCAAGATCGAAGGCTTTATATTCCACTTCTGGAAATGCCGCGAGTTTCTGGCGCGCGGCGGGGAAGAACGATCCGGAGACATCGCTGAAAATGTAGGAATGAAGCCCGCGCTCCAGCAGCGGCAGGACCTGCGATGCAAGACCGCCGGTGCCTGCGCCGATTTCCAAAATCCGAAGCCCGCGTCCCTCTGGCAGATTGCGCGCCGCTTCCTCCACCGCCCTGCCGATGCCGGCGAGCCATGGGCTGGTGATGAGACCATCGCCGTAGAATTGATCAAGCAACTCCGCGCCGTTTCCGGAAAAGAGCACCTGTACCGCTTCCTTCTCGCCGCGCATGATCGCACCGAGTTCCGCGCAAGTCGCGCCACAGAGGAGGGATTCCGGCAAATGACCCGGATAGTTTTCCACGCAGAAGCGGAGCAGCTTCGGTGCGGAATCCGCCGCCTCGATGAAAGCGTGAGTCGGCTGGTAGGTATCGTCCTTTTTGGTGAGCAGTTTCTCCACCACCAGGTTATCGACGAGCTGATGGAACGATGCACGCATCGCATCGGAGACGCCGAGAGAGGTCGCCGTGAACGAGGATCCTTCGCCGGTTTCCACGCCCATTTCCCGCAGTCCGCTGGCAATCTGCGCGGCGGTCAGCTCGTCGCCCGCGGTGCTGGCGGCGTGGAGATGGTCACGTCCGCGCATGTCGATCACCTCGTCCAGGGCCACTTGCGCGACATCGCGGAGTCGCTCCAACGGCAGCGGCTCCGTTGTCTTGAACTCCGTTTGCGACGCGGTTTTTTCCCAGCCGATGTGATAGGTCACGTCCCGGCCTTTGCCATTCCGTCCCGTCCGTTTTCCACCCTCCACGCTGATCGCGCGGAAGCCATCGATGCGGACGCATGGCCGTCCCGATTCATCATACAAATCGATGTCGCCCTCGACGAACTCCTCGTTCGCGTGCTGGACACCGGCCTTAACGAAACAGGAAGCTCCCGGCGAACGCAGGAACAGGATCCTGGAAAACCGAACCGGCAAGCGCAGCCCGGCGGTGCGGTTCTCCACCGTCGCCGCTCCTGCGGAAAATGTTTGCAGGGCTCCATCGAACAAGACCGGGTGCAACGGATATTCCGCCGCCCTTCCGGCAATCGTTTCGGATAGGGAAACACGTCCCGTGGATTTGCCACCGCTCGCGGCCAGCTCGCGGATGGGCCGGAACTCCTCGCCATAGCGAAGACCGAGATCGCTCATGTGACCGTAAAACGTATCCAGCCCGACGGCATCGAGATCCGGGGTTTTCGCTTTTTCCCACGAGGTTTGTGCGAATGACGATTCCGTGCGTTCGCCACGAATCGAACCGATCACGTGAACAGACCATGAAGCGCCATTTTCGAAACGGCTCTGGATGGAAAACGTGCGTTCGCCGGGTTCGTAAGTCAGTTCCAGCAGAAGGCCCGACGGAGGATCCGGCAGGATGAGCGGTTTGCGGATTTCGAAATCCTCCACCACGAAGGGATTCCCTTCGAACAGTTGCACGCCCGCTTCAAGGATCATTTCGACGAACCCGGCGGCCGGGAAAATGATCATGTTTTCCACGCGGTGGTCTTTCAGGAAAGCCATGTGGCGGTTGTCCAAGCGCGTGATCCACGTCGGTGTGGCGCGAGGCAGACGGACATCGAGAAGTCCGCGGCCACCAGGGGCGAGGCGACCGTCGCGCACTTCGGCGGATTCGCTCCACCAGCGGCTCTTGTTCCACGAATAGGCGGGCAGATCGAGAAGCTGGCGCGACGGAGTCATCGCCTTGAAATCCAGTTCCACTCCTGCGAGATACAGTTCCATCGCGGTTTCCACCATGGATTCCTGCTCACGCTCGCGACGGACGGAGGCAAACACGACAGGCTTGGTCGGCTGTTCCGCGAGGCACTCCCCGATTGAACGGACGAGCGCCGGATGCGCGCCGATTTCCAACCAGATGTCCGCGCCAAACTCCGCGACTGCGGCGATGGATTTCGCGAATTCGACAGGCTGGCGGACACCACCGGACCAATGATCGGCCACAAGCGAAGAGCCATCAAGACGGCCGCCGGTGACGGTGCTGAAGAATGGAAGGGTTTCCGCGGATGGTTTCAGATCGGCGAGAGCCGCGTTCAAAGCATCCGCCGCAGGTTGCATCATCGCGTGGTGGAAGGGATGGCTCACCTGAAGGAATCTGGCGAAGGTTCCCTTTGCATCAAGCTCGGCGGCGATCGCTTCAAGCGAAGTCCTCAACCCGGATAGGGTGAGGGAAAGCGGGCCGTTGAATGCGGCGATGCTCACGCCCGGATCGTGGCGGGCTATGACGGCTTTCGCATCTTCCGGACTCATCCCGACAGCCAGCATCGTGCCACCCGCTGCCGAGCATTCGTCCATGAAACGCCCGCGCAGCACGATAATCTTCGCCGCCTGATCGAGCGTGAGAATTCCAGCGAGGCAAGCAGCCGCCACTTCGCCAACGCTGTGGCCGACGACTGCGGAGGGAAGCACTCCCCATGATTTCCAAAGCTCCGCGAGAGCCATCTGCATCGCGAAGATCGCGGGCTGCGAGATTTCCGTGCGCTGCATTTGCGAAGCTTCCTCCGTGCGGCCGAGCTCTTCCATCAACGAGAATTTCGCCCACGGCTGCATCGCCTTTTCACAGGCTTCGACCGTCTGCCGGAAGACAGCCTCATGGCGCATCAGCTCGCGTCCCATGCCATACCATTGCGGACCCTGGCCGCTCATGACGAAGACGACGCGGAGTGCCTGCTCCGGGCGCGGGGTGAATGCGGTGCGGAGTTTCGGGCCGGCGTTTTCGGTGGAAAACGCGGCGAGTTCCTGCATCACTTCCGCCATTGAGTTCGAGGTCAGCGCCAGGCGATGCGAGTGGTGGTTGCGGCGGGCACCGAGCATGTAGGTCACGTCCGCCAGCGTGGGCGAATTGCCGTTGAGTTTCGATTGTTCATCCAGCCAGGTGCCCAGTTTTAAAGCGGAAGCTGCCAGGGACTCCTCCGAACGGGCGGAAAGCATCAATGGCCACGCGCGCCCGGCGTCGGTCTCGAGCGCGTGGTGCGGTTGGGATACGGCGGGCGCTTCCGTGAGGATGACGTGCGAGTTCGCTCCGCCGAAGCCGAACGAGTTCACGCCCGCCATGCGGATGGCACCATTGTTAGGAAACGCTTCGTTCTCCACCGCCACCCGGAGTTTCAGGGCATCGAAGTCGATGTTCGGATTCGGGTTTTCGTAATGGAGGCTGGCGGGAATGCGACCGTGCTTGAGCACCAGCGCCGCCTTGAGCAAGCCTGCGACTCCCGAGGCGGTTTCCAAGTGCCCGAGATTGGTTTTAACCGATCCGATCACCAGCGGCTGCTCGCGATCCGCGCAGAGCGCTTCGGCGAGGGCATGGGCTTCGATCGGATCGCCGACCGCAGTGCCGGTGCCGTGAGCTTCGACATAGCCGATGCTGGACGGCGCGATCCCCGCATTCCTACAGGCGTCGGTGACAAGACGGGATTGGGCTTCGGGACTGGGCAGGGAAATTCCATTCGTGTGTCCGTCCTGATTCACTGCGGATCCGATGATCACCGCATGGATCGGATCGCCATCCGCGATGGCATCGGACAGGCGCTTCATGAGCACCATGCCCGCGCCTTCGCCACGGACGAAGCCGTTTGCCGAGGCATCGAAGGCCTTGCACTTCCCTTCCGGCGAGAGCATCCCGGCTTGGGAAAATCCGATGAAGCCGTCCGGATTGATCATCACCGTCACCCCACCCGCCATCGCCACCTTGCAATGGCCTGCCAGGATGTGCTCGCAGGCTATGTGCACGGCGGTCAGCGCCGAGGAACACGCGGTATCCATCGCGATGCTCGGCCCCGTCAGATTGAGACAGTAGGAAATCCGGTTCGCGGCGATGCTGTGCGCGCTGCCGGTCGGCGTGTGCGCGCTGATGCCGGTGCGGTCGGTGGCGGTGTGCTGGAGCGCTTGGTAGTCATTGTGGGAAATCCCGACAAACACGCCGATGTCCGTACCCTTTTCAAAATCCAGAATCATCCCCGCGTCCTCGATCGATTCCCAGGCTGTTTCCAGCAGAAGCCGCTGTTGCGGATCGATGTATGGCGCCTCACGTGGCGAGATGCCGAAGAACTGCGGGTCAAACTGGTCGATCCCATCGATGAATCCTCCGCGCTTGGCGACGGTCTTGCCAGCCAGACCAGGCTCAGGATCATAGAAACGTTCCACATTCCAGCGATCCGCCGGCACTTCGCAAACTCCCTCGCGCCCTTCCTCAAGCATTTTCCAGAAGGATTCGGTGTCATTGACTCCTCCAGGGAAGCGGCAACCGATGCCGATGATGGCAATCCCTTCCTTGGCGGTTCCATTGTTAGTAACTTGTGATGATGGCGAAGAACTCGGATTAATGGATGGTAGGCGGGACATACAGCATGGATATCAGGAAAAATCCTCCAGTCCCAACGATTTTTTTTCGCTGATGAAAGGGAGATATTGGAGGCGATGATACGCGACCAAGAGTCCTCTTGCCATGGGTAGAAACCCTACCATCCATCTTCTTCGGGCATCTTCGCGGATCCAGTTCAAATCACTTGATATATCAATTGCAAAATTGGAAATCTGAACTAGTGAACGTCCCTATGTGCGGAATTGCGGGAGTGATCGATCTGGCGGGAAGACGGGAAGTCCCTGATGGAGTGATCGAAAAAATGTCGAGGGCTCTGATCCATCGTGGACCGGATGAGGAGGGATTTCTGCGCAAGCCGGGTCTTGCTTTCGCGTCCCGGCGACTGAGCGTGGTGGGACTGGAGGACGGTCAGCAACCGATGGCCAACGAGGAGGGAAACGTCCACTGTGTTTACAACGGCGAGTTTTTCGACCATCCGGAAAAGCGCGCGGGACTGATCGGTCGCGGGCATCGTCTTCACACCCATTGCGATACCGAGATCATTCCCCATCTGTGGGAGGAAAGCGAACAGGACATGTTCCTGCGGCTGCGCGGTCAGTTCGCCATCGCGGTTTATGACGAGCGTCGGCATGAAATCACATTGGGTCGGGATCGCTTCGGGATCAGCCCGCTCTATTGGACGCGCCAGGGCGATTGGCTTTTGTTCGCCTCAGAGATCAAGGGCCTGCTCGCGTCCGGCATGTTCAAGCCCAAGGCCGACCTGCGCGGCATCGACCAGGTCTTCACCTTCGCCGCCATGCCGGGGCCGGTCACTTGCTTCGAGGGCGTGCAACTTCTCGGCGCCGGCCATTATTTGAAAATCAGCCCGTGCAACGAAGGCACCTCATCCCCCGTCATCAGTGACCACGTCTTCTGGGAAATGGATTTCCCGGACGCAGGCGATGAAAACCCGGAGACCGATCCACGCAAGCTGACCGACCAGTTCGAGGAAATCCTGCTCGCGTCCGTGGAGCGCCGCCTGCGTGCCGATGTGCCGGTGGGTGCCTATCTATCAGGCGGCCTCGACTCCAGCATGATCGTGGCGATGGCCTGCCGCATCAAGGGGCCGGGGATCAACACCTACACCGTCCGGGTGGACGATCCCAAGCTCGACGAACTCAGCGGCGCGAACCAATCCGCGAAACACATCGGCACCGCACCACCTATCGTGCAGGATTTCAGAGCAAGCGATGCGTTGGAAGTTTATCCGCAGCTCATTCAGGCAGCCGAATGTCCGGTGGTCGATACCTCGTGCGCCGCGCTTCTCCAACTCGCCCGTAAGGTTCACAGCAACGGCCAGAAAGTCGTCCTGACCGGCGAGGGCGCGGATGAATGGCTGGCTGGTTATCCCTGGTACAAGATTGCCAAAATCCTCGGACGCATGGACTCCATTCCCGGCCTGCGCCTGAGCAACGTGATCCGCAGAGCCTACCTTTGCGCCACCAAGGTGCGGCAGTACCCGCCCGAATTCCGGCAGCGTTTGGAACAAACCGTCGGCGGGCCAAACGCGTGGATCGACTCCTACGGCGTGCTCGCCCTCTCGAAGCTGCAACTCTATGGCGAACCCATGCAGGAAGTCCTGAAACAAGCCAACCCATGGGCGGATCTCGGCATCGACGTCGGGCGGGCCAAACAGTGGCATCCCCTCAACCGCAGCCTCTGGGTCGGTGCGCGGGTGACTCTCGCGGGACACCTGCTCCAGGCCAAGGGCGACCGCGTGGCCATGCACTCTTCCGTGGAAGTGCGTTACCCGTTTCTCGATGAGGAGGTCTTCGATTTCACCTCGAAACTGCATCCCGGTTGGAAGCTCCGCGGCCTGCGGGACAAGCACCTGCTGCGCCTTGTCGCGGAACGCTGGCTGCCGCCGGAAATCGCCCGCAGGAGCAAGGTCATCTTCCGCGCCCCGTTAGATAGTTTCCACATGGAGCCGGAACCGAAATTCGTGAAAGATCTCCTGAGTGAGGAATCCCTGAAACGCACCGGTTATTTCGATGTCGCCGCCGTACAACACTGGCGCAAGGAGTTCCGAAATTTGCGCAGCACCTCCGTGGGACGGCTCTCCATGGAAATGGGCCTCGTCGCAGTCGTCGCCACCCAGCTCTGGCACCATACTTTCATCGACGGCTCCCTGGCCGACCTCCCGACATGGGATCCGGCATCGCCGCCCGGTTGAC
>Ga0163144_10020912_pt1 | contig 13041 bp, 12 predicted proteins | sample OliLak19BULKMAT1_FD_123175 | JGI IMG/M metagenome (GOLD analysis project Ga0163144, IMG submission 123175) | Freshwater microbial mat bacterial communities from Lake Vanda, McMurdo Dry Valleys, Antarctica - Oligotrophic Lake LV.19.BULKMAT1 | ecosystem: Environmental > Aquatic > Freshwater >...
CGGCGCGGCCCTGCGCGAGGTGGAGCTGGGCGAGCACCACGGCGGCTTCGACCTCCGGGAGCGACAGGAGATTCGGGGCCTGGATCGAGCTGCTCTGGAGCGACGCGGCAAGCGGCCCGGCCGAACCGTTCAACCCGACGGAGACGCGCGGCGCAACTGCCGCTTCAAACGCGAACGGGACGAACGCGGCGAGGCGGCGCGCTTCGTGCTCGGCGCCGTCGGGATCGCCGGCGACGAGCAGCGTCTGCACGGCGCTGCGCCGCGTGACGAGCTGGAGGTGCGGGCTCCCGACGCTCGTCGCAATCCGCGTGGCCGCGGCGGCATGGGCCCGCGCCTCGGCGAAATCCCCGAGGTGCGCCAGCGCCAGAGCGAGCTGCGCGCGGGCCATGGCCGAGACCAGGTGGATCCCGGCCGGCTCGATGTTGTCGAGCGCCCTGCGCAACAGGACGGCAGCCTCGGCGTAGGCCCCCATGGCGACGGTCGCGGACCCGATCTGGAAGTCGGACGTGCCTGCGTTGGCGCGGTCACCGACCTGCTCGAAGCTGTTCGCCGCCACGATGGCGTGCTCGCGCTGGTGCCAGGGGTCGGCGTTCACGAGCGCCGCGTGGTACGTGTGCATCAGGCCCACCCACCCGGTCGTGAACGCGTCTTGCTCGGGCAGGGTGGCCAGCACCTCGTCGATGCGCTTGCGGAACGGCTCGGCGGAGTCGTAGTGGCCCAGGCGCAGGTGCAGGACCGCGAAGGTGGACGCCGCCCCGATGTACGCGGCGCCCGCGTCTCCAGCCGGCATCTCGGCGAGCAGGTCGGCGCCGATCTGCGCCAGGCGATCCGGCTTGCGCACGATCAGGGCGAGCACACCCGCCGCCGCGCTGGCGTAGCACCACCGCGCCCCGCCGCTGGGCAGCAGGGCCAGCGTCTCGGCCACGTGCTGCTCGGCCGCCGCGGCATTGCCGCCGGCAGCGTGCGCCCGCATCTGCACCGCGCGCAGCGCCCCCAGCGTCTCGCCGGTCGCGCCACACCGGATGCCTTGCTCCGCCTCGGCGAGCGCCGCCCGCAAATCGGCCCCGGGGAGCGCCGCTTCGGCGGCCACCAGGTGAAAGCCCGCGGCGCGCGTCGTCTCGCCGCCGAGGGTGAAATGGTGCGCGATCGCCGTCGCGTCGCCCTTCCCGCCGTCGGCCAGCCACTCGCCCGCGAGGCGGTGGCCGAGGCGCCGATCGGGCTCGGAGAGCGTCTCGTACACGGCCTCGCGGACGATCGCGTGGCGGAAGCTCAGCACGCCCGCGTCGTCCCAGACCCCGCTCGGGTGCTCGATCATCTCGGCCTCGACCAGCGTGTCGAGCCACTGCACGGTGCTGTCGTCCGGATTGGCGTCGCCGAGCAGCGCGCGCACCCCGCTCGTATGGAACTGGGTGCCGAAGACGCTCGCCGCGCGCAGCACGCGCCGCGCCTCGGGATCGAGCGCCTCGAGCCGCGCTTGCACCATGGCGAGCACCGTCTCGGGCAGCGCGTTGCTTTGGCCCTCGACCGCCGCGCGCAGCAGCTCCTCGAGGTAGAACGGGTTGCCGCCGGACCGCTCGGCGATCGACGCCGTCTCGGCACGGCTCATCGAGTCGCCGACCACCGCGCGGAGCAGGCGCTCGCTGGCCCGGGCGCTGAGCTCGCCGAGGCGGAGCTCTTGCACGGACGGGTCGCGCGCGAGCTTGGGGAAGAGGTCGTGGACCTCCGGCCGGCCGATTCCGACGAGCATCACGGGACGGTCGTTCAGCCGCCGCACGGCGCTGGTCAAGAGCCCGACGCTCGGGAGATCACCCCACTGCAGGTCTTCCAGCACGAGCACCAGCGGCGTCTCGTCGCACTCGACCGCGAGCAGGTCGTGCCAGGCCCGCCGCACCTGCTCGGCCATCAGCGCCGGATCGGCCCGCGCTGCGCGGAGCGCGGCCCCGAGCTCGCCGTCCTCGGGGAACGGTGTCCCCGCGATCTCGCCGAGGAACGTCGCCACGCGGGCCGCCTGCTCGTGATCGAGGTGGCGCTGCCAGCGCGCCGTGAGCTTCTGCCGGCGCACCGCGACGGTGTCCTCGGGCGCGAGCCGGGCCGCCGCCCGCACCAGCCCGGCGACGAGCCCGAACGGCGCGCCCGTGGCCATGGGCTGGCCGCTCGCCAGCCAGATCTCGGTCGGCTCGCCGCGCTCGAGGAGGCTGCGCAAGAGCTCCCGGCGCACCCGCGACTTGCCGCAGCCGGGCGGCCCGGTCAGCAGCACCATGCGCGCCACGTGGTCGTTCGCGCACTCGTCGAAGACGCCGCGCAGCGTCGAGAGCTCGCGCTCGCGCCCGACACACGGCGTCGCCTTGCCGAGCAAGAAGCGAGGTCGCTCGACGGCGGCGCGCTCGCCGAGCAGCAGCAGGCCGCGCTCGTCGCCGCCCACCTCGAAGCTCGGATCGAGCAGGCCGGCGCTCGTCGCGTCGATGCGAATCGGAGCGCTGCCGCCCGCGGGAGGGCCTGTCGCCGGCGCCGTCGCGAGCAGCTCCGCGGCGACGTCGATCGCGGCCCCGACCAGCCGGCCCGAGGTGTGATCGCCGCGGCCCATGGCGACGGCGATCGGGGCGCTCGGCAACAGCATGCGGACGGCCAGGGCGCAGCGCGCCGTCTGCGAGGCGAGATCGGTCGCCGACGTGGCGCCGCACAGCGTGACCAGCAGCGAGCCGTCGGCCAGCGCGTCGAGGTGGCCGCCGAAGCGCGACGTCACGCTGCGGATGCGCGAGAGCTGATCCGCCGAGGCCTCGAACAGCACCATGAGCCCGGAGGCGTCGGTGGAGAGCCAGTTTCGCTGGGTGCCGACCGCGACGAAGCAGGCGAACTTGCGCTCGGCCCGGGTGAGCGCGGCGTGCGGGACCATGGCCGTGCCGTCGGCGGCGACCGGGAGGAGCGGCAGCATCGCGGTCAGGGCCTCGGCCAGCGCGGCGCTGCTGGCTGGCCTCGCCGCCGGATCCTTGGCGAGCACCTGCGCGACGAGGGCGTCGAGCTCTGCTGGGATCCCCGGCACGAGATCGGAGACCCGCGGCGGGTCCTCGTGGAGGATCTTCATGAGCACGGCGCCGATGCGATCGCTGTCGAAGGCGGCGCGGCCGGTGAGGCAGCGGTAGAGCACACACCCGACCGAGAAGATGTCGGCGCGCGCGTCGATGCCGCGCTCACCGAGCGCCTGCTCCGGTGCCATGTAGCCGAGGGTGCCGACCACGAGCCCGGCGCGGGTCAGCTCGCGGCTCGCGTCGACGAGCCAGGCGAGGCCAAAATCGAGCACCTTGAGATCGTCGAGGCGCCCGCCGCGGAGGAAGAGGTTGGAGGGCTTGATGTCGCGGTGGACGATGCCGTGGGCGTGGGCGGAGGCGAGGGCCTCGGCGGCGCGCCGCACGAGATCGATGCTCTCGGCGAGCGAGAGCGGCGCGCGCCCGAGGCGGGCCGCCAGGTCCTCGCCCTCGAGCCATTCCATGGCGAGGTAAGGCTCGCCGCTGGCGGTCTGGCCGTGCGCGATGTAGCGGACGATGGCCGGGTGGCGGAGCTTGGCGAGGACGCGGATCTCGCGGGCGAAGCGGTGGGTGTCGCGCAGCGACGAGGGCCGCAGCACCTTCAGCGCGACCCGGCCGCCGGCCTGGAGATCGCGGGCACGATAAACTTGACCTACCCCGCCGGAGCCCGCGAGGAGCTCCACTTCGAAGCGGTCGGCGACGAGATCTCCGATGTTCAAGGTGGGCTTTCCGGCGCGCTCCACGAGCGCGTCACCACACTCTACCACATGGATTTCACGAGGCACTTGCGTGGCACCTCAAAATATGCGTTCGCAAATTCGAGAATACGGGCGGCGAGCAGTCGCAGCTCTGACGACGAAGGTCCAGCCGCGCGCGAACCACCGCCAGGTTGCGGAGCGTCGCAAGCTCGGCTGCGCCGAGCCCGTTGCGCGCGACCGCTCCGGGCTTCGCGGCGCCACGCATGTGCCCGACGTCGCGACGGAGAACGCGGCGCGCTCGCCGGCCGCAATGCGCTCGTCTCCGATGCGCTCCACAACCACCGACTCGCCTGGGCGGGTCGCCATGCTTCAGCGCGCGAGGGCTTTGAGAAGCCCCCGCTCCCTATTGCAACCCGCAATGGGTGCTCTCGATGGCTCCAAAGGAAACGCACCCCATCCGAGACCGTCCGGTCTAACTCCAATGCTCTTATGAAGCCCGACGCGGTAGCGTGCGCGACTGGTTAGAGATCGCGGCGCTGCGAATTGCCGCTGCTGCGCGCGCGATTGTGTTACGGTCCCATGATGGTGCGGCAGGGGACCATGCTCGTGACGCTGGCGGTGCTCGTGGTCGCCTGGCCAGCGCGGGCGCAGGAGGCCGCACCGATTCCCGTGTACGCGGATCCCAACCGTAGGGCGCCGCGCCTCTCGTTCACGCGCGGCCCTGCGGAGTGCCTGTCAGAAGCCAAATTTCGCATCGAAGTGGCGGTCGCGCTGGACGGCGCCGATCACTTCGACGCGACTGCGCCGGATGTCCTGCGCGTGTGGTTCGAGAAGATCCCGGGCGGCTACCGCGGAACCATCGAGTACACCGACGCGAACGGGGAGAAGGAAACCCCGAAGTTCAAGACCTCGTACAACTGCGAGATCCTGGGCCGCTCGGTCGGTGAGTCCGCGAGCCACCTCATCCCGCGCCGCCTCCTGGCACGAGCGGCTCCGGCGCCGAACCCAACACCCGCACCGGTGCCGCCGGATCCGTTACCCTCGAAAAGCCCGGAGGTGTTCGTCCCGCCACCAATCGCCCAATTGCAGCTCAATCTACCCCCGCCCCCGAAGCCACCGCCCGCACCAGCCCCGCCGCCAATGGACCTAGCAATCGTTGTCAGCACCACTGTCCTTGTCACCGCCGGCTTCACGGCCGACGCCGGCCCCGCCGTCCAGCTCGGCGCCGAGGTCCGCGGCGACTGGCTCTCGCTCGGGCTGGAGCTCCGCGGCGTGCTGCCGGGCAAGGTATACGCGCGGGACCGGCTGAATCCAGCGGTGAACTACACCAGCGAGCGCAGCGTCGACATCAGTCAGCTCAGCGGGCTCCTCGTGCCGTGCGTGCGGTTCGCGAAGTACTTCGCAGGCTGCGGCGTGGTGCAGGCGGGCGGGCTCATTTCGCAGTCCCCGGTGCAGACAGGGTTGGCAGGATTTGTCGCCTTCGGCCCGCGCTTCGCGGTCGAAGTGCCGTTCGCCGAACGCTTCGCCGTGTTCGCGTTCGGGGAGGCGCTGTTCGCGCCGAACCTGGGGGGAAACGCCTTCGCCTTTAGCCGGGGCGGGCCGAACGGCGAGCCCGCGCCCAACGTGGTATGGGTGCAATCGGTGGTGTCCGGCTTCTTCGGGGCGGGTCTTTCGGTGAGGTTTCAGTAACGCTCGGGGTTTCACATGCGGTTCTTGCCGTTCTTGATCGGGGTGGTGTTCGTTCCGGGGCTCATGACCGCTTGCGGTCGTCCTTTTGTGCAGGAGTTTTTCGGCACCAGCAGCGGTGGCACCTCCACCACGAGCAGCGGCGACGGAGGCCGCGGGGGCGCTCTCTTCCCAACCGGCAGTGGCGGCGCGGCGCCCGTGTGCGCGGCGAATGGGTGCGTGCCGTCCCCGGCCGGCCCCTTCGTGCGCGTCACCATGGTGTCCATCGGCAAACCCGAAGACGTCCAGCCCTGCCCCGAATGGGCGCCCGAGGTGGGCTTCGAGGGCTTCACCGACATGACAGTCGCCCCGCACACCTGTCCTTCGTGCTCGTGCGGCCCGGCCGCCTGCGCGGTGCCGGAAGCAATGCACGCCTCCGCCGCCAAGTGTCCAGCCGACGGCGCAGCGTCCATCGCCTGGAATGCCGCGCCTGCCTGGGAGGGGGTTTGCTCCGCGGACCAGCCCATAGCGCCGGGCCTGCAATGCAGCGGGGTGCCCTGCGTGCAATCGCTCACGATAGCCGCGCCAGCGGCCCCGCCGTGCAAACCGGGCGCATCTGGCATGGCGAACCTCCCCGAGCCGTCGTGGGGCACCATGGCGCGCGAGTGCAAGATCCACGTGGAAGGCGACGGCATCGGCTGCCCTCACGGTGAATCGTGCGCGCCCGTTCCCCCCGAAGGCTTCGTGCTGTGCCTCTCCGTCGCCGGTGACGGCTACGAGTGTCCGAACGAATATCCGGATCCGTTCGTGGTGTTCGACACGGTGTCTGACGCGCGCGCGTGCTCGCCGTGCGTTTGTTCGGATCCCAAGGATGCGGACTGTGTGGCGCTCGTTTCAGCGTACAGCGACGGCGTTTGCGGCCAAATGGTCGCCTCGCTGATGGTCGCGCTCGATCAAGCGGCGTGCGTCGATCTGCTCAATGGCACCGGCCTCGCAAGCAAGAGCGCGGAGCTCATCGTCGACAAGCCCGGGGCCTGCACGGCGAGCGGCGGGGAGCCCTCGGGCGTGGTCGAGCCGGTCGGACCCCTGACCCTGTGCTGTCAGAAGGCCATCCCCGAACCGCCCAAGTAGCGGGGCAGACACCGACGCGAAAAAATCGACAACAGCACTCGGGGGTTTCCGATCCGCGGACATGAACGAGGCACAGGCGCTTGCTCGCGCGGCACGCTACTCGGAGAGGAAAGGAATCAGACGTGACCCAGCCCTCGAAACTGTTCTGCCTCCTCTGTGCCTGTGGGCTCGTCGCGGTACCGACGCCGGCAGAGGCTTTTGAGGTCAACTTTGGCGTGAGCGTGGGCGGGATCCAGGTCGGGACCGAGCCCGAGCTGGCGGTGAGCCCCTTCGTCGGGTTGCGCTGGCGCACCGAGGGCGGCTTCCTGCTCGAAGCCCACGACATGTTCAGTCTCTTGCCAGACGACCGTACCGTCGGAGTCCACAACAGAACGTCCGTGACGCTCGGTTACGCGTGGGACAAGGGCAACGTCAGTCTCGGACCGTCGCTGTCGTTCTATTCGATGCCCGCGTGTAGCATCGATTCTTGCAGACGAGTCACAGGAGCTGCTCCGGGCGGTCACGCCCAGATCGATTGGTACTTTGTCGGGCCTTTGGGAGCGTCCGTGAGCGCCAATGTGGCCTGGTACGACGGCAGCAGCTTCATGCTTCTTGGCAGTGCGGCGGTGATGGTCACCGCCGGACCCATTCTGCGACTGGAGATACAATGAAGAAGCCCGTCATTCTGCTGGCTTGTGCCCTCGCCTCGTGCAACTACGACGATGGCGCGTGTTATCCTCGCGATCAGGGCGGCAACGGCGTCGGGGGTGGCGTGATCGTGGCCGCGGGCGCCGGGGGCTTCGGAGACGTGCCTCCCGACCCGCAAGACGCCACGGATCCGATCCCGCCGGAGTGCCTCGACGCGACGGAGAGCCCGTGCGTCAACAAGTGCCTGGCGGACTACGTGGACGAAGCCGCGAAGTGCGGCAAGATCGAGAACGAAACCGAGCGCCGCGCATGCCAGGATGTCGCCTACCTGGGCTACAAGAGCTGCGGGCTAAACTGCACGAAGAAGCAAAACGATTGCCTGGACCACTGCAAGGATCTGTGCGTCCAGATATGGGAAGGTTGCACCGATGCCTGTGGCAAGGACAACGTGTGCAAAGAACGTTGCATGCGGGAGTTGCAAGAGTGTCTGAAGGAATGTAAACGAAAGTGCAAATGACCATGCTGAATCTCGCTTTTCGGTTCGCGCCCGCAGACGGCACCGCGCCGCGGGACATCAGAGTCACAATCGAGACTCAGGATGACGAACGCAGGCCCTTCAAACTTACGATTGAATGGGGCGATAGCGAGAGCCCGGACCGCCTCAACTGGCCCGGACCACCGCTGGTCGGGCTCGAGCTTGCCGCACGGTTCGCCGCGCAGCGGATTCTCGATCATGTCGAGCTTTCGGGCGGTGGCACCCTCAATCCCGAAGTAGAAAAGCCCCATCCCTGGGCTCCAGCGGACGAAGCGAAGGTAACATGACCGAGCTTACCTGCAATCGCGATTGCAAAGAGGGCCGATGTTGGAGCTGAAGTCGGTATTCACACCCGCGGACGGAAGCACGCAGCGGAACATCACGCTTCGGATTGGTGACGTGCGGCCGGATCCGGATGGATATACGTGGTCTGTTGCTGTCGATGTGCTTGGATTCGAGCACGACAACAGCGTGCGCTTGAAACAGGTAGGGTGGGCAGAAGCCATTCAGGACGCGGCTAGATTTATTGGCCGGATGGTCAACGACAACGTGGAGCTCGCGGGCGGAGGGACACTCGACCCGGACCTTCACGCTCCGCTTGCAGTTCGCGATGACAAGTCGTGACGGCGAGGCTGCCCAGCCCCGAGCGATTCGCCGCTCAATGCCGTGCTCAAAGGAGCCATAGGCCATGCTGAATCTCGCTTTTCGCTTCACGCCCGCAGACGGGACTGCACCGCGGGACATCAAAGTCACCATCGAGACGCAGGATAGCGAACGCGCTCCGTTCAAGCTCACGGTCGATTGGGGGGACGGCCACCCGGACCGGCTCGACTGGCCTGGCCCGCCCCTTTCCGGGCTGGAGCTGGCCGCGCGCTACGCGGCGCTGCGAATCCGTGGCCGTGTTCAGGCCTGGGGCGGCGGTACACTCCAGCCCGACGTGGATGCACCCTATCCGTATGCGTCGCCGGACGAGGAAAACGAAAAAACGTGAGGGGCACGCTCGGGGTTTTCGCATCCGCGGACATGACGCCGGTATGAGCCCCGCTCCGGCCGTCGTTTCGTTCAAGCATCTTTACGATGAGCACTGGCCGTACGTGTTTCGTGTGCTGCCGGACTATGGCATCCCGCCGAACGATCCCGCTCAGCTCGACGTCGCGCAAACGGTATGGATGACGGTGCACGTCCGGCTTGGCAGCTACAATCCCGAGCTTCACAAGACGCCGCGCGCCTGGCTCACGGGCATCGTGCGGCGGTGCGCCGCGAACCATCGGCGCACGGAGCGGCGCCGTCCGGAGGTCCCCTTCGAGGATGCAGGCGCGCAGGTGCCGGCGCCGGGCCTCGACCCCGAGCAAGCGGCCCTCTTGCAGACGGTGAACCAGGCGATCCGGAACGAGGAGCGGCGCGAAGCGCTGGTGTTCCAGGTTCGCCACGGGCTCTCCATTGCAGAGATCGCCGGGGCTCAGGAGGTTTCCGAGGACGCGGTGGAATGGAGGCTTCACATGGCAAAGGAGGACTTGAAAGCCGACGACGAGAAGAAATCGCGCGCCTTCCTGGGCTACGGCTCGCTCGAAGCGCTCGCGGAAGCGTTGCGCCCGGAGCCCATCCCCGAAGAGCGCGGCGTGGAGCTCTGGAAGCGGATCACGGAGCAGATCCGCCAGCAGCAAGGCGACGCCACGGGCGGCACCGGCCCGTCGTCGTCGTTTCCTCCCGCCGCGGTGGCGCTGGCAACCGCGCCGACGCTGGCGCCGGCTGCGGTGCTCACGTTCACTACGGCAAAGCTGGCGGCCGTCATCGCGGCGACCTTCGTGGGCGGGGCGGTGGCGGGTGCCGGTGGGCTTCTCGCGTGGCAAGCCCACGACGCCGCACGGCATGGCCGCGAGGCTCACGCGACCGAGGCCCGCGATAGCGAGGCTCCCGAGAGCAAGGCCCGCACGGTGCAACCGTCGTCGCCGGTCACGGAAACGGCCCCGGTGCGTCCGCCCGCGGTGACCTTTGCACCGAGCAGCTCGCCGAGGCCGACCAGCTCGCCGAGGCCGACAAGGGCGCCCGCGACGGAGGCCGGAGCGGCGTGGTTGCTCAGGCAGATCCGCCGCGCCGCGGAGGTCGGAAACCTTGATCTCGTGCTGGCGCTCGCAGAGCAGCACAAGGGGCAGTTTCCTGACGAGCACGCCGACGAGCGCGAGGCGCTCCGGATCGACGCATTGATTCAGCTCGGCCGGAGCACCGAAGCCGAGCAGCACGCTCGCGCGACGGCGACGGCGCATCCGGAGCACCGCCGCGCGATGGAGCGCGCCGTCGGGCACGGGTTGCCGTAGTCGTTTTTTTCCCCTCGAACCGGGGCTTTCCTTCCGCCGGACATGAGGGAGAGCAGGAGCGCCGCGGGGCGCTCTGGTCGCCTGGCGGGTTTCCGCGAGGGGGCGCCGCGCGCCTCGGGCTTGTGCCCCTCGGGCTGGAGCGCGGCGCCCTTTCGCTGAAGCCTGCAATGCGGCCGTGACAGACCCTCGCGGGCTTCCGCGAGAAGGCGACGCCACCGTTTCACCGGACTGTGCACGGTGGAGGCTCGGCGCCTTCTCTCTGAAGCCTGCGAGGCCGCCACGGAGACGTTCACCCTCGCCGGTTGCAGTGAGGGGGCGCGGGCCTTTCGAGGCATCGCGACCCACTCGATCGATCCTGTTTCCCGCGCCTCCTCTCTGGAGCCTGCGAGGGCCATTTTTTCGGAGGACTTCGCTCATGGAGACCGAAGCGCACGCGGCAGAACGCGCGCCGCTGGCCTGGGTGCGTGTGCTCGGCCGTGGCGCTCTACGGCTCGACTTTGGGCACGCCGTCGCCGTGGGGGCGCTGGGGCGCGTGCTCGTCGCGGGGCGCTTCGATGCGACACCGGAGCGCGCCAGCGAGGCCGGCGATGCGGGCGAGCTGGCGCAGCTCGACGCGTGCGGCGCGCTCCGGTGGCGGCTGCGCATCGTGCGCGCGGCTCGACACTGCGCGCCGAGTGTGGCCATGGACGACGCGGGCGGGGCGTACCTGCTCGGCGCCTTCGTCCCCGTGGACGCTCCCGGCGGGCCGGTCCTGGTGGGCATGATCACGCTCGCGATCACCAAGCTCGACGCGAATGGGTGGCCCGCGTGGTGCGTGCCGCTCGCGGACGTGCCCCACGTGGACGGCAGCGCGACGCCGGCAAGCGAAGCGCTGTTCGTCGCGCGCGTCAGCAACGGGGGCGGGTCGTGGGCGCGCGCGATCCAGGGGCCGCAGCTTCAAGCGGGCTTGTCGGTCCATGGCGATGCGTCGGGGGCCGTGACGATTGCGGGGTGGTGCGCAGGCGGGGCAATGGACTTCGGCGGGGAGCACATCGAAGCGGGCGAGCGCGCGGCGTTCTTCGTCGCGAGGTACGGCACATGAGCGCGGGCTCGGGCGAGGTGCTCGACGCGGCCGAGCTGGTGGGCGAGCACGCGACGACGGCCGACGTGATGCGCGTGGCGATCACGATCGTGGAGCGAGCTTCGTGATCTACATTCTCGTCGCCGTCGTTGCGCTCGCCTTCCTCGCGTTGCTCGTGTGCGTCGTGCTGCTGGTGCACGGGCTACGAGCCGATCTGGCCGACACGCGCGCGGCGCTGGTGAAGCACACCACGCGAATGGCGCGCGTGCTCGCCGCGCAGCTCGCCCGCGATCGCGAAGAGCACCGCCAGCACATCGATGCCGCCGCAACCGCCCTCGTGGTGCAGCTCGTGCCGCCACTCCGCGGCCGAACCATCCCCCCGGTCGAGATCCGCACTGCGCCGCCACTCCGGCCGCACCGCGACGACGCGACGCCGCCGGCCGGATCATTGCGGCGCGGGGGTGCGGCGTGACGCGCTGGCCTTTCTGTCTCTTCGAGCTTGGGCTCTACGTGCTGTTCTTTGCCTTCGTCCTCGCAATGCCCTCGAGCGCCGGCGACATGCGCGTAGGGGAAGCAAGTAGCACCAAGGCAAATTGAGCAGGCATGCCGTCTCCGCGGCATTTTTCAAACAATTCGGCTTCACGAAGGACCCCGAACGCCTGTAGTCTCGCGGCCATGTCTCCTCCCAAAAAACCATCTTCCAAGCGCGAGCAGCCCGCCGTATTTGTCCCCGGCACCGACCCTATCGCGGTCGGCCCGCCGGCGCTCACCCGCCTCGCGGCAGAGCTGGTCGGTTTCCACGCCGATCCGCCCGTCTACGAGCCCAAGACCGCCGAGGATCTCCTCACGGCCTATCTTCCCCGATTCAAAGCCATTGTCGCCGATCGGCTGGAGCTCCCGCGCTTCGACGTGGACACCGTTGGCCGCGTGCTGCTCGGTGTCTATGCGTTCACGCAGTCACCGCATGTCCTCCCGATCTACCAGGGAGCGGCGGGCGCAGACCACTTCGACCTCGCGAACCTCGCGCACCTGCGGGACGGGACGCTGGTGTTGCTCCACACCTTCCGCAAGGCCGAAGCCGCGGGCGCTCTCAAGTCGAATGCCAAGGTCCCGGCGGAGCTCGACGCCGAGTCGCTCGACGTCGAAAAGCGCATGCAGTCGGTCTGCGAGGGCTTCTTTCCCGACGATCCGATCGTGCAGCAGCTCCGCCCCGGCATTGGCTATGTCGACCGTGCCTACGATCTTTTCGGCTATGCCGACGTCTACGAGCAAAAAGCAGCCACCGTCGCCGGACACGTCCTGTTCCGTCCGACCGACAAGAACCTTGCGCGTACGCTCGCCGGCCGCCTCCTCACCGAGGTCAGCAAGACCATGAACCCCGACCAGAAACAGGCGGTCGACCTCCTGTATCGAGCGTGGACGTTCCTGAAACCGGTCTACTTCGAGGTTCAAGAGGTGGGGCTCGCCGGCCTGCGCTACGACCCGCAACGGGAAGAGCGCTTCCCTTCCGTGTACGTGGTGGGCCGCAAGGGTCGAGGTCGCAGGAAGGCGAACAACGACCAAGACCCGGTCGATGCGCTTCCCACCGCTCCTGCCCCAGAAGGCCAACCACCGCAGAAGTGAGCTCACCTTTCGAGGCCGAGGCCCCGAATCGGCTCGGTGAGATTGGAAGGGCCTCGTCCCGGAGCTTCAACGGGAAAAATGACAATATGTGTGATGTCATTTTTGAGGCCAGCACAGTAAAATGACAATATGTGTAATGTCATTTTTGAGGCTTCAAGAGCAAAAGTGACACTGTCTCGATGTCGATCCTGAAGGTTCGACATCGAGAATGATCACGGTCGTCTGACCGCCCCGAAGGTCCTTTCACTTGGGTGCAGATCGGCTCGCGTCAGGCAGCCTCCGCGATGCCGGGCAGCGGGGAAGCCACATGTTGCTGGAGGCGTGGGCGCGCGCCTTTCGTGATGGCGGTCTGGCGCATCGCTGC
>Ga0163144_10020913_pt1 | contig 13041 bp, 10 predicted proteins | sample OliLak19BULKMAT1_FD_123175 | JGI IMG/M metagenome (GOLD analysis project Ga0163144, IMG submission 123175) | Freshwater microbial mat bacterial communities from Lake Vanda, McMurdo Dry Valleys, Antarctica - Oligotrophic Lake LV.19.BULKMAT1 | ecosystem: Environmental > Aquatic > Freshwater >...
GGCAGCGGTCTGATTGGCGGCCATGCGCGAGCGCATCAAACTGGGGATGGCGATGGCGGCGATGATCGCGATAATGGCGACCACAATCATCAGCTCGATCAGTGTAAAGCCCTTGGTCTTCATAATGGATCTCCTGGAAAGACTCCAACCCCGGCCACTCGTCCCCTGGTTCCTAGACACCTAGGAAGCCTGTTTTTGTTTAGAGGATGGTACAGCTCGCAGATTTCATTGCAGTGAAAAGCAAACCGGTATCCAAAGAAAATAATTTTCCAACTTCTTTGTAAGCGCTTTTGTTGTCATGATTTAAATTAAAAGGCTCGCATTGAGGTGCGAGAAGTTTACAAACTCTGTCAGTCTTCTTTGACAAAAACTGTCATGGCTCGTGACAGTGCGCCTTTTTATCGTGCACCCACTTGTGCAATCAGTGCGGTCCATTGCTTGCCCGCGAAGCGATCGGTCATACCGGCGACGTAGTCGCAGATGACGCGGTCGAGGGTCTCGCCGCCGGACTCGGCGCGGCGGCGTGGTTCTTCGGGAAGCTGCGAGGGATCGTTGCGGTAGGCGCCGAAGAGTTGCTTTAAGCGCTGCTGCCACATCTCGGTGTGTTCGCGCACGCGGCTGCTGTTATAAAAGTGGTCGAACAGAAACGTTTCGAGTTCCAGTTTCAGCGGGGCGAGGGCGGGAGAAAATCCGACCAGTTCGCCGGGATAGCGGCGCACGTCGTCGAGCGTCTCAATGCGATGGTCTTTCAGCCGCTGGCCAGTTTCAATGAGGAGGTCGGTCACCAGCGTCGCTATCAGACGGCGCACGACCGCGCGCCAGCGCAAGCGCGGGTTGGATTTGAATTCGGAGTATTCGCGCAGCACGAGATCCTCGACGTTTCGCCACAAGGGAACGTCGCGCAGAATAGCTTCATCGAGGGCTCCCGAGACGAGGCCGTCGTCGCAATCGTGCGTGTCGTAAGCGATTTCGTCGGCGTGTCCGACCAGTTGGACTTCAAGGGAGGGCAGCTCGTTTCCGGAGAATCCCAGCGCGGCGCGCGGACGGCCGGGGCGGCCATTCTGCACGTAATTTTTGACATAGCCCTCGCGCGTTTCGTAAGTGAGATTCAGCCCGGGAAAGCGCGGGTAGCGGGATTCCAGAAAATCGACGACGCGGAGCCCTTGCGCATTATGGTCGAAGCCGCCTTTCTCGCGCATGACGTCGTTTAATGCACTTTCGCCCGAATGTCCGAACGGGCCGTGGCCCAGATCGTGGGCGAGCGCAAGCGCCTCGGTGAGGTCTTCATTGAGCCGCAAGGCGCGGGCGATGGTGCGGGCGATCTGGGTCACTTCAAGGGTGTGCGTGAGACGATTGCGGAAGTAATCGCCTTCCATCACGCTGACGAAAACCTGGGTCTTGTATTGCAAGCGGCGGAAGGCGGAAGAGTGGACAATGCGGTCGCGGTCGCGCTGAAACGCGCCGCGATAAGCGGTGTCGTGATCCGGATGGCATCTGCCGCGCGACGCTGTTGCGCGCATGGCATAAGGCACCAGATGGGATTCCATAATGGATTCGGCATCGATCATGAAATGAAAGGTCACCCAAAAACGAAGACGCAAAAGAGTCTAACGCTTTTGTGTCTTCGTGTCTTGGTTCGTTCGAGGCAGGGCTTACTTGGTCTGGTTTTCCATCCAGCTCTTGAGCTGCGTTTTGCTCTGCGCGCCAACAACGCGGTCAACTTCCTGACCGTTCTTGAAGAGAATGAGGCAGGGAATGGAGCGGATGCCGAAGCGGGCAGCGATCTCCGGGCTTTCATCCACGTCAACCTTGGCGATCTTCACTTTACCGGCCATTTCGGTCGCGAGTTCTTCGAGCGCCGGAGCGATCATGCGGCACGGTCCGCACCATGTTGCCCAGAAATCGACGACGGCAACGCCACTGTGTTTTTCAATTTCGGTATCAAAACTCGTATCGGAAACGTTTACTGTTGCGGCACCCATGTCTGTTGACCTCCTGTAGAGAGCGTCTTCACGTTACACTCGTTTATGTCATCTAAGGCTGACTTTATTCCACCCTGATATTTCAACGCTAACATGGCAGGGATACGTGTCAACCGCGCCGATTTAAAGTAGACGCAATTACAAGGCCTCGTTTTGGTTCAGGAGTCGCGGTGAACCGTATTCAGTCCGAATGCGGGCAGGCAGATGGCCATGTATTCCGCACCCTCAGGGAGGGGCGTACTGTATTGAATCCATTCGCCGGCGTGAGTAACAATGGCCTGGTCGGCTCTCACATCCATCTCGCCGCCTTTGTGCTTCACACGCAGCACTCCTTTAAGGACGACCGTGTACTCGTCGAACTCCGGCGACTGACCCGGCTCAACCCAGCCACCGGGACTTTGCATCCGCGCGATGCTAATTTTCTGATCCTTGGAATTGATGCGGCCGACGTATTCGTCGATGAGCTTGGGCTTGTTGCCGGCCGCTTCGATGCGTGTGGGGGCGGAGATGAGCGTAGGCATTCAAGATTCCTTTATTCAATGACCTTCATCTCGGCAGGTTCGTTTTGCAAACTATTCCGACGCCGTCAAATCCAGGAATAGGTCCTCGAGACGTTCGTGCTGATCGCCGCCCTTTTCCATACGCACCTGTTTGATTTCTCCGAGCGTGCCGAGCGCCACCAGATCGCCTTTGCGCAAAATGCCGATGCGGTCTGCGACTTCTTCCGCGACCGATAGCGTGTGCGTGGACATGAACACCGTCATGCCCTCGCTTCGCGACAGATGCTTCAGCGTGTCCTTCACTTTGCGCGCGCTCTTGGGATCGAGGCCGACCATCGGTTCGTCCACCACCAGCAGGCGAGGCTTGTGCAGCAGCGCGGCGGCGATGACCGTGCGCTGTTTCATGCCGTGGCTGTAACTTTCGGTCAGGCTGTCTAGAAATTCTTTGAGTTCGAACGCGTCGACGACCTCGGCGATACGTTCCTCGGTGAGGTCGCGCGGCATGCCGTAGAGATCGCCCATCATGCGCAGAAATTCGCGCGCCGTCAGTTTTTCATAGAGGTACGGCTCGTCGGGAACGTAGCTCATCAGCGCGCGCGCTTTCAAGCCATCCGTGTTTAGATCGAAGCCGCCGACGGTCGCCGTTCCCGACGTGGGGCGCAGCAGGCCGGTAATGATCTTGATGGTCGTCGTTTTTCCTGCGCCATTGGGTCCGAGAAATGCGAACACCTCGCCCTCTTTCACGGAGAGGCTCAGGTCTTTGACGGCCACTTTGTCGCCGTACGCTTTGCGCAAATTTTTAATTTCAATCATCGGCGGGGCACCCCAGTTAAGGTTTATTTTTCGCTTTTGCGGCGGGAGTGGCGCCGGGGATTGAGTGTGTCTTCGCATCGACTCGCACGAGTACGATTTCGAGCATATCCGCCAGCTTGAAAGATTGCTTCAGCACCACGCCGTCCGCCGAATAAAAAGCGCGCGCTTTGCCATCCAGCGTTTTGACCTCGAACGATTTGGTTTCAGCTTTGTTGAACGTGATGTTGCGCTGACCAATGCAGATCGCCTTGACTGCGGTCAAGCCCGGCGGCGCGCCTTCAGTGATATCGAAAGTGCTCGTGTCCAGCACGGTGATGTCCCACACCGCGCCTTTGCGCACGCCCGGATTGGGCTGAAACGGCATCAATTCCATCGTCGGCATGCCTTTGAGGCCCAGCAGCAGTTTCTGTTTCTGATCGTGCAATTTCGTCTCGTTCTGAAAAATCTGCTGCGTCACGGTGAGGTATTCATTGTCACGAACGCCGAGAGACAAGACCTTAAAGCCTAGTCCCATGTTGAATTCGGCGCTAAAATTCTCAAGGCCCATGTCGAGGCTGATGTTGGCTCGGTTGCGGTACGTGAGCGTGCCGAGCATTTGCAGCATCGGTATGTTGGCCTGCGACGGCACGGTGATTTCCGCTTCGGTCAACTGCTCCAGGCGGCTGTCTCCGGTGCGTTTTTTGTAGGTGGTCTTGAACCAGCCCACGGGCGTCAGGCGCGTTTCATCAATGCCGAACCAGCCGGATCGGGGCGCGTTTCCCTTATCGGCTTTTCCCAGGTGCTCCAGGTCGCGTGGATCGATATAGACGTGCCAGGCGCGCTCCATCTCCGCGTCGTCTTCGAACATCGCTTCCAGTCCTGCCTGAGCGCCGGGCAGAGCATCTTTGTGAACGACGGGTTTGCAGTGAACGTAAACGACGCTCATGCAGGTGATCCAGAGAGCGAACGTGCCGAGCAGGATTGTCCAGCGAACCATGCGATGTTCCTGAAGAGTCTGGGAGTCTGGGAGTCTTGGAGTCTGAGAGTCACGGAATGTTGATTCCAAGACTCCGTGACCGCCGGACTCCAAGATCTTCCCTCAGCCGCCGCCCACGAAACTGACGATCTCGATGCGGTCGCCGTCACTGAGCTTGAATGCCGGCCATTCGCCTTTAGTCACAAGTTCCGCGTTCACCTCCACGGCCACGCGTTTCTGCTGCATGTTCAGGCATTCCAGCAGCCTGGCGACGCTCGCGCCGTCTTCCAGAGTCTGTTGCTTTGAATTGACGATCACCACCACGGCTGCTGTTCCTTTTCAATCCTTGCGTTTCATAGTATAACCGTGTTCAGTGCTGGTGCAGAAAATGTGACATTTCCCAGCCCTGTGTTCGGCTCCTTCTCACGGTAGTGCGAACACCAAAAATTCATACACTTGGAAAATCCCTGCCATGTCCAGCCCGCTTTTTGACAGTGCCAAGGTGTTCAAAATTGGAACGTACACGCTGCATTCCCGGCTTTTCGTCGGCACCGGAAAATACCCGTCGCTTGAAACCATGCGCGACGCTCTAGACGTGTCCGGCTGCCAGGTGGTGACCGTGGCCGTGCGGCGCGTTGAAATGGGCCAGAAGGACGCCGAGAACATTCTCGATTTTATCGATCCCAAACGCTACATCATCCTGCCGAACACCGCCGGCTGCTTCACGGCACAGGACGCCGTTCGCTCCGCACGTCTGGCGCGCGAAGGCCTCGGCGTGGATTGGGTGAAACTCGAAGTACTCGCGGATAAAAAAACGTTGCTGCCCGACCCCATCGGCACGCTCGAAGCCACGCAGATTCTCGTGAAAGAAGGCTTCCAGGTTCTCTGCTACACGAGCGACGACCCGGTGATGGCCAAGCGTCTTGAAGAAGCCGGCGCCACGAGCGTGATGCCGGCCGGTTCGCCCATTGGGTCCGGCCAGGGCATTCTGAATCCCAACAACATCCGCATCATTCTGGAAACGGTGAAGTGCCCGGTGATCGTCGACGCCGGCGTCGGCACCGCCAGCGACGTCTGCCTCGCGATGGAACTCGGCGCGGAAGGCGTGCTGCTCAACACCGGAATCGCCCACGCGAAAGATCCCGTGGCCATGGCACGCGCCATGGGCCAAGCGTGCGAAGCGGGTTATCTGGCCGCGCGCTCTGGCCGCATCGGCAAAAAATTATATGCCACCGCCAGCAGCCCGTGGGAAGGCATCATCGAACCCGTCAAGCGCCCCGAATCCATCCCCGGCGAATAGTCTGCGTAGCGCAAGCTGTTAGCTTGCGCAGCTTCGCCGTCCGCTTTCATCCCAGATCTAATATTAGGACGATTTTTGCAAAAACCATGATCCGGCTGAAATCTCTGGCGCACTGATCGGGTATTTTGCAGCGGGGTTGCGTTACCTCTTGGTCACGCTTTCATCCAGATTCATGACGACTCGCGCGAGCGCGGTCCAGGCGGCGTTCTCGATAGGATCGCCTTCGACTTTTCCGGCCAGCTTGGCGGCGTCTTCGGGGCGCGCTTTGAATTGGAGGCGCTGTTTTTCCATGAAGGAGTCAAGCATCTGGACTTCGCCGGATTCGGGCGGGCGGACGAGGCAGCGGCGGAACAGTTCGGTGATGCGGTCGGCGTCGGGCGATTGTTTTTTTGCCATCTCCCGGCCGAGCGCCTGCGCGGCTTCATTGAACATGGCGTCGTTGAGCAGCGTGAGGGCCTGCAGTACGGAGTTGGAGACTTCACGGCGCGCGATGCAGGATTCTCCGGTGGGGCCGTCGAACGTGTTGTACATGGCGAAGGGCGCGGTGCGTTTGATATAGGTGTAGAGGCTGCGGCGGTAGCGGTCTTCCCCCTGGCTAGTGGACCAGGTGAGCGAGCCGAACGTTCCTTCGGACGTGACGCTGGCCGGCTGCGGCGGATAAACGCCGGGGCCGCCCATTTTTGCGGAAAGCAGCCCGGCGGCTTTGAGTGCGCTGTCGCGGATGATTTCGGCTTCAAGGCGGAAGCGCGGGCCGCGCGCCAGCAGGATATTGACGGGATCGCGCGGCGCCAGGTCGGGCGGGAGGCTGGACGACTGGCGGTAGGTGGCGCTGCTGACGATGCGTTTGTGGAGCTTCTTGACGGACCAGCCCTGCTGCATGAAATCGAGCGCGAGCCAATCGAGGAGGGCGGGGTGCGAGGGCATTTCACCCTGGTAGCCGAAGTCGTCTAGCGTGCGCACGATGCCGCGTCCGAAAAAGGCCTGCCAGTGGCGGTTGACGACCACGCGCGCGGTGAGCGGGTTTACGGGCGAGACCAGCCAGCGGGCGAAGGAGAGCCGGTTGTTCGGCGCGCCCGCGGGAAAGGGGGGAAGGAATGCGGGGATGGCGGCGCTGACGGCGTCTTTGGGCTGCAGGTATTCGCCGCGGTGGTACATCACTGTCGGGCGCGGCGTTTTGACGGGACGTTCGCGCAGGACGAGCGTGGATTGCAGCGGCGGCACGGAGGCGCGCAGCTTTTTGATTTCGTCGCGGGCGGCGGTAAGTTCGGGCGCTGTTTCCAGGAAGCGCTGGAAGAGGATTTCTTTCTCGGCGGGAGATCGTTCGACGGCGGGCTTGACCAGAAATTTTTCGATGTCGGCGGTTTGGCCGCGGGCTTCGGCGGCGGCGCTGCTGGTTGCGGAGATGCGGAAATGGCCGAGGGCGCTGGCGAAGTAGCGTTCGAACTGCATCTGCAGCGCGAAAGTGCCATTCAGGTCGACGGGTTTTTCGAGAACGAAGACGGCGGCATTGGGTTTTCCCTGCGCGCCTTTGATGGCCCAGCCGGAGGACATGTTGGCGTCTTGCGTGGCGTTCGCGTCGTTCTTGCCTTCGGCGAAGGATTGCGAGGCGCGTGAGACTTTGAGGCGCTGGCCGCCGAGCTTAATGTGGAATTCGCTGAGGAAAAAATCGCCCTTGGGGCCTTCGTAGTAGCACATGCCGGGGCCGCCGTCGGGAAGGCTTTCGTGCGGCAAAACTTCAAGACGGATGGCAGTAACGGCGGGGATTTTGGCGTCGAACGAAAGGTCGTAGGTGTCGCTCTTGGTGATGTCGCCGCTGACGAGCAGCGCGCCGTCTTCCTGTTGAGCAATGAAGGGCGAGTTGGTTTTGATGGCGGAAGGTTTGAGGATTTGCCAAGCGGCGGCTTTTTCGGATTCTGTCTTTTGCCAGTCGGCGAAGCGCGCTTCGATGGCGGCGTTGCGGCGCTCTACGAGGGGCGTTGCGGCGTTCACGTCTGAACCGATGGACAGGCGCAGGCGGCCGATGACGTGCTGGGTGCCGAAATTCTGTTCGAGCTTGACGGTGAAGGCGCCGCCTTGCGGGAGAGTGACGGGCTTGTCGAAAACGAACGTCGCGGCGTGGTCTTTAGTCGCGTTTTTGTTGTTGCCGTCGTCGATGGCCCAACCGGTTTCAGGTTTGCCATCGATGGCGCCGCCGACATCGAAATCCTTCTGAGAAAAGTCGGCGCTGGCTTTGGTGAGCATGAGGGTCTGGATGTCGCTGGGTTTTTCTTTCGCGGCGACGGTGACTGACATACCGGTCAGCACGAAGTTTCCGTGGGCGGTGCGGCCGGGGCCTTCCTTGCCGTCTTTCAGTGTTTCGAGTTTCAGGCTGCTGAATGTTCCGGCGGCCGCTTCGAAGGTGAGCGTGTAGGTATCCTTGTCGGGCGCGCTTCCGGAAAATTTGACGGCGCCGTCGGCTTCGACACTGGCGGGAACGCCGCTGGCGCTTTGCGCCTTGGGGGTCTGCTTCTTCCATGCGACGTCGTTCGGAACAGCCCACTTTGAGGGCAGTTCGCGGTGAAGAGCCGCGATCTTGGTTTCGACTTCTTCTTTTTTCTTTTCGCGCGCGGCGTCGGGAATGCTGTAGTCGGGTTCGTCGGCGTTGTTCAGGAACGCGAAGAGCTGGAAATACTCGGTGTGCGTGATGGGATCGAATTTGTGAGTGTGGCACTGGCAGCAGCCGATGGTCAGGCCCAGCCACGCGGTGCCGGTGGTGGCGATGCGGTCGACGACGGAGTAGTAACGGAATTCGAGGGGATCGATGCCGCCTTCTTCGTTGAGCATGGTGTTGCGGTGAAGGCCGGTGGCGACGAGGTCGTCTGGCGTGGCGTTCGGAAGAAGGTCGCCGGCGATCTGTTTGACCGTGAATTGATCGAAGGGCATATCGGCGTTGAGGGCTTTGACGACCCAGTCCCGGTAGGGCCAGATAATGCGGCCGCGGTCTTTTTCGTAGCCGTTGGTGTCGGCGTAACGCGCGAGGTCGAGCCAGCGGCGCGCCCAGCGTTCACCGTATTGCGGCGAGGCGAGCAGTGTATCGACGAGACGCTCGTAGCTGTCGGGAGCGGTGTCTTTAACGAAGGCATCGGTTTCCGCGAGCGTGGGGGGCATGCCGGTGAGATCGAGATGAAGGCGCCGCGCGAGCGTGTAGCGATCGGCTTCCGCGGATTGTGTGAGGCCGTCTTTTTCGAGCTGAGCGAGAATGTGGGAATCGATGGGATTGTGGACGCGTCCGGTGTCTGACTTGGGAACTGGAACGGGGGCTTTTGCAGGGGCGGCGAAGGCCCAGTGCGGCGCGTAGGGAGCTCCGGCGGCGACCCAGTCTTTCAGGATTTTTTTCTGCGCGTCGGTGAGCGTGCGCTTGGTTGAGGGCGGCGGCATGAGCTCGTCGGAATCGGTCGAAAGAATGCGCTTGATGAGTTCGCTGGCGCCGGGTTTTCCGGGAACGATGGCTTTTTCGCCGGACTTGGCTTCTTTCAGGGCGTCGGAGCGGACGTCAAGACGGAGTGCGCCTTTGCGGGTTTTATCGTCCATGCCATGGCATTTGAAACAGAATTGGGAGAGGATCGGGCGGACGTCGTGGTTGAAATCGGGTTCGGAGGCAGACGCTAAAACTGTTATCAGGCACCCAAGTGGAACAAGGCGGGCCAGCGAGCAGAGGCGGTGTACTGCCATGGGGGGACTCCGTGATGATGTATTTACAAGTCTTGATATTTGTCATACAAAAAAGTCGCGTAATGGCTAGGGTTATTTCAGGAAAAACGGCCAGAAGCCAGAATGCCACCTCCTTATATAGTGGCCGGCCACGGGAGAGACGACCATGCGTAAGGGATTGGCAATGAGTCTGATTTTACAGCTTCTCACGCTGAATCTTTTCGGTGGGGCCAAGGAGATCGAAGTTCCGGTCTCGGCGCAGAAATCCATGGCGGCGACGCTGGCGCTGAGGCTGCGGCTTTTTAATGAGCGTACGAATCCGCAGGCGAAGGATTGGACGCCGGCGAAAGGTGAGGCGGCGGCGAAGGAGCTCGAAGGGATCAACACCGATCTGAAGCGGCTCGGGCAGGGCAAGGCGGCGCTGCCGCTCGGCAAGACGGTGCTGATGGGGATGACCTCGGAGCTCGACGACAGCCAGCAGCCGTACAGTTTATATATCCCGCCCGAGTACGACGGATCGCAGGCGTTCCCGCTCGCGGTGTTGCTGCACGGGCAGGGCATGTTCAACCCGCTGCAATGCAATGCGGTGCCCATTGGAAAAATGATCGTGCTGGCGCCGCAGGGGCGCGGCGGGATGGATTACATGTACGTCGGCGAGGGCGACGTGCTGCAGGCGATCGATGAAGTGAAGGGGTTGCTGAGAGTGGACGATGACCGCGTGTACCTGTGCGGCGCGTCGATGGGTGGCGCGGGGTCGTGGCATCTGGCGTCGCGTTTTCCCGATCGCTTCGCGGGGATCATGGCGCTGTGCGGAAATACGGACATCAACGTGTGGCGGAAATTGTGGCTGTGGCAGACGCCGCAGCATTCGCCGGTCGCGAAGGCGCGGCATTTTTTGCGCGAGGACACGTGCGCGATTACGTACGCCGAGAATCTGCAGAACGTCGCGATAGTGGCGCTGCAGGGCGAGGCCGATCCGATCGTGAATCAGATGCACGCGCGGAATATGCAGGAGCGCTTGAAGCAGTTGGGGCATCCGAATTTTCAGTTCCATCTGCTGCCGTATGTCACGCACAGCATTTCGGCGAATTACGATTTGGGCCTGAAGAATATGGCGCGCGTGGCGAAGCCGGAGCGCGTGCGCTATCAGACGGCGTGGCTGAAATATCCAGGCGCGTACTGGTTGAAGATCGAGGGCATTGAGGAACGCTTGCAGCACGCGAATGTGGATGGGCGCGCGGATGCGGTGAAGAAGACGATCGATGTTAAGACGCGTAATGTGAATGCGATTGCGATTGATCGCTTGCGGCTGCCGTTTGAGGGCGAGCCAGCATCGGTGAGGATTGATGGGCAGGAGGTTGAAGGTAAAGACTCAATCAACCTATTCAGAAAGAACGAGAAAAACTATTGGGTGGCAGTCCGCGCTGAAATTTCAACCGGCTTGAAAAAGAACGCGACAGTTGAAGGCCCGGTCGAGCACGCGTTCATGTCGCGGTTCGTGATTGGTTACGGCGACGGAGCGGCGGAAAAAAGTTCAGCCAACGATTTTTCGGAGCAGTGGAAGACACGATTCGCCGTGCGCTGCCGGATGAAAGCGGCGGGTGAAATTTCGGAACAGGATATTCGCGATTCGAATTTGATTTTGATCGGGACGCCGAAGACGAATGCGCTGATTCAGAAAGTGATTGCGCAAACACCATTCGCGTTTGACGAGGGGGAAATTCAATTCGGGGGCAAGCGGTACGCGGGATCGAATCTGGGCGCGGTGATGTGCTATCCCAATCCACTGAATCCGCAGCGCTATGTGGTGATTATGGCGGGGACGACGCCGGAGGCGTACACGGATATTCATGTGCGCTTCGGCAACTGGTTTGATTGGGTGCCGTACGATTTCAGGCGGCATTATGACTTCGCGATTTTCGATGATCTGACGAGCGGGCGCAATCCGGAGACGTTTTTGACGTGGGGATTTTTCGGCGAAGATTGGACGATAAAGCCCGAGCTGCAATTCAACGCGGTGCCTGCATTCCGCGAGAAGGCGCTGCCGCGTGTGTTGCTCAAGCCGATTGCGACGACGAAGGCGCAGGTGTTGAATCTGGATGAACTGGCGCCGCTGAATAATGGCGTGACGAAAGAGTACCTGGAACGGAATCGTACGCTGGATGGATCGGTGCTGCAGATAGCGGGGAAGGATTTTCAGCGCGGACTCTGCGCGCGCTTTCCGTATACACTCACGTTTAACTGCAAAGGCTACAAACGATTTAAGACGACGGCGGGAGTCGGATGGGATGGAACGACGGAGCCCAGCGATGACCGCAAGACGCATGAAAAGGTGGCGGTGAGAGTGGAGGCCGACGGGAAAACTGTTTTTGAGATGAGCGAGCGGACGTGGCGCAGCGCGCCGTGTGAGATCGATGTGGACTTAAGCGGCGCGGAGAAGCTGACGATCTCGGCGACGGGCGGGCTGTCGTGGCTGAACGGGAGTTTTATCTGGGCGAACGCGCGGCTGGAAAAGTGAGAGATTGGGTGTGTAACCGAAGCGCGACCGTTAGGGAGCGGCTCGGCGCTGACTGCGGATACACTATTATCCCTCCCTGACGGTCGGGCTTCGGATGTGGTCGTTGCCGGCTGGTTAAAAAACTTGGCGGCTTGGAGTGCTTGGCGTTAACTGTTGGGGAGGGCGAACGGTTTCAGGGCGCCGTCGTCGACGAAGCCGGCGGGTTGCTCGCACCAGGGCGGCAGGACGATGAGGCGATAGCCGGCGCCGAGGTCTTCGGATAGGGCCTTATGGGTGTGGCCGCAGAGCAACACGCGGCAGCTTTTGGATTCCAAGCGGCGGCGCGCGGCGTCGAGGTCGATTTCGACGACGTTGGCGGGCTTGGATTCTTTATCGGTCCTGGTGCTGGCGCGGATGCGGTCGATGGATTTTCGCGCGACGCTCCAGGGCATCAGGAAGAAAACGATTTTGACGGGGAAGCTGCGGATGAACGAGCGGAAGCGCAGGTAGCGGGTGTCGGCGGTGCAGAGCAGGTCGCCGTGTTCGAGCCAGACGGGGCGGGAATCGTTGAGCATGATCTGTTCGCCGTCGCCGAGAATCGTGGCGCCGAAACGGCGCTGGACGTAGCGGCCGTAGGTGAAATCGCGGTTGCCGTGAAAGAGGAAAATTTTGACGCCGGCCTTGAATGCGGAGTCAAGCGCGGCGAGATCGGCGCGGTAGATATCAAACAGGGCGCCGCGGTATTCGTACCAGAATTCAAAGAGGTCGCCGATGATGTAGAGTTCCACCGGACGCGCCGCGGCGAGCTGCGCGAGCTGATCCAGAAGCGTGTGAAAATGTTTTGAGCGCGGCGTGTTCAAGCCATCGAGGTGGAGATCGGCGATGAAATAGCGGTGCGGCGCCAGCGTGGGGCTTACCTCGGTGACATTGGCGATGGGGACGGTGTTCATGGAAAGTGAAGTCTAGAGTCTGGAGTCTGGGAGTCTAGAGTCGAACGAATGACAGAACCGCCAAGCACGCCAAGACGCCAAGAGCGGCACGGCATCAACCACGACGTTCACGAAGGGCATGAAGAGTAAAGAGAACGGCAAGAGGGCGATCTTCAAACGTCCAGCCGGGTTTGATATTAATACCAATCGCAGTTCAAAACCGTAAATCAAGGATTCTGGAACATTAAAACATTAAAGGACTTGGGTCACGTACTGTTGTCTGATCAACAACTGCGATTGGTATAAGAGTGGAGATGAAACTCGCAGGCTGGAAGCCTGCGCGACGAGTGCGGTGCGACGAGTGCGGTGCGACGA
>Ga0163144_10020914_pt1 | contig 13040 bp, 10 predicted proteins | sample OliLak19BULKMAT1_FD_123175 | JGI IMG/M metagenome (GOLD analysis project Ga0163144, IMG submission 123175) | Freshwater microbial mat bacterial communities from Lake Vanda, McMurdo Dry Valleys, Antarctica - Oligotrophic Lake LV.19.BULKMAT1 | ecosystem: Environmental > Aquatic > Freshwater >...
AGCTAAGTGCTTGTCAGGACTGAAAGCCCGCGCCCGAAAGGGCGCCAAAGTGTCGAACTTCGGGGGTCCGGTGATCCTTCGCCGCAGTCAATACTGACAACGAATCCTCTCTTGTGCGAGTTCGGCCGCAGGCAGATACTGCCTGACGGCATTGAGGTTCATTGCAGGCGCCCAGCAGCGTTAACAGGAACGAACAGGCGCAAACAGGCGCCCCGCAGTTGCTTCGTCATGCCCCAACGGTCCGCAATGCCCAGGAGGCCCTGATGAATTCACCCGCACGTTCTGTCGTACCGGGCCATCGCCCGGTCCTGCTGCACTTCCTGTTCTGCGCTGCGCTGGCATCAGGCGGCGGGCTGTTCAGCTCCAGCGCGAAAGCGCAGAAAACAGCGCCCAGCAGCAGCGCCGCCGAATTGGCGTTTCGCGACGCTGCCGTGTCCGCACCGCCGGGCTATCAGGGGCGCCGATTCAAGCTCAGCCGCGACTACCCGACGCGCCTGCCGCCCGACTGCCCCGAGTGCAGTTGGCTGCAGGTCAAGATCCCCGGCAACTTCGCGCCCAATATCCCGGCCACGCCGATGCCCGCCGAGGCCTGGAACCAGGGCCCCTGGGCCGAGTACATCGGCCGCATCCTGAACTACGTCAAGGAAGGCCAGGACCCTGAACTGGCCAACGAAGTGGGCTTCAGAACCCGCGTCAACGGCCAGACCCGCTGGTTCAACGTGCCCTGGATGGCGGTCGACCCGACAGCCGGCCGCGAGTTCATCCACGGCACGACCAACGAACGCACGGCGCACCTGTCCGACATCATCGGCGCCGGCAAGACCCGCGGCGGCACGGCGCGCGGTGTGCACCGCCTGCCCGGCACCACCGACAAATGCCTGAAAGACTTCCCGCATGGCTTCGAGAGCTGGTCCGTGGGCTATTACAACCCTTACGGCGGCATGGCGCTGGGCCAGGCCTTCGCCAAGGACGGCAAGCCGCGCATGGCGCAGAGCAATGGCATATCGGTGCTCGCCGGCCTGCCCTTCCCGAAGAACACCATGGTCGTGAAAGTGCTGACCACCAGCGCACCCGAAGACTGTGTGCCTTTCCTCAAGGGCGCGCCGCAATGGACCGTGGACCGCCACGTCATGGACTTCAAGACCGGCTACCAGTGCGAGCGCAAACCGCAGATCTCACGCGTGGTGCAGATCGATGTCGCGGTGGTCGACGAACGCAACCCTTCGCGCTGGGTCTACGGCACTTTCGTCTATGACGGAACCTCGTCGGGCAAGACCTTCTGGGAGCGCATGAAGCCGCTGGGTGTGCAGTGGGGCAGCGACCCCTGGACTTTTCCTGCGGTGCCGCGCGCCGAGAGCCAGCCCTTGCAGCAGACCGTGCTCAACCCGGCCATCAAGCTGCCCGAGCACCAGGGCTGCGAAATGCGCCTGGCGGGCCCGGTGGACAACCCTGCGTCGTCCTGCGTGTCCTGCCACGCCAGTGCTTTCGCCGCCCCCTTAGGAAGCAACAGCATCATGGGTGTGAACGTGCCGCCCTCGTTTGGTTTTCCGGGCATGTGCAGCACCTATTCGCAGGACAACGTCTCCTACTTCCAGAACGTCACTGCGCCGCAAGCCTTCCCGGGCGGGCGCTTCCCGAAAGCGATCAGCCTGGATACTTCCTTGCAGCTCGAAGTGGCGCTGACCCAGTACGGACTGCACGCCACGAAGATGGCGCAGACCTGCAAGAACCCCAACCAGTTCTGAGCCGGCTCATGAACGAGAAAGCGCAAGACGACCCGAGCCGGTCAGGCGCGCAGTTGCCGCGCCGCGAGTGGCTCAAGCGCGTGTCGGTGGCGGCCGCCGGCACGGCCGGCGTGCTGTCGCAGGCCGGCTGCAACCCGGCGCCTGCTGCAGGTGGCACAGCGGGACCCACGGCGGGCACAGCGGCCGGGCCGCACGCAGCACACAGCGCGACGCCAGCCCTGGCCCGGGCGCCAGCAACTGCATCCGCCGTGAACGTGCCGGTGGGGCCGCCCCCAGGCACCCGCGGCACCGACCTTTATGAGCTGGACTGCCGCCTGCTGGAGATCCAGTTGGCGGGCACCAAAGTGCGGCTGCGCAGCTACAACGGCATGGTGCCCGGCCCGCTGCTGAAGACGCGGCCCGGCCACACTCTGAAGGTCAAGCTGAAGAACAGCCTGCCGCCCTACGACTCGAGCGCCTGGGGCGGCAACCACAACGTGCCGCACCACCTGAGCAGCACCAACCTGCATGTGCACGGGCTCGACGTGGCGCCGCACCTGTTTGTGCCCGTCGGCACCAGCGACCCGCTGGCCAGGATGATCCATGTGCCACCGGGCGGCGGCTTCGACTACAGCTTCGCGCTGCCCGACGACCACCCGCCGGGCCTGTACTGGTACCACCCGCACCACCACGGCTCGACGGCGGTGCAGGCCGTCAGCGGCATGGCCGGGGGCATCGTGGTCTACGGCGACATCGACGAGGTGCCGGAGATCAAGACCGCGCGCGACATCCCCTTGGTGGTGCAGGACATCGGCCTCTTCCCCAGCGACGACACGCCCGGCCTGTGGGAATACAACCCGCGCCAGAACGCGATCTGGCAGACCTTCGGCGGCAAGGTCACGGTGCTGGGCAAGGACGCACCGCAACTCAAGGGCGGCTTCACCACCGGCGACTACGCCCTGCGTTTTTACCTGCTCAACAGCGAGCCCTTTTTTAAGGAAACCCACAACCCCGACCCCAACAATGCGACCGCGCCGGTGCCGGTGCAATTACCGGTGCAGCGCTTCCAGCTGGCGCAGGGTGAGGTCGTGCGTTTTCGGCTGCTCAATGCCTGCTCGGACAACCTGATGCCGATCGTGGTCGAGGGCCACGTGCTGCAGTTGATCGCCATGGACGGCGTCAACTTCCCGGCGCCGCGGGCCGTGGCTGCTCCGTTCCCGGGCACCATCACGCCGCAGGTGCTGCTGGCACCGGCCAACCGCGCCGAGTTCCTGATTCAGGCGGTGCAGCGACCGGGCATCTACCGCATCCTGCAGTTGGCACAGGCGCAGCAGTTCTTGCAGAGCGCAGCCAAAGTGATTGCCGAGATCGAAGTCACTGCGGCTTCGAAGCCGATGAGCCTGCCGAAGACGCTGCCCAGCCAGAAACGCTACTACCCCTTGATCCAGGACAGCGAAGTGGTCGCCCGCCGCACCATCGTGTTCGGCGGCGCTTTTCCCGGCGTCGCCAATCCGGTGGTCGGCATCGACTTCCTGCTCAACAACATGCAGTATCAGGAACAGGCCGTGCCCATCCTGACGCAGCTCGGTGCGGTCGAAGAGTGGACGCTGCAGGTATTCGGCCAACACCACGGCGGCACCGAGGGCCACCCCTTCCACATCCACGTCAACCACTTCGAAGTGGTCGCCATCGGCGACACCAGACTGCCACCCGGGCAGGTGACGCTGCAAGACACGGTGTGGGTGCCGATGAAGTCCCAGGTGGTGGTGCGCATGCGCTTCAAGCAGTTCGCCGGCAAGGCGGTCTTCCACTGCCACATCCTGCCGCACGAAGACACCGGGATGATGCAGAACTTCCTCATCCTGCCCGCCGGGCAGTTGAGCTGAGCAAAGCTGACTCAGCATCGCGTCGATCTGTCCCGCCAGTTAAGGAGCACCCGCCATGTTTCACCTGCAAGTTCCCGTCGCCGCCCTGGATGTGCAGGCACGGGCCAAGGTCTACCTGGAGTTCGTGCAGGCTCACCTGGCTGCGCTGAAGGACGTCAATGTCGGGCCGCACAACGACATGATTCTGCTCGCCGTCGATGAGGGCAGTCAGGCCACGGCGGCGGTGCTGGTGGCCACCGGGGACCCGGGCGAGCGGGTGCAGTTTCCGCTGCACCTGCATTGCGCGGGCGAGATCCAGGTCTGCCTCGAAGGCCAGTACGGCGAGTTGCTGCCGCCCGATCAGGCGCTGGACGACATCTTCGAGTGGGGCACCACGCTGACCAGCTTCCAGGCCCAGTACCCTGGCGTGCTCACGCTGGGGGAGAAGTCGGCGGCCGGCCAGATGCTGGTGCTGGGCCCGGGCGCTGGCTGGAACTTCGTGGCCAACACCCAGCACGCACCCTGCGGCTGGATCGGCCCCAGGGGTTACCTGCTGGCGCAGATCTACTGGCCCGGCCCGAACCAGTTGCCGCCGCAGCAGAGCACCGCGGCCTGAGCGTCAGCGCAGGAAATGCCCATGGACCTTGAAGCCACCGACGCCGCCCTGCCCGTGCCCGCCGACGCGGTGCGCGTCTGGCGCGGCTACCGCCACCCCTCTGTCAGCACGGCCGACTTCTTCAGCAAGCTGGGCAGCATCTTCATTCCGGTGACGGTGCAGATGCAGCGCCTGTTTCATCTGCGTGCCTACCTGCCCGCCGTGCTGCCACCGAACAAGCCGCCGGGTCTGCCCGACGAGATCGCACTTGTCTTTTACCGCAGCCAGCAGGATTACAGCAACGCCAGCCTGTGCGCCGGTGGCCGCGCCTACAGCCTGTTGCATTCCACTGTCTTCGACCTCGGCGCGACGCGCAGCAGCAGCGGCTTTCCGGTGCCGCTGAGTGGCAGCTTCGCACTCGACACCGCCTACCACCTCTTCAACGATGCGGTCGACTGGCAACAAGGGCACACACTGCTGTTCGTGGGCGCGCGCCGCAACGCCACCAACCCGGCGCTGTTCGCGCACCTGGTCGGCCAGCACTGCAGCGCGCTGCAGGCCCGGCGCCCCGACGGCATCGACGGCGCGATCGTGGTGGCGGCAAGCGACTGCGTGATCTGTTGGGAACACTGGCTGTCGGCCAGCGCGGCGCAAAATTCCACCTTGGCCGATCTGGTGCAGGCCGCCGCGCCGGTCTGGATGGCGCCCTACTCACCGGTCGCCGTCAACCCTGCTCTGGACAGCGTGTTCAGCGGGCTGGCGGTGTCGGGCGGGGAATGTTTCAACACCCAGTTCCCGCGCCTGGCGTGCACCGACTGAAGCAGCTCCCAAGTTCCCGCGCAGACACCAGACCAACACCAGACCAGATGCCAAACCAGACCCGAGAACAGGAGCTGAAGATGAACAACCTGCGCCCCGGCATCGACGACAACTTCGGCGACGATGGCCTGATCGTGCGCCTGAACGTGCCCTTCGACGAGCGCGCGCAAATGATCGCCGTGTTGCAGGCCGTGGCCGCGGTGCAGAAGGACAAGCTCGACGCGCAGCGCACCCTGGGCACCTTTTATGCCAACGACGGCAGCAGTCGGCCGCGCCTGGTGGTGGGTGACCTGCGTCTGGGGCTGCTGGTAGGTTTTGGCTTGCGCTTCTTTCTCGGTCCATTGGCCGCGCGCGCGCCCGAAGAACCGGTGCCCAACTTCCCGCCCGGCGGCACCTTCAAGGCGCGGTTGGCGACCCGCTTCGGCATCACCGACCGCGCGCTGCCGATGTACCTGCGCACCATGAACGCGGCCGGAGATGCCGATGTCGCGAAGCAGGCCGGCATGGCGCTGGGCGACTGGCTGGCGCAGGGCGAAAGTGATCTCATCATGCAGATCGATGCCCGTAACGCCTTCCTGGTGATGGACCTGTGGTCGGCGCTGCAGCAAAAAGTGGTGCAAGCCTTCGGGCTGCAGATCCTCAGCATCGAGCGCGGCTTCACGCGCGGCGACGGCAAGGCCCATATCGGCTTTTTCGACGGCACCAGCAACCTGCAGGAGATGATGCACAAGGACCCGGTGGCCTACCGCACCAAGATCTACCTGCCCACGCCAGCGCCCGCCTATCCCGGTTTCCCGGTGGACCTGCGCGCCGACCCCCGGCAGCCCGGCGGCCTGCTGATGGCGCGCGACGACATGCGCTTTGACGGTGGCAGCTACATGGTCTTTCGCAAGTACGCCTTCAACCTGGAGCGCTGGAGCGCCGACGACTTTCAGGTCACGGACTTTTACGGCCGCAGCTACCGAGGCGACGAGGCGCGCCTGCACGCCATCGGCCGCGAACCCGAACTGGGCCGTGTCATCAGCCGTGCCTCGCGCTGCCCGCTACAGCCCGAACCCGACCACACGGAGATCAACCTGGGCTTCAACGAAAGCCATGCCCTGAAAGCGCGTGGTGGCACGACAGCGCCGTTCTCAGGCCCCTTTCCCCCTGTGCCGGTCAACTTCGGCAATGCCTTCAACACCCAGGACATCCGCCTGCGCCGGCGCTCGATCCCGTACGGCGATCTCGACCCGGTGACCGGCGGCATCGAATGGGGGCTGCTCTTCATCGCCTTCCAGAACAACATCCAGCAAACCGGATTCGAGTTCATCAACAACATCTGGTTGTTCAACCCCGACTTTCGGCGCAGCACGGACGGCCTGATGAACCCGGCCGGGCAGGTGGTGACACCGCGCTACGGTGCCTATTACTTTGTGCCACCCGAACAGCACAGCTACCCGGGCGACGCGCTGTTCGAGTGAACGACCGCCGTCGCCCACGCGGCGCCGCCGTCCACCAGCACCCCACCCGGCCCCGAGGCTTCAGGAGACCGCCATGAGCAGCACTTCAGGCAGCACACCAGGCAGCACGCCGAGCAACACGTCGAGCAGCACACCGAGCGGCATCCCAGGCAACAGCATGGGCCACCAACCCACCCACGCCGGCACAGTGATGTTCGCTGACGGCAAGTACCAAGTCGCCTGTGGCACCGGCAACTGGAGCGTGGACAACATCCCGCCTCCCGGCGTGCCGGCGGGGCAGGTGCTGGTGAGTTTCAACTCGCCCCTGGTCGGCCCTTACTCGGTGCTGGTGACGGCACAGCGCACGATGGACGCGCCGATGCTGTGCGCCAACTGGGGCGACGCCACGGCCGACAACTTTGTCGTCGTGCTGTTCAGTCCGGTGGGGCACCCGGCCTACACCACCGTGCGCAACGGGGGCTTCAGTTTCCTGGTGATGAAATAGCAGAGCGCCGAAAAGGGCGTCGGGTGCCGCAAGGCGGCGTCCCTGGAGCGCCGATCACTCTCCGGTATAGAGCAACACTAGACTGGTGTCAGCGATACGCCAAGTCAGCAGCAGCGTGCCCGCGCTGTCCAGGGAGTGGGTGCACAGCCCCGTCCAGCCCTGGCAGTCGCCATGGATGCGGTAGAGCTCGGCCTTGCCGCTGCTGGCGATGTAGGTGATCAGCAGTGGGTCGCCCCCGGCCCAGGGCAGGTGGGCGCTGTGGCTGATCTGCAGCGCATCGGGCAATTGCGCCTGCAGATAACTGCCCACCTCCACTGAGCCCATGGCCGGGTTGTCCTGCATGTGGTCGATGTTGACGTTGAGTTTGCCGGTGTTGATCTTGAAGAAGAAGTTGGCGCCGCCGAGCCGGAAAAACGCAAACCGGGTCCAGCCCTTGGCCCATTGGTGATACCAGACGTTCAGTGCCAGCAGCGGTGGCAGGCCCGAGGCCGAGGTCGCCGTCACGGTCAGTGTGAAGTTGGCCACAAGCCCGGTGTCGAAGTCGTAGCCGGTGAAGACGATCTGCCCGAGCGAGCTGTAGACACCCACGCTGGTGAAGCCCTGGGTCGGCGTGTTGCGCACCAGCACGAACAGGTAGGGTGGGGACAGGCTGAGGTCGGCGGCGACGGCAAAGAACCCGAAGGTGCCGCTGCTGCGTTCGTACGCCATCAGGTAGGGTTGGTTGCCCAGCACGAAGGCGTTCAGGCTGTCCCAAGCCTGTTTACCCAAGTCTGTGCACAGACCAGCCTGAGCCGCGCTCTGGCTGATCCAGGGCGCAGCATCGCTGAGCTCGTACACCGCCGTCTGGTGGGTGGCCTTGCTGAACGCAAACAGCACCGGCTTGCCGCCCACCACCAAGCTGGCCATGGCCGTGCAACCGGCCAGCAGCTCGCCCGCGCCGCCATGCCAGACAGGCTGCAGAGCGAAGGCCTGATTGGTCTCCCGAACGGCATACAAGGTGCTCATGAAGGGCCTCCTGCGGGGGTGGTGGGCGTGGGCGGAATCGCCGGGCTTGTCGGGCTTGTCGCGGTGGTCGGGGTTGTCGGCGCAAGGCTGCTGGCGGAAGGCGCTGGCGCGCTGGCCGTGGCTGCCGTGGCAGCAGCGGCCACCGCGGGCAAGGCCCCGGCGGCCACCACCTGCAGCGCCACCTTTTCCAGGTAGCCCGGCGGCGGCTGGGTCTCGCGGTTCTTGCCGTAGCGGCACTCACCCGGAAACTGCCAGTGGGCGTTGCTGCAGAAGTTGCACGCGCCGGCATTGCGCGACAGGTAACCGGCGGCTTTGCCGTCGTGGTCGGTCCTCGCCGTCCAGCGGATTTCGCCGCTCCCGTACAGGTCACTCAGCACCTGCGCCATCAGCGCCTGGGGGTCGATGAAGCTGTCTTTCAGCAGCGCCCAAGCGGCCGGAAAGCGCTGCACCGTGGCCAGCGCTTTGCGCGCGGCTTCGGCGTCGGCAGGGAACTGAATCACCATCGGGTCGTCGGGGTACTTGGCCGGGGGATAGACGAGCTTGAAGCCGTTTTCCGCTGTCAGCACTTTCGGGAATTCCGGCTGCGCCGCCTTCACCTGCGCCCACAGCGTTGGGCTGACGCGCAACTGCTGCAGGAAGTTGTCGGGGTAGGAAAAGTGCGGCGTGATGACCAGCCGCGTGCGGTGCTGGTAACGCAGGCCGTCCACGGTGACATCGAACTCCAGGTAAGCCGGATGCGCCGGGTCTGTGGTCTCGCGCAGCAGCGTGAAGTCCTTGTCCGACGGCCGCGTCGAGATCGGCGGGTCGCGCACCACCAGGTTACCCAATGCACCGCGCAGCATGTTCCAGCTCGACTCGCTGACGACATAGAGCACGGCCGGCCGTGTCTGCACCAGTTGCTTGATGGCCCAGGCATTGTGCGTCACGCAGTTGTCGACGATGAGCTGAATGCTCTGCTGGCTGCCGCCCAGGAAGTTGGCGTTCCAGTGCGGTGACGCGCAGGCCACCATGTCGAGCTGGGCCACGTCTTCGCCGATGCGCAGTTGGGCGTCGGTGTGGCCCAGCGAGTGCAGCATGTGCTCGAAGGTCTTCAGCGCCGGCTGGAAGCGCACGTAATAGCCCTGCTCCTGCTGCAGCACATCGACCTGGATGCCGGGCGGCACGGCAATGCGGCCGGCGATGGCCTCGCCCGCAGCGAAGCGGTTGTTCGGTGGGTAGACATCGAACAGCAGCATGAAGGGGAACTCGCCGAGCTTGCCGTCGAGGGCAATCTCGGTGTCCGCAGCGTCGCCGTCGTAGCGCACTTTCACGCTCCAGGCCGGACTGTCCGAGAGCCTCGTGGCGGCTGTCACCTGGCCTGGCCGTGGCGCGTCCACACGCCCCTCGGGCAAAACGAAGCGGCGCACGAAGTCCAGCGACAACCGCTCCTGATAGACCGTGCGGTAACGGTAGTACCAGGCGTACTTGGCCCAGGCATCGGTCAATTCGTCAGATGAAAAGTCGGGGTAGGCCCAGGCCGCACCGGCCTGACTGGGCAAGGCCGCCGTCAGGTTGGGATTGATGCCGATGGTCATGATCGGCGCCTTGCGGCAGCCGTCGATGACCTCGCCATTCGGGAAAGCCGGTGGCCGGGTGCGGCCCTTCAGCCAGGGCTGAGGCTTCGGGCTGTCCGTCAAGGTCGCGGTGTAGGGTGTGTTGACCTGGATGTCGAAGCTGGTGTATGGGCCGTAAGGCTGCAGGGCCTTGTTGTCGGGCCAGAAGAACTTGCAAGTGGTGCAGGCCCGCACCTGGAAGGCCAGCTTAACTTCCAGCGCGTCGTCGGCCGTTACCGGCCCGGTGTCGGCGCCGGGGTTGTAACCGGTGCGGCCCTCGGCCACCAGCGTGGCCCAGGTCGCGAGTGCGCCGTTGAAGCTGGTGAAGAGGCCGAAGTTGCTGTAGATCAGCCCTGACCAGTCGGCACGCACGCCGTCGGCGATGGGCGCGCCCGCCGCGGTCTCGAAGGGCACGATGGGGTCCGAGATGTTGCGCAGACAGGCAAAGCGCACGCCGGCGCGGTTGGCCTCGCGGCCGATGAGGGCGTCGTCCATCTCCAGGAAGGCATAAGCCTGGGTGCTGTCGCCGCGCGCGATGTAATAAAAATCGGTGGTCAATAAAGGTACGTCGGGCAGCACATGCACGCGCGGGCTGCCCAGATCGCTGGGCGCCAGCACGTCGTTGAGCAGGTCGCCGAGTTGCAATGCTGCCACCGCCGGGTCGTCGGGGTGTTTGGCCTGCAGTTGCGCAAACAGGGTCTGCAGCGAAGCTTCGGTGGCCATCTGGTCCAGCGGCATCAGCAGTCTGTCCTGCAGCGTGGGCAGCAGCGCCGTGGCCGGGAACCAACTGGCGCAGCGGAACATCGCACCGTCGTCGCTGTCGCTGCTGTTCTGCGGGCGCTGCATGTCAAGCAGCGCGGCGTTGGTCAGCACGCTGTCGCCCAGCCGCTGGTTCATGCGGGCGCCGCCCGCCGTGCCGATCGTGTAAATCCGGTCAGGGCGGGCGTCGGCCAGGATCTGGCGCAGCATCGCCGTCAGGCCGTCGATCCAGGGCGGGTGCGCGAGGTGGGCATTACTCTTGAAGAGCATGACGCGCCAGGGTCGGCCGGAGCGGTCGCTGACGCTCACCATCCTGAATTCGCCCCAGAGTGCTGCCGCATCGGGGCCGGCAGAAAACGGCACCACGTTGCGCGTGTAGGGCCACCAGCCCTTCTTCCACTCAAAGTCGGTGCTGTAGTTGCCCGCGCTGGCGCTGTTGCAGAAGACGTGGTCGAGCGCGAACCACTCCGCCGCCGTCCAGGTCAGGATCAAGATGTCGGCCTGCGGCAGCGGGTCATCGGCGTGGCGCGAGTCGATGTGGATGGCGCGCGGCGCTTCGGTGTCCATGGCGGACCAGTCCACCGCGGGCAGCACCTGCGGCGCGGCCAGCGCCGGAGCGGCAGGCCGGGCGCTGGCCAACAAGGCGTCGCTGTGGCGGTTCGCCGGCGGGCTCAGGGTGTTCATCGTGTGGTCCTTTGGGTGCTTGCCTTGGCAGGGGCATTGGTCGATGTTTCTGTTGCAGCCTTCGCCGCCGCCTTGGTGTTTGGCGGCGCCACCGTCTGCGTCAGGATCTCGCTCAGACCTTGCCACAGCGCATCGCATTGAAAAGCCACCGTGCCACCGCCACGCTTGCGCTGGGCGATGGTGTAGTTGATGTCGCCGACGCAGACCCAGTGCTCGGTTTCGGTGGGTGCCGATATGCACAGCTTGGCATGGTCGAAGGCCTCGGACCAGGCGAGGTCGACGCCCAGCGCGGTCAGTTTGACTTCGCTCATGGCGACCACGTCATGGGTCTTGTCGCTGTCCTCGCTGGGCGGCACGGGGTCGTGCTCCCAGGTCTCGACCTCGAGGTTTTCGCTCAGGGTCGGACCCACCAGGTCGTTGTAGAAGTCCAAGCCCCAGGTCTTGTTCTTGGCGATCGACATGAACTTCGTGCCGCTCCTGGACTGGAACGGGATCACCACATGCACGGGGGTGTTGCCCTGCGCCACCTGGTCGGCCATCAGCTTGACCCGCGGGTCGTTGGGCAGAGCGGCTAAGGCGGCGGGCACGGCCGAGGCCAGGTAGACATTGGGTTGTTGCGCCACGCCCATCTGCTTGGCGATGGCCTGCGCCACCGTGGCGTCCTGCAGCGTGATGCACAACATCGTCTGCGCGTTCTCCATGCCGGTCTTGGGAAAACCGTACTTGTCCTTGAGCGCGAACAGAGGTGTGCTCTGGATCAACCAGAACGCCGTGTTGCTGTCCATGTCGAAGGCCAGCACGCCCTTGGTGTGGCCGCGGGTGCCGTTGACCTTGCCGGTGAGCGGATTCTCGTCGTTGTAGAAGAACCAGCCCAGGCTGTTCGAGCCGGGGCCATACACCTGCTGCAGGGTGTTGAACAGCGCACCGCTCTGATCGACGTGGTAAGGCGACATCGCGAGCTTGCCCTCGCCGGGGGCGTCGGCATCGAAGTACACGTACTCCACTCCCACCACTGCCTGGCCGCCCACCGTGGGGCCCTTGCCGCCGCTGCCCGTGGTTGATCGTCCGGCCACCTTGTAAAGGAACCACCAGTCGACGGGTTTGCCCAATTCGTTCAATGCGCTGATGGCCATGTCGCTCTCCGGTAGTGGACGGGACAGGCGCGTAGAGTATGTGTGTTCATGGAGACTGGCAAAGCCTTTGTGGCTGCCACCGGCGCCCCGTCATCCGCCTACGGGATCGGCAATCGCCCCGACGCGCCGCGGCACAAGGCTCGTTCAGCCAGCACCCGGCAGGAAAAGGAACTTCAAACCACCTGTTTTCATGCCAGCCCGCTCTGGGGCGGTGCGTGTAGGGTATTTCGGCCTGGCCGATTGCACGCACGACAGTTTCAGGCATGCCGCCAAACCTCAGTGCGGTTTCTTACCCGGGAGTTTGAGCAAGATCCGCGCCCATCTCAGGGCTCTCCCCGCGCGCGGCGAAGTTCTCAACGCAGCCCGGGCCGCCGGGCCGGCATCAGGCGGGCTATCAGGCGGGCATTAGGGCAGTCTGCAGAGTGACTCCACGCGCTTGGTCCCCGGGTTCGCGCCCGGCCCTATGGGCCGCACCTGGGCTTGCACGCCCAGGTGCGTGAGGATCCGCTCGATCACCGCCGATTCGAGGATGGCAGCGATGATCTTGAGATCGCCGCCGTAGTTCGGGCAGCGCCTGATGTCGATGAATGCTGGACTGAGCAGCCGTGCCCAGAAACGAGCCGCCATACAGTAGCACTTCACCAGCACCCGCTTGTGGCCGGGACGAGCCGACCAATCCTGCTCCCGACAAGCATCGTTGCCGTCCGCCTGTCGCACCGGTTGGTGAACGGGCACGTGCCTTACGTGCGGGAAAGATCCAAAGTCTGCGATACAAACCACTGGAGGTTTCGCATGTCGAACGGATGGACACCAGAGCGGCTGGCAGGGCGGGCCGAGCTGATCCGTACTCGGAAGCAGTGGCAGCAGGTCCCCGGGCCGCGCACGCCTGACAGCCAGGCGAAGGCCAGCAGAAACGC